>Ga0209580_10000077_pt1 | contig 83418 bp, 79 predicted proteins | sample Coa_R1_5_FD_187153 | JGI IMG/M metagenome (GOLD analysis project Ga0209580, IMG submission 187153) | Surface soil microbial communities from Centralia Pennsylvania, which are recovering from an underground coalmine fire - Coalmine... | ecosystem: Environmental > Terrestrial > Soil >... | reverse complement strand
AGCATTCCGGGCAGATGAAGAGAGTGTTCTCTGAACTAAGCGGGGAAGAACTTCGTGGCCTTGAAGTAATGCTCAAGAAAGTCGGCAAGCACGCTACCGAGCTGATGGAGAGGAGTTGAGCGGCTCCCGTTCCATTAGCGCGATTTGCAATCTGAATCCGCTGCTACAATGCCGCGCATGGCCGTCAACACCGCGAGCGATGCAACTGGGTCCAACCCGTCGTCAACGTTGCAGCAAGGAAACCAGCCAGACCTGTTGACGATCATTGCTATCGCGATTACCGCTACGGTGATCACGGATTTCATCCACGAAGGCTTAGGGCACGGGGGCATATGCGTGGCCACAGGCGGTCAACCACTGGTGCTTTCTACTGTGCACTTCGAGTGCAGCTCGGACACTCGTCTGGTGGCCGCTGGCGGAACGCTAGCCAATCTGATCTCTGCGGCATTTTTCTTAGGCGCTGCGCGGGGAGTCAGTCGTATCTCATCCTGGCGATACTTCTTCTGGCTTCTAATGACCTTTAACCTGTTCGATGCTGGCGGGTACTTGCTGTTTTCCGGTATCGGCAACTTCGGCGACTGGGCTATGGTGGTCGCCGGATGGCAGCCAACCTGGATTTGGCGCGTCGTCTTAATTGCGCTAGGAACGGGTACCTACTTCCTATTGTTTGTGCCTCTGTGCCTGCGCGAGTTGCGTCCGTTTTTAGGAACAGATGCGCAGATTCGTGTACGGCGCGCACGGCAGCTCACTCTCGCACCTTATCTCACTGCCGGAATCCTCTCCTGCATTGCGGGCGCGCTGAACCCGGTCGGGCCACTACTGATTTTGGTCTCGGCTGCGGCTGCGTCCTTTGGCGGAAAATCCGCGCTGGCGTGGATGTGGACGCTGCTCCGTGGCCCGCGGATTTCGAGCGGCGAAATGCAGATGCCAGAAATCGAACGCAACTGGGCATGGATGGCTGCCGCAGTGATTCTGTCGGTATTGTTCATCGGCGGACTAGGACCCGGCGTGAGGCTCCATTCGGGATAGGTGCGCAATGAGTGTTCCTGGTGAAATTGATGCAGCGTAGTCCATGCAGATGAATTCAGCGCATGGCCACCATGCCGCGCGCGGACTGTGCGAGTTTCCCTGGGTGGTATCCAACTCCGCCTTTGAACACTGTTTCCACATTCTCGATGTCCTCTATTTTTGCGCAAGGGTCGCCTTTGATCAAAATCGGGTCGGCCTGCTCGCCCGTCGAAATGGTTCCGGTCCTGGCGGATTCCCCCAGAAACTGTGCGCCATTTTCTGTGGCAATGTGGATCACTTCTACCGGCGAGAACCCTCGCCTCGACTAGCAATTCCACGTCGCGCTGATCTTTCATAGCCAGGAAGCACACCGCCCATACCCGTCGGATCTACTCCTGCAAGGAGCATGCCGCCTGCTTCACTTTCTCCTGTTGTTTCTAGCTGATTAATCCGAATGAACTGGAATTTGGTGGAAAATTCCGTGCTGGGTGCTCGAATCGCCTAGCAGCGCTCAATTGAAACTTTGTTTAATGCTAGGAAGGGGAGGCCGTTTGGCACGCTCATCGTCAGGAGGGGTGCCTCGGCTTGTGGGTGGTCTGGGAACCTTGATACGGCCGGCCGTAAGTTTCGCTGAATCCACGGGCTCATCATCGTGAAGAACCACATTCAGAAGTGAACTGTGAACATGCAGATTGTCGCCCACGTCGTATTTGATAAAACCGAGCTTCCTGAAGCGGTTCATGAAGAAACTAACCCGCGAACGGGTTGTTCCCACCATCTCAGCTAAAGTTTCTTGACTGAGTCTTGGTACCGACATTTCAGAAACTCCCTTTTTACCGAAATGTGCCATCAAGAGAAGAACTCGCGCAAGCCGCTTTTCACTGGAATTGAAAAGCTGATCGACCAGATCGTCCTGATAGCGCATATTCCGCTTTAACAGATACTTGACGAACATGGCTGACAGTTTTGGTTCCAGGCTCATGGCCAGCATCATGGCCTTCTTTTCGATATGCAGAAGGATGCAATCGGTGATGGCCGTTGCAGACGACATGCGAAAAAGCTGGCCAGCAAGGCCACTCTCCCCGAAGAAATCTTTTTCTCCCAAAATGGCAAGAGTTGCTTCCTTCCCTCGTTCCGACACCACGCTGAGCCTGACCTTCCCCTTCTGAATAAAAAACAGTCCGTCTGTAGAATCGCCCTGAATGAAAATCGCGTCCTTCTTCTGGAAGGACAGCATCTCCCTGCCCTCCCCAACGGTTGAAAGGAAAGCCAGCGGATCGAATTCTGATCTTTTTGGCGCGGTCGTGATTTGCTTTGGCAAAGCTAGCCAGCCATTTCTCTCATTACCATCAATTATCTGGGATGTGTAGGGGGCTCGAATGGTCACTAAAGCTCACAAACTCCGTTCGTTTCGGAAGAGTCTGTGCAGGCTACGCTGCCGCGTTCTACCGGCTACTTACAGGAGTGGGCTTAACCTTTGTCGAAGAGAACACAGCAAGAGAAAAATCAATAGAGCTGCAAGGGCCTCCGGGTTCTCCTCTATTGCCCATCCAGCGGGAAAGATTCCGGCAGGCACTTTGTACAGGTAATCACGACATAAGATCTTCCGTTCGAGTCACTAGCTAAGCAACTTCAGCAGCTTGGATAATGCTTCTTGATCGATCTTGCCTCCTTGCTGCTGGATGCTGTCGCGCACGCGCTCTTTGAGATGTTCGCTGGTGCGTCCAGCTCTGGCTACGCCAATCACCGGTATGTAAAGGTAACCGTGTCGAACCATGACTCCCGCTTTCCGCCCGCACATCCTTGTCTGAGATCCGGCATGAATTTCTCCTAACGGTGTTTTAGGGCACGATTCGCATCGATCAGCACCGTCCAGAATGTGCTGCGATCTCTTTAGGCAGCCGTCGGTGGCCCATTCGGCGTGCGCGAAAAGCGATTGACACCGCCGAGATTGTCAGAGATGGGTGATGGTCCGGAAAGCCGCCGATTTGGTCGGCGGCTTGCTTCCGCAATCTGTCGAGCAGGTTCTGACCTGTTCTCGTGAAAAGATTGTTCTAGTGCCTATTTGCCCGCAACTTGGTCGAGTGCGGACCCGAACTGCTGCGCGGCATCTGGCGTTTGTACCTGACCCTCGAGGAGCGACTGGATCGAAGCGCTTTTTCCGTACAGATTATGGTTTGCGTCCAGATCAAGATCAAGCTTCGAACCTTGAAGATTAGCTCCTGCATAAGCTCCGCTCGAATGGGCATAGGAAAGGACGGGTGCTTTCCAGCCGGTACTTTCTCCTACACCTGCACTGTCGCCAGTGGGTCCAGCGGCAACAGCTTCCGCTCCAAGATCCCAGTGTCCGTTGATCAGTTCCTCCTTACCCTGATTGTTCATCAGCAGCACGATTTCCTGATGCTCTCCGCCTGCCTGTAGACCCACGCTTCCGCCCGTAATGGTTATGAACGCGGGTGCGCTCCAACCTGTTGCAGTCCGGCAGCTGACCACGCCATTGCCGTGCTCACCACCCACGATGAATCCGGCTTTGGTCAGTTTGGGGATGACAGCGATGCACTTTGCGGCGCGTAGCAAGGATGGTGGAATCGGCTTGGCGCCAGTGGTCATGCTCTGTACGGTTTGAGTAGCAGCATCGAGAACCTTGGTATTGTCCACAGCCCACACTGTCAGAGCACACAACGAAACGAGTACCATTATCGAAAGAACACTTCTCATAAACCTTCTCCTTATAATCAATCGTGATCTCCAATTTGCTTTCCCGAGCGGCCGACGGCACACGTACGGTTTCCAATTTGGAGTCCCCACGGAAGGATTAATCGATTGTCGGCCGTGCGCCCACGTGGGTCTGTTCACAACTGCTCACTCTCGGCTATCGATAGAGTCTGGCCACCTTACGTTTATGCGGTGAGACCAGCTCAGGAGGTGTGGCTCTGGCTTGAACAAGCTCACGCCGCGGAATTCAGATTCTTGAAGTCAGCGTAGGCCGGTTGCGACGATTGTCGCTTTGTGGCGTGTCGTAGCTCGCCAAGCAGGAAATTGATTTCTCCGCCGAGCAGAACGGCAAAACCGGACAAATAGAACCACACGTACAAGCCAATGGCAGCGATTACCCTCGGAATTTCCGCGTCCCTGCTGCTTTCGCAATTCGGTAGTGCCTCAGTTTGAAATCTACGGACTGAAAATCGTTTTCAGCAGAGTAGTCCAAAACCCGTAGCGAGCAATACAGTACACACCTAGAGCCAACGTGAGGATGTAAAAAATAACCTTTCCCCACAATGGAAGTTTGTCCACGACTTTACCCATAGCTTCCGAGATCATACTTGCTGCCTTTTCTTGTAAGGGCCGCGTTTCTTCGGAGCATAAGCCGCGTCCGCGAGCATTGCAATCTCTTCCAGTGACCAAACGTGATCTGAGATTCCAGCAGCCATCGCGGGAGTGATTCTCAGAGTCTTGTGGATTCTGGCGAAGTTGTAATGCAGAAAATGCAAGGCGATCATATGGCCGTGATTCTCCAACTTTTTACTGAAAGCATTCGTTAACCGCGTGAATCTTCGGTTGGACATCCGCATTGTGAGATTCTGGCGCTCCACATAAGACGTGCTGACGTGGTTGGGGTCAGGATCGCCAGCGACGGTTTTCATATCGCAGCCGATGCAGGTAGCCGGGGAATAGCGCGATTCATCGGGTGTGGGTGCTCCGTAAATCTTGTGGAGCATCGCATAATCCACGTCCATTCCGAATGCATCCTCTACCGCCTGCAAGTACGGGCGGTGGGCGTCTGTGGTGATCTGTGGCCGTCCAACGATTCGAGTGGCTGCATCCTTCATGAATTGATATGCGGAATGCTTGCCACGATCCCCAACGTAGTACGTGACGCAGAGCTTGGTATCGGCGTCGATGGCTGTCCATGTCCAAACATCTCCCCATCCTTCAACTTCTTGTTCTGGCGTGACGTTCTTTCTTTTCGCGCCTACAAAGCTCCAGATTTCATCGCACTGCAAGCGACGAACATGAACATTGCGAACATGAGCATGGTGGTAGGCGGCGGCAGCACATCCAATTTCAACCAGCAGCTTGGTAACAGTGTTAAGCGAAACATCGGCCATCCGGCTAGTAGCGCGTAGGCTATTCCCTTCGACCAGCATTCCAAGAATCTTTGCCCGATCCGAGGTTGACAGCCGATTCATAATGAACATAATGCTTGATATTGCGAGAGAAGTCAAGCGCAAAATGCACGCAATCGCAAGATACTTTCACTAAGCAATCCGGCGAGCTATAATTATCTGCACGCAAGGTGATGTTAATGGCAGACAATGCAGCGCAACCCAACGGCATCGATGAAGCCCTCAGACTCAGAACTGCTGTACTAACCGCGTTCACTCCCGGTCAGCCGGTAAGTCGTCTCGACTTGTTAGCCGGACGGAGGCAACAGATCACCAAGGTTCTAGAGGCTGTCGTTTCTCCAGGGCAGCACGCAACCATTTACGGTGAGCGCGGCGTCGGTAAAAGCTCATTAGCAAATCTTGTGTACGACATGGTGTTTGCGTCAGGGCAGCAGGGCTACCTTCCCGTTCAAATAAACTGCAGTGCCACGATGACGTTTCCTGATATTTGGCTGGAGATATTTCGTCAATTGGAAGAGATGACGCAAGCAAAAGACCTAATAATGTCGTTCCCCGAGCACAATCCGAGCGGAGAGGATATTCGGAATATTCTGCGCAAGGTCGCCCGTCCAAGCATTATTGTGATCGACGAATACGACCGGGTTGATGAATCAGTAGCAGTCAACATGGCTGACACAATCAAGACTCTCTCCGACCGTGGCGTGCCGAGTACCCTTGTGATTGTCGGAGTTGCGGATTCAGTAGAGCAACTCATTCGCGAGCACAGTTCTATCGACAGGGCGCTAATCCAGATACCGATGCCGAGAATGTTGAGAGGAGAACTGATAGAACTCATACAAAAGGGCATGGCCCGTCTCCCTGAAATAACGATGGAACAAGGAATAGATCAACGCATCGTCGATCTTTCTAAAGGTTTGCCGCATTTCACTCATCTGCTTGCGAAGCATTCATTACTTTCCGCCATTGATGACGGGCGTCGCCATGTGACCCGCAATGATTACGAGAAGGCTCTAAAAGTTGCGACGGAGGAGAAGTCACAGAGCTTGGGTAATGCTTACAGGCTTGCTACTCACAGCGCAATGGAAAGCATTTTTGAAGAAGTCCTGCTAGCTTGTGCACTTTCAACAGACGAACACGGATTTTTTGGCGCAAAAGATGTGCGCGTTCATTTGTCGCAAATCTTGCAAAAACCGGTAAAGATCGAAGCGTATATCAGACACCTAGATAAATTTTCGCAGGAGGAGCGAGGGCCTGTGTTGAAAAAGGAAGGCAAGAAGCGTCGCTTTCAATACAGTTTCGTATCACCCATGATGCAGCCCTTTGTGCTTATGAAAGGTTTGGCAGATGGAAAGATTACCGAGAAGCACCTGAATGTTCTTTCTGATGCTCCGTCTTCGCCTTCCCTTTTTTCTGGGGAGTAGTGTTCTTCCACCGAGCAGAGGCCGCTTTTTGTGCGATAACTTTCCGCTGATCTGGCGTGAGTGCTGCCGCTCTTGCCGGGCCTCCCTTTTTACCGCTTGCCTGCCGACCTGAGCGGTTCCGCTTCGATTCGCTCACGGTGTCTTCAGCTTCACCGATAGCTATATCAACAACCAGCTTGGCTAGCTGATTAGGATCGCGTGGACGCTTGGCCATGAGTCCATCCTGCCATACTCGGCGATTGACTTCCACTCCTCTAGATTTCAAACTGAGGCACTACCCGCAATTCTAGCTGCTGGTAAGGGGTTGCAGCATGTGATATTCGTTATGTTGCTGGCGATCGCGGTGAGCTGCTGCGAAAGGCTAGCCCGACGACACCCGTCCGCAATTGAAATCAAGTCCTCCACGAAACCAGAAAAGGAACACCTGCATAACCATGGCTCCTTGGTCCCGCGATTCTTCCGGCGGGGATTATCTCCTGAGTCCTCTCAAAAGGTTTTCACGTTATCCGCCCCAGAACCCTGACTCGACAAAATCTTGGTCGGCGCGGTCCTGTGAGTGGATTGACGATTTATCTGCAAGTGAGGTAAGCGGCCCGATAAATTTATTCTTTTCGGGCCGCCAGCCTACAGAGATGCTTCCCTCAGTACCTTGCCGCCGTTGTTGAGGTGGCCACATCCTTTGAGGTCATATCGAAGGTGAGCATGAAGCCGTTCGTGCCCTTGTACTCGAACGCCTTCTGATCCTCGCCGTAAGCCTCAACCTCGTTTGGCATCATGATGAAGCCATCATTGCGTGGTGTCCCCCAGTACCTCACATTCTTGAGAACCACCGGCTCATTGGACATTCCATGGAAGCTCTTCAGTTTGACTTCTCCGGTTTTTCCGCCATTCAAAGTTGCGTGGGCCTGGTTTTTGTCGAACGTCCACGTGTCGATGCTGCCCTCAGCTACTTGGGACGATTTCCATTTAACCGGAAAGACATGCGGAAGGATCTCCCCGAGACCCTGTCGTTGCTCAGCGGTAACGGATTTGTCGAAGGTGACGACCACCCAATCCATCTGTCCCGAGGAGAAATCGCCGCCAAGATCACCGCTCAACCAAAGCTTGGCCCCTGCCAAGTCTGTGCTGCCATAATTTCCCCTGTTCACCTTGTACGCGATGTTGAACCGGCAATAGTGTTCTAACTTGCCATGATCATGGTGCGCCGCCGGATGCGAGTTGAAATAACACATGCAGAAGTGAGGACAGCTGCATGCCTCGATGGCCGTCGCATTGATTGCCCAATCAGATGGAGCGGTGTGCCCGGTTGAGATTCCTAGCAAAGCAATTGTGGCCAGGACTACGAAATGCCGTATCATTGTTTTCCTCCATGTTCGTTCTTTTCCTTCTTGTGGGCGCCCTTTACTGGGCCTCGCCTGAGAACGCCGCGCACGACACATTCGGGTGCCAGTTGACGAACGCGCCGTTTGGGTTTGGTTTCCACGCCCAAACGTGCAGGGTGTAGAACGCCGGCAGACCGAAGCGATTGGGGCTTTCAAAGTAGTGATAAAGCTGGCCCATGAGTTGCGGCGCGCCTTGTCCAGGATGGGCTTTGTCCCATTGATCGGCCAGGACTAAAAAATCAGCGCCAATCAATCGAAGATGGCCGTCGGCTTGCGGTTCGTAAATGACGATTTGCGGCTTAGTGGCATCAACCACTCCGCTACCGACCAGAGCCAGATTGACGTAATGAAGACCCATTGCTCCGGAGTCCGGGCCAGTAACGCATCCGAATAGAAGCGAGTAGCCCTCCGCCTCGGCCACAGAAACGTCTTTGAATCGTGCGGTCGAGTCGCGGACCGCTTGCAGAAGGGCTCCTTGGGCCTGTGTGAGTTGCTGGTTTGCAGCCGTGGTTGTGTGTGAGTGTGCCGCCTGGGCCCCTGCGCTGCCAAGGCACACGAGCGTGAACACAGCCACTGCTAAGAATCGGAACAAGCGTTTTGACATCCTCATAATGCAACCTCCGTCTTTATTCGCGAGATCAACCCTGCCTCCTGTTCCTAAACGGCCACGAATGCGCTAAAATCGCCCCCGTTCTCGAACTCTTTGAGGCGCTGGACTGCTCGTGTTCCAAGAAGCTGCCAAACTACGCACGGAAATGTCTTTGAGGAGTTCTGAAAGATTTATTGACGATTTCTCCATTGCGGCACGGATTTGAAAACAAAGCACATCTACGAATTCGGCGCTTATCATCTCGATCCAGACGAAAAGGTCCTGCGACGTGAAGGACAAGCTGTTGCCCTGCCACCGAAAGATCTTGAAATGCTGCTCGTATTGGTGGAGCAGGCTGGGCACATCGTCACCAAAGAAGAACTGTTGCAAAAGGTGTGGCCTGGAGTTTTTATCGAGGAAGGCAATCTGGCACGGCACGTCTTCAGTCTCCGCCAGGTTTTGGGAGATGCACCCGACGGCCGCAAATATATAGAAACTGTTCCTAAGCGGGGCTACCGCTTTGTGGGTTTGATCCAGGAGCAGGACGAAGCAATCGAGCCTCAACCCGCATCCGTGGTAGTTTCGGACCAGCCGCAGAAGCAGTCTTTGGTGCCACCAGGCAGAAGTCGCTGGATTGGGGCTGTGGCGGCGGCTCTTATCATCGCGGCGGTAGTCATCGGAACGGGCCTGCGGATGGCAAAGAAGGCGCCGCTTCAACGCGTCATGCTCGCCGTGCTTCCGTTTGCGAATCTCAGCGGCGACGCCAACCAGGACTATTTTGCCGACGGTCTGACAGAGGAGATGATCGCCCAGCTCGGCCAACTTCAACCGACAAGGCTCGGGGTAATCGCGCGAACTTCAATCGTACGTTACAAAAACACCAAAGAAAACATCGCCGAAATCGGCAAGGACCTGGGCGTCGGTTACGTGCTTGAAGGCAGCGTTCGCCGCGCCGATGGACGCGTGCGCATCACCGCCCAACTCATTCAAGCAGGGGCGCAAACTCACGTTTGGGCCGAGACTTACGAACGTCCGTTGACAGACGTTCTGAATGTTCAGCGAGAGATTGCCCAACGAGTCACGTATTCTCTCTCCAGCGAATTGCTGCCAGCCCGAGCATTGCCTCCTGAACCCGCGCACGTGAATCTCGAGAGCTACGACAAGTATCTTTTAGGTCTGCACGAACTGGGGTTAGGTACGCGCGAAAGCATATTCAAGGCGATTCAGTACTTCCAGGAAGGCATGGCTCAGGACCCCGATAACGCCCGCCTCTACGCTGCCCTGGCGCAGGCCTACGATTCCGCTACCACCTATTTCAGTTCGCCAGCCGAAGTCATGCCGCGAGCGAAAGAAGCTGCACAGCGCGCGGTCGAGCTCGATCCCAACCTCGCCAGCGCCCACGTCAAGCTTGGCTATGTTCGTTTGTTCTACGATTGGGATTGGCCGGCCGCTGAAAAGGAATATCGGCGCGCGCTCGAAATCAATCCCAGCTTGCCCGACGCGCAACTCGGGTACGCCGATTACCTCGCGACCTTAGGCCATTTCGATGAAGCCCTCTCCCGCGTACAGCAAGCCTATCTTTATGACCCGCTTGCCATCGAAAGCCGCAAGGAAGCGCTTTGGATTTACTACTTCTCCGGTCGAATGCCCGAAACCATCGACCAGTGCAAAAAAGCAACCGAGTTGGCGCCGGCCGACGGAGTTCCTTACATCGTTCTCGACATTGCCTACGCCCGCCTGGGCAACCGTGCCGAAACGCTCCGGGTCGCCGATGACGCAGTGCACATCGCGGATTTCCCAAGCGGCTTGGCCACCATGGCTGCTGCCCTTGCCCAGGTCGGGGAGAAGGGAAAAGCAACGCAGGTTCTAAATAAAGCCTTAGAAGAAGCTAAGCAGCGCTACATCTGTCGCTTCCTCCTCGCGACTGCCTACGTAGAACTCGGTGACGATGAAAAAGCCATGGAATCGTTGCAACAAGCCTTCCTGCAGCGCTCGACTTGACTCCCATGGATCGGGGTGGATCCCCGACTCAATCCTCTTCGCGGCGATCCCAGATTTCAGGATCTGGTTCGCCGCATCGGAATTCCGCCAGGGTAATTCATGTTGTAGTCTGGATTTGTAACGAAAGGTAACGCTGTGGTGTGACATTCGCAATCGCCGTTAACGGCCTGAGACGGCGTGCCGTCACTCGTGCTGATCTAGCAGCCCGTGGTGAAAGTCATCGCACCTCCGTCCCCTGTAGTATCTGAACGAACGCTGGAGACAATGGAACGTGTCAATGGTGTGGGCGGCCTTGGCGCTACAGGGACTGTCATCAAGACTGCGGTAACTAGAGACGCGAAGCTTCACCGGTCCGATTGCCGAACGCTTTGCCGCCAGCAACGTCGGAATTTAACTGATGGCAGACAAACACACGTCATCTTTATGTAGCCCACAATGGCGAGCGCGTACTGAAAGAACTCGGGTTCCAGCTTGCGAGCTCCAGCGTTGACGGAAATCACCCATTGGAACGACGGACCAAATCCCGCTCGGTCCAGCCAGCCGCTAGCAGCTTCGGCGCTCGCATATAAGCCAGCACGGGAATACGACTGATGAGCGGGCTTCGCTCAGGATTTCATCACCGCTGCGGTCAGAAGCAAGAGCGGAACTGAGTCGGCAGCTCACAGTCCACAAGAGATTTGCCGCGCCGTTCCCGATAATTGCGTTGTGTTCTGGACATTCGGGCCGTGAAGCACGGTCAAGCGCCGCGTGAAGTCCAACGACTTACCATTCAACTTACCCTCCCAAAGCACCCGTATAGTGTCCTGGCCGGCAATTCTTTCAGCGCCGAACCGAAACTTCCCATCGCCATCAACCTTGCCCGACAATTGGTGTGTCGCGCCATCGCTGACTTTTAGAGTGCCGTCAGTCTGTGCCACTTTCAGCAAGCCACCTTCACTACCGACTACCCCGCTGCCACGACTAAATTGCCCAAAGTACTCGTAACACCCAGCCCAAACCGCGCCACGCGCATCATCCGCGGTGAGATGCTGTATTTGGTGGCGCGATACTTGAGGGACAGGAAGCCTGTCAACCGTCGCAGCGCCATAGAAGTGATAATCAATAGCTGCGAGAGGTAGAACAAGGAGAAAGCCGATGACTAGGCTCCGGCCGAGCATTGGGCGATGGTCACGTACGGCTACCGGAACGACCATTGCCGAAGCGAGGCCGGCCGCAATTCCGCCGAATAAGGCAGCAAACAGGAAGACCACCACCATCAATTCGTTCGCGACAATGTTAGAGCGGGAAAATACGGGCGGGAATCCCAGCAGGCCCAGAACGTCGCCCGAAACTGCGCCGAACCAAACTCGGCGAACTCTTGCTTCAAGCGGTCAACCAGATGCAACCAGAGGTCATGCACAGCACCGAGTACTGCTGCGGTCACCACCATCTCCGGCAACGACACGATCACCCACACAAATACGCGCAGGGCTGCAACCACAGCCGCAACTGGGACGCCCACAAACACCCAGACTGCAGCCCGCAGTTGCGATGCTCATGAAAACATCTGTTGGGCGGGACAAATCGCTGCTCCTTCTATCAAGCTTAGGCCGGGCGATTCAAAAATCGAAAGCGCAGGTTCGCTACCGGCGGTAACTAGTGCAATATTCCCCGATTTCGGGGACTCGGGTACCGTTACCGTAAGCCGCACCAAACTCATTCGGTGCAGTGGTAGGCATCCTTTTCGCAAGGTCGACTGATGAGACACGTGCCCTTGTAGTTCCCTTCGACTCATTCAAAGAAGGACCCTCGTGGACGTTGCCTGAGAACCACGCCTTTACTCAGTGCAAACGTCTAAAAGTCCAAGTTAATGTTTATCGAATCGGCGCACAAACCATTTTTAAGAACGCACCCTTTGAATTTCGTGCGATATATTTGTGAACCATCTCTGCGAGGCGAACAGTGTCGGCAATTTTCAACTGAACGACTGGTGTGGGCTTAATTTCCTTCCGATCCAGACGGACGTCCGCTATCAGCCAAGCGGCTAAAAATGGGGCGTCATTGTTTTTGCCTCAATTCTGCGATAGCGCCCGCACGATTCACAGAACGCCATCGCGATATGCCAACCATCGTTCCGAAGACAACACCAGACGGAAAAAGCGTGAGGAACGCCGCCACCGCCAAATAAGAAATAATGAACATTCCGAGGACTGGAATGAGCAGCGCGCTCACGATACCCAGAGTCACTCCCAGCATCAGCTGAAACGTCCTCCTGCGGCTACGGTTCAACACGATCAGGGGACAACACACCGCCACTTGCAAGAGACCGAGCGCGGTCAGTGCCAACAGTTGTATGAGGAATGCTGCCGCGTAGCCAGGCGGTCTTGGGTAGAATTCATGCCTCCGCACGTGCCACGCGTAATTCATCTCAACACCGATCATTGTGATCAAAGCGCCGGCGGCGTTAACCGCCGCCCACCATCGTACAAGCTGCCAGTTCATATCCTTTCAGCATACGCAAAAATGGTTCCAAATCAGCCGCACAAAAGTCACTTGCTCCCCGTTGGCGCCGCAGCAATCAAAATAGGGTTGCCATTCGTGGTGTGCGTTCACGCCGAACGTGAAACTGAGTGGCCTGTGGAATGAATGTGTTGCAAGAGATCTGCCCGCAAGGTATGAAACTGCGTGACCCATGCGGTGAAACTAGCAACGCAAATTTACCCATAAGATGAAACTGTCCATAGGCGCTAACCCCCTGGAGTGTCACCGTTTCCACAGCTCCGGTGTCTAAAATAAACGTACATTGTCAGGGGGAGGGCACGGTGTCGCATCGCCGAAGGTTTAAGGCAGGCTGGTTGTGTTTGACGTTTCTCGTAGCCAGCCAATTGCACTCGCAGTCAGTCACATCACCATTTGACCTGCTGCCTGTTCGGGAGCGCGCCGAATTGGCAAATCGCCTGCGCAAATACACGCAAGCCTTCCGTGGAAGGGATTGGAATTCTCTCTACGGCCTTGCTGCTGACGTGAACAAGAGACGCCCGGATGGAAAACGCTTAGGCAGAAAAACGTTCGCCTATGCGATGGCACAGGGCTATGACTCGTATCGACTCCTGAGATTCACGCCAATTCGTAGCGAGATGATTTCGGATGGGGAATTGAATGTTTACGGGTGCGGTATGTTTCCAAGCGGACTCAAAGAGCCCGAGCGTATTGCCGTTGGAGTTCGTGCGGTTCGCGAGCACAACGAGTGGTACTTCACTGCGTGGGACTATTTCGATCCCAGACAGCCGTGCTCGAATCTCTCCGATCCTGCATGGAAGCCTTCACCATACCTGAAACTAGACTTTTTGCCTGAGCTTACCTGCTACTTGAACGTTTGCACTCTTTAGAGTTCTGAAACGTGCAGCGGCACAGCGACCGCCATGACTCGCTTCCGCCATGCGCAAACTCGGGGAAAACTCATTCCCACCTTGTGCATCCGAACTATCGAAACAACGGGAGAGGAACGTGTGCCCACGATCACGAGTTACCCGCATCGCACATTCCAGCGTCCTGATCGACTTTGATGGGGCGAAGATTCTGACTGACCCATGTCACGTCCACTGTTTACCGAAGTCCTCCGTTTCTATCCGATAATCCGTCCTGGGACAAAAGGTGGATCGACTACCGTGCAGGCGATAACTCGACACAAGGAGGTGACCGATGAAGGCGATTGTGGTGACGGATCAAGCTGCGGGAACGGCCGGGGTAAAGCTGGTGGAGCGGCCCGAGCCGCAGGCTGCGATAAACGACGTCGGTGTTCAGATTCATGCCTCGGGATTCACCGGGGATGAGCTGACATGGCCCTCGACCTGGACTGATCGTGCCGCCCGTGACCGGACGCCTTCAATCCCCGGACACGAAATGGCCGGAGTGGTCACCGCCCTCGGCTATGGCACGACGGGGCTGTCGATTGGACAGCGGGTGTTCGGCCTCACGGACTGGTATCGCGATGGCACGCTGGCTGAGTATGTGGCCGTCGAGGCACGCGACCTCACACCGCTGCCGGGCGATGTTGACTTTACCGTTGGTGCGGCACTGGTGATGCCGGGCTTGACCGCGTGGCAAGGGCTATTCGAGCACGGCCGCCTTCGTGCGGGGCAGAGCGTCCTCGTGCACGGTGCGGCCGGCGTAGTCGGTTCGATGGCGAGCCAGCTCGCACGTGAGGTCGGCGCGTACGTCATCGGCACCGGGCGCGCTGACGCCCGTCAGACGGTAAAAGTTTGGGACGTACGACAAATTAGTGGTTACCGCGTTGGCGGTCCCGGCGAGTCGGGTGACACTGATCACATTGCCAGTTTGGTCATACGTGAATGATGTTTGACGATTCAGGGGATCGGTCATGCAGCGATGCACGATTGTGAAGACGATCCAGACAAGTCGCACGGACTTTGATGTATCCGTGCAGGCTCTTGTACGTCTGAAGAACGCAGGAGCCAGCGAGCAAGTCATCAACGCTATGCTGTCCTCCGCTTCTGGGAGAAATAGACCAGCAATTGAGAAGGCGACTGACAAGAAACGGCAGAGGAACGAGCGCCAGCACCAGCAGTCGTCGAGCAAACTGTGCAACATGAACCCGGCCCTTCAAAATTACCGGATGACATAGGCGTTTTCCTAGTGCAGCATGACAAGTTCGTCACGATTGAACCTGAAATCGTGAACTGGCGTTCAGGTGGAGTTCTCAAGCGCACTGCCACTCTGGTCTCGACAAAGGCCATATCAACGGCACAGTTCCAGGTCCGCACAGTGAGCTAATCGTGTGGTTTCCACGTCAAGGTGGACCGCTACAATTCTATATTCGCTGCCCAGATGGAAATTCCGCTTCCGCGTACCAGCTTCTTCGGCTTTGGGACAAAGGCAACCGCAGAGAGTTTCGTGCGGTGACTGGTGGCATCCTTCACGTCTCTGGAGGTGCGCTGATGAACGCTGTGCAATTCAAATATGAGAAGGTTGCACCTGCGGACGTATAAGATTCCGTTCGCTTCGTTGGAGCCTGGCGAGTACGAATTCCTCGCGCCTGGCGCGACCGGCAGCTCAAACGTTGCGTCGCTTCGCAAAATTTATAGCTTTCTTGTTCCAGACTGAAATCGTCGACCTTCACGGAAATATTATTGAATTCACGCCGACCCGCAACGGCTCGAAGAATCACGCCGCCCTTTCCTCGCCAAAACAGGGGCCCTTCGAATACAAAGAGCTTCCCGCTCAAGTCAGCTACATGGCGCTGAACGATTTCGGCGACGAGAAGATCCTCCGCGATTTTGAGGCGAAGCTGGGCGAGGCCCAGCGAGCGAAAACCAGTGGCCCTGAGCCGCGCCCGTGCACCTTTCTTCCCCGGTCTGTGCGAGGGACTCGCTACCTGAACGTTCTGCGGAAATTCGTCTTCCCAAATGTTCATATCGAGAAACGCACTCAGCGCCGACGTGCTGCTCCGAAGATTTCTCTCGCGCTCGAACCCAAACAACCCGAAACAGCGCACGTTGCTCTGTTTCCCAAACCCAAGCGCGTACAATAGCTTTGTGCTGCAGCAACTCCGAAATGAACTCGCTGCGCTCAAAGCATGGGATGCTGCCGTTTTTGCATGTGAAGAGCGTACCGAATTAGACGCTATTGCTCATCGCATCATCCGTGTGGCTGAGATACTGCGAAAGATGCGGAAGATCGTAGAGCAGAACTGACCTGCTCTTTTTTATCAACGATTCCCACGCGGGTTGAGGAGCCATGGCCCGAAACATTCTCGAAGTCATCAATGCAATCACCAGCGATGAGTCTTTTACACCAACACACAACTTAATGCAGATCGGTAAAATTGCCAAAGGCTACGCTCCGATGCTGACTGGAATTCTTGAGGATTACATTCAGCAGAACACAGGCGGTCCGGCATATAGGGTCGAGAGGATTAAAGTCGCTAAGCAGATGCTCGGAGCTGGAGCGAAACAAGCGTTAGCAGGTAATGAAGTCCTTAGTGGGAGTGGTATCGAAAAGGACAAGCTGCAGAAAATGGCGCAACTGGCGGCGACGTTGGCGGCTTGTCTTGGCGGAGCGCGTGACGCGCTAGATGCAAGCGATCTAGCTGGAGTCAAAGCTATGCTGGACAAGGCTATGGCAGAGTTCAAAAAAGGTGGTGGTTTCGTCACGCCGCCCCCGACCGGTACCGTGCAATGACAGCGCGGAGTAGAATGTTCCTGTGATTCTGAGCGGCTGGAAGGCCATTGCTCAACACATGGGCAGTAGCATACGGACAGCACAACGTTGGGAGCGCAATGGGCTGCCGGTCAAAAGACCTGTTCCGGGTCTACGTAGCCACGTCGCTGCAGTTTCTACCGAGCTTGAATCGTGGTTGGATCACGGCATGTCATGGCGCAACCATTCGGCTCCGGGCATAATTAAGTGCAGCCGAGAATTGCGCCAAAAGAATCACAAATTACGCCAACAGAATAGAGATAAGATGCAGAATCTTCGTTTGCGAGTCGAAGCCCTGCAGAACGAAATCGCTGCAATTCGTGCGAAGCGAACTGTCCCGCGATATTCACGCTGAACAAATCTGCTGTGAAAAGATTCGTATCGGATCTCGCTTCAGGCGTACAATTCGGTGCAGTCCTTCCCCGGTTCCACGATTCGAGGGGGTAGAGCCGCTGTTCACATCGCCCGAACGGCGGCTCCTTTCCACGCACGCAGTGGCCTCGCTTTCCTTTTTTTGCTGCCCTGAAAAGGTGTATCATTCCCGGTATAGAGCGTCATTCGCTCAGGCGGATTCATAGCCTTTTGAAAGTGCCATCCCCGGATTTATCGCTTACCGTAAGGAAAGGCTATGCAAGAGCACAAAGAGCAATGGCAACGGCTTTGCGAGCAGATTGCTATTGAGCAAGACCCCACGCGGTTTTCAACTCTCGTGGAAAAGTTGAACAAGCTGTTGGAAGAGAAAGACCGACGACTTAAGCAGCGCGAACCAGACCGCGGGGTCAAAAACACATCGTGACATGGCAAGACGCAAACGCGCTGTGAAGCTCATCCAGCCCGAACAAGCGGGAAGCCCAGCGCGAAAGGCCGCAAAGCACAAAATATTATCTGTCGGTTCTCTCCCAGAATTGCTTTGGCTACGTGAAGCCGTTTTAAGACATGCAGGATTTGACGTACTGACAACGACTGATCCGAAAGAGGGAGTAGCACACATTGAACGCGGACATTGCGGCGTTTTGCTGTTTTGTTACTCTTTGCCACTGCTGATGCGGAAACGGTTGGCCCAGAGCTTCCGCACAAATTGTCCTGATGGTCGAATCGTCACGATCACGAACGAAAAGAGCGAGCCTGAGTTTGCTGACGTTTTCGTCTACGGTGTTGATGGGCCGGAGGCTCTCATCGACGCCATCCGAAACGTCTGAAGATCACGATAATCTACAACTTTCGAACTGAATCGTTCCAGTGTGTCTGCTCAGCGAGAGAAGAAGGCAGGCAATGTGATCCAAAACGTGAGTCGGACGTTGGGAGCCTTTCGAACCGAAGCTGGGCACAATTCAGCGTAGAATTACTGAGCTTATGCATTGTGGAATTATGGAACTCGCGTCTGCTGACGGCGGTCAGGCGTATCCATGTGGCCGACCAGCTTCAGGCGGGTGCTCGGATTGCGGTACTCAGGTCTGCGCGGAGCATTCGGTGGCAACAACAAATGAGCGTCATCTGTAGCAAAAGTTGCTGCGGGATGGAGGATCGTTGCGAGACATTGAATGCTTTCACGAGAAAGCTCAGCATGGTAAACGGCCAGTGAGAATCGCCTAACATCGCCTGCCTTCGTCCCCACCACCAGTTCCCTTCAATTGCAAGATTTCTCACCTTCTGCTTCTCTCAATCGATGCGAGTCCAAATGATGTTTATATTCAGCCATCGTGCTATTCCGCAAATCTTGAGCCTTGTTCAAAGCTCCGAGCTTAGCTTGTGGATTCTTGAATCTCCGATTCGCCGTTCGAGCAATCCTCGCTCCGATGCGGTCTAGTTTATGCTCGAAGCGAAAACAAGTCCGGCATTCTGCAGGTCGCATTCTGGGGGCACTTCACTAATGAATTAACAGAGCCGCTGTCTGGAAGCGATGGAGCGAACCGGGAAGAGATCCAAATCTGTGGGACGGTTTCCGTTCGCTGCTGTATTCGGACAGCGACGGCGTCCGTCTAGTATCGTGAAACGGGAACAAGCTCAAAAGCTTCCCCGGCCTATGCGATGGATTAGCCGCGACCTGAAGGGCCGCCGCTGCGTACTCGATGGTGAGATCGTCTGCCTCGACTCTCACGTCAAGCCGCAGTTCCGAGACCTACTATTCCGGCGTGCTGAGCCTTTCTTTTATGCCTTCGACATCTGGGACGAGCACGCGCGCTCCTAGCGCAATGTTAATCTGCGCGTACGCGCTCAACATTCCAGACTAACTTCGAGCTGTTCACGTCCATCAGCCCCCAAGGCGATCAGAAAGTAACCACCGCCCCCAAAGATTCCGGAAGCGATAACAAATGGGTGAGCTCGTTCGATTGGCGTGTTGGCGGGATTTTCTTCTCTGACCATTAATAGACATGAGATCGAGTGGAATGCTGCACGCAAACATGGCTATGCGCCACGTGTAACCGCACTTCGGATCACAAGAACAAGCAGTGTGCAGAGCGTGAGTTAAGCAATGTCCTTGCATGCCGCCAAAACCTACAAACTCAACAGCCATTTTGTAAATGGTGCGGCGTTAGGATTATTTAACGAGAATTGGGCGTGTGTTCTTCTGTTCGTACATTTTGCGGTCAGCGGCGTCCAAGATTTCATCTATGGTTTGGCCGTCCGCCCACTCGATTGCGCCGATACTCATGCTGAGCCGGTACCCTTCCAGGTTGTCTGCCTTGTTCCACTCGTCAAGTCGCCACGCGATTCCCCATGCTGTGCCTGGCCGAGAGATGTACGTAGAAGGTAGTCGTTTTCCGGATTGTGAGATTTGCCCGGCGGGTATTCTTTATAGGCTGGAGTCTCCGTGCATGCCGGTCGGAGTTGTGGGGGATCTTGCTACTGCGGTGTGTTAGCTGACAACGTCAGGCAATGGCTGTCGCCGCAGCGATAGGAGTCGCTTTCACCTCTGTTCCGACTGGTTGAGTCGAAGTGGACGGCAGCTTCGTGGAAGCCAATGCGGCCAAGGAGAGCCGTATTCCGCGGGAGCAGTTGAAGGAAGCCGCCCAGGTGCATCAGACGGTGCGGCAGTACCTGCGGGAAGTGGAAGAGTAGAATCCGGCGGAAGAACCGGTGCACGAACAGGATGAGGTATCGACGAACGATCCTGATTCCCCCTATGCGACCAAAGGCGGCACACCGGCGCGGCTCGGTTACTACGACCAACTATCTGGTGGATAACAAACGCTGTGTGATTGCAATGGCTTCTTCACTTTCGGATTTCATGCAACCAGCAGTATAGGACGATGGGCTTCGTTCGTAGGGGGTTGGAACCGCGGGAAAACCGGCGACCATAAACCATCTGTCAGTGCTGGCCTCAATACAAAAGTCAGCCCGATTATCTCGGGCTGACATCGGCTAAATGCGGACCAGGATTTCGGAGAACCTTACTTGCCTGGCAAGTAGCTCAAATCTGGACGAAACTTGACAATCTCGCTCGTCTGCCGCTCTATCGAAGCATCGAAGCGATGAACGATGGAGTCTGCCTCCTCCTGTCCAAAAGCTTCCTTAAGCATATCGCGAAATGGCTTGACATCGGGATTATCTTCGAAGGCGGCCCAATTCTTGCGAGGCAAAGACAAGGCGTATGTTCCATCTTCGCCCCCGTTGGCCAACACATACCATTCATAGTTCACCGACCATTTCGTTTTAACTGTTGCATCGTAAACCCGTCCGATAGCTGACCGGAACTCGGCATTCTTGCCCGAGCGAACGTGGAACACAAGGATCTCGGCAAATTTCTCCGGACCATTGCTGCCTTCAACGGGATTGCTGATTTTAGGCAAATAGTCGTAATAACGAGCAACTACGGATTCCACGTAAGAGCCCATGACTTTCTGGAACTCGGCTAGATCGGCTTCGTCCGAAACCGGAGGCTTGTCCAGGTCAGCCCAGTGCTGTCCGAAGCGACCAACAATATAGGTGCCGGTGTCGTCTCCACTCATGGTTTCCCATACCAACAGTGGAAGCGGATCATTCTGTTGCTTGTGCCATGCCGCCTTTTGCTTGCGTCCTGCTTCGTACTGCGGCACCATTTGTGGCTTGACTTTCTGAAATTCGAGAGAAAGAAGCGTGCCAGCCTTGTCCTGAGCAAACGCTGTACAACAGATCAAACACATTACCCCGAAGACCAGCACACAATGCTTGCGTTTCATAGTTACCCCTTTGCGGTCAGATTATGTTTCCGAACCCAAAGCGAATTAGCGATGAGCCGTTCGCAGCCCACTGTGGCAATGAGCTACGCGACTGGGAATGGGTGTGCTTCAGGCTGCCATACTCTAAAGGACATGCAAGATTAGATCAACTATTATCAAGAACCTTTTATACGCGCACCCCAGTTGGCGAAATATCTCCATATCGCTCATTGACCTGCTAAGGGCAGAGAAAAGCCGCTGCCCAGATGAGACAAGTAAAAAGACTGAGCAAGCGGCTGACCCTCCTATATGAGGGAGGGCCGGATGCAATTGTAAGCCGAATCCAGAGTTGCTTCGGGAGGCGGCGTTGGGGTCTGCTGCAATGGATACACCTGCCGAGAGTGCTGCAAGGGCTTATAGCGGTCTTGCTGCTCGACTACACGCTCTATCTCCAACATGTTTTACATCACCGTTTGCCATTTCTCTGGCGCTTTCATGCCGTCCACCACGTCGACCTGGATCTTGATGCGTCGACGGCGCTGCGGTTTCATTTCGGAGAGATCGCGCTTTCGATACCATACCGGGCAGCACAGGTGCTGTTGATTGGAGTTGATCCACAAATTCTCTTCGTTTGGCAGACGTTCTTGCTGCTGTCGATCATGTTTCACCACTCGAATATTCGGCTACCTAAATCCGTCGAGGATCCGGTCGTGCGATTCATTGTCACCCCGCGGATGCACGGCATTCATCACTCAAATGATCCTCGCAACCAGAACTCGAATTGGTCAGGCGGACTGACTTTCTGGGACGCGTTACCCCGGACGCTCAATTTAGAAATCCCCCAGCAGGAAGTTGAAATCGGAGTTAAAGGCTTCGAGCAGCCCGAGCAGATCACATTGCCAAAGATCCTCACCCAGCCTTTTCACGACGAACCGGCGGTGCGCGCATTTCTCGAAGCCTCGCGGGCTAGGAAACAAATCCTCCTCTGATTTGGGAGCAAACAGATATATGACGAACCGATTTGATCTGGTCGTACTCGGAACTGGCGCTGCCGCCTCCACGGTTGCTCAGACGTGTCGGGAAGCGGGATGGCAAGTAGCCATCGTTGACTTTTGGAGGCACATGTGCGCTTCGCGGCTGCGACCCAAAGAAGGTGCTGGTCGGAGCAGCCGAGGCGGTGGACTGGGTACGCCGAATTCAAGGAAAGGGATTTGATGGGGATCGGGTTCGCTTAGATTGGCCTGAACTGATGCAGTTCAAGCGGACTTTTACCGGTCCTGTGCCCAAGAACCGAGAAGAGGCCTTCGCCCAAGCGGGAATTGCAACCTTTCATGGCCGAGCGCATTTCGCTAGTCGCACGATGATCGAGGTCGATCACGAACTTTTGGAAACTCGCTACGCAGTCATCGCAACCGGGGCAAAGCCTCGCAAGCTGAATATTCCGGGCGAGGAGTACATAACGACCAGCGATCGATTCTTGGACTTGGACTCCTTGCCGCAGAGGATTGTGTTCATCGGTGGCGGATACATTTCGATGGAATTTGCCCATGTCGCGCTGCGTGCCAATCGAGATGTCACCATTCTCCATCGGGGCAAGCGGCTGCTGGAGGGCTTTGACCCCGACTTGGTTCAACAGCTCTTTGAGAAGACCCAGCACTTGGGTGCAGCGATTCATCTTCAGGCGGAGGTGAAGGCCATTGAAAAAAGCGGCGGTGGACTGGCTGTTCACGCGCAGGTTGCAGGCGCAGAGAAAACGTTCGACTCAGATCTCGTTGTTCACGGTGCCGGACGGGTGCCCGATGTGGAAGGCCTCAATTTAGCAGCCGCAGCTGTCGAAGCCGACAAACAAGGAATTAAGGTGAACGACTATTTGCAGAGCGTGTCAAACTCGGCTGTATACGCGGCGGGAGATGCTGCTGCGAGCGGTGGCCCCCCTCTGACGCCGGTTGCAGGTTATGAAGGCCGAATTGTCGCTTCCAATCTGCTCGAAGGAGACCACGTGAGAGCCCGTTACGTCGGGATTCCGACCGTTGCGTTCACTATCCCTCCACTAGCGTCCGTCGGCCTATCTGAACAGTCCGCACGCGAGAAGGGACTGCAATTCCGAACTCATCGCGAGATTACAAGCTCGTGGTACTCGTCCCGTCGCGTGGCGGAAGATTGCTCAGGGTTTAAGGTCTTGATCGAGGACGGAACGGACCGGATACTAGGGGCTCATATGTTAGGACCGCACGCAGAAGAAGTGATCAATCTATTTGCGTTCACAATTGCAACAAACGCCCGCGCTGCCGATCTGCGGGATGCCATCTTCGCATATCCCACCGTTGCATCTGATATCCGGTATATGTTGTGAGCGCCGAATCCATGTGTCAGCCGTCAAAAAGTGAGTTGGAAGGGGAGATGGATGGGAGCGACTATAATTGCAGTCGCCCCGACGTTTGCGGCTCGAGATTAACTATAGCTCCCGAGCAGGCGTCCAAGCTCACTCGTGTGATCCGCTTGCGCTTTCGATGGCGCACCATGGTGAGTAGTACGCAAGAGACGCGAAACCTAACTTGCATAGCGACCTGATTGTTTTCGGAGAAGAAAGTTACGCCGGGCGGTGTGACTTTGCAAAAAGCTGGAGTGGAACGATTTCTCTCACGAAACACCCACCGGGTGTCAAAGAACACGGCTTCGCGACGGTCAGAATCAGCGGGCCGAAGACTCCGCTATTTCGACCGAAGACGTGAGTTGAATCGACTTGTGCAGGGTCCGGTAGAGAGGGCAATGCAAGGGATAAAGCCCATGCACACGCTCAATGGTTTCTCTCGCTTGTTCCGGCGCAACCAAGCGCATAGAAACGTGAATCCTGCGAATGACCAGAACGCCTTCCTCGGTTTCCACCTCACCGGTTACGTCCGCGGTGAGCTTTCCGTCACTGGCATCAATTTGACGCGCTTCCAGCGCGCCTCCAAAAGTACCCATCATTCAGCCAGCCGTTGCCGAAATCACGTAGTCGATCGTGGAAGCATGGGATTCTCTCAATTTTGACGCATCGACTTTGTAGTGCTCTGCTATAGCCCCGTGGACGCTGTACACAACCGGATTAGGTTCTCCGGGCAGCGTTGCAACGCGCAACGGCCCGCGCTTGCGTTCAATCCGCGACTTCGAGATGTAGACAACTTGGCTCATCCTTTCCTCCGAGGTCGCCTTTAATGGCGAAGATTCGAGTTACATCTGATTCGGTCCTATTCGCGTTCGCATCGCCTCCGACACAGCCCGAGGCTGAAAGAACTGCGAAAACTGGATTCCCATGTCCTTCAGGCGATCACGCGAGCGCTGTATTTAACTTATGCCCCAGATTCCACTGTTTTGAAATCCCGGTTCGTTTGTCTTTTGGCTTTTTTGGCTTCATTCTTGGCGTTAATGTCATGCCCACCGAGGCTCTGAATGGCCTTGTCGAGGCTCAGGGAGTTCGATCCCGTCATCTCGTGCTGCAAACCCGCAAATGGCAGGCTCAAGTTCGTAGCCACATGCATGGCTGCGATGCACTGACCCAAATCTTTGAAGTCGGAGCACATCGTCTTGAGATCGCCTCCTGGCACCGAGATTCCGTCCAATTTGAGCGTACTGACCAGTAATGCATTCAGTTTCTCATCCTCAAGCGCCGTGCTCGGTGGCAGTGAACTAATCTTCGAATGGCCCCGGTCCGCTGACGAAATATGTTGCGGAACGGAGGCCCGGCTGTTCCCTGCTCCCTTACCACACACGCTTGGTCCACCAAGCTGGGCAACGGCAGAAATTCAGAAAATTCCGGCTGTAACAAAAGGCAGTGACCATGTGAACAAACTCCTGTTCATTCTTGTTCCTCCTCAGAAATAAAGCATAAAATTCACAAAAACTCTGCGGATAGGATCTCGTGTCAGTGCTCCGTAGCGCCACCAGACTGCGCAGCTTTGATCTGAGTCAAGGTCTCATCCCAGCTGGGGATATCCGGAACCGCCTTACTGACGCGCCGCCATCGCTCTCGTCCATCCGGCGCAATCAGGATTGTCGTACGCAAAGCAATGTCTTCGCCGTTCTCTCTTCCGTGCACGTGCAGCAGGCCGTATTTGCGAATGACGGTTGCGCCGGGATCACTCAAGATCGTGAACTTCTTATCGGCGACCTTCTGCCAAGCCTCATGCGCATCATGCTGATCATCCGCGCTGATTGGCACCAGGCGGACATGCAGGTCATCCAGATCCTTGCTGTGCCGCGCGAACTCGCGCAGTTCGGCCATGCAGTAGGGTCACCAATAGCCTCGATAAAAGAAAAGCAAGACCCAATGGCCTCGCTCGTGTGACAGCGTGAATGCGCGCCCATCCTGATCCAGCAGGGTGAAATCTGGCGCTTGTTGGCCTTTGGCGGAGCTGACCTGCGGCTTGGGATAGGAACCGCCCTGTGCGGTGGCAAGCGCCGCCGAGAAAAGAACAAACAAAATCCTCAGCATCGACATCTTCATCACAGACATGATGCATGACTCGAAGAAACGTTTCACCAGAACCAGCCGAGGCGCGAACCAATCTGGCACACGCCTCGGCCTTTTCTACGGACGAGCTATCGTGCCGCCAGGCCTTGTGCGCCAGCCGGTAAACCACCAATGGTGCCGATCGGCGTAAGGCTGCCATCGCTCTCTACGCGAAAACCTGCCATGGTACCTGTGGCGCCCTCGCGAATAAAAAAGAAGTGCCCGTTCTCACTGAGCGCTGCATCGATGGGGGCGATCAGTGAGCCAGCAGCCGCGGTATTGAGCAGACTCACAGAGCCGTCTCGCCCAATCGTATAGCTGGATACGTTGCCACTTCCAGTATTCGAGACGTAGGCATAGCGGCCGTTCTTGGTGACGACTACCCAGCAGTTCGCTTTTCCGCCGTCGGGCACCGCACCCGTGATCAGATCCAGAGTTCCGTCGTCATTAACTTGATACGATGCCAGCGCGCTAAGGCCAGCATCAGTTACGAGTGACACGCCGGGTTGAAGAAACGTAAAGCCGAACGGAACAGTTCCCGCGCCAGAGCTGATGGTCGCGCCGTTCACAGCTGCGCCTTGGGAATTGATCTGCCAGGTGTCAAGTTGATTTGTGCTCTTCTCAGTCACAATCAGCACGGCGCCGTCGGGAGAAATTCCGATCTGCCCTGGGCCTGCACCTGCCCCTCCTGGAAGCGCTTGTACAGAGGCAGATATTGCGGAAAGATGCCCGCCAACTGGGTCGAAAGTGAAACCCTGGATAGTGCCGCTTCCATTCACCACATACACTAAATTTCCATTGACGGTCACGCTGACCGGCTTGGTGCCGCCGGAGGGTTGGCGATCGAGCAACCGCAAATGGAGTCCCGTCGCATCAACGGCAAAAGCAGAAACATCATTGCTTCCGGCGTTTACGGCAAAAAGGAATCGGTTTCCCTGCCCCAGTACGATCGAGCCCTGAGAGCCAAGTGGGTCGACTCCCGTCCCTGCGCCTGTACCACCCGTCAAAAAACTTCCTGAAAATGATAGTGTGCCATTTGCGGCACGAGCATAGACCAAGACGCTATTGGGATTCTGATTGCTTAGAACGTAAACCGCCCCGGGTTGATCCGTCCCTTGTGCAATGGCTGGTTTTGCGGAAAGACTAACTAGGGCAAGTACCGCAACCAATGCGGCACAGCAGCCCGCGAAAAAGCTTCGAACCTGGTACATTTGCTACCTCCGTATTGAGAGCTATGGATTCAGGGAAAGCGCGGCGATCCTGCTTTGACACTGACAACCGGATTTGACAGCCGGCACTGCGCACAACGCAGTGTGGCTGGACTGATCGCCTTCTACCCACTGTGGATTTAGTCGTCCAGCGAGAAAGAATCCCCCTTTTGGAAGAAGAAAAAACTAACAACACCCGGTTGGCCAAAGATATCGACTCCTCCCAAGCATCCCCTGTGTACTCCATCTGTGCTAAAAACCTTTGATGGGGATTCGACGAGACGCCTATATGCTGTTTTGGTATCAGGTTTTGACAAAGTCTTTATGCACTTTGTTTCTTCTCGTCACGTTACTGCCGCGGAGCTGTGCACAGACTGCTCCATACATTGGCACGATGGGCGGAATCGCAGTCTTGTCCGCTGATGCTGGATCACACGCAACGAGCGCGGGATTGAATCTTTCGTCCTACGCGCCTGCTAACGGCGGTGCGTTGGACTTGTTCGGAGGAGTGCGCGTTCAGAAGTATTTCGCGTTGCAGCTGGACTACATCAGGAACAGCAACGATCTGCGCCTGAACTCCGCTTCTTCAAATAGCAATACCTTCTATGAGGAGAACCGCACAAGTTCTCAGCAGGCAGTCATGTTCAACGCCATGATTTACTTTCGCCGCGCCAGCAGCCGTATTCGGCCCTATCTCGGAACTGGCGTTGGAGTCGTTCATCTTTCCAGCCGCGCGGGCCGGCTGGTTGCATCAGGAGGCGCTCCCGTCCTGCCTCCTGCCCAATTCTCCTCGACCAGTCCAGCTTTCCGCGCCCACGTAGGAATCGATCTGCGGCTCACTCGCAGGCTGGATTTTCGCTACAGTTTTAGCGACACAATTGGGAGCAACGCAATCAGCAAACAGCTCTCTCCGCCGGGGCCGCGCGGGCTGGAGAATTTTCAAAACCTGTTTGGTTTTGTGGTGCGCTTTCACCGCTAGGACAAGAAAATTGATCCGGCGTTGCAGTATTTCTATCCCTACTCTTTGAATTGCACGTAGGGACAGTGCGCCCAAAAAATCGGTGGGTTGTCAAAGTGCTCAGCCAAAATTCGGGCATGGCATGTCGTACAGAAAAACGGTGATTTTGCCGCATCGCCCACTGGCACGATCTGCACGAGCTTTTCAAAGACGCAGACCCCATGCCCATCCGCAACAGAGACGTCCAGGCTTGCGAGCGGACCGGTTTCCTGCTGCTGGCGAATAACGGCCGAGTACATTCGCGCTTTTAGCGAAGACGGCGCCGGCGACCAGTTCTCCTTGCGGTCTGCCAGTAAGGTTTGCCATTGCCTGTCGGTATCAGGGCTGGGCATGGTTCCACTCCTTCCGAAAGTTTTCTCGTGCACGTGCCAATAAACGTTCCATCGCTTTCTCTGTTTTTCCGCTCAGCTGTGCCATTTCGCGCACGCTTTTTTCATCTCTGTAACGCCAAATCAGGGCCAGCGTGTAGGTCTCCGGCAGCAATGCCAAGGTTCGTTCTACTCGATCCTGTTCGGCAGCGACATCTAAATGCCGGTCCAGCATGGGTTCGATCGTGGGCTCAGCCGACAGTTCGCCCTCTTCAGTTATGTCCGCTTCACGGAGCCGCCGTCGATAGTAGTCATCAACCTTGTGACGTGCTATTCCCAATATCCACGAGCGCAGGCTGGCATCGCCGCGGAATTTTGGCAGGCTCTGCCAGGCAGCCAGAAGGATTTCTTGCATCAGGTCCTCGACTGACTCGACCCGAGGGACCACGCGTCTGCGAACAAACGAGTACGCGGAATCGGTGCAAAGCGCAACAAATTCAGCAGTTGCCTTCCGGTCTTTGGACAATACCTCTTCGACCAGCCGCCGCTCGTCGTTTAACGGCAACGTGTCGCTTGATACTTCCATCGCAGCTTGTGTTTCCACCGTAATTTGGCGCGAGTTGTCTAAGGCACTCATTAACTTAGTCGCGCACAATCGCCGCATCCCCCGCTTTCGCGCATACGATGAGGAATCATTCCCTAGTCAGAATACCGCTGCAACGGCGCGTTTCGAAGTCTCGACCTGTGGACGGACAGATCTGAGTACCGTGACTTTTGTAGGCCGCAACCGAGCTCAGAACTCGGGCCCAGCAAGACGAGAGTATCTGAGGCTCTTTAACCAATACCGGTCACAGTCGCCCCCGCCCGCGAGTCTAAAGATGTAAAGGAGGCACATGCCTTCAGGAGGATTCAAGTGCAAATCAAGACGGTGCCAGTGATATTGACGACGCCTAGACGAGACGCCTTCAACTATCTTTCGAATGTCGAAAATCTGCCAAAATGGGCTATTGAATTCTGCCGAAAACTGAGAACTGTCAATGGTCAACACAAGATCGTAACCTGCGATCCGGAAGCTCCCGAGCTGTATTTCAGCATCCGCGCCGACTACGAGTCCGGGGTCATTGACATGCTCGCGGGACCCGCGCCAGACCGGCTCTGGATTTTTCCCACCAGAGTTGTCGATCTTCCCGACGGAAACTGTGTCTATCTATTCACGATGATCCAGTCGCCGGGGCTTTCCGACGGCAAATTTGAACAGCAGCACCAGTCGTTGCAGCGGGAACTAGAAAACCTTCAACGCCATTTTGTATTGCCTGAGTCGGTGTCAGTATGATTGCACTCTCGGGTGACATCTCAGTGAAATCCCTTGAGCAACTCGTCGAGGAGGTGAAGGGTGGCAATCGGACCGCGCTCGAGGAACTGATCCGTCGCATTCAGGATCGTATCTATGGTCTTGCCCTCCGCATGTTATGGCATCCGGCTGATGCCGAAGATGCTTCGCAGGAGATTCTCATCCGCATCCTTACTTCCCTTAGCTCCTTCCGCGGCGAAAGCAGCTTCTCCACGTGGGTTTATCGTGTGGCCAGCAACTACCTGCTCACCACGCGTAAGCGGCGGATGGAGCACGATCAACTCACGTTTCAGGCATTTGGCGATGACTTGGAGCGTGGACTCGGCGAAGCGGCTGAAATCCCTGCCAGCAGTGAGCAAGACCTTCCCATCCAGGAGGTCAAAATCGGCTGCACCCATGGAATGCTGCTTTGTCTGGACCGTGCACATCGTCTGGCCTTCATCTTGGGAGAGGTCTTCGAATTGATCGATCGTGAAGCCGCAGAGATTCTGGAAATTTCGGCAGCTGCTTTTCGCAAGCGACTGTCACGTGCACGTAGCAAGTTGTACGCTTTCATGGCCCAGCACTGCGGCTTGGTAAACCCAAAATCCCAGTGCCGCTGTGCAAAAAGAGTGGACGTTGCAATTCAGGTGGGACGAGTCAATCCCAAAGACCTTCTGTTCGCATCGCATCGCGCCATTGCTCACCCGGAGCGGTCACTCATCGAGAAGGTCAGCGAGATGGAAGACCTTCATGATGCTGCTGCCATTTTCCGGAGCCATCCTAACTTTGCTGCACCTGAAAGTTTGCTGCCGGCGATTAAGAATCTAATTGGCTCCGGCAAGTTCACCATCATGTCCACGTGACGAGCAGACATGCTCCCGCTGGAACCGCTGTCGATGCCCACTACGAACCCTCGGTCGTCCGTTAGGACGATGGCCCATGTTCTCTGAGTTTTTTACAATTCAAAAAGGCGGCAAAGTCGCACAGCTGACTGGTCTCAGCATTGAATGAATCAGGATGCGGCTGCAAAGCTGGGGGTATCCGATTTGAACGCCCGGACTCATCTCACGCACCTCAACAATGAAGCAGGAACAGTTGCTCTCCATCAGTCTCGATGTGGTCACAGTACAGAAGGCGTTCACCTCGCGTCGGCACAACCCTGCGGAGCCGAAGTTTGCGTCGGTCAGCGGCAGATAACGAATGTCCTCGCCGTTGCGGAATCTGCGCATTTCCTGCTTATCATCGGAGCGCGCGTGCTCGTCCCAGAGAATATCGAATGCGTAAAAGAATGGTTCAACTCGACGAAAAGGCAGGTCTCGGAATTGAGGTTTGCCATCTGAGTCGAGGCAGACGATTTCACCATCGAGCACACAGCGCCGATAATCATTGCTCACAAGCATATTCCGCCTGGGCAGCTCAAAAAGTGCAGCAAGCGTTGTACATAGGCGTCTTTATCTCGCAGCCTTGGGAGAAGTGCCCATGAGCTGCGGCCTCGTCATCAGGAATCCAGGATCTGGGCTTGAGGTATACGCATGCCTGCTGACGCCTGAAGAGCAAGAGAAGTGTCGGCACGATTTTCAGTTGTAAATTTGCCGAAGGTGCCACGGAACGCCCCACCTCTTAGCAAGGACTGAATCGCGTGCCGCTGTCGTCCGTGCGTAGGCGCCGTGACCGGCCGAGGCGCGGGTTGCTTCTTTTCAGGCAGCTCGGGACAAACTCAATTCGCAAGGATCACTAATGAAGCGGGCGCCGAATCATCTGCTGCTCTTTCGATGAGGCGTTCGATCCTGAAATCCGGTACTCGATTCCGCCCGAAAAGCTGGTCTATCTGCTGGACGTTCCGGTTGAGCATCTTACGCAAAGGCTGATCTCGATCGCGGACAGCAGAGCCAGATTTAACAGCGATGGCTCGAAAACTCTCACGGGATCCGAGTACGACCGAGAGGCACCTTTGCTCCCCAATTTTGGACGTCAGGCCGACAACAATAGCCGCATGATTTTCTGCTCCGTGTACCCCACATGTCCTCAGTTCGGCGGTTCTAGCGAATCTCGCGAATCAGGCGATTAGGAAAATCAGCCACTTACGCGTTATCAATGACTACAGGGATTTCGAATCCTCTCCCTCCGCCAGTTGTAACGCAAGTCCTCGGCTTCGCTCGGGATTCGCCTACGGGTCCAGCTGCGCAATCTTCTTCATGCAACTGCAAGCCACTCATTTCGGCGAGTAGACTGGAATCCATGCCGGACCACACAAAGCTGGAAGTTTGCGTCGACTCGATCGAATCCGCTATTGCTTCTGATCGCGGCGGAGCCGATCGCATCGAGCTGTGCAGCTGCCTGGCGGAAGGCGGCGTCACCCCCAGCCCGGGCGTCATCGCAACCGTGCTGGATCAGGTCGCTTTGGGCGTGTTTGTGATGATTCGCCCCCGCACCGGCGACTTCTGCTACAGCTCCGCCGAGTTCAGAGCCATGGAGCAGGATATTCTCGCGGCGAAGCAACAGGGCGCCGACGGAGTTGTGTTCGGAATCGTGCTCGAGGATGGGCGAATCGACGTTGCTCGAACTCAACGCCTGATTGAAATAGCACGGCCGCTCAAAGTAACGTTTCACCGAGCTTTTGATGCGTCTCGCGACCTTAGCGAAGCGCTCGAAGATCTGGTTCGGGCGGGAGTCGATCGCGTTCTAACTTCGGGCGGCGAGCAGAATGTCGATCTGGGGCGATCGAAAATCGCCGATCTGAACCGACAAGCCGGTGGCCGCATAGTCGTGATGCCAGGAGGGGGAATTACGGAGAAAAATGTTCGCCAGCTCCTCTCCGAGACCGGAGCGCGCGAGATCCACGCCAGCCTACGAACAGCCGTGCCCAGCCCTATGAATCACCGTAATGAAAGGATTGCGATGAGCGAGATACAGGAGCGCGACCATCAACGCTTCGTGGTTCTCGAAGGCAGGGTGCGCGCCTTTTTGGCATTATTTTCAAGCTCAGATTGGGGATCGAATCGATGATCCAGGCACACAGAACCAGAATAGTTAGTCAATTCCCAAATGTTGCTCGCTTGCCAGGATCGCGAGCTCCAGCCGGCTGGAAACGCCCAGCTTCCCATAGATATTGCTGAGGTGCCGTTTTACGGTCTCCTCGCTGATGGCCAGTTTGCTGGCAATTTCGCGGTTGCTGTTTCCTTCTTTGATGGCAGAAATGATCTCGACCTCGCGCGAGGTAAGACCGAACCCACTGGTCGATGGTTGACCAGTGCGGGCCCAGGCGGTGACCGCTTCACTGCCTACCCAGAACTGGCCTTCGTGCACCGCCCGAATGCTTCTCAGCAGCAATTCAGGAGGCGAAGCCTTGAGCACGATTCCGCGCGCTCCCAGCTGTAGTGCGCTGGTCACAGCAAACGGCTGAATTGCGGCGGTGAGAAGAATTGTGCGAACTGCGGTTTCCTGCTGTGCGAGTTCGCGTAACGCTTCCATGCCGGGAACTCGTGGCATGGCCAAGTCGAGCAGGAGAACATCCGGCTTCAAAGAGGAGGCCAGCGCGACCGCTTCTTTGCCGTCTGCCGCTTCGCCCACAATTCGAAAATCGTCTTGCGTGGCGAGCAGACGCTTGAGACCATCGCGGAAGATCGCGTGGTCATCTGCAATAACAATGCGGATTGTGCGTGTCTCCATGATCAGGCAATGCTGGCGCGCGCAAAGTCGGGAATCTTGATCTCCAGGCGGGCGCCTTGTCCGGCACGGGAAACAATCGTCAGCTCGCCTTCGATGGCGCGCACCCGTTGTTTGATCACCAAAGGCCCGCGGCGGCTTTCATCGAGCTCCTGGTGGGAAAGCCTGCCGCTGAATTCAAATCCTCGACCATCATCTTCAACGATCAGCATCCATCCGGCGCGCTGGCGCGCCAGCCGTACCAGCACATTCTGGGCGCCACTATGACGGTGCACATTTGCGAGCGCCTCGCGCAGGATGCCCGCCAACTCGCGGCAGGTTGCGGGAGGCAGGCTGACCTGCGAAACATCGCACACAAACTGCGCGCCAATTCCAGTATCCTGCCGGTACCGGTTCACCATGCCGGCAAGAAAATCCACCAGATGCCGCGGATCAAAATCCAGCGGCTCCAGCTGATGGATTAAATGACGCACATTCGCTGCCTCGTTCTGGACCAGTTGCTGCACTTCCAGTAATTCTTGCTCGCGTTCGGCCGCGGTCGCGGCCGAGCGCGTGCGCAGCGCATACAAGCGAAACGCAATAGCATGCAGCGACTGCACCACACCATCATGCAGTTCTCGCGAAACCCGGGCTCGTTCTACCGCCGCCGCTCGAGAGCGCAGCCGGCGCAGCAGGTAAACGTTATAGACCGAAGGCGCCACCAGATTCGCCAAATCCTGCAGGAATCTGAGCTGCGTTTCCGGGCGTCCGCCGAGAGTCGGATTAAACATCAGAATTCGAGCTGAGATCTCCGGCGCGATGGCAATCGCGGACGCCAGCAAGACTTCAAACGGATGCTCCGCCACGAAGCGCGCTGCCAGGTAACATCGCTCTCCGCTGGTCCTCACTCCATCTTTGTCCAGGGTAATGGCACTCCTTGTGTTCTGGTTACGCCAGGCTGCTCCGGCGGAATTTTCTCCCATCACGCACAAGTACTCCTGTTGCTCACTTTCATCCAACTGACGCCATGTAAAAACCACGTTGCCGTTCGCTTCGAGTTTCTCGGCTCGCCACAACATGACTAGACCAGCTTCGGCCTCGCGTGTGATGACCAGCAGTTCTCTGCCCCCGAAAAGACTCAGCAGTTCGAACATCACACTCTGAACGGTGCCTTTCAATCCGGTTTCGACTCGAACCCTGGATGAAATTCGGGAGATGCTGAGCGCTTCCAGCGCGCGCCGTTTCTCGGCCTCAGAAATGTATCCGATGAGAAACGAGAAAATCACTAGATATACGGAGCGCATCACGAAATTGGTAATCGATGGCCCACCCACGATTTCCGCCAGCGGTGTGCGCACGCGGGCGATTGCATCCACGGCCATCGTGCCAATGACCGCGACCGTGGTCATGGCGGTTTCGCGCATTCCCCATCGAAACGCTGCAGCCATCAGCGCGAAAACGAAGTACAGGAAAAAAGGACTGCTCGCGCCACTGCCAAACAGGCCGATCACGGCGGGCCAGAGAATGTCAGCTGTGTGTGCTATCAGAGGAAGCCGTGCGGGAATCGAATTACGTCGATGCAGGATGCTCCACAAGGCTAACGAGTGTCCCAGATAGACAATCAGAAAAGCCTGCGCCAGGGTGAACGGAAATGCCTCTGTTGGATCCAGCCAAAGCAGGAACAACGAGCTGAGCGCGAGCAAGACTCGAACTGATGCCAGAACCCGTTCGGTCCCAAGCAGGTCGCCGCGGCTGCGCGGCAACGCTAGCCTGCCTGTGACCAGGTCGAGTACTGATGGCATAGCCGGCATCGCGCCGATTATAGACCGAATGTCGACGACTGCTGATAACTCTTCGGTGAGCTTTAGTTGGCAAGCCACCCGTCATGAAGCCGCGCTTTTCGCGCCGACTAGCGAGCATCATGGCGTTGCCGCTATGCGCTACCCTACACCGAAAGTTGTAGCGTTTCTGCAACTTTCGCGGAATTGACCTCTTTCGCGCGAGGTCTTAGGTTGAAAGTGCACCTGCTCAGCACCAAGCTCAAAAGCAAGGCGCTCCGCAGCGTTGCTCCTTCGTTGTAGGGCTGACCTTTCCTCACCAGGTCAGCCCTCATTTTTTTAAACCATCTTGCTTCTGGGTACAACCAAAGTTGCACAAGAACTGCAACTTTTTGGGAATTGACGCTGCACAAGTTTGGCCGTACTTTCACCTAGCGCGTTGTTGGCTTGCGCCACCAGCCATCCACGTAGAGAGGATTTTTCCATGGCCAGTTCGCCACACTGGCCAGGGAGCGCCACATGCGTCGAAGCCTTTCCCCGCTGCGTGCCACTTCGTCTCCCTCCGCAGAACTAGGTGTCGACGTAGAAGGCCGGCCAAAACTCCGGTCGGCCTTTCTTCCGCACATAACTCAGGAGCCTGAGGTTTCCGAACTCGCGTTCGGTCCCTTCATGGGCTCAACAGACGCCACATTTGGGGCGCACCCATTCCGGCCTGCAGGAGACCCCGCCGGACCCAGCGCCGCTCCGCACCCATTTTCTGAGGAGGAAATATGAGTTGTAAAACAGTTAAGTTTTTGTTTGTCTGCAGTATCTTGCTTTGCGCGACGACACTCATCGCGCAGGCACCAGCATCAATCTTCCAGCTGAACGGAGACCCGGCCAACGACGATCTAACGTGCGTGTACGCCGGGGGTTGCGATTACTGGAACCTGCTAAACGGAACCGGCGGCGCTGGTCCGATCGGCACGAATTCGTCCGCTGGTAGTTCTTCCGTACGGGTTTTCATCAACGGGACCACCAGCACTGACAGTTTTACTGGCGGCGGCTCGAAAGACGCGAATCCGCTTTCGCAGTGGGCTTATTCAACATCCCCGACCCCAAATAAAGACACGCTCGATGCGGGTTATGCTGCTGCATACGAAATTTCCGACTTCGATGTGATCTTTGGCGCTGACCGCCTTTCTCCAAACGGCGACGCCAACATCGGGATCTGGTTTTTCCAGAACTCCGTTACCCTCAACGGCACAGGCGGATTCAATGGATCACACGCCAACGGCGACGTATTCGTGATTTCTGCCTTCACCGGAGGCGGCGGCACTTCTACGATCACCGTTTACGCCTGGAATCAGCCAGGGCTTCCCAACGCTATTAGCGGGGGCTGCGCGTCAGGTGTAAAAAACCCTTCACCGGGACAATGCGCCGCAAGCAACCTTCTCCTTCTGGCAAGTCCAACTTCGGTTTGTGGCCCCTCTCCATATTGCGCTATTACCAATAGCGGAACTGTCAACGCGACATGGGCGAGCTATGCGACACCGCCAAACCAACTCGCCTCTCCCCTGTTTTTCGAGGGAGGCGTCGATATTACGGCTGCCTTCGCTGCCGTCGGCGGAACTGTTCCGTGCTTTGCCAGTTTCCTGGAAGAGACACGGTCGTCGCAGTCCACCACGGCGGTTCTGAAGGACTTCCTACTGGGCGGTTTCCCCGTCTGCAGTATGACGATCTCGAAGTCATGCGGCACGGCATCAGTTAGCGCGAACGGGACGTCCATTACGTATCCTGTCAGCGGTAGCGTCACAAACACCGGAATCGGAACTCTGTACAACGTTGCAGTCAAGGATTGCGTTGGCGGCAGTTTTGATGCAAAGGGTAACTGCTCCGGAACCCTGGATACAATCAACGTAGGCACCGTGGGTCCAAAATCTTCGGGCGCCTGGAGCGATTCGTCAACCAGCACTTCCGGCTCGCAATCGGACCAAGCCTTTGCTGTAGCATCGGAAAGTCCGGGAGGACCACTAAACCTGCAGTCCACTAATACAGCGTCGGCTACGTGCAGCCTCGCCGTATCAACGACACTCACGGTAAGCAAGTCCTGCTCGACCAGCATAACAACGGCTGTAAACGGCACTACGGCCAGCGTTCTGGTCTCGTACGGTGGGCAGGTCTGCAACACCGGCCCGAGCAAGGTGACGGGTATTTCTCTGGAGGACTATCCGGACTCGGTCGCTATCACTAACGGTACAGGGAAGGCGACAGTAGCCAGCAGCATCACTTTGGGACCAGGGACAGTTGCGAGCCCGACGTGTCAAAGTTATGGCCCGTTCACCTACGCGCCATCTGCAATCGATGAAACGATAAGTGGCGGCACCGGCGCCGGCCGCTATTTCTTCGATGATCTCATCACGATTCCGTCAGCGACACCCGCCGTCGGAACTCTAACCAAAGTCGACGGTACCGGCGATAGTCGAATTGACGGTACATACGGCTATGGCACTGCCAGGTGCCCGATTTGCCAAGGCTCAGGCGAGTGCACCGCTCAGTAGGTACTGAGATCGACTTAGCTCGGGGGCGCCTCAAACATGGGCGCCCCGATTTTTTGGTTTTTTATTGCACGAGGAAGCTGATCGGGCTGCTGCTGGCGGATTGCGTAACGCTGGCTCCGCCTTTCTTTCCGCCTGAGCCTGAACTGCCTCCTGCCTGCGCTACGGCGGAGTAAGTGCCTGGCGTTGATTTCCCGCTGAGCTTGTAATTCCATGTAGCAACACCGCTGGAGTTCGTGGTGGCACTTTGCCGGGTGGTGCTCCCGTTTGGACTCGTAATGGTGAAGGTGACGCTTGTGCCGGAGGAGGGGATGCCGCCATTCAGCACAGAAGCGCTAAGAGAAACTGTCGCAGGCGGAACAAACGTACTTCCCGAGACTGCAAGGCTGACGCTCATAGAAGGCGGGGTCATGACCGTCGCGTTGGCCGTTCCCGAACCGCTGGTCGAATCTTTCGTGGCATTCAGATTCACCCCGTATGTCCCGGCGGCAGTACCCACTGGCGCGCCTTTGCCCATTGTCACCGAAGCGGATTGCCCGGGGCTGAGCGCGACTGACGAAGAGGAAAATGACGTGGACCAGCCGGCAGGCGCACTGGAAGACAGGTTAATCGTGCTCGAGGAGCATCCGGACGAGTCGTTGTCCGTTATCATAGCGGTGTAGCCAGCGCTCTGGCCCGGGTAAATGCTCGGGTCAAGTGGCGAGACCACGACCGTAGGTGCGGAGGTGGTGCAAGGCATCGCGCCGTAGTTAACATTAACCGTTACGCCGCTGGAGGTGGCGCTGACCACGGAAATCGAGAGATTCGAATATGGATCGCTCCAGGTCTGGCCTGCAGTGAGCTCCGGGTTGTTGTCGCTTGTATCGGATGGTGTGAAGTTCGGTAGATAAGTATGCGCGGGGTTGTCGGCCGAGCCCTGGTAGTGGATCATCGCACCGGAGAACACACCCGGACTAGTGTCTATTAGCGTGGAGTCGTAGTCTCCGATTGGCTGACGGTACTCAACCCACAAGTAGTAACCAGGGTTGCTCGTGCCGCGCTGGACTTGCAAAACCTGCAGTCCCGCAGGACTGGTCTCGAGCGGCTGGAGCGTGTACGTCCCGCTTGCAGTCACGGTCTGGACGTTGGCGGGGCTCGTGAGCCAACCTAAGATGTTTGTTTTTTGTGGGCCAGCATAAAGCCCAAGTACCGTCTCTCCCATAACCGACCAATAGTCACCCATGTCTGTCTCCGCTCCGGCAGACGTAAGTGGGCCTATCACGTCGGTTGCTGTCGACGGAGTAATCGTCCCAGAGTGTAAGAGGCCAAAGTTATGGCCGATCTCGTGCGAGACGATGGACACACCTGTCGACCTTGGAGTCGCGTACGCAGCGGAAATAAACGTGATGCTGGAGTTAAAGGTACCGCTGGTGGAGGTCAAGGAGCAGCTTCCGGTTTGCGTGAAGCCCGCCCACCCACACCCAAATATGTCCGGGAACACCAAAAACACACGCGTGTAATTGTTGAGATTGACGCCGGAAGCGATAGCTGCGGCAACTGCGTCGTTGAGGATCGCTCCACCAACGTCGGAGCAGGATGTATAGGTGCCGGTCAGATTAAACGGACCCACCACTTGCCCAGCCGCCGATGTCTGCCCGTACGACGCTTCCCGCAGGAACCCGTCCAGAGAAACGCCAGCGGTGTTGGAGGCGAAAAATACGTCCTGCATCGCAGAAACGGTAACTCCACTCGGCAACCACCCGCCGGGGAGATTTACAAGAATCACTAGCGTGTTCTGCGCGCCCGTGGTGCTGCAAGTATTCTGCGCAAAACTCGGCCTCGTACCGGAGACGATCAGAACGAATATTGTCCCGAAAACTGCAAAGTGCTTCAAAAAATTGAGCCCTTGCTTGCGGGTAATTCGCGGTTTCCGGCCAAAAGGAACAGAAAGCACAACGCCGAGTATTAAGTAAGAAAAACCGGGCCACGCCCGTGGCTCGGGACCGGCTCTGGCAAGATGCTCGTAGGCGGCGATTGAACCAGATGAGGCAGAGGTTACGGGAACCAAACTGCTGGTTTCGACGGCCATTACAGATCCCGCCACGACCCCCGTCGCTTGCAACAACTGATTGCTCTTCAGATTGCCGGGTTCATTTGCCGCAAAGAAGAGATATAAGCCTTTCCCGCCAGAGTTCATCACCCACCAGGAGCGCGAACTCTTGAATCCCGGATAATCCGCGATCCAATGCTGGGTTGGGCCCGTTACCGTCGCATGCGACTCCAACTGCACGGCCGATTGGGGAAATTTCGCGGCTAAATCCGTCAGCAATTCCGCCGAGAATGCAAACGATAATGCGGTGCGGGGCTCCTTCTGAATCAAGCTCGTCAGCGCAGCGGCGCGTTTGGCAATCACGGTTGCGGCCTGACCGCGCAGGGTGCGCGCGCTGTTGACGTCTGCCGACTGCATCTGTCCATGCAAAGCTAGTAGCGAGTTGTTCAAGGCGCGCATGCGCGCGGCGGCGGCGCTTTCGCTGGGGGCATTTTGTCCGAGCAGGCAGCTGCCGAGGAGCATGAGGCCGGCGAGAACCGCGCGGCCAAAGATCCGCGGGGCCCAGATCTTTGCGTTCATGGTGTCACCTTTCGTACCGCCATGATCGCTATGTAGAAGGAGCAAAACGAGATCACTCAAGGCCAGTCACGGAAGGTCATCTCAGAAGTACAGCAACCTTTGCGCTTTTATTGGACAAGGGGCTTCGAGCCGGAAGATTATGTGCTTTCAAGGCCTACCTGGAAGTACGATGTCGAGCGCAGGCGGGTTTGCGCGCTGGTAGAACCATAACACGGTTATTTTCGTCACTTCATTTGGGAAAAGTGCGTCATTTTTGCCGCTGGACTTGAGCATCAAATCTAAAAAGATGAGGATTGACGATCCCGGACTCGCGCAATAACATCGGAAGCGCGCCAGGTCTCCCCATGAGAGCCGCAATAGTTCTCTTCTTTGTCAGCTTTTCGCCGCTTTCATTTTGCCAGCAGTTAAACTCCAGCGCTTCCGGCGCTAATACACATCAAACAAGCGAAGCGGGTTCAGCCTACGTACCGGCTCACAAGTTTGATCCGAAGCGGAACGCGGCTGCCGACATTCAAGCAGCTATTGGCGAGGCGCAGAGGACAGGAAAGCGCATCATTGTGGACGTAGGTGGCGACTGGTGCCAGTATTGCCATCAGATGGATCAGTTCTTTCAGGAGCACCACGAGCTTGCCGAACTCCGCGACAAGAACTTTGTGACAGTTGCCGTTTATTACGGCGAAGACAATAAGAACCACGAAGCTTTGTCACACTATTCAAAGGTTCTCGGCATTCCTCATTTTTACGTGCTGGAGAAGGATGGCACGCTTATACATTCACAGCACATGATTGAGCTTCGGGCGGGCAGCAAATATGATCCTGAGAAGATGAAGGAATTCCTGCTGAAGTGGGCACCGCCAGCGCAGAATGCTGCCCCAAAATAGCTACTTTCTCGCCAGTTCCTGATCAACCAACTTCGCGAATGCGTCGTCGGGCTGCGCCCCCGAGATTGCCACCCCATTGATGAAAAATCCCGGCGTTCCAGTGATGCCGGCGCCCATACCTTCCCGAAGGTCCTGATCAATATCTGCGTCGTACTTTTTACTCGCGAGGCACGAGTCGAACTGCTTGTCGTCCAGCTTCAGATCGCGGGCGTACTTCACCAGAGAGCCGTGGTCGAGCGCGGAAGCGGCAAAGAGCTGATCGTGATACTCCCAGAATTTCCCCTGCTCTTCGGCGCACCGTGATGCCTCAGCGGCAATTTGTGCCTGAGGATGGATTTGGCGCAGCGGCAGATCGCGGTAGGACAGGGCTGACCTTGTCGCCGTACTTCGCGAGGAGCGCTTTCACCGTAGGCTCCGCTTGACGGCAGTAGGGACACTGATAGTCCGAGAATTCGACGATCATCACCGGCGCTCTGGGATTGCCCCGCAGGCGCTTGGGATCGTACCCAACCTGAATCTTCGGCGGCGAGAGCAGAACCGCGACCTTCGTCTGCGAGCGCAGGCCTTTGATGTAGTCCTGCCGGAGCTGCTGGATTTTCGCCTGCTTCAGCGATTGTCGCAGCTGGCTTTTGAGCGCGTCGTCGAGCGGACGGTTCAGTCTATCGTTTTGCGCAAGATAGTAGGCTTCGACCTCAGCATCAGTCGGGTCCTGCACCTTAGAATCGATCTCCTGCAGCAGAAGCTTGTCGGTTGTGAGCCCTTTGTCCTTAGCGGCGCTTTCGAGCAGCTTCTGCTCAATAAGACTGTCAAGAGCCCGCTTCTTGATCTCGTACTCCTGGTTGCGAAGCGGCAAGAGCTGGCCTTGGATCGAAGGCGTCAATTCTTCGTCATAGATAGTCTGGCCATCGACGGTGGCAACCGGTCGCTTAGGTTCGGATGTTTCGGCTTTCTGACCTAGACAAGGCACAGCACGGAATAGAGATAGACAGAGAAATACTGGGAAAATAAGCGGCGCATATAGGCAGGCAGTATACCTCAATATTCCTCACATTGCCGGCGTAAAATGTGAGTAGAAGGAATCTTTATTGACTGCCTCCATATTTCAACTCGAAATACGAAGTGGCTGAAACGAAACAGTTTAAAAGAGTTCGTTCCTGCAAAATTGTTGGCAGGCGCTTTGTACTGCAGGAGGCACGAGTCACTCAATCGATCGAATCAGAACCCTGGCTAACAACATCCAGGTACCAAGGGCTGAAACGCATGCGAAAAACCTGATTCACGAAGGAGAGCGTTTCTTGTGCCCGCGTGAAGCTGTCTTTTCCGCTTCCCAGAGCGCCATTAATGTGACTTCCAGATAATTTGTCACGGAGCGCTTTTGCTCCGCCGCCGCTTCCATCAATCTACGCTTGAAATCACTAGTAACTCGCAGGTTCAAGGTTTCAGACTTTGCCATCTTCAGCGAATCGTACTGGTCATTTGGAGAGCGGTCAATATATTCGCGAATACTGCTTGTGGTGTAACGCTAAACACTATACAATAGCGTCACATTTGCGTTACACTAGGTCCATTATGAAACAAACGACTGCGTTCAGAGCGGAGTTGCGGTTGGCGCAAAATCTCTGGGGGCCACTGTCGAAAAGCAGCACAGTTCAGCTTCAACGCTTGGTTGAGGATAGGCTTTCTATCTCCATCGGAGATCTTGCTTTAATTGACGGACGTTGGTACGTCACGCATATTGGGCTCCTTCGGATCGCACAACGACATCGCTGCTGCGGCATACACGTTCGTGTACTGGACAAGTACTCCGATATGCATTCGCAACGATGGGCATTTGAAGCAACTGTTTACAAATCTCGTCAATGTCGCGGTTTTGTGGGCTATGGTGATGCTGATCGCTCCAATGTATCTCCGCTCGTACACGGTGCAGAGATGCGCGTGGCTGAAACCCGGGCGGTTAATCGTGCGCTCCGCAAGGCTTACGGCATAGGCATATGCTCGATCGAAGAGATCGGATCGTTTGACAGACCAATAAAATCACATGGTCCGGTCCGAAAACTTCCACCAGAATCATCCAAGGGCAATAACGGCCACGGCACGAACGGCGGCGGTTCGCGCGTTCGCGACCGATTGTGCCAAATCATTCGCCAGCACAAGCTCGACGCAGAGCTGGTGAAAGCCTACGCCGTTGACTTCTGCGGGACCGATACGCTGCGCGAAGCCTCGCGCGAGCAGGTTGAGAACTTCGTCGCCCACCTCGCCGACTGGGCCCAGAAAGACCGCAATGCCCTGCTCTGCCAATTGAACAGCTTGGTGCGCGAGAAACGAGGTGCCGCATGAGTCCTCGCTACTTCGAAAGCCTGCGCCCGCTTGATTGTTCGACTATCGACGCCGTTCCTGGCGGCCTTTTCTTCACCCGGGTTGAACACGCTCAGTACCGCTGGAATGGGCAAAAGCCCTTCTACGCTGTCGTATTTTCCGTGGCTGAGCCGAAACTCTTGAAAGGCTACCGACTCTCAGGGCGTCTCTACGCGACACCCAAAGCAATGTGGAAGCTCAACTGGTTCCTCCGCGATTTCGGCTATGACGCAGAACTGCTGAGCCGGGGTGAGGTCAACGATCGGGCACTGGTCGGACTTCAGGGCGTGGTTAAAGTCAGCTACGCAATCGTGAAAGGCATGTTCTACCTGAACTTCGAAGCCTTTGCTCCAGCTGAGAAATGGAAGGAACTGTCACCGCTCGCTGCTGACGAACACTCTGGCTCGGAGGTGGCGTGACCTACTCCTATACCCAGATCAGTCATTATCTGAGCTGTCCGCGGCGATACCGTCATCGTTATTTGGATGGCTGGCAAGAGAAAGACACCCGTGCTGCAATGCTCTTTGGCCGTGCCTTCGAGCAAGCACTCGGCTGCTATTTCCGGCATGAAGATGCGGCCGTAACCCTCTATCGCGAATGGGCCATATATAAAGATCAGCCGCTCAACTACTCCGAGCGCGACAGCTGGGATCAGATGCTGCAGCAAGGCATTCAGCTCATTGAGCGCTTCGCACAAGATGACCGGATCCGCATCCGCCAGCCCCGACGGAATCTGCAGATCAAGTTCGTGCGCCCACTTCCAGATGGTAATGAGTTTGTGGCCTATGTCGATGCCATCGGACGACTCGATGGAGAAGCTTGCTTGCTGGAATGGAAAACAACATCGAGCCGCTACCCGGAAGAGCCGGAAGGACTCTTAGCACTCGACCCGCAGCTGGTCTGCTATTCCTGGATTACCGGCATCCACGATGTCGCCCAGGTGGTATTCGTGCGTAAGCGCTTGGTGGAAATCCAATACCTCCGGACCACGATCACCGACGACCAGCGGCAGGAGTTCAACGACATTGTGCACGACACGATTCGCCGGATCGAGACGGCGCAGTTTCTGCCGCACAGCGGTATCCGCTTTCCCCAGAACCCGTGCAGTACGTGTCCTTATGTGGGCCTGTGTCTGGGCAAGCCGCAGCTGGTCGAAGCCAAATTAACTCGCCGGCCAGGAGCACAAGACTTTGGTGTGTTTGACGAGCTTACGTACTAACGATCCGCCTATGCCGCCGAGATTAAATCAAAAGCGAGCCCGGTTTGTGCTGACCAAGATCGACGAAATCCTGGCTTGGGAGCGGCGGAAGGAAGCGGAAAAAGATACAAAGTTCGTCGAGCTCGGACGCTACCTGTGCGAAGTGCGGGCCGGGCAGTACTGGCGGCTAGAAAACCTGAAATCTTTTGATGATTTCCTGGAGCGGAGATTCCCGGAATCGAGAAGGAAGGCGTACTACCTGATGTCGATCCACGAGCACCTTCCACCAGAAATAAAACGCGAGCTGAAGCAGGTGGGCTGGTCCAAAGGCCTGGAGCTCGCGAAATTGGCGCGCTCTCAGAACGGTCAGGGCTTCAAAAGTGCAACCTGGTTGCACAAAGCAAAAGAACTGTCGAAAGAGGAATTTCAGCGCGAGGTGGAAAGGGAGTTGACCGGAAAGGACTCAGAACCGCATGAGCTCATCTATTTCAAAGTCTATAAAAGCCAAATCCCGGTCATCGAGCAGGCGATCGAAACGGCAGCGATGATGCTCGGCAGCGACAAATCTCGCGGCTACTGTCTGGAGATGATCTGCGCCGACTTCTTGGCAGGAGCCAATCTCGACAGCGGACAACCGGACGTGCTGTTGCATTCTCTCTCACATTTCTACCTCTTTCTACCCGCAGACCAGAAGCAGGAGTTTATCAAGTTTGTGACCACAAACAGCGAATGACACAATCATTGCCGAAAGATGCGCCGCTCCGCGTAGGGCGCCGCGAATACGAAGAGCTACGAACGCGCGTTCTGCGACGCGATGGCTGGCGATGCCAGTTCTGCGGCGCAACGACAAACTTGGAAGTTCATCACCAGGAGTTCCGGAGCCATTCTGGAGAGGACAGAGAAGACAATCTGGTTACCTTATGCGCGAGTTGCCACTCGGAAATACATGGCCCGCTGGCAAGACCCTAGGGAACGCCCGAACTGCCTGCGGAAGCTTTGCACAAAAGACTATGAAATGTGAATTGTTTGTCGCTACCGAAAAAGGACCACGATTGGTCGCAACGATCTTCTATGAGAATGGCCGCATCTCCGGGCAGCTTCAGGGAGGCCAAGGCTATGATCTTCTGTTCGCAAGTGTATTGGCCGATCCCATAACCGTGAGAGGTAAGAAAATTAGTCCCGCAGATGATCCGGCAGCTTGGTTTAACGGATTACCCGTTGCCTACAATGGCAGTCACTTCTGGGCACAAATGTCAGAACCATAGACCAACACTGCTGAGTTAGTCCTGAAAATATCTTGAGCTCGGGAAAGCAGGCTTTCCTGCGATTAAAACAGCCGTCCGCTCAGCCTTTCCTCGACACTGCGCTGATCGAGTCGAGTTCGATATCTTTTCCGGACTGGTCCTTGTTAGGCATTGACTGAGCCATTCTTTCCTGAAGCCCCCTCGCGCGCAACTTCTCGCGATTAGCAGCAAAAACTTCGTCCATTGTCTCTGCTACTTTTTGAATCTGCCGATAGGTTTTTTCCCGTTCTTCCTCTTTGGCTTTTGCGGCCGCAGCTTCCCTTTCTCGCCGGCTCAGGGTCACTCTCTTGTATTCATCGAGCCCCAGCTCAAACCTCATCTTTTGCAGCCCTATTAGCAAACGGCCGTATTCACTTAGAGATTTTCCTAGTTGAGCGTCCATTTTGTTCTGCCGTAGCTCCGCTGTATAGAACCTTAAAATGCGCTTTTCGTGAAGGTTTGCCAGCCAAGTCAACTTATCTATGGGATTTATTTCAAAACCAGCAGCACTCGTAATTGATGGAACCTCGCTGCGCGGATCGCATCTGAGTGCGCCATCGCAAATGGCTGTGCGCAACGTTTTCAGTTGCTGTTCCAGAGTTCCTGCACTGAAGCCTCGAGCAACGCACCACTCCTCTTGTATCGTTCGCGCAATCGCTTTGGCGGACACCCCTCGAATCAACTCATTGACCACGATGTCAAGCTTTTCTTTGTCAAGCTTCTGCAGCGCGTCGAAGGCCATCAGCTTCCCGATCCGTTCTCCAAGTGAACAGTATTACAGCTACTTTCGCTCGGTGCGGTTACCTTGGGGCAGTGTACGCATGACACTTTTGGGTCGCACGTTAGTAATGTTTTGAATTGTTTATGCTTGACGTGCTTTGGGATCTAAACGATCTTAAGAATTCCAACAGAGCGAAAGGTTTTTAAAATATGCAACATAACGACCAAACAGTAATCAAAAATGAAGAGCAAGTTCCAACCACCAAGGACCAGCAGTTCGCTACTGAGAATGTACCGCAGGCCACCTCTATCTACTCCGATCAGTCCGGACCAAAACTCGACCAGAAATCCGGCACCGTAGAAGAAGAAAATAGTGGCCGTGGAAAAGACCGCAAATTGCGTGGCCGGAAAACAGCAGCCGGCAAGCGGCACTCCGCTCGCAACTCAACGCTGGATGGTATTTTTGCGCGACAAGTAGTAATCGAACACCTGGGCGAAAAGCGCGAAGATTTCGAGAGACTGAGGACCTCTTTATTGGATTGTCTTCAGCCCTGGGGCGCGCTCGAAGAGCAGTCCGCACAAGACCTGGTGGAATATTCTTGGCGTCGCGAGCGTGTGCGGCGGGCGGCAGAACAAACGTGCCGCGATCGCCTTGAAAAATTTAAGTTACAACAGCAGCTAAAGCGTGTTGATGAAATGGAAAAACTCAGGGCTCTCTTTATCGTGAAATTCGAGAAGTACGTTGAGTACGAGAATGGAAAGCAGCTTCAGCTCCCCTCGGAACTGGCCGAGGTTCGAGAACGGCTGACGTGGATTCCGGAAGGAATCGATTTCTTGCTGAGCCTGCTCGAATCACTTCAGTCGCACCTCAGCCTGGATGGGAAACTTATATTCCGAGATGCCTCACTTCTTCGTGTTATTCGCGGCTCGGCTCATGGACTTGACATTGCTGAATGGATGGATGCGCTCACCCTCGAAGGCGATTCTCCATTCGCTATGCGCGTCTCGCAAAACGATACGCGCAATGCACCGGCGGAAGACATTGAAGACGCGGCCCTCGAAAACGCAGGGCGCGCCGTCGAACCTCCACTGAGACCCTCGCCCTCGGACGAGCAGTTTCTTGCGAATGCGCTAGCGGCGCTGATTGACTCTGTTGCTCAATCGCTCACCCGTCGCAAAGAGATATTACAAAAAATTGACGCCGCCGACGTGAGGGAGGAGATGTATTCGATCGCGCTAGATCCAAGTGATTCAGGCCGCTTCTCTCGAGCGGAAACTCAGATGGAGCGTGCCATGTACAGGGCGTTCGCGGCGCTTTCAGCGATGAAGACTAATTTACCTTCACCAACGTTGACCTTGCCGGAATCTGCAGATTCGGATACCCCTCCCGTCCAATAACATCAATAACACTCCATCTCTCGGGCAGGAACGAGTCCGAGAACACGTAACGCGCAGCGGCTGCTGCGGGGCGGGTAGCTCGGGGAATGCCGTTCCCAGGCGCTCGCTCACGATCGACCATAGTCGGTCGAGAACAGTGTCTCGGGCGATGGGCATGGAAACGGTGAATAATGAAGCGAGCAAAGGCAAAATTACAAAACGAAGCCAACAACTCCTCTATTCTCAATAGGGACTCTGTTCTAAAGCACGAAAAGCCCTACTGATGTTGGCAACAAGGGGCCGAGCTGGACTTTACGTTCCCTGCTGTAGACCCTCGACCGCTGTTGGCCATACTGCGTTGGCTGGAGAGGTTGCGAGATGGGCGTAGATCAGCTTGGATTCGTGACCTGTTGCACGTGAGATGATTCACCGCCGAGCCATTCCGGATGCTCCGCGGTCGAATCGAAATGCTGCGAGGTCTTGAAGAGTTCGAATTTGCCGTCGACAGCGGCCCCCTTTGTTTTTGCCAGCAGAGCCTCTACCGCCGCGGCGCTCATCGGCTTGAAGCTTTTCGCGGCTTCAACCGCCTGGTCGAGGATCTCGGGCTTGTCGATCCCGGTAATCACCACTGAAGTCGGCAGGTTCATTGCGTAATGCAGGCACTCGATCGGAGTGACAACTCCGCTTTTCAGGATGATTCTGTCCCCCATCGATTTCATCCCCAGCACGCCGATCTGCTGCTTCACGAGCTCCGGCAAGACCAGATGCTGAAAGCTGCGGAAGTGAGCGTCCATCACGTTTAGCGGCATCTGCACGGTATCGAAGCGGAAGCCATGTCTGGCGGCGACATCCAGCATGTAGAGATGAATGTGAGGATCTTTGTGACCCGTGAACCCGATGTAACGCACCCTGCCGTCCTTCCTGGCCTCCATGACCGCTTCGTGCGCGCCACCTTCTGCGAAGACGCGGTCGGCATCGTCGAAGCGAATCACCTCATGGTGCTGAATCAGGTCAACGTGGTCGGTCTGCAAACGATTCAGCGATTCGTTCAACTGCTTCGCAGCTTCCTGCTTTGTGCGGCCGTCGAGCTTCGTCATCAGAAATACTTTTTCGCGATAGCCGTCGCGTAGCGCTTTTCCCATGCGGATTTCGCTCTCGCCGTTGTTGTAGTCCCACGAGTTATCCATGAAGTTGATGCCGTGATCGATGGCGCTGCGAATCAAGCCAATCGACTCCGACTCGCTCATGTTCATGCCGATGTGAAATCCGCCCAGGCCGATAACCGAAACCTCTACGCCGGTTCGGCCCAACTTGCGATACGGAATGCCTTGCTTTGTAGTCATAGGAATTGCCTGTCTCGGGACTGCGCCTAGAAGCCCGGTCGCTGCCAAACCTTCGAGGAATTGTCTACGTTTCACAAAATCTCCTCAAGTCGAACGAGATTCTGCGAGCTCTCCAGATTGCTCCACAGCTATGCCACGAGTTGTTCGCGGCCGCTTCCATCGGGTCAACCCTGTAAATTCCTACAGGATTTCCCGTACCTTTTGCCTAAGATTGCTGTGAATAAGTTGTTCAAACTGTGGAACTTGCACATACCTTAGAAATCCTGTCAACGCCGCGTTGACTCGTTTGTACCTTCGTTGGCTTCGCTCCGGAGTTGGTCGACTTTCATTTGAAGTTGGGTCGCAATCTGAGCTGGGTCGAGATCAGGTGCGAACTGGACCGGCTTGCCAACGTTGACCGAGATCTGGAACGGTCTTGCCATGCGCCTGCCTGCCTGCTTGACCTCGAATAATCCCTCGATCCGCACCGGCACCACCGGGATTCTCAGATTATTCACCAGCAGGCCGATTCCCGACCGGAACGGCCGCAACTTACCATCTGTGGTGTGATGACCTTCCGGAAATACCAGAATGCTATAGCCTCGATCAACTGAGTGTCCTGCGAAAGCAAAGCTATCGCGGAATCCGGCCACCCGGGGCAGGGGAAAAAGATTCAGTAACGAGACTCCAAGAAACCACTCAACGCGGTCGAAAATCCTCAGGAAGAAATTGCGGTTTCGCGAAGGCGTACGTAGCGCTTCGAGCGCCTCGCCGCCAGCCGCCGTTGCAAGCCGATGACGCAAGCGCGCGGGTAGAGCAGTCAGAATGAACCCGACATCAACGTCATCAATATGGTTAGAAATAACCAGCACCGGACCGGCTACTCCGCGCAGGTTTTCTCTACCCTGAATTCGCGGCCAGCCCAGCAGAAAGACAGCCGGGCGGAGCAATAAATAATGAACGAGAAACCGAATCCATGTTGTCGGCCAGCGCTGGGCCCAACTCGGATAGTGATAAACACTACGCTCGGCCGTGCCGCTCTTGAGCAGTCTCGAAAGGTCACCTACAGTGTTGACGGCCGAAAACCGGCTCTCGCTCAGGTCGACCTGATATCGATCCTCCAGCGCACTCATCAGTTCGACGCGGTCGAGCGAACTGAGGTTTAGATCAGAGTCCAGCCGTACGTTTTCGGAAAGGGCCTTAAGCGGAATTCCGCTGATACGCCCAATCAGTTCGGATAAAGCGTCGCTCGAAACCGCCTTGTGTTGTCCGCCTCCTGATAGCACCCGCTGAACCGCCGCCGATATTTCTGCGCGGCGCGGCTTCTGAGTAGATGTCCGCGGGAAGTCCTCTCCCGGCCAGACGACCCAACACCGAATACGTTGGTAGTCGGCAAGACTGCGGTTGGCACGGTCGACAACTGCGATCGCATCCGAAGCTCCATTGTGCAGAATGATGGCGGCACAGGCCTCCGCATTGCCGCCGACCGCCAATGCCACGACCACGCAATCCTTAACTTCGGGCTGATTTTTTAGCGCAACTTCAAGATCTTCGGGGTAAACCTTCATTCCCGCTGGCGTAACGATGGTTTCCTTCTTGCGTCCCTTGAAAAAAAGATTGCCCTCCGCATCGAGTTCGCCGAGATCCCCGGTGTGATACCAACCTTCATCAGAGGCGACCGATTGCAGCTGGCCGCCTCTCCAGTAACCCGATGCGACGCCTCCTCCGCGAACCAGAATCTCTCCGTCGGCCGCCAGCCTTACTTCGCGTCCCTCCAGCACTTTTCCAATCGATCCCTTGCCAGTCCTAAAAGGATGATTGACGCTGATCAACGAAGTGGTCTCAGTCAATCCATAGCCTTGGATTACCGCGAACCCGAGCCTGCGCCAGAACTCCTCCGTTTCGGCATCTAGCGCGGCGCCGCCTGAGATGAATGCCCAGAATTTCAGCCCAAATTGCCGGTGAATTCTGCGGAACCTCCACCATCGGCGCAGAAAATGCTTGCCTTCTGCCGACGAATAATTTGCGCGAAATCGTTCCAGCTTTCCTTCCGCCCGGAGGTCGCGCTCTATCTGCTCTTTCAGTGATTGCATCATGCGCGGCACAGCCACCAGCACCGAAATCCGCTCCCGTCGAATTGTGCTGATCACCTGCGAGGGGTTAAGCGTCTCCTGAAAGAAAACCGTTCCATCCAGCAGCGGCGGAAGATACATGCCCAGAAATTGTCCAAAAACGTGGCTCAGTGGCAAAAGATTTAGAAAGCGGATGGGATGTACGAAGCGCTCATATTTCAAGTAAGGCTTGATCTGTTGCTCGAGTGGAGTAATGTTGGCAAGCACATTGCCGTGCGTGATCACAACTCCCTTGGGCTCGGCTGTGGTTCCGGAGGTAAATACAATCTCAAGGGCATCTTCCGCCCTCAGCGCCTCCGGTTCGAGCTCAGCCGAAGAATGCCGTTTAACTTGCTCATGTAGCTCTTCGAGGAAGATGCAGTTCAGCCCAGGTTGCGCGTGCGCTCGTGAGCACAACAGAAGCTGCGCATTGACTTGCTGGAAGACTCTAAGCGCGAATTCGGGCGAAGCGCCGTCGTCCATTGGAACGGCAATCAGTCCGCGGTGTGCGCACGCGAAGAAAGCGGCAACCCAGGCCGCGGAATTGGACGCCCAAAGCATCACGCGATCGCCTTTGCGGATTCGGCGAACGTTCAGGTCGCGCGCCAGGCGATACGTTGTTTCGGCAAGCTCGCGATAGGTCCAGCGAACAGTTCGATAGCCGACTTGTTCAGCAAAGGCTGGCTTTGCGCCCAGCCGGTCGAAATCCTTTACGTAATCGGCGATGCTCTTCCGCGCCACGAGCTAAGCGTAAACCATTTATCCGCATGGGATAAACGTCGTTTGCGAGCTTTCACGAAGGGGCTTGCGCCGACGGCGTGCTCTGTCCTACAATCCCCGCGTACCACCAAAGTTGTAGGTGCTGTTTTGGTGCGCTCCCGGCTTCCGGACAAAATCCATCGCGGTTCGCGTGGAGATCGTCGATGAGCTTCGTGGCCTGGAAAATTCTTCGTCGTTTACCCAAACCGGTTCTGTTAGTGCTGCTCATTTTTGTCCTGGCGGCAGCCGCTCGCGCCTGATGCTCTTTCGCTCCATTGTTCCAGCCCCACAAAACCATAACGGTCAATGACTTTCGCCGAATCGCGCTGAGCTTCGAAGGCGTCGAGGAAATTCACACATGGGCCAACCGGTTTTCGCGTGGACGGGAACTCACATCCGTCTCAGCGCGGCTACGGAAGACGTTTTGAACGGCGCCTTACGAACCGCCTGGAAAATTGCGACTCCAGAGAAACTCAAAAGCCAAAAAACGCAGTCGCTCGATTGGCCGCGCAGGCCGTAAGTACACTAAACACGCTCGTACACTCCCTTCTGGTAATCCTTGGTAACCATACAGTTCTGACTGGCCAGCCGTACAATGACCCTTGTCCGAGTGGTCTGTCTTTAGGCCTGCCTGAGGGCGTCCGTTTGGACGGATTCATCTCCCCCAACAGGGAAAAGCACGGAGCTGGAGTCCGCAATCCTATGGCGTTTGGTTTCGGGTTCAACAAGCAAAAAGTTCTCAGCGCGGCGGAGAAGTTTGTCCAGCAGGGTAAGTTGCAGAACGCCATCTCTGAGTACCAGAAAATCCTCAAGCACGACGCAAAAGACCTGACGGTGATGAACACGATCGGCGACCTCTACGCGCGCCTGGGCGAGAATGACAAGGCAGCGGAAGCCTTCAAGAGCGTGGGCGATGCCTATGCCACGCAAGGCTTCACGGTCAAGTCGATAGCGATGTACAAGAAGCTCAGCAAGCTGAAACCCTCTACCGAATGCGTATTGCGTCTGGCTGAGCTCTATACCCAGCAAGGTCTCTTTAATGATGCACGCGCTCAGTACTTGCAGGTGGCCGAGGACTTTCTAAAATCCGGGCAGCTCGATCAGGCAGTCAGGATCTTTGAGAAGACGCTGGAGATGGATCCTGAAAACGTGGCCATGCGCAGCAAACTGGCGGAAGTTTATGTTCGCCTTGGCAAGAAAGAGGACGCCTGGAAACTGTTGAGCGCCGCCGCCGAGACTCTCAGGACGAAAGGCCAGCTTGCAGCCGCCGACGAAATTGTGCAGCGCATGCTGAAGCTTGATCCCGGAAGCGGCTATGCGCTCGAGCTGCGTGGACGCGCCGCGCTGGATTCCGGAGACGCGGATTCCGCGATTGAGTCTCTCAGCAAAGTTCCCGACCTCGATACAAACCCTGAGGGGCTGCGCGCCTTGTTTCAAGCCTATTTGCGCGGCAAGCGTTTCGATGAGGCGGGCAGCCTCAGCACCAAGCTTGCGACCTTGCACAACGACAGCGCCGCGATTAGCGAATATGCGGCTGCCCTTTTCCAGGCAGAGGAATACGGCAAAACGCTGAAAGTTTATGAGCAGCACGCGGACGAACTGTTGCGCAGTGATCCCGCTAAGTTCACCGAATCCTTACGGGCAATCATCGGCCATGTTCAGGACGACACCAAGGCGCTGGAAGTCGTGCTCGCCCTTTACCAGAAATCCGGCGAGACGACTCAGCTGAGCGAAATCTATGAACTTCTGGCGCACGCTTATGTGCAATCGGGCGAACTGGAAAAGGCACGAGACTTCTATCAGAAGCTGATGCAGTTAGAGCCGGCCAACCAGATGCATGCGCAGAACTATCAGCAGGTTCTGGAAAAGCTCGGCAAATCCGACGGGTCGCATCACATTACCGCCGAAGAAGGCGCCGTGATGGTGGATGAGCTCGAGGCCACGGCTCCCTTTATCGAGCAGCACTATAACGATGAATTAGCTCTGGCGCTACGCTCCGCCCTGACCGACGCCGAGCTTTTCATCTCTTACAACATGGCCCCGAAGGCGCTCGCGCCTCTTGTAAATGCCTTGCCAAAAGCCCCTCGCGACCTGCGGCTTAATCAAAAACTCGTGGCCTTACACACCCGTGCCGGGCGATTCGCCGAAGCTGCTGCTTGCTGCCGCACGCTCGAAAGCATTTATCGTGAGGCTGGTCATCCCGAGGAAGCGTCTCGATATGGGGAACTTGCGGCGAAATATGAAGAGCGGAGTGGGGTGGCTGCGCCCGCGGTACAAGAGAAAGAAGTGGAAGCAGCACCGGCGACCGAAACCGCCGCTGCAGCTCCGCAGGAATTTGAGATTTCCGTGCCGGCGACTGGATCCCCCGCCGATGAGAGCGTAGGAGAAGCACCCGCAAAGGAAGTTGCGCCGCCGGCCAAAGCATCGCCGGCGAGTGGCCTGTTCTTCCACGCATCACGCTCCTCTGCAAGCGCTCAAAAAGAACAGCAACCGGCAGCTCCAGAAATCCAGGCGGCCATTCCGGAACAGCAGGCAGCAGACGTGGATCTTTCCAGCGAGTGGGAAAGCGATCTCGCAGTTGAACCTCCGCAGGTTGAAGTTCAACAGGCTGTGGAACCAGCGGTGGCCGAAGCTGTCGAAATGGAAGCCCAACCTGCTGAGCCGGGCCCCGGCCTCAAACCGGAAAGTCTCGACGAAGGGATTGAAGAAGTCCGCTTCTATCTCAGTCAGGGCATGACCGAGCATGGCGAAAAGGCCCTGGTTAAATTGGAAGCGCAAGCGCCGGGATCGCCTGAACTCGCGGTCCTGCGGCTCGGAATTGAATCCGCAAAGCAGCAGGGAGTTCAGCTACCAGAGCCCGAGGTCAGCCTTGAAGAAGAGGCCCCAGCAGCCGCTACAGAAGAAGCCCCTGCAGCTGCCAGCGCGCTCCCGCAGCCTTGGCCGCGGACTGCCCCTCAAGCTCAACCAGAGCCGCCGGTTTTGGAGGACATCGTATCCGAGTTGGAGCAATCTCTGGGTGGCGGATTCACCCCGAAGCCCCAAGCCGCGAAACCAGAACCTGCAGCAACTGTGGAATCTAAACCCGCGCCGGAAGCTGTTCCGGCTCAAAGCTTCCGTGCTGGAACTTTGGACGAATTTGTATCTGACCTGGAGGCCTCGCTGGGCAGCGATTTCGACATTCCCAGCCAGCCAGTTCAGGCGCCGGTTCCTCATGCTGCTCCGCCAGCTGCTCATGTTGCGCCCAGTGAATCCGTTGTTTCTCAGCCCGTAGCACCCCCAACGCCATTAGCTCGAGCCGCCGCGGCAGCGGGAACGCCGACAGTTCCTGCGTTCGTGCCTCCGGCGCCCGTGACTATTCATCAGCCCACGATGGCTGCTACAGCGCCCTCGACCACCCACGGAATCGAGGCTGCTCCCGGTGTCGACCTGGCGAATATGTTCGGCGAACTTAAGCACGAACTCGAAGAGGACGTGGCTACCACGGACGAAGATCCGGAAACGCATTACAACCTCGGTGTAGCCTTTCGCGAGATGGGATTGCTGGACGAGGCGATCGGCGAATTTCAAAAAGTCTGCCAGTCGGCCGAGCATGGCCAACCCTTCACCCAACTGATGCAAACCTACACCTGGCTGGCACAGTGCTTCCTTGAAAAAGGAGTTCCCGAAGCCGCGATTCGTTGGTACGAAAAAGCGCTCAAGATTCCAACCCTTGATCAGGAGACCCGAACCGCTCTCCACTACGAACTTGGGTCATCTTTTGAGAATGCTGGAAACAAATCTGCAGCGCTCAGCAACTTCCTGGAAGTTTATGGTCATAACATCGACTACCGCGACGTAGCCGAGCGCATCAAGGCCCTCAGGCCGTAAAATACCCAGATGGTGAAGAGTTCGTCTGGGTGCGCTCGCACATTCGGGAGCGTAGTGTGAACGCAGATCCTAAAACGATCTCACCCGCTTCTAACCAGAACCACAGTAGCGAAACTGGCAACAACGTTCCCGGCGCTTCGGTTAGCCCTGAACCGGGAAATGGGAACGCTTCGGTATGGCTGATGCGGGTTCGGGCGCTGTTGCTGGTAACGCTGTGCGCGACGTTCGGTGTTGTGCTTCTGATCCTGCCCTGGACACCGCAATGGACCGACAATCCCTTACTTTTGAACCTGCCCAATCTCCGGGATGTGGTTGCAAGTGGGTTCGTTCGCGGCATTGCCAGCGGATTGGGACTGTTGGATCTGTGGCTGGGATTCTGGGAAGCCATTCACTATCATGAGTCACCTTTGACAAATCGATAACTGCTGATCGTGGGCCATCACCACTGATTACGGTCATTGCCACTAACCACTAGACACTACTGACAGGACGACATGAGCACAAAGCACGAGAAGCCTTCGCCCTTGGCGTACGAAAATCCAGATTTCCTGAATAGCCCCGACGGACGCATCCTGCGAATCATGTCGGAGTACGTGGAGCCTCTGGCGCGGTTCCGCCGTGAACAAATTCAAGACACAGTTGTGTTCTTCGGCTCCGCCCGTTTTCTGAGCTCAGAAGATGCAGTCAAGGCAACGGAAAACCCGACCGCCGGAGAAGATGCACGCCAAAAGGCACAGGCCGCGGTCACCATGGCCCGTTACTATGAGGACGCTCGCCGCATGGCATTCCTCCTGAGCCAGTGGGCAGCGCAGGTGCCGGCGAGACGGCGCCGCTTTGTCGTCACCACAGGCGGCGGTCCTGGGATTATGGAAGCCGCCAATCGCGGAGCGCGAGAAGCGGGATCGAAGACCATTGGATTAAACATTCGGCTGCCATTTGAGCAGTACCCGAATCCCTACATCACGCCATCACTGAATTTCGAATTTCACTACTTCTTCATGCGCAAGTTCTGGTTCGCCTATCTTGCCAAGGCGCTGGTCATTTTCCCCGGCGGCTTCGGGACCATGGACGAACTCTTTGAAATCCTGACGCTGGCCCAAACGCAGAAGCTGGCCAAGAAAATCCTAGTCGTGATCTACGGCCGTGAATACTGGGACCGGCTCATCAATTTTCAAACCATGATTGACGGGGGCGCCATCTCTGCAGGTGATCTGGAATTGTTCAAGATCGTGGACACGCCCGAAGAAGGCTTCGAATATCTTCGAGAAGGCCTGACGAAGTATCATCTCGGGACCGAGCGTCCGCGTCATGTTGGCGAAGTTGTACCTGAGATTGCCAAGACGAACCCATAACGCCATCGCTGGTGACTAGTTGCTAGTCGCTAGTTGACCTGCGCACGATACTGAGCCGCTAGCCACTAGTACTACCTTGCTTCTCTACTACATTACCGATCGCAGGCAGTTTCCCGGCAGTGAAGGAGAGCGCACCGCACGGCTGCTCTATCGCATCGCAGAAGCCGCCGCTGCTGGAGTCGATTTCATCCAGTTGCGCGAGAAGGACCTGCCAACAAAAGATCTGGAGTCACTGGCACATGCGGCCCTTGAAAGGGTTCGCTCCTCGGAGCGCAACACTCGCCTGCTGATCAATTCCCGCGCCGATGTCGCGTTGGCAGTGGGCGCCGACGGTGTCCATCTTCGCTCGTGCGACATGTTCCCGGAACAGGTGCGAAGGATCTGGCGCTGGGCGGGAGCAAACAACGATCCCATCATTTCTGTTTCATGCCATACGGAACCAGAGATAGCAGCAGCAGAAGCCAATGGCGCCGACTTCGCGGTCTTCGCACCCGTGTTTGCAAAGAAGGATGTTCCCGCAACTGCGGCCACGGGGCTCGATAAGTTGCATTCAGCTTGCAGGCATAAGATTCCGGTGCTGGCCCTAGGCGGCGTCAATGCAAAAAATGCATACTCATGCGTGGATGCAGGAGCCACAGGGATCGCTGGCATTCGCCTGTTTCAGGAAGGCAACCTGGAGGATACGCTGAAGACGCTGCGCCGTTGAATGCGATTCTGCGATTCAAAAGGACCAGAAGCAATTCGCTCGTTCAACCCCGGGCTGACAGCATGGTCAGGATCTCTTCCAAGCCGTGCCGAATGCGGTTCAAATCGGAAGCTGACTGCTCTGGGAACGGCAGCGGAGTTTGATTCTTGGCGCTTGTGGCCTCCAGCCGAAGCTGCTGGCGGGCGCCGGCAATCGTGAAGCCCTCGTCGTAGAGCAACTTCTTGATCCGCAGCACGGACTCCACGTCTTTGCGCCGATACATCCGCTGACCTGTGCTGCTCTTTACCGGCTTGAGCTGCGGGAATTCCGTCTCCCAAAAACGCAGCACGTAGGCTGGCAGGCGGCACAGCGTCGAAACTTCACCAATGCGGAAATACAGCTTATCCGGGATGACAACCTCATGCCGGGTTGACGCCCTGGGTTTGGATTTCGTATGCGTGGTCATGCCAACTCCAGATCGGGCGCTCGCGCAACCACTCTGGCCCTTTGGCGTTTCTAGCACGATCTGCAGCGCGACACAATAGCGAACAACAAAAAACCTCTCGAAAGCTGTCCTTCCGAGAGGCTGAAAAACTTTTGCGAGACTCACTCTCGCGGGTAGTTAGTGTTTCTTCTTTTTGGCAGCTTTTTTCTTTGCTGGCATTGATTCCCTCCTGGACGATTTTCCCTTGACATCGTTACTCAGGGCCCACTTACTACCGATGCCTGCCGGCATTTTGGGCCGACAGCATCACTGATTCCAGATATTGCGGTGTCTTCAGGTCATTGTCAATCAAATTCTGCGCATTGGGAGGGTTATGCTTCTGGCGCATCGAAGGATTGAATCATCCGTGATCGGGGAATCGGATCATGGAATCATTGGGTGATCGGATCATCAGATGATTGGAAGACCAAGACGAGCACAACAATCACATTGAGCTCTCGGGATCATGAATTTGTCAGATCCTCCAATGACCCGATTGCCCAATCACCGGATTCTTACGCTCCCGCCGGCATCTTCACAATTTTTTTCTGGATCGCGTAAGTGACCAGTTGCGCTTTGTTGTGGATGTTCAGCTTGCGCATGAGATTGAACTTGTGTGCCTCGACCGTTTTGACGCTCAGCCCGAGAATGCCCGCGATCTGCCGGACCGAATTCCCCTCGGCAAGCATTTTGATAACTTCGCGTTCGCGAGGCGTCAACGTCGAGCCTCTGGCAACGCCGGAGGTCGAACGCGAGCGGAAGTCGTCCACCAATTTTCCCAACACCTGCGGGCTTAAATACTTTCTTCCCGCGTGGACGTCGCGCACAGCTCCGATCAACCGAGGGGCAGCGGCATCTTTCAAAATGTAGCCGGAGGCGCCGGCATCCAAACACTGCAGGAGGTACTCTTCGTCCTCGTACATGGTGAGAAATATCACCCGGCGTCCTGGTGACTCGCGCGTAATCCGCCGAGACGCTTCGAAGCTGGAAAGACCGGGCATGCCGATATCCATCAGCACGACATCCGGTTTCAAAAACTGCGAGCGTTCAATCGCCTCCGCAGCATCGCGCGCCTCGCCAACAACCTCGATTCCCGATTCACTCTCCAGAAGACGGCGGAGTCCCTCGCGGAACAGCGTGTGATCGTCAACAATCAGACAGCGAATGGGCATACGCACTTTCTCGGCTGATTTATGCGGCAGTTCTGTTCGCCAAAGGCCGGCTGCCGGCATCGCGCGGGCGCTTGCCTCCGCGCTCGATTGGGAATGCAATCCGAATGCGAGTTCCCTTGCCCGGCTGGGACCGCACGGTCACCGATCCGCCGAGGGCGACCGTACGCTCCCGCATTCCCGTAAGTCCAAAACCTTTTGCTTGGGACGATCGTGGTGAAAATCCGACGCCATCATCTTCAATGTGAAGAGATATGCGCCGGCCTGTGACCTTGAGTTGTAGCCCAACATTCTTCGCCCGTGCATGTTTCGCAATATTGTGCAAGGCTTCCTGCACCGACCTGTAGAGCGCGACAGCAAGATCGTGGTCTAACCATTCGACACTCCCCGGGAGTTTAATACGCGAATGGATCCCGGTGTGTCTTGCCAAAAGCTGCGCCTGTCGCCGGACGGCCGCAATTAAACCCAGTTCCTCCAGGACTCGCGGCGAGAGGCGTGCGATGGTTCGCCGTAATCCCTCTATAGTCCGATCGAGAAGATCCAACGACTCTTGAATCCTCGATTTCTGTTCCTCGCTGCGCGTCTCGCTGGATAACATCTCCAAGTGGAAGCGCAAAACCATGAGCGCCTGGCCGGTTTCGTCGTGCAGTTCACGGCTGATGCGCCCGCGTTCCTCTTCCTGCGCCTTCAGCAATTGCCGCGAAAGCTCAGGAATTTCCGGCGAATCCACCTCGGCAGACTTGGATGCGGACCTAGAGGTCACTACTCACCTCAGAAATGGCTGGAAACAAAGATGTGGTAGTCGAAGACACAAACCAACCACGCCGCAGATTGCAGTTTGCCCGCATTTTACCAAGCATCCGAATGCACCTACACATCGACTGCCGGATGTTTGATGAAGAGCGGAGTTCCGGGTTTGCCCGGCCAATCGGCTACAATCCAGGTAAGGTGCTGAAATATTTCACTTCAGGGGAATCTCACGGGGAGGCTTTGGTCGCCTTTTTGTCCGGTTTGCCCGCCGGCTTGCCGGTTTCGCTGGAGTTTATTAACCACGAACTCTGGCGTCGGCAGCAAGGGTACGGCCGCGGTGGACGAATGAAGATTGAGCGCGACACCGCTCGGATTCTCTCCGGCGTCCGCCACGGGAAGACGATCGGCTCGCCTATCGCTGCGCTCCTTGAAAATCGCGATTGGAAAAATTGGCAGGAGCAGCTTCCGGTTGAGGCGGGTGATCCCAAGCTGCACAAACGCGTCGCTTCCCCGCGGCCGGGACACGCCGACTTGGCGGGCGCCTTGAAGTACAACTTCCCGGAGGCGCGTTACGTTTTGGAACGCGCTTCAGCCCGCGAGTCTGCCGCGCGCGTGGCTATCGGCGCCCTGGCCAAGCTGCTTTTGCGGGAACTGGGGATTGAGATCCTAAGTCACGTTGTCGCTGTAGGCGCAGCACAAGTTGAGCGCGAGGTCTCCTGGGAGGAGATTCAGGCGAGCTGCTCTAAAGATGAAGTGCTCCTGAATTGCGCCGATCCGGAAATCGAGCCGCGCATGAAAGAAGAGGTGGATAAGGTTCTGCGGACGGGAGATTCGGTCGGCGGCGTCTTTGAAGTCGTCGCCCACAGCGTTCCTCCGGGATTGGGAACCTACGCGCAATGGGATGAGCGGCTGGACGCCCAGTTGGCGTCTGCCATAATGTCGCTACAGGCGGTGAAAGCAGTCGAAATAGGAGTGGGAGTGACCGCGGCTTATTCGCCAGGATCGGCGGTACACGACGAGATCGGATACAGCGGCGCCGGTTTTACAAACTTCTCCCGCGCTCGCAACAACGCCGGCGGCATCGAAGGCGGCGTCTCGAATGGACAGGAAATTCGTGTACGCGGATATTTGAAGCCGATTTCGACCTTGCGGCGTCCGCTACAATCGGTAGACTTCTCAACGCGTGAACCGGTCAAGGCGGCGTATGAACGCTCCGATGTTTGTGTCGTGCCTGCGGCAGGGGTCGCGGGCGAAGCCATGGTTGCGTTAACGCTGGCGCGCAGCGCCCTGGAAAAATTTGGCGGGGATTCCATGACCGAAACTTGCCGAAACTTCAAAGGCTACTTGGAGCAACTGAGAAACTACTGACTTTCAAGGTTCAAAGGTTCAAGCTTTCAAGGTTCGAGTTTCTGGTTCGAAGTTCAATGTCCTCGGGATCCAATGCTGAATTCGCGAAACTGGAGACTAGACACTCGAAACTTACAACTAAGGGCTTACTGCTGAATGATCTATCCGATCGTGAAATATGGGAATCCTGTGCTGGAGAAGCCAGCCGAGCCGGTCACTGACTTCGGGGATGAATTGAAGAAGTTGGTCGATGACATGTTCGAATCCATGTACGAGGCTAAAGGCGTGGGATTGGCTGCGCCGCAAATTGGAATATCCAAGCGGCTCGCCGTCATTGATGTCACTTTTAAGGAAGACCCGAACGCCAAGCTGGTCCTGGCCAACCCGGAAATCGTTCACACCGAAGGCAAGCAGAAGCAGAGCGAGGGATGTCTTAGCATTCCCGAATTTCGCGAGCCGCTCACCCGCCCCAATAAAGTGACCGTCCGCGCCCAGGATGTGAACGGCAAATGGTTCGAGAAAACGGGAGAAGAATTGCTCGCTCGCGCCTTCCTGCATGAGACTGATCACTTGAATGGCAAGCTCTACATCAGCCACTTGAGCGCACTCAAGCGTGACCTGATCAAACGCAAAATCCGCAAGTTGATGAAAGCCGGCGAGTGGTGATTCCCGATCTTTTGCCTTTGAATCTACCCACGGGCTTCATATAAGCGTCTTCTCCGCGTGGTTTGCGATCTTTGCGATTTGAGGTTTTCAAAACTTCCCAATGAAAGATGGGAACAGCGCAAAGAATCTTACGGTGTGATTCAATGGCTTCGTGACCGGGCGCCTCAATCTTATCTTTTGCGGTACTCCGCGATTCGCAGTTCCCACCCTTGAAAAGCTCGTCGAAGCTGGACATGACGTAAAACTCATTCTCACCCAGCCCGACCGCCCCAAAGGTCGTGGGCTCGAACTCGTTGCCTCTCCTGTCAAACAGAGCGCGGAAAAACTTTCCATACCTATTTACCAGCCGGAAAAAATCAAAACTAACGAGGAATTAAAGGCCAGGCTGGCAGCGATCGCCCCCGACGCGATCGTGGTTGTCGGTTACGGTCGCATCATCCCACCGTGGATGTTGGATCTGCCCAAATACGGCAACGTCAACCTGCACGCTTCGCTGCTCCCGAAATACCGCGGCGCTGCACCCATTCAGTGGGCAATTGCGAGCGGAGAGAAAATCACCGGCGTGACCACGATGCGAATCGACGAGGGGCTGGATACCGGCGATATTCTTCTCCAGCAGGAACTCGCAATCTTTGATGACGATACCGCCGAGACGCTCGCACCCAAGCTTGCCGCGATCGGAGCTGATTTAATGATCACAACTCTGCAAGGACTGCAAAGTGAAAGCCTCACTCCTCGCAAGCAGGACAACGGCCAAACCAGTCTCGCACCGATTCTGACAAAAGAAGACGGCCGGATCGATTTCGGCCGTACCGCACATGAAATCTACAATCGTCTGCGTGGCTTCCAGCCGTGGCCGGGAGCATTCACGGTTTTCCGCGGCAGAATGTTAAGCATAACTGCGGCAAAACCCGCCTCTGGAAAAGCTTCCCAGGCACGTCTTCTGGTGGAAGGCTCGCAGTTGTTCGTAGGGTGCGGCATGAACACCTCTCTCGCAATCCTGGAACTGCAGCCCGAAGGCAAAAAGCGCATGCCGGCCCGTGATTTTATTCATGGTTATCGTCCGCACGACAGCGAAATCCTGGGAGGGTAGCCGTATCGTCCAGACTCTGATGTCTGCGTCGTCATTCCGCTGGGGGGCTTGTAGATGAAATTCTCCGTCGTTGCATTGCTCGTCGTAGGCCTGATCATCGGCGTGTGCGTTGGGATCGTCGGTACCGGCGGCGCTTTCATCATCCCGGCTCTGGTTTACCTCTTCGGAATGGGGCAGCTTAAGGCGCAGGGCACGGCGCTGCTGATTTCGGCATGGCCGGTGTGGTTTGTTCCATTTATCCCTTACTGGAGGGCCGGGCACTACGACTTGAAGACCGCAATACTGCTAGCCATCGGCATCGCCGTTGGCGGCTACTTCGGCGCAAACCTGGTGCAGACCCTGCCACAAGAATACGTACGAAAAGCCTTCGCGCTGATGTTGGCGGGCCTGGCCCTGAAGATGTTTTTCGAGCGATAGCGATGCCATTTACAATCTGTGCAAGCTGTGAACCACACTATCTGGATTCTTTCCGCAATTTTTGCCCTGACCGCCGGCATTACGGATGCGCGCTGGCGTCGCATTCCCAACTGGCTCACGTATTCTGCAGTTCCGATCGCGATCCTGCTGCACACACTCGACGGCGGCTGGCATGGAGCCAAGCTCTCGTTGCTGGGTACGGCACTAGGCCTGGGACTACTGCTTCCGTTTGTTCTGATCCGGAGCCTCGGAGGAGGCGACTGGAAACTCGTCGGTGCCTTAGGCGCATTCTTTGGGCCAACTAGATTGATTTCCGTTCTCATTTACACGCTGCTGATTAATGGATTGATGGCACTGGTGCTGGTCATCTGGAAACGCCGCTTAGGAAAGACGCTGCGGAATGTAGCCGGAATGGCGGGGGCCTTTCTCCGTTTTCATTTGCCTGGCGCGGACATGACCATTGACAATCCTGAAGCAACAAAGGTTCCGTTTGGTGTCGCAGCTGCTATCGCGGTTCTGATTTATGTTCCCGGGCAATTGGGCCGGTTATTCTAACAATCCCTGAAACAGTTACTGCGGCCCTGTATCGGGTGGCGGTGTGGGTGGTTGTGCTGCCGGTGGGGGCGGAGGCTCTGGTTGCGGCGCATCTTCCGGAGGAGGCGGAGCGGTCTCTTGGGGATTTTGCGCCTCGACTGCTGGCGCTGCGGCTTCAGGCGACTGGAAGGCCGAAGGCGGATCCGCCTCGCCTGTCTTTCGGCTCAGAATCACGCTGCCCAACTGATTCGGGGCTGACGCCGATCCTACAACCACGAAATTTAATCCCGTCCCGTTGAGTAACTGGCCCAAAACTTCGCTGGCAGTACCAGGCCCAAAATCTGAGCTCACTCGTTCTTGCTCAGTCCCGGATGGAATCGCAATTTCCGCGCCGGTTTGCTTTTGGATTTGAAATAGGACTTCAGAAAGCGTGGCGTTCTCGGCATGGATTGAGAGTTGCCCGTTGTCATACCGCACCGTCACCCCATTCACGCCCTGAAACTGCTGCTTTGCTGTCGCTTTCTTCAAAACGGCCGGCGCGGAATGTACAGTTCTTACGCGCGCGGAAACCCATCCAATTGCAGGTGCGGAATTTTTCGCGCTTTCACCGTTGCTGCCCAGGCTTACCATCACTCCGGAGGCATTCGGGGTCACGCGGTACCACTCAGGCCCGCTCAGATCCAGCACTAATCGCGTTATCGACGGCTTGGCGGAATATAGGCTTACTCGAATCCCACGAACCCCGGCGCGGTTGATGGCCAATCCACGCAAACCTGCTCCTGGGGCGGTATTCGGAACGTCGACAACCAACCGGTCAGGGTTTGGGACCAGCTGCACCTGCGGCGCTGCGTGAGTGGTTGTCTGAATCTGAATTTGAAATGGATTCTCGCTGATCACCGAAACTTTTTCGACTGAGCCGACACGTCCGCCCTGTGCCGCAGCCGAGACCACCAGCGCGGCAGCAAGCAAAATTCCACCTATAGCTTTAAAAGAAATTGCCAACCTAGGCCGAATTCTAGCAGCGTAGTGCGCTTAGTAACCCACACTTTGGTTCTAGTACCAAGCAAGGCAGGGCTGAAATTAGCTCTTGCGCAGGCGATAGCGCGCGTATACCGCGGCCGCGCCGGAAAGCATAAGAACCACTGTTCCCGGTTCCGGAACTGTACTCGGTGGGGGCGGTGGAGGTAGAGGCGGAGGGGTAGTCCCGCCACCACTCTTGGTGTTGCGCTCGCCACCGCCGCCAAACGGCAATGGCAGAAAAACGCCCGGCTGCGGGAAACCGGCGTACGGCGGCCCAATCGGAAGCAGAGGGTCCAAGTGCAGAAATGCCGAACTCTCGGGAAACAGCCTCTCGCTGCCGCTAGCGAAGGCGTCTGGACGCTCCATCTCGGCCATCACGGGCTCTTCCCGCAAGGTGTTTGCCTGCGGTAATACGGATACTTGGTTGCCACATCGAGTCCGCGCCGTGATTTTCCCGTCGGTCAGAAGCATTTCGCCGGGATGTAGCGTGGCCTGCTTGCTTGTCCAGTGGATCTTCCCGCCTTTGCGGTACGAGAGATAAACCAGGCTTGGGTGGTTGACCTGGATGAGGTGCGCTCGATCGTAGTTGAAGCCGGAATAATGCGCCGCCACGACCGGGTCTTGTTGGGCAATCTGTTTTAATTCGTTGCCAGAGCGCACTCCCCCAGGAATGACAGAGTAGGGGTAGACCAACCGCCGATTCTTGGGCTGAATTCCGTACGAGGGCCCAGAAAACTCGAATCCGCGCTGGCTCGACGTGACCGCCAACTCGGAATTGTGCGTATTTGATTTCTGGAATGGCCAACGCGATATGAACACGCACGCAGCTACAAAGAGCAAAACCAACAGGCAGCGAATTACCAATGCGGTAAGTGCTGGACTTATCGTTCTGCGCCTTATTGCCCGATTACGCGAATGCTTCACTGCGCTCTCCTACGCGCACCACGGCCCCAAAGTGGGAGGGGGAGAGAATACAACTCTAGTTAGCAGTTACCGTACCACCCTACAAACTGCCGGTCAGAGGTAAGTACCTTTAATTTTTAATGGATAACTAACGTGCTGAACGTGAGAATGCTAGCAGAGTAGGAAAAGAGTTGCACAATATTATTCTGTTGATAACGGAAGTTCCTCCGGCTTTGGGAATAGGACGTTTAGCTTTGTATTCAATGACTTACGCTGATTAAGGGTCTGTGGATAATGGGTCTCAAAGTCGTAATCAAAGACCAATCAGAAGTCCACGCGGTTTATAGTGAAGGTCAATGCGGAAGGCAACGAAGCGGGAGCAATCATCGGCTGGCCCTCGAATCGCGATCGCCATTATGGCTGCGGGAAAAGGCACACGACTCAAGTCCAAGCATCCTAAGGTCTTAAGCGAGGTCGGAGGCAAGCCTCTTCTGGCCCACGTTATTGCGTCGGCGCGGCAGGTCGTGCCGGCTCTGGACATTTTAGCCATCGTGGGATATCAGGCAGGTCGCGTTCGCCAGGCCGTTGAACACACTGGAATCAGTTTCGTGGTTCAGGAGCCACAACGTGGGACCGGCCACGCACTCATGAGCGCTCGCCAAGCCCTCGCGGCTTACGATCACCTAATTGTGCTCTCCGGCGACGCGCCTCTCATCACGCCTGAAACCATCAAAAAACTTCGCGACTTCCACCTGAAGCAGAAGCCGGCGATGACGATTCTCAGCGCGGAACTTGCCGACCCGACCGGCTACGGTCGCATCATTCGAAAAGGAAAAAGTGGCGATGTTCAGGCCGTAGTTGAAGAGAAATCCTGCACGCCGGCGCAGCGCAAAATGCGCGAGATCAATTCCGGGTTCTACGCGTTTGCGGTGAAGCCGCTGTACGAGTTCATTGAGCGGCTGAAAACTGATAATCCGCACGCCGAGTACTACCTCACCGACATGGCTGAAGTTCTTCGCAAGGCAAAACAGAAAGTAATGGCAATCAGGGCCCATAATCCTTCAGAAATCCTGGGCAGCAATACGCGCGCGGAACTCGTCGATCTCGATCGCAAAATTCGTAGCGACAAATGCATGCAATTGCTGTCTACAGGGGTGACGATTTTCTACCCTGAAACCTGCGTGATTGACTCTGACGTCGAGATCGGGGCGGACACGATCATTGAGCCGTTCGTACAGCTTCTCGGCCGTACGCGCATCGGCTCCGATTGCCGTATTCGTTCGTACTCGGTTATACAGAACTCTGAAATCGGCGAAGGCGTGCTCGTCCGCCCTGGATGCATCCTCGACGAAGCACGCGTGGCAAACGGCGCAGCATTAGGGCCATACTCGCATTTGCGGCCCGGGAGCGACATCGGCGAGGGCGCACACGTGGGAAATTTTGTCGAGACTAAGAAAGCGCGGATCGGTAAAGGCTCGAAGGCAAATCATCTAACGTACTTGGGTGACGCCGAAATCGGCGAGGGTGTAAACGTCGGCGCTGGAACCATCACCTGCAACTACGATGGGGTCAACAAATTTAAAACCGTAATCGAAGATGGCGTTTTCGTGGGCAGCGACGCGACCCTGGTCGCGCCGGTGAAACTTGGCAAAGGCTGTTATGTTGGCGCGGCTTCCTGCATCACAGAAGACGTTCCCGCGGAATCGTTGGCGATAGGCCGTGGCAGGCAAATCGTGAAAGAAGGCTGGGCACGCCACAAACGCGCCGGCGCCAAGCAGAATACTTAAATGAGATGTCATCCTAAGCAGAGCGAAGCATCTATGCCCTGCCCGATCCAGCTATTCGCCGCACATCTTCCGCCTCTCCTCTCTTATCGTGCGGCTACGAACAACGTGCGACGGTCTGGCGGACGGCTGATGACGGCTAAGTCAGCGAAATGTGTTGCACCATCTCCTCGAGCCTTTGCTGTTCGTCTGCCTTGCGCTTCGAAAGATCGCCGATCTCCTTGTGCAACGCCGTCAACCGGTCTTCCTGCGAATCGAGTTGGTGCGCATAGCGTTGTAACAGCGCCTTCTCCTCGGCGCTGCCTTTCAGAGCCTTCATGTTTTCGCGAATGCGCACCTGGTCGTCGTTGATTTCCTTCAGCTCATGTTGCCGGTTCGCCAGTTGTAACTGGAGCTCGCCGATTCTGTTCTTCTGATCGAGAACTTGCCGGAAAGCCTGCTGGAGCTCGGGCGTCACGCGATTTTCGACAGCCAAGACCTGCACCTGATCTTGTGTCAGGTCGGTCAGCATGGTTCGAGTCACGTCAGTATGCACTTCTTCGACGGTCAGTTCGTTGGTCTTGTTGGCATCGACGGCCACGCGAAAGCGGTAGTGCGATGCTGACGTTTCCTCCGGCTTTTTATCGTCGACCAGCTTCCATCCCTCGCGCACCGGGTGCTCGATAATCACCTGACGAGCGGCCGTGTCGGCATTGCGCACCGTGTATTTGATTTTGTTGCGGTGCTCGCGCGACATGAACATCACGCCCTTGAGGACCTGAATACGACTGACCGGCAAGTCTTTTGCTTCCGCTTCTGAAGTCACGCGGACCGCGGTGTCGGCTGCATATGAAAGCAGACGGCGCTCGTCGGGATGAACGGTTTCGATCAGGCCTTCTCCAGCAAAAGTATCCCCGTCAACGATGTTGAACGTGCCCGAGTCGAGAATTTGTCCACTCGCATTCCTAATCCAAAGCGCGCGGAGTGCTCGCTGGTTGTCAGTCGACCACAGTGTGACTTTCTCGGCTTCGATTCTGGATTGCAGGATGGGCACAAGCGCTGATTGGTTTTTGTCAATCGTGATGTTCTGCTTGATGTTGTATTCGAAATAGTCACCGAGCTCTTTGCCTTGCGCGACTTCGTTGCCTTGCAGCTGCGCAACTTCATCAAAATATCGACCGTTCATTGGGACGCTCATCCGCGACGCCTTGGAAGGAATCCCTCCCAGGGCGCCCCCTACCGTACCTACTCGTAATCCATTCACTTCAACGGATTGGGCGCTTGCAAACGGCGCGGCGGCCGGAGGAGGCGCGTTTGCGGTCTGCTTATCTTTCTCTTCCTCTTTCATCGTGGCTTCATGCGTCTGCGGCGTCAGCATTGCGGATTCCGGAAACGCGACCACAGGCCTGCGTGCGTACAGCGGCTGCGAAATGTTTTCGATAAACGACTGCGGCGAACCAGCAATCAGTGACAACTGCACATCTTTCCAGTCTTCGCCAATGGTGTTGTCCACGATAGCCCAGCCTTGCAAAAGTGGCCTCTCGCCTGTCTTTTCCGGCAGGATGATGCGGTAAGTGCTCTTCCATACCGGCACTTCGCTGATGTAGCTGACAAAAATGTCACGCTCGCCGCTACCGCTGTCAGAGATCGTCATGCGCCGCAGATCACGCGCTCGTGAGGAGCCGACCAGGTTGAGGTAATGCCCAACTTCGTCCGTCAGATCGCGTTCTGCCAAGCGGACCGAGACTGCCGGGCTAAGATCAAAGCTGCGCATCTCGCCGGAGTCGGTCATCACCGAAAAGACGGTCACCTGATAAGTCGTCCCTTTTTCTGTCGTCCGCTGCTCGTTTTCGACGCTGAGCAGCCGTCCGGTTACCGTATTCGAACCGGAATTGACCTCAACCCGCGCCCCGCGCAATGCGGATAGAAAATCTGTGCGAGTCACGTCCTCTCCAAAGGGCAAGCGCAGTGCCTTCAGCCGCTCATCCAGCGGAGCTATCGAGTTGTAGCGGACCGCCGAGATGTGCCCATCGCCCAGGTCGACGGCCGTCAGTGACTTGAGCACGTCGTTCAACTGCGAGGTAGTGAAATCGATCGCCAAATCCTCGTTGCCGTGAACTCGGGCGGAGTGTTCAAAATATCCGACGCCGTTTTTGTAAAGGACAACGCGCTTGACTGGCAATCGGGCGGAATCTTCCCTAGACGATTTCGGGTCTGCGCTTTCAGCCATCGCTGGCACGAGGGCCAGGCATGTCAATCCGAACAAGACCAAGGCGAGACATAGTTTCTTTTGCAAGACACACCTCCCTGCCCGGCGCGCCTCCTTGAGGAATAAGCTACGCCGGACGGTTCTACATGAGGAATGGACAGGAGGGGCTTTCTTGCGAGGTAAGTTGAAGCTGCCTTGCCAGCCCATTCAAAAAGTGGGAGATACGCCGTAATCGGCTGTCAGGTTTTAATTCAGCAGCCCGGTCCGGGTTTGACACGAGGTCGCCTTGAGTAGCATCTATCGTTACTACTAAGTACACATGACTGTCGTCACATTGTGCAAAAACTCATATCCTTCCATACTCACAAGTGCGTCGCCGTCGCCGCGTTTTAATGGAGATTTCTGGATGCTTGATGGTAAGCAGATCAAGACCTTAGGGTTGCGGTTCGCCCGCGCCCTCCAGACGACCATCAAGACCGCCGGCGTCTTTACTATCGAGCATAAAAGCTGTGAGCGACCCATCCAGCAAAGCTACCTGCTGCTGAACAACCTGCTGAAAGAAGTCGGCCAGTTCACCTTCGGCTTCGTTGATAACCAGGTTATGTTGAATAACCTGCTGACTACTGACCCGACGCTCAAGAACCTGGAGACCGAATTCCTCAAGCGCGGCATCGCCGCTATCACCTTCGAGCCTGGCCTGACCGTCGGACGCTATAAGAAGCTTATCCACGTTCTATCTGTAAATACCAATGAAATTGAGGCGGTTGGCGGATTCCTGGTTTTCCTTGACCAGAATGAGGTCGACGGGGTACGCATTCTCCCCGCTGCGAAAAATCAAAAGAAGAATGAGCAGGGCGACACCATTATTGAGGTCGACTCCGAGGCTTACATCCTGTCCAAGCAAATGCCGGAGGATCAGGCGCCGCGGGATTTCCTCGACGCTATCGATTCACTACTAGAGTCAGGCTGCTTTGACCCCTCGACGCGCACAGAAGTTATTTCGAATTTCGCAACCAATGGAATCGACGGTTCTGGATACGGAGTTCCTATTGATGTCCCCAACCTGACGATTGTCAAAGAGGGGCAGGCAGTCGGGCCCGCCGGTGGACCGGGAAATGCAACTGGGATGGGAGGCGGCCCCGGTGGCGGAAGCGGAACGGGATTCGCTGCAGGCACGGGCGCCGGTGGAACTGGATTTGGCACCGGAGGATTTGTTGCCGGCACAGGGGGAGGCGGTGGCATTGGCGGGAACCCTACCGGCGGCGGTGGGAATGGCGGGGGCGACAGTGGTGCGGGAAATGATGATGGCGGCGGCGGCCGCGCACTTTATGCGGCGGCAGGGCAAGGCGGCCCAGGTGGTTCTTCAGGATCAGGCATAGTTCAATCCGGCGGAGCTGTTGGCGCGCCCGCGGCAGGTCAGTTTCCCGCTGGGGCAGGGGGAGGCGCTGGGGTGTCCGGCGGAACGGGAGTGGGCTACTCCGGCAACGCGGGAACCGATATTGGAATGCCGAGCTTCAACATTGGCGCGTTTCGCGGCAAGCCCGGGGATCCTGGATCAAGCAGTTTTCTGGAACTCGTCGACGCCTCTGTGACCCGCTCACTGATGGAGGAGAAAGGTAATCCGCAAAAATCTTATGCATCGCTGGTTCGCATCTTGCGCAACACTGGCATCGACAAGGTCCTCGAGCGTTTTCCCCAGGATCGTCGAGAAGAACTTCGCAGCCTCTCACCCGAGAATCTGGCAGCCGAGTACATCGAGGATACCGCCCTGCAACTGGCCGGCGAGAAGCTGAAAACCGCAGGCTCAAGCTCGCAAAAAATTCTGATTGAAGAGGAAGTCATACACGTGCTGGCGCGCAGCTTGCAGGCAACGCACAAAGCGGATCGCCTGGCGCAAAAGCTGACGAAATTTGTGCAAGACTTCGCAGTTCCCCAAAACATTCAGGACAAAATTAAAGAGGAACTGCAGTGGACTGCGTTCAATAACGCGAAGAAATTTGCGCGCCTCATGGAAATCCGGAACTACTCGAATATCGAGTTTCGGCGTTTCCTCGAATTCCTCAAAGAGCTCGTAGTGCAGCGTGAAATGGAACGCGCCACCACTCTCGCCAGCCACTACTTCGATTTCCTGGACGAGCCCGACGGCAAGATTGAAACCTCCGAACTGAGCCGCGCGCCGGAGCTGATTCGCACCATCCCATTGGCGCAGGTGGGCTTCGCTTCCAAGACTGCAGAGCGCCTTGCGCACGCCCTGCACCGTGCAGATCTTTCTGATTTCGTGCATTTTCAGGCCGCCAACACCTTAACCGTACTGGCTCAGTCCATCGCCGCGTTCGAGAATTTCCAGGATGTCGTCACCATCGGTGCCGCCCTGGAAACGTCCAACAACCGCGATCCGGAGCGGCATAAGAAATGTTGCGCCACCGGCCTGACGCGCCTGCTGCCGCCTGCGGCCATTGAGCGCATCATCGAACTCTTTCTCTTGCAGCGGGGGGATTCGGCGTGGAGCAAGACCGCCGCAACCCTGCTTCGGTTTGCTGCGCCGGCGAGTATCGAGGCGGTGTTCACCCGCCTCATTCGTGATGAAGACGCCAGAAACCGGCTATCGCTGGTGCGCCTCCTAGGTCAGCTGGGCAAGGGCAGCATCGAAGTTGCATGCAAATACCTGGAAGACGAGCGTTGGTATGTGGTGCGCAACATGTGCGGGGTGCTGGCTGAGATCAAAGATCCCAAACTGGTCGAGCACATCGCACCAGCGTTGCGTCATCCGGATGCCCGCGTACAGCAAGCGACCTTGAAGGCGCTGGTCAAGAGCCGCGACCCCGAAGCCGCAACCGTCCTGGCGGCCGCGCTTCCCAAGCTGTCTCCGGCGATTCTTGACGAGGCGCTCGATGAATTAATGTACTTGCGGCACGAGGGCGCCATAAGCGATCTTGAAGCTTTCGTCAGCGCGCGCAGCGGCAACCTGGCGTGCATGAAGAAAGCGGTGCAGGCTCTGGGCTCAATCGAGGGTGACGCCGCGGTTTACGCGCTCGGACGCCTCTTCCGCCTGGAAGAGTTGGACAACGCAGTACGCCGTGCGGCTTTGATTGCGGTCAGCAAACACCGATCTTCGATCGCCATCAAGATGCTGGAAGAATTCGCCGGGAGTTGGGGCCCGTTGGCCGATGAAGCCAAGAACGAACTCGAGCGGCGCAAAGGCCGTTCCGCCCAGTAGCCTGTCTCTCGCTAGCAACCGCGTGACGTGTCACATTTCTCGCTAGCTTTGTGCCGCCGCCATTTCCGCGGTTGATTGTTCCGCCGATATTTTAAAATCTCGCAACGAAAGCTCAATTCCCCCGAATTCCGGATGCTCGTTATCATCGACCGTGAAGGCTAGGTCCAGCAGATCGCCTGGGAGGATCTTTGCCTGCGCGACGCGTCCTGCGAGGCGCCATCCCATTGCGCTGTGTGTAAGGGAGCGTCGCCAACCCACTGCGGACCCATTCTGACTGGGAGCCAGCTTCATGCGCACGTGCTTGTCTTTGATAATTTTAGGTGAGGAGACCATTCGGGCAGCACTCGCAAAAAACACAGGCTGGGGATTGCCTGCACCGAATGGTTCCAGTTTGCGAACCGCTTCGCATAATGCCGGAGTTATGCAATCGAGCGGCAGCTCGGCATCGATGTTCACTGCTTGCTCAAAATCCGCCAATGACAGCCGCGAGCGTGCATAGGCGTCGAGATGCGCCCGCAGTTCGGCCACTCGCGCGGTTGGCAGAGAAAAGCCGACGGCAAAAGCATGTCCGCCATAGCGGGTGAAGAGCGTCCCGCAAGACTCAAGTGCATTCAGAAGATGAAACGCTGGAATCGACCGACCCGAACCGTGCGCCTCATCGCCATCGCGTGATACCACAAGAGTCGGACGAGCGTAGCGTTCGACAATACGAGTAGCTGTAATTCCAATCACTCCTCGATGCCAGCCATCCCCATCGATCACCATGCAGAAAGAATCTCGCAGTCCGGAATCTTCCGCGAGACGCTGCTCGATCTCCTGCAGGATCCGCCGCTCTTCCTCCTGCCGCTCGCTGTTGAGCTTGTCCAGGCGATTTGCGATTTCGCGGGCCGCCTCGGTTTGTTTGGTGCTAAACAAGTCGATCACGTCGCGTGCGATGTCCATCCGTCCGGCGGCATTGATGCGGGGGGCAATACGAAATGAGACTTCGCCGGCGCTCAACGGCTTTCCGCCCAGGTTCGCCACCTCGAGAAGCGCTTTCAGGCCCGGATTCTTCGCAGACCGCAAAGCATTCAAGCCGAGACTTGCAATCACGCGATTCTCGCCAACCAGGGGCACAGAATCCGCGATGGTCGCAATGGCTGCAACCTTCATAAAAGAGAGCAGCAGTTGGGCTTGATCGCGGTGCGCGAGCCGCTTCTCCATGAGCGCCTGCGCCACTTTGAACGCGATGCCTGCCCCGCAAAGCGACTTGCACGGATACTCGCATCCCGGCTGATTGGGATTAACTACTGCGAACGCCTGGGGCAAGCCGTCGGGTCCGGGCAAGTGATGATCAGTAATGATCAGGTCGACTCCGGCGTGGCGCGCGCTTTCGGCTGCGGCAAAGGCGCGTGTGCCGGCATCTACGCTAATCACCAGACGAATTCCGGCAGCCGCAGCGCGCTCGATTACATCGCCGCGCAGGTCGTAGCCTTCACGGATGCGGTGGGGTACGTGAAAATCCGCCGTTCCTCCGCACATTTCGATGACCGTTTTCAAAATCACAACCGCGGTCGTGCCGTCTACGTCATAGTCGCCGTAAACCAGAATTCCCTCTTGGCGCTCGATCGCCGCATCGAGCCGCTCAACGGCCGCTTTCATTCCGGTCATCAGGTATGGCGAATGCAGGCGATCGATTGATGGAGCTAAGAATGCTGTCGCGGCTTCGGCGGTTTCGATTCCGCGCAGGAGAAGCAGCTTTGCCAGCATCAAGTGAGGGCCAGCGTCACCGTGCGCTGCCGCAGTAAATGAAATTGCGTCCGCCAGAGTGCGTACCCGACTCGCATCAACTTGTCTAAAATTCCAGCGCACGACTAAGTTGCATTATGCATCAGGGACAAAGCTTTTGGGTGGAGCAGGGCTTCAGCCCTGCATTCAAGCGGGAAAATAGGTGGTTTTAGCCGGTGTCTCCGGGCTCCATCAAACACCCGCTTAGGCTACGGTTCGTCGTCCGCTCCGGATTCGTCGATGGCGATCCCGCCGAAATCTTCCGCCACCTCGACCAGCCGCTGATAGTGGTCATACCATTCCGTCGAGGCTTCGTAGAGCATCATCACGCCTTGAAAGGCAAAACCCAGCTGAACAAATCCGGTTTTCCCCAGATAAGTGCGAAGCCAGCGCGCATCTTCGAGGTCATCATCGCTGGTGAATTCGGCATTCCCCAAGCGCTGGATCATCTCTTCCAGTTCCTCGCGCTCCAGCTGCCACGAGTCCATGGTGATGAATGGAGTGCCGGCTGCCTTGGCCAGTTCGACGAAGTCCTTCCAGCCCTCGGCGGCGTTGTCGCCGGGTTTCCAGGCGACGGTCTGGACTTCTTCGTGGTCCACATAGCCGGGAAAGCGACGAATGCCGTGGCCCTCGATGAAGGCCACCATGTCGTCTTTCAGGCCGGCCAGGTCGTCTGGAAGCGAAGGCATGATCAATTGAGCATTGTATGCCCACGAGCCGTCAGCCGTCAGCACTGGCCATGTAGGCACGGGCGCGCCCCTCCACACACGATCTCTGCACGACCAAGGACCAACGATCAACGTTGGTTCTACTTTTGGTTCCGCTTCGACGCGCGACGCAGGGCATGCGGACACACCCTGAAGCCTGACGCCTGAAGCCTCGTTTTTCCTGTGCTACACTAATTTTTCACTCCAAACCTCTAATCGCACATGCTCTTGTCGAAAGAATATGTGGGCTATTTGGCCCGCGAAACCGTCAAGCGACTTATCGCCTCCGAAATGGTAGAAACCAAGGCGGCACCTGCAGTTACAGAGAAAGTTCACACCGCTATGCTGGAGGAGCTTTCGCTCGAAGACCGTATCAATGACGAAGTTCGCGTGATCCTCGAAGCCTATTCTGACGAAATGCGCAACACCGGCGCCAACTACCAGGAAATGTTCCGCAAAGTGAAAAACGAACTGGTCCGGAAATACCGGGCGGTGCTATGAGGATCAGCCGCGACAAAGCCAACAAGGTCGCGCACGTGGTCACCGACGCGCTTGCCTCGATGGATGAGGTCGATTTCCTCGAAGACCGCAACACCATCCGCCTGGAAGTCAGAAAGATTATCGAAGACCTGCTGAATCAGGAAGCAAAAATCGACCAGTCTGCCCGCCAGAAGATCGAAAGCCAGAAGCGCACCATCCTTGAAGGCAGCCAGGAGTGGGACATCCTCTACCGCAAATACTACAACGAGGAAGTAAAAAAGCTGGGCGTATAGCCGGTTCCAATCCTCCGTCCCAAGATTCCTTCTCTGTCGGTTGGTTTGAGTAATAACGCCTGATTGCAGAAACTGACATAAACAGCAGCGACCCAGCATTATGCGCTGGCGTCGCAGTTTAAAGTTTGAACTAATCCGCTCAAACCAAAAACCGCATTTGAAATGGGCCACTCGACACGAACTACTGCAATTTCGCGTACTCTGCTTTGGCCTGTTTCAGCACCGCAATGTCCTGGTCGGCATCTCTCCATAGCGAGAGGAAGTCCTCATAGGCCGCTTTCGCTTTGATCGTGTCGCCCAGCAGGACATCTGCACGGGCAATGCCGAGATGCGCCAGCGGGCCGATGATTTGATTCAGCACAATTCCGCGATGGTCTAGAATTTTTTGAAATTCAATGGCAGCATCGCTGCCCTGATTTGCCATGAGGTACGCTTGCCCGCGTAGAAACACGGCATAGAGCGCATTGCTGCCTTCCATGCCTGCCATTTCATAAGGAGCCGCGGCCTTCAGAGCTTCGATCGCTTTCGACGGATCCTTCTGATTAAGAGCTAGCTGTGCGCGTACGTTCGGGAGGTAGTTAAACTGCACGAGCGTGTCTTCTGGAAACCGCTTGGCCAAGCTATCAGCCAGCAACCGTGCACGATTCACATCTCCAGCCAGCGCCAGGCTAAGCGCCGCTACTCCTTGAACATCGCGGGCAGCGGAATTCGCAAGCGCGTCGGTCGCACGGCGCCGAGCCACTGTCGTGTTTCCTAGGAATGCTTCGGATTCGACAGCATAGGCCTCCACTAAGAACGGCAATTGCTTTTCACCGGCCTGCTCGCCCGAAACCATAGCCTGGCGAAAGTACTCGCGTGATTGCTTCAGACGGCCATAGTAAGCGGCCGTGTTGGATTCGGCACCAAGTAATCCTACGCCCCATTTTCCTGCCGATGCGGCGGCCAGTGCAGCCATTTTCGCCTGGTCTTGTTCCACGAAGGCGAGCGCATATCGGCTGTTTTGAAAATGAAAGCAGTCTGACATTTTTTCTTCAGCTTCGAGCGCTACCGTATGCGCCTCCGCAAAGCGGTTTGAACTGATATACGCCAAGAGTAGACGAGCGTAACTCAGACAATCTCCAGGCAGCAGGCGCAAGCTCTCCCTGGCTTCCTGCTCGGCCATGTCAAATTGCCCAAGGGTCAATGCATTGCCGCTTAGGTTAAAGTGCGGGATGTCGTCGCGGGGATAGGTCCTTTCCCACAGCTCGTATACCTGCCGCGACTTTTCCAAATTTCCAGTGACCGACTCATGATAGTGCGACTCAATGTAGAACTTCTCCCGCTCGCTTACCCGATCGCGTAACTCATAAGCCATGCGATAGTTGAAGACACTGTCCCTCTCAGACACCTCAGCGTAGGCCAGGCCCAGCGAAGCGTAGGCCATGGCAAACTTAGGATCAAGGCTGATGGCCCGCTGAAATAACGGAATTGAACCCATGTGGTCCTCTTTATCAATCAGGACCGTCCGTCCCAGGCTGTAGGCTTGGAGCGCCTCGAGCGACGGAGTAGTTACCTCTTCCACCGGGACATTGAATTTCTCGACCGTCATCAAAGACTCGCCGAGTTTACCGCGCAGCGTTGCCGCACCCTGGGCCAATGCTTTGAGCACTTGTTCCTTTCCCTCGGCAGTAACTTGTTCTTCTGCCAGGGAATCTCCAGTGCCGCAGTTCACGGCCTTGAGACCTAAGACGTATTGATTACCGAGTTTGGCAATGGAGCCCTCGATAACAGCGGCGCTAGCGTTCCACAGGCAGACTTGTCTTGCAATTTCCGGGGTGAGCCGCGTATCCGGCGCCTGACTCATCAACTGAAGAGTTTGCTTCACGCGTTCCTCGGAAATCAGCGCAAGGAACGGGGACTGGCTGAGCTGCACCACCAGGCCTTGGCGAAGGGTGCCATCAAAAACGGGGTCGCCGGTGGAGTTTATAAAATCGGTGAGCACCACAGTGTCTTTGTCGGTGAGCTTGCGTGCTGGGTGGCGCAAGAACCACCATGTCGGCCCAAGCAGCGCCAGAACAACGGCTGCCGAGCTGAGCACCGCTACTGTCGGAAAAGGCGCGGTTTTTTTCGCAGGCTTAACGACTACGCTTCCGGCTGCTGAGGCGAGCGCACGTTGCGCCGTGGAAGAGACCGGGTAGATGAACCTGTACCCCCGCCGATGCAGCGTTTCCACGAACCGTGGCGCATCAGCGGAATCAGCCAAAGCTGCCCTGAGCTTGCCCACGGCTACATTGACAGCGTGATCGAAGTCTCCAAAAGACTCGTCCGGCCAAATACGACGTTTCAGTTCTTCGCGCGTCACCACTGCGCCGGGCTGCTCGAGCAGAGCCATCAGCACCTTTAAAGGCTGATCCTGCAAGCGTATTCGCGTGCCGGCTTTACGCAGCTCTCCAGAGTGGTTGTCCAGTTCAAAGATCCCAAACCGGGTCGTCGAATTTTGACCGTTGTGCTCCATCCAGCACCTTAGAACCGTGTCCCGCCACTCAGAGGAGATGAGAAAAGATGTATGCCTCCCAGGCTCAAATCATTTCACCTTAGCCCAAGACCTCGATGTAAGTCCAGGAGAGAAGTCAAGCTAACCACACGGCCGTCAATAACTTGCCCATTGATGTACTCAATACATAAAGGAGACGGGGAGTGAATTGAGGTACCAGTTCTCCAGCCTGAATCTCGGCGCTAGTCGCCATTGCGGCTGGAGTTGGTTGAATGCATCCCTTCTTGCTGTACGCGGGCAGATTCGCTCTTCTTGTACTGACCTTCTCGTCCTACGCTCATCCGAAAGATCTGGACACATCCATGATCGGTCCGACGATAGCGTTCGAGTTGCGGTCGGATTTCCTGGTGGTCGTTAATGGAGAAGTGGAAGGCCTGGCCGGCCTGAAATTCATCGTGGACACGGGATCGACTCATACAGTGATCGATCGGAAGATCGCGAACAAATTACGGTTGCCGCGACATCCGGGAAAGGTGTCGACTTTTGACCGCGACACTCCGGCTGAATGGGCGGACATCAACGATCTGCGTGCTGGACCGATTCGGGCCTCATCGGCCAGCGTCATGGTTATGAGACTCGCCGAATATTCGGAGCTTGCAAAAAATGTGGACGGAATCATTGGGCTCGATCTCCTCAGCCGAGGCAAGAAGCTCACCATCGACTATGAGAGAAGGGCCCTTTCCTTCGAGTTGGGCAAGAACGGAGCGGGCGAGAATCTGCCTGCCGGAGCGTTCGCTGTTCCCATAGTCGTGCAGGGATTGCGCATGCATCTGCTCGTGGATACCGGGTGTCAGGGCATGCTGCTTTACAGAAATCGCCTTCGTAACAGGCTACCGAGCCTTAGCATAGTAGGAGAATCGAGAACGGGAGTGATTGGGCGCCTGGGAGCAACACAAGTAAACCTGCCCGGCGTGAAAATTGGCGGACTGGAGAAGATGGCGACCGTATTGCTGATTGACGGACCGAAACACGGCGATCTCCTCGGAGTAGACGGGTACTTAGGTCCCGCGTCGCTGCATGCCAAGCGCATCGAGTTCGATTTTGCCACGAGGACGCTGCGCTGGGTCTTGGAGCCTTGAAGCGCGATTCGAATCATTTCGAATCATTGTTGTTGATAAAACCGCGATATCACGCATTGAGAGCTAGGAAGGAAAAGCCGTCCTGCGTCATAAGCGATAATTAGGCGTGGCTTCGCCCGAATTCGCACGCCTGATCAAAACCGCTGCCGCCGAGGCCGGCTTCGACCTGTGCGGCATTGCCCCCGTTGCCGAGTTCCCCGAACTGGCGCGCTTCCCTGATTGGATTGCGGAAGGCCGCGCTGGCGAAATGAGATACCTCGAGTCGCGCGATGACACAGGCCAGCTGCGCCGGGCGGGTTCTCTGAATTCCATTTTCCCCTGGGCGCGCAGCGTGGTCGTATGTGCGGTCAACTACAACACCGCTCATCCCTATTCCAGTCAAGTGAAGAATTCCGGCCGCGGCTGGATTTCTCGCTACGCCTGGAGCCGCGAGGATTATCACGATTCTGTCCTGCGTCGACTGCGGGAAGTCGAAGCCAGGCTGAAAGAAATTTGTGCGCCAGAGCAAATTGAAACCCGATCCTATGTTGACACCGGCCCCATTGTCGAGCGCGTTTACGCGAAGTACGCTGGAATTGGCTGGCAAGGCAAGAACACCTGCCTCATTAATCAGAAAATTGGCTCATGGCTATTTCTCGGCGTGATCGTTACATCCATTGAGCTCCCGCCGGATCTTCCTGCTCCTGATCGTTGTGGCACCTGCACTCGCTGCATTGACGCTTGCCCGACTGATGCATTCATCGGTCCTCACCAACTCGATTCCAACAAGTGCATCGCTTACCTGACAATTGAAAAGCGCGGCCCAATTCCTGAAGAATTCCGCGAGGCCGTCGGACATCACCTCTTCGGATGCGACATTTGCCAGGACGTCTGCCCCTGGAACCGCAAAGCTCCGGCGACCGACAAGCCGGAATTCCAGCCGCGCGAAGGCCTGTTCAATCCGGCGCTGGCGTGGTTGGGGGAAATCAGCGAAGACGAGTTCCGTGAAAAATTCCGCGGTTCGCCGGTTAAGCGTACGAAGCGCAACGGCCTTCGCCGCAACGCTTTAATCGCGATCGGCAATAGTCAAGATAGGAATCTGTTGCCGGTTGTGGAACGCGCCTGCGACGACAGGGATCCTGCGATTTCAGATACCGCACAGTGGGCTGTCAAGCGCCTATGCAAGACTTAAATCACGATCCACGATTCAAACGCTTGAGCTTGCGAACGACGTACTTTGCGTCAGGATCGGCAATAAGCGTAAGCTCGGGCTGGATCACTTCGGGCTCGACGTTCGGCTTCGGCGTGGGCGCAAGCTCCGTCTCCAACTGTTTCAACTCCTGAGCTTCGCGCTTGGCGTCGCCGTTTGAATTCGTGGGCGATCGTCGGCCAGTTCGGTTGTTCGGTTCCTGGCACGACGAATCCAAGCTGAGTTGAACGCTTCGTTTCGACATCAATACACTTCAACGATTACCGGTGGATCATGGGGCCTGGCCAATTCTCAAGGTTCGGGATGCGTTACCTGCACAGTGCGCGGGAGCACACAGGAGACGGTGGACGCGAAGGGTAATCTGCTCACCCACGTTGATGACCTGAACCACACCACGACGTACACATACGACAGCAACAACAACACCGCTTCCGTTTCAAAGCCGCTGAATTCCTCGACCAACTCTACCAGCAGTTACACCTACAACGGCTTTGGCGAAGTCCTCACCTCGACCGATCCGCTTGGCAACGTGACCACCAATACGTACGACGCCAAAGGCAACCTGACTTCGGTGACCACGCCGGCGCCCAACAACAACACGTCCGCCAGCGTCACCAAGTTCGGCTACGATGCCAAGGGCGAGCTGACGACAATCACCGACCCGCTGGGCAATCCCACGACACTCACCTACAACTCCGTCGGCCTGATCGCCTCGATCACCGACGCGCAGAACAATACCACCAGCTACCAGTACGACCAGCGCGGAAATCGCACGACAGTCATTGATCCCATTAACGGAGCCTCGCATCCGACCACGTTTACCTACGACATCATGAACCGCCTGACCGGGATCACCTATCCTGATGGCAGCTCGGTCAGCTTTGGCTACGATTCCCGCGGGCGGCGCACGTCGGTCACCGACCAGAACGGCAAGACGACGACCTACGCCTACGATGACGCTGACCGACTGATCTCGGTCACCGATCCGGCAAACAATCTCACCACGTATGCCTACGACACCGAAGACAACCTGACCTCGATCACCGACGCCAACAACCACACGACCAATTTCGCCTACAACGCGCGCGGCTGGGTCACGCAGACCACGTTCCCGTCGACGCACTTCGAAACTTACGCTTACGACGCAGGCGGGAACCTGACCTCGAAGACCGACCGCAAGAACCAGACGATCCAGTACGTCTACGACGCGCTGAACCGGCTGTCCACGAAGACCTATCCCGACTCGACGACGGCGAATTACGTGTACGATCTGGCCGGGAAGGTGATGCAGGTGAGCGATCCGACCGGCGTGTACGGATTCGCCTACGACAACATGGGGCGGCTGATCAGCACGACGACGCAATACACGTTCCTGTCGAACCAGACGTTCACGAATGCGTATACCTATGACGCAGCCTCGAATCGCCTGTCGCTTACAGCGCCGGACGGCAGCGTTACAACATACGGCTACGACACGCTGAACCGGTTGAACGACTTAGCAAACTCGTGGGCGGGATCGTTTGGTTTCGGCTACGACGCGCTAAGCCGGAGAACTTCTCTGACGCGGCCCAACGGGGTGAACACCAGCTACACCTACGATTCCGTTTCGCACCTGCTGAGCGTGCTGCATCAGGCAGGGAGCACAGTTCTGGATGGCGCCAGCTACACCTACGATGCTGCCGGAAACCGCACGAGCAAAAGCAATGACTTGAACGGGGTAACCTCGAATTATGGTTACGATCCGCTGTACGAATTGACCCAAGTCACGCAGGGCGGTAGTACCACCGAGAGCTATTCGTATGACGCGATGGGGAATAGGCTGAATTCTCTGGGCGTGGCTTCCTATTCCTACAACGCGTCGAATGAGCTGACCTCGTCATCCCTTGGCAGCTATACATACGACGCAAACGGCAATACCCTCTCCGACGCCCAGGGCCGCAGCTTCACGTGGGATTTTGAAAACCGCCTCTTCGCACCTGCTGAGCGTGCTGCATCAGGCAGGGAGCACAGTTCTGGATGGCGCCAGCTACACCTACGATGCTGCCGGAAACCGCACGAGCAAAAGCAATGACTTGAACGGGGTAACCTCGAATTAT
>Ga0209580_10000075_pt1 | contig 84146 bp, 68 predicted proteins | sample Coa_R1_5_FD_187153 | JGI IMG/M metagenome (GOLD analysis project Ga0209580, IMG submission 187153) | Surface soil microbial communities from Centralia Pennsylvania, which are recovering from an underground coalmine fire - Coalmine... | ecosystem: Environmental > Terrestrial > Soil >... | reverse complement strand
GGCAAGAGGCCTCAAACGCCGGCCCCTTGCCCCAGACCCCCATCCCCGCTACGCCGAAGGGCGTGTGGGGAGAACAAAAACCGGAGGAAGTCTCATTATCCCTGGACTAAAGATGGGGGGCAGGTCACGCGATATACGGTTGTACTTCGTGATCCCCTTGAAGAAGATACGCTTGAATTTCTCTGGCCCATAAGAGTTGAATTGTCGAAGCAACATATCATTGCTCGCTTCGTCGTACTTGAGAAGAATGTGTCGGCATATTTTGACCGCGCTGCGTATGTCGCAGGTAAGAGTTTAACCGAAGAAACAGTGCTAGTTGGCATTGCTGGAGGACTCACCCCCGCCGATCTAAACAAGGGAATCAAGAAGCTTTGGGCTGATGGATACATTGAATCCATCCGCAGCCGCTTCAAAAAGCAATATTCCACTTCGTCGGAAACGATGGATGAAGAAAGAGGAATCAAAGAGCATTATCCCGACCTGTACGCGATAATGCAGGAAGCGCCTCTCTACACAACGTTGTTTGAAGTCAATGACGAGGAGAATTCCGTAGGGATTTTCTCCGCTGATCCGTCTCACGGCATCATGGGTTTTACAAGCTATTCTGAAAGGGGGGACACCGATGCGATTATTGAAAAAATTATCTCAAATAATTAGCAACGTTGTTGCATCTCCGAAGCTCTCACAGAGAGAGGCGGAGGTGCTTGCCCGCCTTAACCCGGACAAGTTCTACATAGAGAACGTGCGCAGCATTCTAGGCGTGTCCCATTCCGCAGCTGCGCAAATTTGTGAGACGGCGGTACGACAAGGTGTATTTGAGCGCCGTATCGAAGTGATTTGCCCAGATGGGGCAGTGGCCGCTTCCGCAGACATCGAATCCCATCTTCCCACAACTGTCACTTGCTGGCATGAAGAGGCTGGGCATTTGCAGCGAGAGGAGCTGCCGACCAAAGATTTAGAAAAGGTCACTTTTTATCGCCTCAATGACAAACCAGATTCCGTCCCTTACGGACAAACAGCTTAGAGTTTACGAAGTCATCCACAGGGTCAGGATGGCTTGGGTCACCCTCATAGTCGTACTGTTGGCGTTCATTACAGTTTTGATTGTGTTGCTGTTCGCGGCATTTTCTAAGACTGTAGGACCATGGATAAAGGGTGCGTTCGCCGCGATAGATACCCTGCTCGGTTTTTGTCTCCACCAAGTCATACGCCATCTTTTCCCGACGAGAAAGAAGGTATGACCCGCCCCACTTTGCAGTTTGCTTAGCAACTTCTGAATCCCATCGGTGTCCTTTTCCGGTCGGTGGTTTTCGGTCCGTTTAGAGGTCCGCCCGGTCCAATAAGCGGTCCGATAAGAAAAAACTGTAACGGAAAGTACGGGAAACTAAGGGTTGCTGACGTTTTCTCGGAATTCCTAACGTATTGAAACGGTTAGGTTTAACCAGATTAGAAATCCGATGCTCTATCCGTTTGAGCTACGCGCCCCTGGCTTGATTCTACTGTGGGTTTACGGCGCGTCAAATCGGCCTCTGTCCAAGAAGCAGCCACAACAAAACGACCACGGCTGTTGAAGGCCTTTACGAGAATTACGGGATAAATTGTGTAGGCTTGGCGACCGACGGAAGCAATCTTAAGGGGCGGCTGCCGTGACAATCTTATGGGTGTCACGGCAGCGCGTCCGAAGTTACTGTTGTGGAGCAGATTGGTTGGAGTTTGAACAGGTATCGGCGATTTTGCGGACCGAAGTTACTTGCAGCGTCTTGGTCGAACTGGCACTGGCGTGAGCTCCTGCTCCAGACGCTCCGGCATTGTTCTCAGCCGTGTTGGTTGATCCTGTGCTCGAGTTCGCGCCGGGCGAACTTGAAGCCGAGGCTGACGCAGAGGCGCTTGGGGTTCCCATTACCTCTACTTCTTTGTTCACATTTGCGCTCAGCTCGGAATCATCACCTTGCAGTTGATAAGTGGCACCCATGGCGTTTGTGAGCGTGTAGTTGCCACTTGAGCCGCTAAGACAACCCTGAATCGAGTTTCCTGCATTGTTCTGCTCAGTTGTCGTAGTTGTGGTCTGCTGGGTGGTAGTCGTAGAACCGGCTTGGCCTGCGGTTCCGGTTGACCCGCTCTGACTGGAAGCATTCGTTCCGTTTTGGCTGGAACTGCTATTCGAATTAGTATCCTGCGCAAACATCAGTGCTGAACCCAGCAGCAGCACTGCGCTAAAAAGAAAAGCTTTTGGCATAGATATCTCCTTGAGTCGTCTTTTGCTTGCGGCATTTAGAAACGTAATAAAGGCGCCACGGTTGGCTCTCGGCGACCATTAGTCTTGCTAGTGAAACCCTGTATTTTGCGGCAGTCATTTACATTCCGAGCAGTCGCTGGCTGATGTGCTATGGCAGGTTGTCTACTTAAACCACCAGTTCGTCACGGGTTTGCTATGCGCATCGTCGAAAGCACGAACATGGGCCTGCCACTAACGTTAAAATGAGCTAACGCATGCGGCTGCTTTTGGAAATTTTCGGCCAGACCTTGCGCCTGCTCTGGGCGCACAAGCTGCGTTCATTTCTAACCATGTTTGGCATCGCCTGGGGTGTCGGATCGCTGTTGCTCCTGGTGGGCCTGGGCGAAGGATTTCGGTCCGGGAATCGAAAACAGTTCAACGAACTTGGCGAAGATGTGATGTTCATCTGGGGCGGGCGCGCGCCGGCCATGAACGGCAGCTTCACCAGTATGCGCCAGTACTATCTGACGGAGCGCGACTATCGCGGCATTCAGGCCAACTGTCCCGATGTGAGGGCGGTTGCGGCGGTGCTTTCGCGCGGCGATGTTCGCGCAGTCAGTGAGTTCTTCCAGAGCAGCGGGCAACTGAATGGCGTGCCGGCGAATTACAACAAAATTCGCTACATGCCGCTTGAAGACGGGCGCTGGATCGATCCCATGGACGATCAGCAGAAACGGCATGTTGTGGTACTTGGCGATGAGGCACGACGGATTCTGTTCCCGGGACGTCCGTCGATAAACAGCATTGTGTTACTGAATGGCGTACGCTTCCAGGTTATCGGCACGCTCAAAAAAATTGGACACGGCAATAACAATGATCTCAACCTGCGGATTTTTATCCCGTTCAATACAATGCGGATGTATTTTCCGCCGCTGAACGTCGGCGAAATTGATGATGCGGTGTCGTTCATCGTGTATCAGCCCAGGACTCGCCCGATCCATGAAACTGCCAAGCTTGAGGTCCACAGAGTAATCGCGCGGAATCATGGCTTTCCTCATGACACACCTGACGCCTACGACGAATGGGACAGCATTCGCACGGCCGACAGTGTCGGAAAAATTTTCGATGCCATGAACATGTTTCTCGGAAGCGTGGGCCTGGTGACGCTGAGTTTAGGAGCGATCGGGATTATCAATATTATGCTGGTTGCGGTGGCAGATCGGACGCGCGAAATCGGCCTGAGAAAAGCCCTGGGCGCCACGAATCGCAGTATCATGTTTCAGTTCTTCACGGAGGGTGCGTTTCTTACAGTGTTGAGCGGTGGAATCGGAATCGGTGGGGCCGCTGGTTTTATGGCTGCCTTGGCGAAACTTCCTGCGCCGCCGGGCTTTGATCCTCCCAAATTGGTTTGGTTCAGCGCGATTATCGCCCTTTGCTCGCTCACGGTGGCGGGAGTTGTGGCAGGGCTCTATCCAGCGCGACAGGCCGCCGCGCTGCAACCGGTCGACGCGCTGCGGAAAGAATAATGTCAGGTAACGAATAAAGATGAAAAGCGATCTCCTGCAGGAAGCTTATGGGGCGATGCGCCACGACGTGCGCAAGACCGTGCTGACCATGCTCGGCATGGCCTGGGGGATCGCGACCGTGGTGCTGCTGCTGGCATATGGAGAGGGTTTTGGTCGCGCCATTCAAGCGATCTGGGATAGTTATGGCGCAACCGCGGTCGGGATTTATCCCGGACGCACCTCGCAGCAGGCTGGCGGAAACAAAGCCGGCGTCCAGGTCCACTTCACACAAGAAGATGTGGAGATGATTTCAAATGTAGTCCCGCTGGTGAAGCATGTCTCCCGCGCTCTCGATACGACGGTGACAGCGCAGGCAGGATCGCGTTCGTTCAGTTTCACCGCGTTTGGAATCGATTCCGGTATTCAGGACATTTGGAACCTGGACGTAGAGTCCGGCCGCTTCATTACGGATGAGGACAACCTAAGCCACGCGATGTACGCGGTGCTGGGATCGGAAGCCAAACAAAAGTTATTTTCCGGAATGCCGGCCGTCGGGGATACGATCCGGTTGAACGGCGTTGCCTTCCAAATTGTCGGTGTCATGAATCCACGCATGCAGGAACCTGATAACGACGATAATCGGGTCATATACATTCCGTTCCACTCCATGGACACGCTGATGAGTACGCATTACGTAGGCGGGCTTTGGTTGGATTCGCTGGGCCTCGATCATGCCAAAATCGTGAAGGCAATCCGAGACTCTCTCGCTGCAGCGCACGGGTTCAAACCTGATGATGAGCGTGCGGTGTTTATTTTCGATGCACAAAAGCAGTTGGAGCAATTCAGCGTAATTACGCTGGGCCTAAAAATTCTGCTGGCATTTATAGGAACCATTACGCTGGGAATTGGTGGAATCGGACTCATGAATATCATGCTGGTCTCGGTGACGCAGCGAACCCGTGAGATTGGGGTGGAAAAGGCCCTGGGCGCGCGCAAGCGCGACGTGCTATTTCAGTTTTTGGCCGAGGCGCTGGTGATTACCGCCGTCGGTGGGATCATCGGAATTGCACTCTCGTATGTGATTTCTTACTCGGTCGGGACGCTGACTCTATACAGCGCGATGGCAATGCATGCCGAGGCTGGAGACATTCGATTAATCGTCGCGCCGAAAATTATTCTAATTGCCACGACGATCCTGGGATTCGTGGGGGTTATCAGCGGGATGTTGCCTGCAGTGCGCGCGGCAAATTTGGACCCCATTGAAGCCCTGCGCTACGAGTAAATTCACCTCAGAGACCCAAAGGCACAGAGTGCGGCAAGATTGTTGAAACAGAGCTTTCTCTGCGCCTCTGTGCCTGTGTGGGAAATCGTGCTTCAGATTTGGATCTCTTCCAGAAATCGCGGCGGCTTCCTGGCCTTGATTAGCTGCTCGAAGCCGTAAGCAATTTTCAGCAGCGTCGGCTCACTCCATGCGCGTCCAAAAAACGAAATCCCCACCGGAAGCCCGAAAACGAATCCGGCCGGCACGTTAATGTTTGGATATCCCGCAACCGCGGCGGCATTGGAACTGCCTCCCACGGCATGATCACCGTTGGCAAGGTCGGTAAGCCAAGCGGGGCCGCCAGTCGGCGCGAACAGCGCATCGAGATGCAATTTATCCATCACGCTGTCGATTCCATGTTCTCGTGACAAGCTGTGATTTGCGGTCAGAGCGGCAACGTACTCTTTGTCAGTAAGCGGACCCTTTTTCTGTGCCTTCAGAAACAGGTCTTGCCCAAAATAGTGCATTTCCCGGTCTTTGTTCTTTTCGTTGAAAGCAATGAGGTCGGCGAGTGTGTGTATTTCAGCGTCCCCTCGCGCCGCCAAGTAAGCGTTCAGATCGGCCTTCAATTCGTACAGCAGAACCAGCAATTCCGTTTCATCGAACTTTCCGTGCGATTCCAAATCGGCAGGGTCGACGATCACCGCGCCGGCGATTTTCATTTCACGGATCAGATCATTCATCAAATCGTCAACCGCATCATTGAAGCCGAAATATTTGCGGGCGACTCCGATGCGGGCTCCGAGCAAGCCCTCGGGATCGAGAAACGCGGTGTAATCCTTCTGCTTTTTCAGATCGGTCTCCGCGGAAGCCGGATCGCGCGGGTCCGAGGCGGCGAGAGCGCCAAGCAGAATTGCGGCATCGCGCACTGTGCGCGCCATCGGGCCGGCGGTGTCCTGACTGTGCGCAATCGGTATGATGCCCGCGCGGCTGATAAGGCCGAGTGTCGGCTTTATTCCTACGATTCCATTCGCCGAAGAGGGGCAAACGACAGAACCATCAGTCTCGGTACCGACAGCGACGGTGCACAGATTTGCTGAAGCGGCTGCGCCCGATCCCGAACTTGAACCGCAGGGATTACGGTGCAGAGCATAAGGATTTTTTGTCAACCCGCCACGTCCGCTCCAACCGCTGCTGGAGTGGCTGGACCGAATGTTGGCCCATTCGCTAAGATTGGTTTTTCCCAGGATCACAGCGCCGGCTTCTCGAAGTTTCCTCGCGACGCCCGAATCCTGCGAGGGCTTGGATCCGACCAGGGCCAGTGATCCCGCCGTCGTCAGCATCTTGTCAGCAGTGTCGATGTTGTCTTTGATGAGCACGGGAATGCCGTGCATCGGCCCGCGCCGGCCTTTTTCCTTGCGTTCCCTATCGAGAGCCTCAGCGATGGAGAGAGCATCCGGGTTCACTTCGATCACGCTATTGACGTTTGGCCCATGTTTGTCGATTTCCTCGATCCGATCTAAATAACTTTGAGCCAGGGAATGCGCTGAGATCTCTCCGGATTTCATCCGGGCTTGCAGATCGGAGATCGTCGCCTCTTCGAACTGGAACGGCTTGACAGAAGCGGATTCTGCCTCAGACGGAGCCGCGGCGAGAGCTCTTCCCGCTGAAAAAGCCGGCGCTAGAGACGCTCCCACTGCGCCCAGGAGGGTGCTCTGCAAAACCCTGCGTCGCGAAAAACCAAAATTCAGAAAACCTGCTGGAAGTGACACGTTGTTATCGGTCAAGCCGTTCCCCCTCGAATGTTCGTAGACCGCAGCACGGAATTATAGGGCTTCTCCGAGCGATGACAAATTTCTGACAACATGCCGATACGACAGTGGAATGCCAAAGCTGCTAAAATCGCACGTTTGCCTTCACTGCCCGGAAACAGGTTATCCTCTCAACAATCCGGCAATAAGGAGCCCTCATGTTTGCGTGGAAGAACTGGCTCGTCTGCTTCGTCATCGCGTATTCAGCTTGCGCACTTGCCCAGGAAACCCAGGAAGGCCGGCTGATGCGCTTTCCCGACATTCACAAGGACAAGGTCGCATTCGTTTACGGCGGCGACATCTGGCTGGCGCCCACTTCAGGAGGCGTGGCGCGCCGGATCACAGAACATCCCGGCCGCGAGTTGTTTCCGAAATTTTCTCCGGACGGCAGGTGGATCGCGTTCACCGGGCAGTACGACGGCAATTTCAACGTGTATGTGATGCCAGCAGAAGGCGGCCAGCCGAAGCAATTGACTTTTTATCAGGGAAGCGCGCGTCCGCTCAGCGACCGCATGGGTATCCACGATGAAGTGATTGGGTGGACGCCCGACAGCAAGCGCGTTGTGTTTCTCTCGCGGCGTACCGCCGAGAACGGGTGGGTCAAGCGGCCATTCACTATCGGCCTTGACGGCGGGTTACCCGAGCCTCTGCCGGTGGACCAGGGCGGACTACTGAGCTATTCGCCCGACGGAACGAAGATCGCCTACAACATTATTTTTCGCAATTTTCGGACGTGGAAGCGATATACGGGCGGCTTGGCGCAGTCGATCACGATCTATGACCTCAAGGGCAATACCAGTTTCGATATTCCTCACACCGACTGGAGCGATACATTCCCCATGTGGCACGAGAACACGGTCTACTTCAGTTCAGACCGTGGTCCGGAGCACCACTTCAATCTCTACAGCTACGACTTGGGATCGAAGCAAGTCGAGCAGCTCACGCATTTCAACGATTGGGACGTGATGTGGCCGAGCTTGGGGCCGGACTCGATTATTTTCGAGAATGCCGGATATCTCTACATGTTCGATTTTCAGTCGCGGCAGCCCAAGAGGATTGACATCTCGTTACCCGCCGATCGTGCGCAACAGATGAAGCACTGGGAGAATGTCGGCAAGCTGGTCACGGACTTTGACATTGCTCCTGATGGAAAGCGAGCTGTGTTTGCCGCTCGCGGTGATGTCTACACGGTGCCCGCAAAAGAAGGGAGCATCCGCAATCTCACGCACACACCGGGAATTCGCGAGCGAAGAGTCTCATGGTCGCCTGACGGCCGCTGGATTGCCTACGTGTCCGACCGCACTGGTGAAGACGAAATTTATATTGCGCCCCAGGATGGGCTCGGGAAGGAGCAACAAATCACCAGTGGTTACAAGGGATTCAAGTTTGTGCCAGCGTGGTCGCCGGACAGCAAAAAGATTGCCTGGTCCGATAAAGACATAAATCTGTGGTGGATCGACATCAATGACAAGAAACCCGTAAAGGTCGACCACGGAGATTACGCAGAAATCACAAATTACTCCTGGTCGCCAGACAGCAAGTGGCTTGCCTACGACAAGCAGGCTGAGAATAACTATTCGCTGGTTTACTTGTATTCGCTGGCGGACCGCAAGTTCACCGCCGCGACCAGCGCCATGAACAACAGTTACAACCCGATTTTCGATCTGGAAGGGAAGTACCTCTACTACCTGTCAGACCGCGACTTCAACGAGGTCCTGGGGAATATCGATTTTGAGTTTGCGAATCCCAAGACTACGCGGGTCTATGTTGCCACCCTCAAGAAGGATGAAGCCTCACCCTTCGGCGTGCAGAGCGATGAGACGGAAGTGAAAAAGACTGAGCCCTCGCCGATGATGATGGAACAAAACTCGGCCGCTGATACAAAAGACAAGGCGGTCACCAAGAAAGACGACGCGAAGAGCACGGACTCCGATAAAGATAAAAACAAGGAAAAGCCGGAAAAAGAAAAGCCGGTTGAAGTGAAAATCGACCTTGATGGGATTCAGGATCGCGTCGTTGCGCTGGGCATTGAACCCGCGGTCGTGCGGTCGCTTGCTGTAGGAAAGGGCTTCGTCTATTACTCCACCGCTCCCATTCAGGGCCTTTCGGGCCCGATTGCTGGAGAAAATTCCGCAGTCCACGCCTATGACATGAAAGAGCGGAAAGATAAGACGCTCATAGAAAATGTGGAACGATTCGCAGTATCGTTCGACGGTTCGAAGCTGCTCTATGAATCTGCCGGCGGCGCTCCGAACGCAGCTCATACTTACGGCATCATTGACGCGAAGCCGGCCGGCGATCCGAAAAAAGTTGGCGATGGCGCGCTCAGCCTGAACGGAATGCGCGCCGAGATTGATCCGGCCCAGGAATGGAAGCAGATGTTCAACGAAGTTTGGCGTCAGGAGCGCGACTACTTCCATGAAGCCGCCATGAATGGCGTGGATTGGCAGAAGATGCACGACAAATACACGCAGCTTCTCCCTTACGTCGCCGACCGCTACTCGCTGACTTACATTCTGGGCGAAATGATCGGCGAACTCTCCAACTCGCATACCTATGTAGGAGGCGGGGATTATCCGGAACTGCATCCCGTGAACGTGGGCCTGCTGGGAGCAGATTTCGAACTTGACTCAGCGAGCGGCGTGTATCGCATCAAGAAAATCTATCGCGGAGAAAACTGGGATGCGGCGTTGCGCTCACCGCTCACCGAACCGGGGATTAACGTAAAAGAAGGCGACTATCTGCTGGCCGTAAACGGCCGCCCGCTGCGTGCCCCGCAAGATCCTTATGAACTCTTTGTGAACACGGGCAACGAAGTCGTGACGCTGACAGTGAACTCCAAGCCTTCGGAGGATGGTTCGCATAATGTCCAGGTCAAGCCGATCAACGACGAGTACAATCTGCGCGAACTGAACATGATCGAGACCAACCGCAAGAAGGTCGATCAGGCCACGGACGGCAATGTTGGTTACATTTATCTCCCTGACATGGGCGATGCCGGCTTGAATGAGTTCGTGAAGCAGTACTTCCCGCAAATTCGCAAGCAGGGTCTGATCATTGATGTCCGCTACAACGGCGGAGGGTTTGTCGCGCAGCTGGTTTTCGAGCGATTGCGGCGCATTCTTTCCAACATGAACACGGCGCGCAACTGGAAGAGCAGCCCCGACCCCCCGAATGTCTTCGTCGGCTCCATGGTGTGCATCACGAACCATTACGCCGCATCTGATGGCGACATCTTCAGCTACCTCTTCAAGTACTACAAGCTGGGGCCGCTGATCGGCGAACGAACGTGGGGTGGCGTGCGCGGAATTCGCGGCAATATCCCGTTAATGGACGGCGGCTACATCACGCGTCCGGAATTTGCTATGTATGGACTGGACAGCAAGTGGCTCATTGAGAACCACGGCGTACAGCCGGACATAGTAGTCGAGAATCGTCCCGAGCAAGTTGTGAGTGGGAAGGATGCTCAACTTGAAAAAGCAATCGAAGTGGTGATGAAGGATATCCGGGAGAATCCGAAGGCATTGCCTCACCGCCCGCCGGATTTGCCGGCGTATCCGGCGGGGCCGGGAATGTGAAGTACTAACTGCCTAGTCTGCACGATCTCCGAGTTCGCGGAAGATTGCCAGGTTGTTCTGCGCGAGCCTTGCGATCTCTGGGATTAAGAAGTCGCGCGACTGCACTTCGGCGAGTGACTTTCGGGTTGCTCCGGCGCAGCGTCCCGCAATTCTATCTGATAAACTCAACTTAAGCCCCAAATATGCCCAAGTATTCCATTGTTATTCCCCTGCACAATGAGCAAGAGAACGTTACTGATCTCTACGACCGCCTCAAGGCAGTGATGGAGGCGAATGGGGAGAGCTTTGAAATCGTACTCGTGGACGATGGCTCTTCCGATCATACCTTTCATTTGCTGCAGCAGATCGCCGGCGTTGACAGCCGGGTAACCGTGGTGCGGCTGCGCAGGAATTTCGGCCAAACGTCAGCCTTGGCTGCCGGGTTTGATCATGCCCGAGGCGAATACATCATCGCCATGGACGGCGATTTGCAGCACGACCCTGCCGACATTCCGCTTTTCCTCGAGAAAATTTCTGAAGGCTACGACATCGTCTCCGGCTGGCGGAAGAAACGGATCGACAATTTCTGGATGCGGCGCATCCCGTCTCGCTGCGCTAACTGGGTCATGGCCAAGCTGAGCGGTGTGGATATTCATGACTTTGGTACGACATTCAAAGCATATCGCCGGGAGATTCTCGAGCAAGTTCCTTTGTATGGCGAACTGCATCGCTTCATTCCGGCTTTGGCGTCATGGCATGGCGCGTCAATTTGCGAAGTGCCGATTCGCAACGTGAACCGCGAGCGGGGAACGTCGCATTATGGAATCTCGCGGACTTTTCGCGTCTTTTTCGATCTGATCACGATTCGCTTTTTGCTCAAGTATCTCGGCCGCCCACTGCACTTTTTTGGCACGGTGGGTATGCTCGGGATCTTGGCCGGGCTGGGAATTACCGGCTGGCTTTCTCTGGAGAAGTTCGTTCGGCATCTGCCAGTCATGGCGGCTCACGGTCCACTCATGATTTTTGCTGCGGTGCTATTGTTGGCAGGACTGAATCTACTGGCGATCGGGCTTTTAGGCGAACTTCAGGTTCGCCACTACCACGAGCCCACACGGCGCGCACCGTATTCGCTTGATCGCGTGATCCGCGCCCACAGCGAAGAGCAAAGCGTGCCGGAGTAGGCGTTGTCCCTGCTAGTCTCTTGGGTAAAGACCCACTAGGTGCGGACCCATCTTTTGCTCAACTCTGCACCCTTCAATTTCTTCATCAGGGATGAACCATGTCACTGGCGAGGACGGGTTATAGCGAATCTGCAGTTTACGGCCGATCACGCGCTGAATGATCTGATCAGCATCGGCATTGATGTGCGAAAGAGCGAATCGACCAGAGTAGTAATTTTCGTCAACTTCGTAAGAGAACGCGAACACGGGAAGAACAATCGGAGCTCTACTGCTGCTGTCAGCAATAGGTTCAAGGGTTCCTGACTCGACCGTCGCCTCGGCGGTCGGCCAGTTGCGAGCGACCTCAACCTTCCGAGCCTCAATTCGCCACCACCATCCGCCCACAGCCGCTATCGCAGCGAGCAAACCAATAAAGCCCAGCAGAATGTAGAGACCCGTTTCGTCCATACAAAAGAAATACTCAAAACGCCTCTTTGTTGACTACATACGGCATCTTCTTAATATCCCCGCCGTAGTTCTTTTCCAGAACATCGATCAATCCTTGCACACACCGCCCCGCCATGCCTTTATTGGGATCGGGAGAGAGCCGCGTGATTTTTCCAGCGCTCGCAAAATGCGGCAACAATCGGCATCGATCTTCAATGGCGGGATCGCGCAGAGGAGAATCGGGCGGCAATGGCTCTTTCTCATAAACGTCCAAAGCCGCCCCCGCAATCCAGCCTTCTTTCAAGGCCCGAGCTAAAGCATTCTCGTCAACAACCGGTCCTCGCGAAGTGTTCACGAGAAATGCAGTCGGCTTCATCTTGCGCAGAGTTGTTTCATTAAACAGGTGATACGTCGGCGCGGCGCTCTCGCCCTCGCGCAACAGTGGCACATGAACACTGACGAAATCGGCCTGGCTCAATGCGTCTTCGAACGAAACATACCTTATCCAGGTCTTTTCTTTCTGAATGCCGCGAGCGTGGCGCAAATCCATAGTTTCCTGAATGCCTTTGATGAACTCGTGGTTCTGATATGCCGGATCGTAGCAAAGAATGTTCATGTCGAATCCGGCACACTTCTTGATCATCGCGAGTCCGATGCGGCCGGTCCCGATGATCGCGATCGTTTTGCCAGTAACTTCGTCGCCGAGGAAGGGAAGAAACGGATGCCAGTATCCCCATTTGTTTTCGCGTGTGAGATGCTCGGCCGTCCATAGCCGTCGCGCCAGATCCCCGAGCATGAAAAATGCAAATTCTGCAGTGGCTTCGGTCAGTACATCGGCAGTATGAGTAAATGGAATTTTGTAGCGGTTGGCGTCGGCACGATTGATGTTGTCGAATCCGACCGCCAGCTGGGAAACAACCTTGAGCGTGCCTTTGCCTGCTTCGAATACCTCAGCATCGATCTGATCGCGGATAGTCGTGATCAGCGCATCGACTCCCGAACCCAACTTCTCGATGATCACGCTTTTAGGCGGCGCTTCGGGATCGGGATAAACGTCGACCTGATATCCGCGCTTGCGCAGAACATCAAGCGCCTGGCCGATATCACAGGTAGCAAAAACACGGAATTTAGGCATGCTGAGTTTTCAAAGAAACAAAATTGTAAACCGCACAGGACGCAGAGAACGCAGAGACAATGAGGCATTTCAAATCGAATTCTCTGCGGCCCCGGCGCACTCTGCGGGTATGAGCGCCTCATTCAAAAAGCCATCTCGTCGCGGTGGAAGCAAACTTCTTCTCCCAAAGTCCAAAGCCGGTTTTCGGACGCAGAACGAAAACAGGATCTTCGAGCGATAGCATGTTGTCGGCCATCTTGCCGAGTTTCCACTTGTACTTCTTCTCATACAGCCGGATGAACTGGCGAATCACGCCGACATCACGCTCGGTCTCAACCACGCCTTCCAGGATCACTCCTTCATCCGCTTTCTCGCTGCACATGGTGCAATGCGGATTCTGCGCCAGGTTTCTCGCTTTTCGCGACTGCTTGCCGGTGCTGAAGTAGAGCAGTCCATTCATCCACAACGCCCACACGATCATCACGTGCGGACGGCCATCGGGACGAGTGGTCGCGATCCAGTATTGCCGGCTTTTCTTGAGCCGATCTTCCGCCCACTTCCACGGAAGCAAGCCTTTCTTACTCTTGGGCAGGCCGTATCCAGGAATGTTGGGACGAGTTACTTTTGGGGATTTGTTCTTCGGCATGAAAGCAGAATCTTAAACGGCAAAGGACGCAAAGTTCGCAGAAAACCTGCTTCGCGATCTTGACGGTCTTTGCAGTTAAAGGCCTTTCTTCTCGATCCACTTCTCGATTTTTTCCAGCGCGCGGCTCAGATTTTCCATGGAATTCGCAATGCTGAACCGCAGGTAGCCTTCGCCGAATTCGCCAAAGGAGGTCCCCGAAAGGCAGGCCACGCCGGCTTCTTCGAGCAGCGCATCAGCCAACGGCTTTGATTTCCACCCCGTTGCCGTGATGTTCGGGAAAACGTAAAACGCGCCCTTCGGCATACGGCACGAAAATCCGCGGATTCGATTCAACGCAGTCACAAACACATCCCGCCGCCGCTGAAACTCATCGCGCATGTGCTCGACAGAACTCTGATCGCCTCGTAAAGCCTCGATCCCGGCAACCTGCGTGAAACTCGCCGTACACGAGTTAGAGTTCGTCATCAGTCGCGCCAGCTGTGTAGCCAAATCGGATCGCATGACGCCGTAACCCATCCGCCATCCGGTCATGGCGTAGGTTTTCGAAAAGCCATCCAGCAGGATCGTGCGCTCTTTGAATCCCGGCACTGACATGATCGAGTGGTGCTTGCCTTCGAAAATCAAACGGCTGTAAATCTCATCCGAGAGAACAAAAATATTTCGGTCGCCGATGGCTTCGGCAATTTGTTCAAGGTCACGTTTGCTCAAAACGCCGCCGGTGGGATTCTGCGGCGAATTAATGATGATCAGCCGGGTACGATCGCTGATCAGATGCGAAAGCTCGTCGACATCGAGCGCGAAATCCCGCTCTTCGGGAAGCCGCACGGGCACGGCCCGGCCGCCGATGTAGCGGACCATGGATTCGTAAATCGGGAAGCCGGGATTGGGGTAGATGACCTCGTCGCCTTCATCCACCAGCGCGAGGATGGAAAAGAAGATGATTGGCTTGCCGCCGGGGACGACGACGACTTCGTCCGGCGTAACCTCAACTCCGCGCGTGCGGCTGACCTCTTTCGCGATAGTCTCGCGAAGGTCGGGCAGGCCGGCGGAGGGGCCGTAGTGGGTCCATCCCCCATGAAGGGCGTCAACGGCGGCATTGACGATGTTGGGAGGGGTATCGAAATCGGGCTCGCCGATTTCGAGGTGGATAATTTCTTTGCCCTGCCGCTCCAGCGCCCTCGCCCGGTTCAAAACTTCGAATGCGGTTTCCGTGCCCAGCCGGGACATGCGCTCAGCCAACCGCAGTTCGAACTGTACGGCCCGGGACATAGAGAGAAACGCACTATTGTACTACCGTAAGAGACGCCTGGTGGTACTACTCCGGGCCCGAAATGAAATGCGAGTCTCGCATCCTGCTGCCAGGCGGCCAAATGCGCCAGCTTAGAGTCAGCTGCTTGCCCATCCCCTCCGTTTGCACCTGCGCCCGCATTGGTGTTACCGACGTATTCCGGAAACCTTTGGTAATCTATACGCAACGCGAGTAGGATGAATTAGCATCGTACCCAGTAGACAAGCTGCTCGGATGAAATCCAGTTTTGACCTGCGGACCGGAGTGGGCGTGTATCGCGCCGCCGCGGTGGTCTGCATTTTGCTGGTCTTTCTAACGGGGTTTATTGCCGCGGTTCACTTCCACCCGGACCAGTCGGCAGCTTCCGACCGCTCATGCTCAGTTTGCGCCATGGTTCACGCGGGCGTGCTGCCCGTGGAGCTTGGTCCCCAGGTTCCGATCTTTGTTCCCTCGGTTATTTTTGAAGCATCCGCCACCACACCTCGTTCTCTGCTTCTCGTTTCCTCGCATTTCATCCGTCCTCCGCCGCTCGCCTAAGCGCAAGCGGAGTCTGATCCATTTCAAAACTGATCTTTCGGAGGAATTCATGCTGGCTTCATATAAGAAGTCACCACGTGCGGCTTTGATAGTTGTTCTTGGGTTGCTCGGGTCTGTCTTTGCGTACGCTCAATCCGGCGGAAACTCAACTTCAGTAGGCGGCACAGTGCTTGATCCGAGCGGCGCGGTGGTTCCGAATGCAACAGTCGAAATCCATAACGCAGTCAGCGGATTCAGTCGCAGTACTACTACGGACACGACCGGAGGGTTCGACTTTCCCAATGTTCCCTTCAACCCCTACCACTTGACGGTTACCGCGACGGGGTTCGCACCTTTCGCGCGAGATGTCGAGCCACGCTCGGGCATGCCCATTAACATTTCTGTGAAGCTCCAGGTCGTAAGTTCGTCCTCGGTGGTGATGGTGGAGGCTGGCGGTGATCTGATTGAAAATGACCCGGTGGCGCATACCGACGTCGACAGGAGCCTGTTCGACAAGATTCCGCTTGAAAGCACTTCGTCGTCGCTGAGTTCGCTGGTAACTGAAGCTACAGCCGGGGTGGCCGCCGATTCTAATGGGCTCTTCCACGGTTTGGGCGATCATGCTGAGAATTCGTTCTCGCTCGATGGTCAGCCGATCACTGACCAGCAAAGCAAGGTTTTCTCGAATCAGGTACCTCTCGACGCGGTGCAGTCGCTTGAGGTGATTCAGGGCGCGCCGCCGGCTGAATACGGTGGCAAGACCAGTCTGGTCGTTAACGTCACGACACGGTCCGGCCAAGGAATGACCACGCCGCACGGCGCTCTCTCATCCTCGTACGGCACGTTTGGCACCTCGACTGTCGATTTCAATCTTGGGTACGGAGGGGCTAACTGGGGGAACTTCATCACTGCCAGCGGGCTGAACACCGGACGTTTCCTCGATCCGCCGGAATTTTCCGTCATGCACGGCAAGGGAAACGAAGAAAATATTTTCGATCGCGTAGATTACAAGTTCTCTAACGCCGACTCAGTCCTTGTAAACCTCGAATATACGCGTTCTTGGTTTCAAAATCCCAACTCATTCGATCAGCAGTTTCATGAAATAAACGGGGCCGGCGTATTGAGAGATCCCTCGGGCAATCCGTTAGGTGCAACGGACGAAGTCTCGCAAATCAAAACTTTCAATATCGCGCCCACGTGGACGCACTTAGTCAGCCCGTCCACGGCGTTTTCGTTGGGCGGTTATGTACGCCGCGACCATTACAACTACTATCCCAGCGGGAATCTTTTTAACGATTTCGCGCCCGACTTGCAGAGCGAGTCTGTGGCGCAGGATAGAACGCTAACCAACGCCGGCGTGCGTTCTTATCTTTCGTATGTGGAAGGAATCAACAATATCAAGCTGGGCGGCGATTACCAGCAGACCTTCCTCACTGAAAACGATCGGATTGGGATTGTCGATCCAACTTTGGTTCCAGGACTCGCGCCGTCGTGTCTCTTGCCCACGGGTCAGCCGATTCCCGGCACTGCCTGTGCTTTGCTGGCGCCTTTTGATTTGACCGGTGGCGGCGGCCGATACACGCCGGGAGGTCTGTTCGGTTTTCGCGGTCACACGGACGTGAAGGAGCTTGCCGTATACCTCGAGGACTCGATCACGATTCGGAACTTCTCCGTCAACGCCGGCATGCGGGGTGATTTTTACAACGGATTAAGCCGCGACCGTCAGCCAGAGCCGCGGCTCGGGCTCGCTTACAACATTAAGCAAACGAACACGGTGCTGCGGGTCTCATATGCGCGAACTCTCGAAACTCCGTTCAATGAGAACCTGGTGATCGCGAGCACAGGATGCAACGTCCCATTTCTAGCAGCTTTGGTACCGCCGTCAGGCGTGATGTGCAACTCGGGGCCAATCCGTCCCGGTTTCCGAAATGAGTTTCATGCCGGTCTGCAGCAGGCATTCGGCCGGTATCTAGTTGTGAGCGGCGATTACATTTGGAAGTACACGCACAACGGCTACGATTTCGGTGATGTTGGCGCTACGCCCATCTATTTCCCGATTGAATGGCACAGCTCCAAAATTCCGGGGTATGCAATACGTATGAGCATGCCGAATTATCACGGGTTGTCGGCCTTGGTTAACATGTCGAGCGTAGCCGCGCGGTTCTTCCTGCCCCAGGCAGCGGGATTACCCATCGTTCCTCCGGCAACTGGCGTATTCCGAATTGACCACGACGAGCTATTCAATCAAACGACTCACCTGCAGTATCAAATCGGAAATCAAGGCCCGTGGTTCGGATTTAACTGGCGTTACGACAGCGGGGACGTGGCAGGCGCAACCCCCTGTTTCAATCTCTTGACCGCGACATGCCTTCCGACATCGACTTTCAACGGAGGCGGACAACCGGTGATTAGCATGCTCAACACGATCACGAGCGCGCCACTAACTGCCGATCAGGAGTTCCAGGCTGGATTCACCTGCAACGGCTCGAGGGCCACGCCATTTAGCCCCCTGCCCAGTACTTGCCTGGCGTCGCAATTTGTTTCTTCATTGATTAAGGTGCCGGCGCCGGGCAAGGAAAACGACGATCACAATCCGCAGCGGATCGCTCCACGGAGTCTTTTCGACGTGTCGATTGGGCACGATAACCTGCTTCACGGCGATAAATACAAGATCACCGCGCAGCTAACAGTAATCAATTTGACCAACAAGTACGCGCTCTACAACTTCCTTTCAACTTTCAGCGGCACGCATTATGTCACGCCCAGGACAGTCACTGGGCAGATAGGATTTGTTTTTTGAATTCGAATTAGGATGAAACTTGTCGCCAAGCTCAACACGATAGCGCAACTAGCACAACGGCCGTCGATAAACCGGCGCGCAGTTGCATCCGGCCCCCCGCGCATTGGCGGGAAAGTTTCGTTATTCGCGAAGCTTGCCGCCTTATCCCTGCTGCAGGTGGCAGTTGGGTACGCGCAAACCCCACAAGCCCCAACCTTAATCACGCTCGAGCAGGCAGTCGACCTCGCCCTCGCCCACAATCATGCGCTTAAGGCTACACGCACGCTGGTCCTGCAAAATCAGGCGCAGGAAATCACCGCGAATCTGCGGCCGAATCCCACGCTGGGCGCCGACAGCCAGTTTGTTCCCTTTTTCAGCCCTCAGGATTTCTCCGGAACAAACCTCGATCAGACACAGCAGTTCGACATTGGCATCAGTTATCTGTTCGAGCGGGGTCATAAACGGCAGAGCCGATTGCGGGCTGCGCAAGACCAAACCGCGGTTACCCGCGCTCAAATCACAGATGCTGAGCGTACGCTCGCCTTCAATGTCGGACAGCAGTTTGTCAGCGTTTTGCTGGCGGAATCGACGCTGCAGTTTGCGCTCCAGGACTTGAAGAGTTTTCAGCAAACGGTTGACATCAGCGAATATCAATTCAAGGCCGGATTTATCGGTGAAGGCGACTACCTGAAGATCAAGTTGCAGCTCCTGCAATTCCAAACGGATGTTTCGTCTGCACGTCTGGCCAAGGTGCAAGCGCTGGTCGGCCTGCGTGAATTGCTCGGATATGACGCGGTCCCGGCAAACTACGACGTAATTGGCGAGCTGCAGTATCAGCCGTTGAAGACGGGTCTGGAAGACCTACAGGCGCGAGCGCTGCATGAGCGTCCCGATTTCCGGGCTGCCGAGTTGGGAGTCACCGCTGCTAAAAGCCAAATCCAGCTAGCCAAAGCCAATGCCAAGGTGGATGTAACCGGCACATATAACTTCACCCACGTGTCCGGGGAAAACACGGCGTCGATCTTCGTGAATTTCCCACTGCCGATTTTCAATCGCAATCAAGGCGAAATCGCACGTACCAATTATGCATTCACCCAGGCGCAGGAGCAGCAAAACTCGGCAAGCGACATTGTGCTTTCGGATGTCTCGAACGCGTATGAGGCGGTGAAGAGCAACGATGAAGTCGTGCAACTTTACACCTCGGGTTATCTGAAGCAGGCCGAGGATTCTCGTGACATCAGTGAGTATGCATATAAGCGGGGGGCCGCCAGCTTGTTGGATTTCCTAGACGCGGAGCGCAGCTATCGATCTACCCAACTCGCTTATCGCCAGGCATTAGCTTCTTACATGACTGCGCTCGAGCAGTTGAAAGAGGCGGTGGGAACGAGGAACCTGCCATGAGCATACCTAGAAATCGAACGGCATTGGGATTGGTTACTGCGGCGACGGTGCTGGCACTCGCCGGTTGCGGGGGTTCAACGCCCAGTCCGACGTATGCAAAGAACTCGAGTGATGCGGAACTGTTCACCATCCCGCAAGAACAAATGTCCCACGTACAGGTGCTGACGGTTCAGCCAACCACGCTGACCAGAACGTTGCGGCTTACGGGAGCGGTTGCGTACAACAATTTCAAGACCACACCAGTCATCACACAGGTCAGCGGGCCGGTGAGCCGCATCGTCGTGGTGCCTGGTCAGCATGTGAAGAAGAGCGAGCCGATGCTGTACGTGGCCAGCCCAGATTATTCGCAGCTGCGCACCAACTATTTGAAAGCCAAAGACGCTTATGCGTTGGCCCAAAAAGCCTACACTCGCGCCCAGGATTTGTATCAGCACCGGGCCATTGCCGAGCAGGCTCTCGAGCAAGCCGAGTCGGCCGAAGTGCAGGCTGGCGGCGACCTGGTAGCGGCCCAGGCCGCATTGAAGGTGCTTGGAATTACCGACCCGGATGCGCTGGTTAAGGCGCCGCCCACATTTGAGGTTCCGGTGAAGGCGCCGATCGGTGGCGAAGTCGTGGAACAGGACGTTTCGGCCGGACAACTGCTTCAGACCGGAACCACGCAGTGCTTCATGCTTTCCGATACCAGCAGTGTCTGGGTGTTGGTGAACATTTACCAAAAAGATTTACCGTACGTGCGGGTTGGCGATCCTGTCGCGGTTCAGACCGATGCGTATCCACAAGTCTTTCACGGGCGTATTGCCTACATGGCGGCGGCGCTGGATCCCAATACACGCACGCTACAGGCGCGTATTGAAACCAGCAATCCCGGCGAGAAGCTGAAAAAAGACATGTACGTGACGGCGACCGTGAATGCCGGAAAGATTTCCAACGCGATTGCTTTGCCGGATGCCGCGGTGCTTCGCGATTCAGAGAATCAGCCCTTCGTCTACGCCGCTGTTTCGGCGAATCAGTTTGGCAGGCGTACGGTGACGTTGGGCGAAAGCTTGAATGGACAAACCGAAATCACCAGCGGTGTAAAACCTGGCGATCGCATCATCGGAAACGGCAGCTTGTTCCTGCAGTTTGCGAACTCGCTGCAACGATGACGCGGCGGGGATGAGCAAATTGTCAACTCAAATTGGAAATTTGTGAACGAACCTGAATGATCCATCGAATAGTCGGAGCGGCATTACGACAACGATTCTTGGTCCTGATGCTGACCGTGTTCATCACGGTCGCAGGCGTGTTGTCGTTCCAGCGCATGCCGGTTGACGCCTATCCCGATCTTTCGCCTCCTCAAGTTGAAATCATCACGCAATGGCCGGACCACGCTGCCGAGGAAGTTGAGCGGCTGGTGACGTTGCCGCTCGAACTCGCCATGAACGGCGTGCCGCACATGGAAGTGATGCGGTCGATTTCGTTGTACGGGCTATCGGACCTGCGGCTGACCTTTGAGGAGAGCACGGATGATTATTTCGCGCGCCAGGTAGTTTTCGAGCGGCTTGCGCAAGCCACTTTGCCCACCGGAGTCACACCGGCGATGGCGCCGCTGTTCAGTCCGAGCGGGCTTGTCTATCGCTACGTTATCGAGAGCCCGGACCGTAGCCCGCAAGAGCTGAAAACGATTGAGGACTGGGTGGTGGAGCGCGCCTACCGCTCCGTGCATGGAGTAGCTGACGACTCAGGCTTCGGCGGCACGGTAATGCAGTATCAGGTGCTGCTCGATCCTGCGCGCATCTACGGCTATCACCTTACCGTCCCGCAAGTGATGACCGCCCTGGCCGCCAACAACGCCAATGCCGGCGGAGGATTTTATTCGCAGGGCGGACAGTTCTATTACGTGCGCGGCATCGGCCTGGTGCGCAACACCGAGGACATCGGCAATGTTGTGGTCGGCGCCAACAAAGGCGTTCCAATCCGAGTGCGCGATGTTGGGGATGTCACCATCGGTCACGCCCCGCGGCTCGGGGAATTCGGGTACGACAAAAATGACGACGCGGTGGAGGGCGTAATCCTCATGCTGCGCGGCGAGCAGACGCAGAACGTGCTGAAGGGCGTCGAAGCGAAAACCGAAGAGTTGAACCGGCAGATCCTGCCCCCGGACGTCAAAATTCATCCCTACTACGACCGCAATGAACTGGTTCAATTAACCAAGGACACAGTCGAAAACAATCTGCTCCGAGGCATGGTCCTGGTCGTAATCGTGCTCATCTTCTTCCTGGTCAGTTTTCGAGCCGCCGTCATCGTTGCAGTGACGATTCCGCTTAGCCTTCTCTTTGCTTTCATTGTGCTCCACGCCCACGATGTCGCCGCAAACCTGCTTTCTATAGGCGCCATCGACTTCGGAATCATCATCAACGGCACGGTCGTAATGATGGAAAACATCTACCGGGAGCTGGCAGCACGGGAAGGACAAGACTACAAACTTAACGAGGTAATCCTGCTTGCTTCCAAAGACGTGGATCGGCCTATTTTCTATTCTGTCGCTGTAATACTAGCAGGCTATATTCCGATTTACGCACTCACGGGGCCTTCGGGAAAACTGTTTCACCCGATGGCCGAAACTATGGCCTTTGCTTTGATTGGCGCGCTCATACTCACGCTTAGCTTGGTTCCCGTGCTGGCCTGGTATTGGTTCAAGGGCCCGGTTCACGAGAAGACGAACCGACCTTACGAATGGATGAAACGGCAGTACGCGAAACAGCTGGACTGGGCGCTGGCCCGCCCTAAGACAACGGTGGTGTTGAGCACTCTCATCTTTGTCGGGACACTGGCGTTGGTTCCATTTATCGGTGGGGAATTCATGCCTCACCTCGATGAAGGCGCACTCTGGGTCCGCGCCACTATGCCGTACACAATTTCGTTTGAGGAAGCCAGCAAAATTGCCCCGCAGATTCGCGCCATCCTGATGTCGTATCCACAGGTGACGGTGGTGGCGTCGGAGTTGGGCCGGCCGGATGACGGCACCGATCCTACCGGCTTTTTCAACTGCGAATTTTACGTGGGGCTGAAGCCCTACAAGGACAAAGCGTGGAGCGGCGAGCTCAGCACGAAGAAGGAGCTGATCGAGTCGATCAATAAGAAGCTTACGACTTATCCGGGAATCATTTTCAATTACACGCAGCCAGCCGAGGACGCGGTTGACGAAGCATTGACCGGACTGAAGAGTTCTCTAGCGGTGAAAGTTTACGGTCCCGATCTGAGCGTGCTTCAGGACAAGGCGATTCAGATCAAGAACGTTCTGTCCCGAGTCCCCGGTTTCACGGAGCTGACGGTGGTTCGCGAACTCGGCCAGCCCAGCCTGCTTGTTGACGTCGATCGCGACAAAATCGCCCGCTACGGGATCAATGTTGCCGATGTAGAAGCCGTGATTTCAGCCGCGGTCGGAGGACAAGCGGTTACGCAGGTGATTCAGGGTGAGAAGCTATTCGATCTTGTCGTCCGCATGCAGCCGCAGTTTCGCAGCAGCGCTCATGAAATCGGCAATCTTTTGGTCGGAACGCCGGATGGCCAGCAGATTCCGCTCAGCCAGCTCGCCAACATTCATCAGGGTAACGGTGCGTCGTTTATTTATCGCGAAAATAACTCGCGGTACATCGGAGTGCAGTACAGCATCGAAGGCCGCGATCTGGAGCGGGCGGTCCGCGATGGACAGGCAGCTGTGAACAGGGCGGTTTATTTGCCCCAGGGCTATTGGATGACATGGGGCGGCGAATACAGCCAACTGCTCGAAGCCAAGTCGCAGCTGTATATCATCGGGCCACTGGCAATCGTTCTGATCTTCATGATCCTGTTCGCGCTATATGGCAACTTCAAGTTCCCGGTCACGATTGCTCTAGGCGTGATTATGACCGAGCCGGTCGGCGCGCTGGTCGCGCTCAAACTCACGCATACACCGTTTAGCGTTTCGTCTGTCCTAGGGCTTCTGGCGCTGCTCGGAGTTTCAGTGGAAACCGCCGTCATTCTCGTTTCCTACATCAACAAACTGCGACTGGAAGGAATGGATATCCATACGGCCACGCGTGAAGCATCGCTGATAAGGCTTCGACCGATCATGATGACAGCGCTGGTTGCCTGCCTGGGCTTGCTGCCCGCCGCGCTCTCCACCGGCATCGGGTCGGATACGCAGAAGCCGTTCGCGATCGTGATTGTCGCCGGCTTGATTTCTCGATTGTTTATCGGATTCTTCGTGAATCCGGTGCTCTACGAGATCGTTGCGCGGGAGGGCGATGTGCTGCAGGTGTGATTGCTGAGTTTGCCGTTAAGCTGGATCGGCCAGGGTTTCGAGAGATCCTCTATCGCTGAAAATTTCTTTCGCAGCAATCACTGTATTGCAGTGGATCGTGACCGTATCCTCTACACGCCGCGCATAACCGCCAGCATAGGTCACCATCACAGGAATGCCGCGGGTTCTTGCCACGCGAAAGAGGAGTTCGTCGCGCTTCTTCAATCCGTCGATGGTTAGGGCTAATCCGCCAAGTTGATCTTCGCGATATGGGTCAGCCCCGGCGATGTAGCAGATCAAATCCGGCTGAAATTGCCGCAGACCAGAACTCAGTGCATTGTCGAGCCATGCGAGATAGTCGTCGTCGGTGATGCCATCCGGCAGGTCGACGTCAATCGATGAGGGCGGCTTCCACGCGGGGTAATTGTGCTCCTGGTGCAAAGAGATGGTAAAGACATCGCCGGTATGGGTTCCCCGCATGAGCGGACGATGACCTGCCACCGAGGGGCCGGTTGACGGCAAAGGCTCGCTGTTGGTGCGGGTACCGGCGAAAATTGCGGCGGTGCCGTTGCCCTGGTGCACATCGCAATCGACCGTCATGGCGGTGCGGATTTTGTGGTCGCGCTGCATACGGCGGATCGCCACCGCCACGTCATGGATCATGCAGAAGCCTTCGCCGTGATCGGGAAAGGCATGGTGGAATCCGCCGCCGATGCTGATTGCGACCCCATCTTTCATCGCGTTCTGCGCCGCAAGAATTGACCCGCCCGCAGCAAGCCAGAAGGCGCGCACGAGTTCCTGAGAGTAGGGGACTTCAAGCTGTAGTTCCTCCCGCGCCGAAAGCGTTCCGGTCTTGAGTTTGTTCACGTAGGCGGGCGTGTGCACCAGCAGGATGTCCTGGTCGGAGGCGGATTGGGGAGTCAGAAAGTCTTCCGGTCCAGCCACGTGCGTTTCGATTAAGTGCCGGGCGACCCGGCGATATTTTTCGGCAGGGAAGACATGCTGACCGATGGGCAGATAGTAATCGTCGCTGTAGATGAGCTTGAAGGGAAGCATGCGCTATTCATAATACTCATTCCATTGGCATCCCGAGCGTTTGACCAATCCTTGTCATCCTGACGGAGCAGGCCGATCCGCTGCGGATCGGCCTGAGAAGTCGAAGGATCTCTCGCAAGCACGCTACGCCATTGGCGGCGAAGGGAATTCTCTGCACAGCGGCGCAGCCAAGAATTCCTTTCTGAGCCGCTGTTGCCGCAGGTGCATGGGATCCTTCGACGGCATTGGATCATGCGCGAGCGAATGATCCAACTCGGCTCAGGATGACAGGTAGTTAGCGCTTTTTTGCCACTTCTTCCGGCGGCAACGGACGCCGGATGGGAACGATGGCGCCGCGGGAAGGATCCGTAGCGGCAGCTGCGCGCGAGAACACTTCTTCCTGTATGTACTTCACGAAATCCTGGATTTGCCGCTGCATCTCTTCCATCCGCTCGCGCATTTGCAGGATGATGGCAATCCCGCTGATGTTTACGCCAAGATCGCGGGCGAGGTTTAGTATGAACTCCAACCTCTGCAGGTCTTCGTCGGTATAAAGGCGTGTATTGCCCTCTGTGCGCGAAGGCTTAAGCAAGCCTTCACGTTCATACAGCCGCAGCGTCTGCGGATGAATTCCATACATCTCCGCGACGGCCGAGATCATATAAGCGCCTTTGGAGCGGCGTTTGGTCATGCCTAAAGTCTAAAACATAACCAGGGATGACACAGAGTCCAGCAGAGAGTTTCCTCTGTGAGGTGGTTGGGATTCTTGGTTCTTACGCTGCTGGTTCGGCTTCGTGTCGAACTGTCCATCCCGCAGGCTTGAGCAACTGCTTGACGGCGTAGGCGAGTACGCCGGCACCGACTACCATGGCGCCAAGCCAGAACGAACTGATTCCCCAGACCGACTGGCTTTCGCTGCGGATAAGATCAAATCCGAGCAAAGCTACGGGGGCGATTCCAACAGCTATCGCACCAAACAGCCCGCCTGGAACGCGGAATGGGCGCTTGAGGTTGGGCTCGCGAATGCGAAGAACCGCCAACGCCAGAAACTCCAGTGCGAGGCTCAGGCCGTAGATGAAGATGTCGATAGTGACCAGGCGCTCGAAGCCAAGGTTCAGGCAAGCCGCCCAGCCGATCGCCAATGCGATGATTGCTACCCAGGGCGCGCGCCGGCGGTTCAGCTTCCCGAAGAACTTGGGCAGCATACCGTCTTGCGCCATCGCGAGCGGCAGCCGGGAGTAGCTCATGACCAGCGCATTGAACATGCCGAAGGCGCTGAACATTCCGCCAACGACCAGCGCAACCCGCAGCAGCGGTCCGCCCAGAAGGCCGGCAATATCAGCCCAGGAACCGGTTTCCCAGCGCGCTGCCGGTAGACCGGTCATCCATACCGCCGCGACCGGTACTATGTAGCTGAGAGCCACAATGCAGACTGCCACCAGCATTGCCCGTGGATAGGTCCGCTGCGGGCGCTCAACCTCGGTCGCGATGGTCGAGGCATTGTCCCAGCCCATGTAGTTCCACATGCAGATCAGCAGACCGCCGATTAGATCGACTTTTGAGGTGGTCGGCGTGGTCACCGCATGGAACAGCGCACCATACTTAATCGGAGAGAGCAGCACCACCAGGAGGAACGGCGACGAAAGCGCGAAAAACAGCCACAAAGAAGTCGTCGAGACGACCTTCACGCCGGCGATGTTCAGCAGAGCACAGACCACGACGACTGCCAGCCCGACCATCACGCCGCGATAGTTCACCGAGAACCAGGGGAACAGGCGAGTGAGATAGGCAACGAAAAGTGTCGGGTAAATGGCCATGTCGAACACCGAGGCGGCCAGCGAGAGCCAGGCCTCCTGGAATCCCCAGAAATTGCCCATGGCCCGCCGAACCCAGGCGTAGTAGCCGCCTTCAAACGGCAGCGCGCTCGACAGCTCGCCGATCATGAATGCCGTCGGCAGGCTCCAGAGCAGCGGTGTCAGCACTAAAAAAAGGATGGCGCGGCCATAGCCGGCGCCGTGCACGATGTCTTCAATGCCGTAGGTGCCGCCCGAGACCATAAAGAAGGTGGCGGCGACCAAGGGCCAGAGTGTCAGGCGGACAGATTTCTTTCGCGTGGGGGGAACGAGAGTGGGCGAGGCTGGGTGTTGAACGGCGCTAGCGGTGGCCAATTCCGATGGCTTCCTCCTCCGGGCGACTCACTCTCACCACCGCGTCTCCCTTGGTCTCGAGTTGTGAGACTTTCTTTCGCGGCTCCCGGGTTCCAGCGATTTCCCGGGCATTTCGGTGGAGTTAGTTCGCAGTGTTTAATGTACGGATTTTTTCCACAGATGCAAGAAGAAATTTGCAAATTTTTGTCACGCAGGTAAGCGCAAGGCTTGAACCACAGAGGGCGGAGTACACGGAGGAATCCACAGAGAACTAAACATTCTTGAACAGTTCTCCCCTAGGATCTTCCGGGTTCAGCTTGGCGAGTTCGCGGAGGAGTTCTTTGGTTTTTTCGTCGCGGGGCATGGGGACGGTGACTTTCACTTCCACAATTTCATCTCCGCGGACGCCTTCTTTGGTCGCCGAGGGCACGCCTTTTTCGCGCAGTCGAAGCTTTTGCCCCGACTGCGTGCCCGGCGGCACTTTCAGAAGCGCACGGCCATCAATGGTCGGAACTTCGATCTTCGCGCCCAGAGCCGCCTCGGTAGCGGTAACCGGAACGACCACGTGAATATCATCGCCCTCACGATGGAACACCGGATGATCTCCGGCGCGGATGATTGCGTAAAGATCTCCGGGTGCGCCCCCATGCTGGCCGGCGTTGCCCTTCCCTGCAATGCGGATACGTTGGCCATCGCGCGTGCCGGCTTTGATTCGCACTTCCAGCGGCTCGGTGCGTGCAACCACGCCTTCGCCGTGGCAGACAGGACAAACTGAAACGTTCTTGCCAGTACCGCCGCAGCGCGGGCAGGGCATGTTGAACTTCATGCGATTGGCGCTCTGCTCGATGGTCCCTTTGCCGTGGCACTGCGGGCAGACGCCTGGCTGCTCGATGTGTCCGCTGCCATGACAATTGCCGCAGACATCCTGGCGCGCGATGTTCAGCTTCATCACCCCGCCGCGGATCGCCGTCCAGAACGGCACGTTAACCTGATATTCAAGATCGCTGCCCGGCTCGGGGCCGTGCTGCGCAGTTGCTCCGCCGCGACCACCGCCGAAGATGCTGGAGAAAATGTCGCGGAATCCGCCGCCTCCGCCGGTTGAGCGCTGGGCGCGTGCGCCTTCGAACATGTCTCCAAAATCGAAGCCGCTGAAGTCGAAGCCGCCTGCCCCGCCTGCTCCGGGCTGGCCGCCGGGAAATCCGCCGAAACCTCCGGCTCCGGTTGGGCCACCGCGGGCATACGCCTCGGCGGCTGCGGGATCGATGTTGTCGGAATAGAAGCCGAGCTGGTCGTAAATCTTGCGCTTCTTGGGATCGCTGAGAACGTCGTTGGCTTCGGAGAGCGCTTTGAACTTTTCTTCTGCGGCCTTGTCCCCGGGATTGACGTCAGGATGGTATTTACGCGCAAGTTTGCGGAACGCCTTGCGGATGTCCTCCGTCGAGGCCGACTTCTTTACGCCGAGGATCTCGTAATAATCTTTTTTGGTGGTGGTTGGCATCGTCTAGCAATCAGCACTCAGCCGAATCTATTTATATCCTGTCATCCTGAGCCCGGAAAGCCACTCTCTTGCGGATACTCCGACGCCCTGAACTGTCATCCTGAGCGAAGTTGGCGTTCGCGAAGCGAAGGCCAACACAGTCGGAGGACCCCGTGCAACTTGAGGTCTAACCCGGCCCCGCAGGAAATTCTACTCGTGCTGTCGTGGTCGAAATGCCTTGTCAGGTTCATGCTTGCCCACACATGCACGGGGTCCTTCGACTCCGCTCAGGATGACAATTTGCACGATCATCTTAGGATGACAACGTCGTTTCCGTCCCCAACAGTGCCGGCTTTTCATACTTCGCCGCATCGACGTACACCGGGATGCGGTGCACTCCCTCTGCCGTCGGCGCGAATACGTACCAGCGCTTCTCCTGCTCCACAAATGCTAAGAAATATTCTTGTCCTTTGATTTGAAACTGCAATTCGTTTACCCCTTTACTGCCCCAGGGTCTGAAGGCCCTTAGTTTTTTCTCTCCCTTTCGGCACGACTAAAGTCATGCCCTTCCCGTCCTTGCTCCTGCCAAGGCATCCGTGGCTGCAACTAAGGGGCGCTTGCGCGCCCCTTGAAAGCTAGAAGCTAGCAGCTACTAGCTCATTTCTTATCCACATCCACGTACTCGGCGTCGATCACGCCTTCGTCTTTCTTGGCCTGAGCGTCGCCGCCGGGTTGCGGACCGCCGGCGCTGCCGCTCGGCCCGGCGCCTCCGCCCGGAGGCGGAGTCTGCGCCTGCGCCGACTTATACATCTGCTCGGCCAGCTTGTGTGAAGCCTGCGTCAGAGTCTCCCGGGCGCGGTCCATCTGCGCCTTCTCGTTCGACTCGAGCGCCTTCTTCGCGTCGGCCAGGGCGTTCTCAACGTCGCCGCGATCGGAGCCGGAAATCTTATCTCCCTGCTCCTTCAGCATCTTCTCGATCTGATAAACCATCGAGTCGAGCTGGTTCTTCGCGTCGATCGTCTCGCGCTGCGCCTTGTCTTCGGCGGAGTGCGCTTCGGCGTCCTTCGCCATGCGATCGACTTCTTCTTTCGACAGGCCCGAAGAGGACGTGATCGTGATCTTCTGGTCTTTTCCAGTCGCATTGTCTTTCGCGGTCACGTTGAGGATCCCGTTCGCGTCGATGTCGAACGTGACCTCAATCTGCGGCACGCCGCGCGGTGCCGGCGGAATTCCCGTCAAGTGGAATTTCCCTAAAGTGCGGTTTTGCGCCGCCATCGGACGCTCACCCTGCAGCACGTGCACCTCAACCGACGTCTGGCTGTCCGCCGCCGTCGAAAAGGTTTCCGTCTTCTTGGTGGGAATCGTCGTGTTGCGTGGAATCATTGGCGTCGCCACGCCGCCCAGCGTTTCAATCGCCAGCGTCAGCGGAGTCACGTCCAGCAAGAGCAGGTCTTTCACTTCGCCCTTGAGCACGCCGCCCTGAATGCCCGCGCCGACCGCAACCACTTCGTCCGGGTTCACGCCCTTGTGGCCTTCTTTTCCGAACAGCTCCTTCACCAGCCCCTGGATTCGGGGCATGCGCGTCTGTCCGCCAACCAGCACGACTTCATTGATCTTGCTGGCGTCAATGCCCGCGTCCTTCATGCACTGCTTGCACGGGCCGACCGACTTCTGAATGATGTCTTCGACCATGCCTTCGAGCTTGGCGCGGGTCAGCTTCTTGACCAGGTGCTTCGGGCCGCTCGCGTCGGCGGTGATGAACGGGAGATTGATCTCCGTCTCCATCGTGGTCGAAAGCTCGATCTTGGCGCGCTCGGCCGCATCACGCAGACGCTGCAGGGCCATCTCGTTGCCCTTGCCGCGCAGGTCGAGGCCTTCATCTTTCTTGAATTCGTCGATCAGCCAGTCAACCAGCCGCTGGTCGATGTTGTCGCCGCCGAGGTGCGTGTCGCCATTCGTGGCCTTCACCTCGATGACGCCTTCGCCGACTTCCAGGATCGAAATATCGAACGTGCCGCCGCCGAAGTCGTATACGGCGATGGTCTCGTCCTTACCTTTGTCGAGTCCGTAGGCGAGCGCGGCGGCCGTAGGCTCATTGATGATTCGCTTCACATCAAGTCCGGCGATCCGGCCGGCGTCTTTCGTCGCCTGGCGCTGCGCGTCGTTGAAGTACGCAGGCACGGTGATGACGGCCTCGGTCACTTTCTCGCCGAGGTAGTCTTCGGCTGCCTTTTTCAATTTTTGCAGGATCAGCGCCGAAATCTCCGGCGGAGTGTATTCCTTGCCCTGCGCCACCACGGCCACGTGGTCGCCCTGGCGCACGACTTTGTAGGGGACCATCTTCATCTCTTCGTTCACTTCGTCATAGCGGCGTCCCATGAACCGCTTGATCGAATAAACCGTGTTTTCGGGATTGGTGATGGCCTGACGTTTGGCCACCTGCCCGACGAGCCGCTCTCCAGTCTTGGTGAACGCCACCACCGAAGGCGTAGTGCGGCCACCTTCTTCGTTGGCAATGACCTTGGGCTCGCCACCCTCCATAACGGCGACGCAGGAGTTGGTAGTGCCGAGGTCAATTCCGATAATCTTGGGCATGTTGCTTCTCCTTGTGGAACTTATAAGTGCTGTGTTTTCAGCGGTGCGAGCTGTGAGTGATGAGCACTGAGCAAGGCCGATTTTGCGTGCTTATTGCTCGCTGATCACCGCTCGCGGATCGTAAGTACTTTGGATTCAACATCTCACTACTGCGCTCTGCATTATTATCTGACTTGAGTGAGTTGTTGTCAATGTTTTAGATGCGAGAGGAACGGGGTGGGATGCGGATTAAAGGCCGCCGACTTCAACATCTACAAACCCGTCGAGGGCGAGAACCTCGCAATTCCTGCTTAGCCTTACGCTGGCGAACGATGAAGACCCAATCCGATGCTGGCGTTAAGCAAAGAACACCTTGAGTACAGACGAATGCGAGGTCTGCCTTAAGGCATCATTATGACTCACGTAGGGCGGTTGCCGTGGGTGCCGTCAACCGGCCCAGCGGAGCAACGCTCCGCAACAACCTTGGCGAGCACATCTCGCCAGCCCGGGTGAAGGCACCCGGGCCTAGTCGCGAGCGATATCTGCCGGGCGCACCAGGCGCAGGCGGAGCTGGAGTTTGCGGGATGAAACCGAAACCGCCGCCAGTCACCGATTCCCCATATGTGGGCGTTGGTAGCCTCGGAGTTGGAACAATCAGCAGGTTACCCCAAGCTCTCGTCAATTACCTACGGTTGGCGTCCCAACGACCACCGCCCCGGGCCGGCGTAGGAGAGCATCAGCAGGCCACCCATGATGGCTAGATTTTTGCGGAAGTGCGTCTCCTGCATTCCCGCCAGCATGCCTGACGCGGCCCAATAATTGTGAAACAGCACGGTGACGGCAGCCAGGTAGAAGAACATAATCATCGCGGCTTCGCGCGCGCGGAACCCGGTAACGAGAGATAGCGAACCGCCAAGTTCGATCGCGGCGGCGATGGCCAGGAACACCGGAATCGCGGGCAAATGGCGCGTGCTCATGTATTGAATGTTGCTCTGCCAGCTGAAGACCTTTCCAAGGCCGCTGGTCGCGAAGATATAGACGATGAGCAATCGTCCGACGAAGGGAATGGCAGGATGTGTGAATTTCATGGTCAGCGACAAAGGATAACATTTGAGCAACTAAGAAACCGATATCGGAAAAGAAGCTGCTGCAAAGAGGCAAGCGCAAGAAAGCCGCAGCGCAAGGCCGGTTGTATGTGCCAATGAAAACCGGACGGCGAAGCCCGTCCGGTTTCTCGTGGTCAGCCCATAGCACCACGGCGAGTAGATGCGGCTACTTCACCGGATTGAAGTCAAACTTCTCCGATCCTTCTTCGTAGAACAGCGCGCCTTCTTTCTTGTCTCCGCCGCTCCAGTGCTTGTGTCCACCGGGAACGCGCAGAAAATCTCCGGGGCCAACACGCTTCTCGCCATTCTCGTCCTTGTAGAGATAAGCGCCCTTGAGCACTACGATCCACACATCGTTCGTATGGGTGTGCATGCCGGCATCGTATCCAGGCTTAAATTTTGTGAATGTCGCATGCGCCCCGGTGCCGGCGTCGCCCCATATCGGCGCCATGGAAACATTCGGGTTCTGGGGCATCGAGGTGTAAGCGGCTTTTGCCGAGTCGACAAACACCACCTTGCCTTCCGACTGTCCCTGTACCCGCCCAATTGCCCATGCCACTACCAATCCAAAAGCCACCGCGATCGTGAAGAGTGAACGTTTCATGTGTCCTCCTTTAGAACAACCCGTGAATGAAAAGCGACGGAATTGTACACCTGTCTGAACTTCGATCATCCCGGCGCGCTGGGATGGTCAAACCGATCCAAGGATCTCTGTACTGCTGGCGCTCACCATCGGCCCAGAAAGGGCGTTCTCACGGTGCGTGCTGGACCGTGAGAGTTCCCTAAATGCTCGCGGTGGATGTCGCATTTTTATGGATCCTTCGACTCCGGGTGATCTTCAGTGAGCGAAAGATCACTGTGCGGTCAGTGACGAAGCTGTATTGGCTTACAAATGTCGCGCTCAGGATCACAGCGTGACCTGGTTCCAAATTCTGCGTGATTCGGCCCTACGCCACTTTCGCCGCGGACACGTCACGACCTGGGACGACATCGATCTGCAGCTTGGCGTCGGCGGCCGGAACGTAAGTAGCCGGCAATCCAAGCTCGCGCCGCACGATGTTCGCCCCCTGAGCTATCGCGCTGGCTTTATAGAACGCGATTTCGCGGTTCGCTCCCTGGCGTCCGAAACCGCAGTCGCTCGAAACGATCAGGCGCTCCGGCGGAATGAACTTCAGCGCCTTGCGGATCTCACCGGCCACATCTTCCGGTCGGTCGGCCTGCAGCGTGCGATGACTTACCACGCCAATGCAAATTTTCTTTTTCAGGCCATTTTTGAACGGCTCAAACAGCTCAAGATCTTTCTGATTGCGGTCTTTCATTTCGAGCGTCCACACGTCGCCGCGGCAGCGCTCCAGATAAATTTCAATTGAGTTGGCGTAGCTGGTGTCTTCCATCACGCGCTGCATGTTGGGATTGCCCCAGCAGGTGTGGATCCACAGCTCCACGTCGTCGAGCCCCTGCACCTCGCGATTGAAGGCATCAATCATGAACTTCACTTCGGCGTGATCTTTGCCGTAGGTGTTTGCCATGAAATGAAAGGTCGGCTCCTCGATCTGAATGCAGCGGCAGCCGGCGTCGCGAAGCGCGAGCAGCTCCTTATTCATTGCCTCGGCCATGTCCCAAATGACTTCGCGCTTGTCCTTGTATTTGGGCGTGTGAATGTCGAGGAACAACGCCATCACCTGCGAACAGCAGGTGCCAAATCTGATCGGCTTGCGGGTCTTGGCCTGTGCGATGCGCCACAGTTTTGGGTAATCGAGCGGCCGGTGCTCAATTTTTCCGACCACATGCGGCCACCGCCATCCGGTGTAAATCTCATTCAGCAGAGTTCCCGGCGGATAGTGCAGCCACGGCGCCGTAGTCTCTTCAGGCTGCAGGTGATCGCCTTCGAAGCCGGCCCAGCGTTGCAGCGGATAGTGATGCCAAGCGCGTCCTGCCATATCTTCATCTACGTGCAAATCGCCATGCGTGAGGATGTCGAGCCCGGCGCGCTCCTGATCGCTGATAAGGACCGCCATTGCGTCTTGAAATTTCTCCCTAAATCGGACGTCGAGCATGCAGGTGTCGAGCGGGCGTCCCCACATGCATGCGTCGAACCAGCGTGGACGCGGAAACGACCCGGTTGTAGTGCTGGGAAGAATCAAATCGGCCGTGGCGGTAAACATAGGGCTGACCTCCATCGGGCATTCTACTTCCGGGCTAGGCGATCGCGGAAGGCGGGTGGCGCGGGTAAGTCGCGTCTATTTGAGTGGGAGAGGGACGAGCCCACGAGATTTTCTTACTTGTCATCCTGAGCGGAGTTTGATCATCCCGGGGGCGCTCCGGGGCAAGTTCAAACCTGCCTGGTGGCCTTACTGCTCTCGATCAGCTTCCGAAGCCGGCGGGAGATCGTCACTGCAAGCGACCTATAGAAGCGGGACGCAAGGTGAGGAAATAGTTCGAACACGTCCGTGAGGTCCTTCCATTCCAGGGCGTAGGCTTCGACGTCGACTTCCGCGGTTGCGGTCGCGCTGGCAACCGTGTTCTCCAGGAACGCCATCTCGCCGCACACCTGGCCTGGGCCCAGCTGCGCTAATTCTGTGCCCGAGATCGCTACCCTGACTTTGCCTTCTGCGATCAGGTAAACGAGGTTCGCCGAGGTCCCCTGGCGAATCAGATACTCATTTTTCTTGAAATGAACTTGCTTGGCGCGGTCGACGATCAACATCCAGTCGTTGGCAGTCAGATATTCCAGACTATTGTTCGCTTTTTGAAAGATCGACAGCAGCCGTTCATGAGATGGCGGTGTGCGGACGGGCATCGTTTCATACCAGCGTAGCAGAGACTCGGGATTATGGTGTCACGAACAAGTAAAAGTGTACATATAGGTACACTTTTGGGAACCAAGGCCGCGGTTTGTTTGCCACCCACCCCAAAAACTCGCAGGGTCAAGAACTAAGAGCGGAGAGCCGACCAGCCGCCAACCGACTGCGTACCATGTACGGCCAATGATGTGCGACGCTTTCTTACTTCGTCCTTCCGCCTTCGACTTTCAGCTTGTCCGTCGCAGCCGCTTGCGCCGCCGCCAACCTCGCGGTCAGCACACGGAACGGTGAGCACGATACGTAGTTCAATCCAACCTGATGGCAGAACTCGACCGACGACGGCTCTCCGCCGTGCTCGCCGCAGATTCCCACCTTCAGGTTCGGACGCGTCTTGCGCCCGCGCTCGGTGGCCATGCGTACAAGTTGTCCGACGCCTTCGCGGTCGAGCACCGCAAACGGGTCCTGCTTCAGAATGCCTTCGGCAAGATAGGTCGGCAGCACCTTATTGATGTCGTCGCGCGAGAAGCCGAACGTGGTCTGCGTGAGGTCGTTGGTGCCGAACGAGAAGAACTGCGCTTCTTTCGCGATCTCGTCCGCAACCAGCGCCGCGCGCGGCAACTCGATCATGGTTCCGACCATGTAATCGACCTTCTGGCGCTTTTCTTCGAACACTTCTTTCGCAACGCGGTGCACAATCTCCGCCTGGTTCGCCATCTCTTTCAGCGACGCCGTCAGCGGAATCATGACCTCGGGATGCACTTTCACGCCCTGTTTCGCGACCTCGACCGCCGCTTCGAAAATCGCGCGCGCCTGCATTTCGGTGATCTCGGGATACGTGATGCCCAGGCGGCATCCGCGATGTCCGAGCATTGGATTGAATTCGTGCAACTCTTCCACGCGCCGCAGCAAAGCAGACATCGCGTTTTTCAGATCTTTCGCCGTCTTGGCTCCGAAGCGTCCGTACTTCTCGACCAGAGCTTTTTTTTGTTTTGCATCGGAGTAGGGAAGGACGGCGATGTCGACCATCAGGTCTTCGCGCCTTGGCAGGAATTCGTGCAGCGGCGGATCGAGCGTGCGGATCGTGACCGGGAAGCCGTCCATGGCTTTGAACACGCCGATAAAGTCTGAGCGCTGCATCGGCAACAGCTTCTTCAGCGCCGCGCGGCGATCTTTCTCGTTGTCGGCGAGAATCATCGCCTGCATGTGCGGAATGCGGTCTTCGGCGAAGAACATGTGTTCGGTGCGGCAGAGGCCGATGCCTTCCGCTCCGAATGCCCGCGCCTGAATCGCGTCGCGAGGAATATCCGCATTGGCTCGGACGCCGAGCTTGCGGAACGGCTCCGCCCAGCCCATGAACTTCAACAGCTCGGGATCGTCGGCTTTGGGAGGAATTGTTTCGAGCTTGCCTTTGATCACGCGGCCGGTGGTGCCGTCGAGCGAAATCCAATCGCCACCTTTGAATGTTTGCCCGCGAACCGACATTTCGCGCTTCTTTTCGTCGACGTGAATGTCGCCCGCGCCGGCGACGCAGCATTTACCCATGCCGCGCGTAACCACGGCAGCATGCGAAGTCATGCCGCCGCGCGAGGTCAGAATGCCCGCCGCGACTTCCATGCCGTGAATGTCTTCAGGCGTGGTTTCCGCGCGCACCAGAATGACAGGATTCTTCTTCGCGCCATGCCCCGCTTTCTCTACTGCCTCATCAGCGGTGAAAACGATTTGTCCAACCGCGGCGCCTGGCGAGGCCGGAAGCCCTGTCGCAAGCACTTCAGCTTTGCCGCCCTTTTCATCAAGTCGCGGGACCAGGAAGTCGTACAACTGGTTGGGTTCCACGCGGAAAATGGCTTCTTCCTTCGTGATCAAGCCTTCTTGCACCATCTGAATAGCAACTCGCACGGCGGCGATTCCGGTGCGCTTGCCATTGCGCGTCTGCAGCATGTAGAGCTTGCCGTCCTGGATGGTGAACTCAAAGTCCTGCATGTCGCGGTAGTGCTTTTCGAGCCGAGTGGTGATCTCGTGCAGCTGCCGGTAAACGTCCGGCATGATTTTTTCTAGCTCAGAAATGTGAACAGGCGTGCGAATGCCGGCGACCACGTCCTCGCCCTGGGCATTCATCAGGAATTCGCCGTAAAACTCCTTCGTGCCGATGGCAGGGTTGCGCGTGAAGCCGACGCCGGTGCCGCTGGTGTCGCCAAGGTTGCCGAAAACCATGGCTTGCACGTTGACCGCAGTGCCGAGCATGTCGTCGATGTTGTTGATCCGGCGATAGTGCTTGGCGCGCTCGTTCTGCCATGAGCGGAACACGGCATCACGTGCCATGACCAGCTGCTCGTGCGGATCTTGCGGGAAGTCGCGCTTAGCGTGCTTCTTCACGACCTTCTTGTATTCTGCGATGACTTCCTTGAGGGCCTTGGCGTCGAGCTCGGTGTCGAGCTTGGCTTTCTTCTGTTTCTTCTTGGCATCGAAGACTTCTTCGAAAGCCGACTTTTCGATGTCGAGCACGACATTGCCGAACATCTGAATCAGGCGCCGATACGAGTCGTAAGCGAATCGCGGATTGTTGCTGCGCTTGGCCAGCGCCTCGACACTCTGATCGTTGAGGCCGAGGTTGAGGATCGTGTCCATCATGCCGGGCATAGAAAACTTCGCTCCCGAGCGCACGCTGACCAGCAAGGGATTTTCGCCTTTGCCTAGCTTCTGGCTTTGCAGTTGTTCGAGGCGTGCGAGCGCATCTTCCATCTGGCGATCAACTTCTTCCGAAACGCCGCCTTTGCGCATGTACTCGCGACACGCCTCCGTCTGAATGGTGAAGCCGGGGGGCACGGGCAAACCGGCGTTGGTCATCTCGGCGAGACCGGCGCCTTTGCCGCCGAGTTCATCTTTCATCTTGCCGTTGCCGTCGGCTTTGCCGCCGCCGAAGAAATAAACGTATTTGGCCGCGGCCTTAGGTGTGGACTGAACTTCAGTTTCTGGAATCGTCATTGTTGCCATGAGTGCTGTCCTTTGCTATGAATTTTCAATCTTCTTCCCTTTCAAATCCATCTCCCGAAGTCAATTAAGCTCTTCCTTCTGTCACGATCTCGGAGAAATCTGCGATGGTGGAAAATTCTCTCAGCAATGTTTGCAGCAGTGCTAGCCGATTCGTCCGCAACTGCTCGTCCTCAACCATGACCATTACTTTATCGAAAAAGAGATCGACAGCTGCCCGAATGAGAGAAATTTCGGTTAAAGCCGGTGAGTATGCGCGTTCGCGACGATAGCGATTCACCTTCTGCGCGATTTCGAGGATTTGCCTGGCCAGGTTTTTCTCGGCTTCCTCGCGTAGCGCCGATGCGTCCACCACGGAGCCCGCGCGCTTTCCCGTTTCGTCCGCCTGCCGCAAAATGTTCTTGATTCTCTTGAACGCCACTGAGATCGAGGCGAAGTCGGCGGACCCACGCACCGCAGAAACCGCCTGCGCCCTCGCTACCGCATCGACGACGTCATCCGCTCCTGCTGCCAGCACCGCATTGACGACGTCGTAAGCAAACCCCAGTTGCTCACGCAAATAGAACTCCAGCCGCTCGCGGAAGAAAGCACTAATAGCCGCGTTGTAATCAGAATCGCGCTTGAATTTCGTTTCTGCAGTCGAGTCCCGATAAGATTCGCGTGCCAGTTCAAAGAAGCGCAGCAACCCCATCGGCAGATTGTGTTCGGCAATCGTTTTCACAATCCCATTTGCCTGCCGCCGCAGCCCAAACGGATCTCTCGATCCGGTCGGCTGCAAGCCCAGCGCGAACATTCCGGCAATCGTGTCGGCTTTGTCGCAAATCGATAGCACCGCGCCTTCAACCGAGCGCGGAACCGAGTCCTCCGCCGACTCCGGCTTGTACTGGTCGTAAATCGTCTGCGCGATCAGTTGGCGCGTGGCGTCGGGCATTTCCTTATCGAGAACCTGCACCCCCGCATAAAGCCCCCCAACGATCCCCTGCAGTTCCGTAAATTCCTTCACCAGTTCGGTAGTGAGGTCGGTTTTCGCCAAGCAAGCGGCTTTATGCACCACGCCCGGCCTTACCTGTACGCCAGCTTGTTTGAGGTCTTCGTCAATCCAGCTGCACAGGCGCTGCACGCGCATGGTTTTGTCGTAATAGCTGCCGAGGTCTTTCTGAAAAGTGACGTTCTTCAGCCACGAAACCCGCTCACGCAGGGGATGCTTTTGGTCGGTCTGCCAGAAGAAGCGCGCGTCGTTGAATCGCGCTCGCAGCACACGCTCATTGCCGTGACGAATGAGCTCTTGCGGATCGCCATCCGTGTTCAGGACCGCCAGGAAATGAGGCAGCAGTCTGCCATCAGTTCCCTCAAGCGCAAAATATTTCTGATGGTCGCGCATGACTGTGACCAGCACTTCCTCCGGCAACTCCAGAAACTCCGGATCAAAGTTGCCGAGAATGGCTGACGGCCACTCGGTGAGATTTACGACGGTGTCGAGCAGAGCTTTATCCTCGCGCCACCGTGCGCCAGGAATGGTGCGCGTCACCGCATCAAGCGCTTTGCGAATTTGATGCTCGCGTTCACTGCGACCGAGAACCTTGGCCCCCCGCAACGTCGTTGCATAATCCCGGCCCGCACGCGGAATCCGAACTTCACCGTCGGACAAGATTCTGTGCCCGCGCGACGCATTCCCCGCGCGAATGGCGTCGAACTCAACTGGAACGACCTGATCATCGAGCATGGCAACAAGCCACCGCACCGGCCGCACAAAGCGCTGGCTCGGCTTCCGCCAGTACATATTTTTTGGCCAGTAGATTGAAGCGACTTCCTTCGGGAGCGATTCGGCCAGAATCTCGGCTGCGCTGCGGCCCTTTTTTGTGACCTTCGCCGCCAGGTACTCGCCCTTCGGAGTCGTCACTCGTTCCAGCCTGGAAATGTCCACGCCGGCTTTTTTGGCGAACGCATGCGCCGCGGGTGTTGGCTGGCCATCTTTGAAAGCGACGGTCACGGCCGGCCCAGTGAGTTGCTCAGTGACGTCCGGCTGCGCGCCCGGAATTCCGGACGCCAGCACTGCGAGCCGACGGGGGGTGTCGAAGCCGACGGGAGCCGTCGTTGGGGCAAGCCGCTCCCGCTGCAGCAGATCGCTGACGCGGCGCTCAAGCTCGGCCTGCGCGCCCACAATCATTCTGGCAGGGATTTCTTCGGTACCGATCTCTAGCAGAAAATCGGGCATTTAGGATAACGATATTGTCTCAGATTCAAGGGGCTAGTAGTGTGACGAGAATCACAATACGGGAACTTAGCTGCTAAATCGGATTTGGAGTCATCATGCCGGATCTGAACGCACTCGCCGGATTGAATACCGGCAAGAACTTTGCGATCTTGCTTAAGAAATGTTTACGACCCAACCGGAGACAACTGCGCTACTTTTTTCTTCGCCGCCGCAGGTTCAGGCTCGTTCTGAGGCTCGGATTCGCTGCTCTGCTGCTCGACCCACGCCTTCGCGATTCCGACGGCGAGCGCCCGCACTCGTGCGATCACGCCCACGCGCTCCGTTACCGAAATCGCTCCACGCGCGTCAAGAATATTGAACAGGTGCGAACACTTGAGACAAAGCTCATAAGCTCCCAACAGGGGAAAGCGCTTCTTCTCTGGGTGCCCCGTCCTTGTCTCTCCATTCTGTGTAGAGACAGGGCTGGGACTTTGACTTTTCGCCATTTCCGCATATTTCTCCAACAACAACTTGCACTCCGCCTCGCACAACTCAAAATGCTTCCATGTGCTCGCGACATCTGCCATCTCGAAGTTGTACACCGACATCTGAAACTCATCCGCCAGGCGCACATCGCCGTAAGTGGTCATGCGCCCGCTCTCCGGATCGCGCGCCCACACGATGTCGTAAATCGAATCGACATCCTGGAGAAACGCAGTAATTCGTTCCAGCCCATAGGTCAATTCGGCCGCTATCGGCAGAAGATCGATTCCGCCGCACTGCTGAAAGTAAGTGAACTGCGTGATCTCCAGGCCGTCGAGCATCACCTGCCATCCGATGCCCCACGCGCCCAGCGTCGGCGATTCCCAATTGTCCTCTTCGAACTTGATGTCGTGATGTCGCAGGTCAATGCCCATCGCCCCCAGCGACTCGAGATAAAGCTCCTGAACGTTTTCCGGAGGAGGCTTCAGGATCACCTGCAGCTGCGTGTGCTTGTAAAGGCGGTTCGGATTCTCTCCGTATCGCCCATCTGCCGGGCGGCGCGATGGCTGCACATATGCCACTTTGTACGGCTGCGGCCCCAGCACACGCAAAAACGTCTCCGGGGCCATGGTGCCCGCGCCGACTTCGAGGTCGTACGGCTGCTGCAGCACGCACCCCCGCTCCGCCCAAAAAGTCTGCAGGCGCAGGATGAGCTCCTGGAACGTGGGCGGATTTGGCTTCGGCGAAGTCACAAATACTCGCTGGCGGAGATAATGAGAGATTGTAACGGAAGCGGTTGAGGACAGTCAGCCCGCAAGTTAAGAACTAATCTTCTCCAGCATGCCACGTGTGATGAGCTTCTTCTCGATATGCCGCTCCAATGTTTGCAACAGGAATTTGCGCAGGTCGGCGGCGGGAGATTTGGCCGAAGTGGAAGTGGAAGCATTACCGGTGCTTAGCTTCGACAGCGGCACCCTTAGCATCTGCGCTGCCAGCGCGCGCGATTCGGCCGACATCTCTGACGACGCCAGGCGCTTGTGCTCGGGGCACATCAGGCCGTCGGCCAATGCATGGAAATAGGCGCGGCTCCCGTTCAGAGTGCGCGCACAGGATATGCACTCGGACAGGTTCGGCAAATAGCCCATCAGCCGCGCCATCCACAACTCAAAATAAGTAACCGGCTGCCAAAATTCCTTTCTCCGAAGCTGGGCCAGCACTGAAAGCGCCAGTCGAAAAACGGCGTCATTGGCTTCGCGGTCGGGAAGCAGTTCGTCGAGCAACTCAGCTACATGTCCGAGAGCGACCGCGCGTGGATAGCTCACTTCCGAAGTCAGCGGCGATTCGATTACCTCGCAGGCATCCAGCCGCGCCAACTCCTGCCGCTCGCGATCTTCGTAGGTCACCTTGACGTAGGTGAGCGGCTCCAGCGCACCACCAAATCGGCGACGCGACTTTTTCGCGGCCCGTGCCACACCACGCACCTTGCCCTCGTTTCGCGTGAACAGCGTCACCAGCAGGTCGGACTCGCGAAATGGATAGGTGCGCAGGACAATCGCTTCCGATTCCTTGAGCATGGCTGGTGAAAGAGTAACAAAGCTCTTAGCCGTGAGCTATCAGCTCAGGAAGAACAATGATGATTGCTGTCTCCAGCAGTTGCTTCGAAACCAAGATCAAAAGCCTTTAGGCGCAGAGATCACAAAGAACTGCCGCAGAGACCGCAAAGAAAAGAAGGCGCATGCTTGACAGCACGCGCCTCCAATATAGCTTTTGCCGAGAGCCGAAAGCCAAGAGCCGCCTTCAGCTATCTCCCAAAATACTTCGCGTTGCGCTCCGCGTAGCTCTTCCACTTCTCCGGGAGGTCGTCCAGGGCGAAGATCGCCGACACCGGGCAGACCGGTACGCATGCACCACAATCGATGCACTCCACCGGGTCGATGTACAGCATTTCTTCGGTGGCGAACTTTGGGTCGTCCTTCTTGGGATGAATGCAGTCGACGGGGCAGGCGTCCACGCACGCGTGGTCCTTGGTGCCGATGCACGGCTCTGCTATTACATAGGCCATGAGTATGATTTCTCCTGAACTTGCTTGCTTTTAACGGAACAGCAATTCTAGCAAGAATTGAAGGCGAGCGGTATATACGAGCCTCCGGGCCAGCCTGGGAATTACGGCTATCATCTGATAGACAACCAGAGCCGGGGACGGACGCGAGCAAACGAAAGTTCCTAAGTTTCCGGCCTGAGACTTACAATGAGATAGCTTTGACAAGGAGAACGCATACATGCCCAAGCAAGCAACCAAGGCAAACAAGAACTCTGCATTCATGAAGCCTATGCAGCCATCAGAGCAGTTGGCGCAAATCGTCGGTTCAGAGCCGCTGCCGCGCAGCGAGGTCACAAAAAAAGTCTGGGCCCACATTAAGAAGAACAAGCTACAGAATCCTGAGAACAAGCGTGAAATCATCGCGGATGACAAGCTACAGCCGGTCTTTGGCGGCAAGAAGCTGGATATGTTTCAGATGACCAAGGCCATCAACAAACATCTGAAGTAAGTTGGTTGATTCGGCAGGCTGGGTAAATCATGCAGTAACAAGTTCCCGCTGCTCACTGGGCTCGTATTCGACGATGTAACCCGCGATGGCGCTAGCCGCTACGGTGAGCGGGCTGGCTAAGTACATTTGCCCGGGCCCGCTTCGCCCGGGGAAGTTGCGGTTCTGCGCGCTGATGACAACCTGATCGTTTCGTGTCGAAACCCCGGGGCCGGCGTTGATGCAGGCGCCGCAGCTGGGCTCGATCACGTGCGCCCCTGCTTTCTGGAAAATGTCCAGGTAGCCGCGTCGCATGCAATAGTCGCGCGTCTCCTGCGATCCGAACTGAATATAGAACTGCACGGAAGTGGCGACGCGCTTGCCATGTTTGAGAGCCTCGGCGAGCACAGCCGCGTACATGTCCATGTCCTCATTCTTGCCCGCCGTGCAGGTGCCGCCGTAAGCAAGCTCGATGGGAACTGGAGTGTTCAGTTCGCGAATATATTTACCGTTCCCGGGATCGCCGGGCGTGGCGATCATCGGGGCGATTTCGGCCGCATCGAGTTCGATCACGTGCGCATACTGCGCGTCGGGATCGCTATGCAGACCCTCGATCATCTGCTGAGCACGCTCGCGACTCATTGCTCGCCGCTCAATCAAAAACTCGGCAGCTTTCGCATCCGGAGCAACAATCCCTGTGAAGCCGCCGATTTCTGCGGCCATGTTCGTCATGGTGGCGCGCTCGTCGACGCTCAATTCAGCGATGGCCTCGCCGGAATACTCGATGACCTTGGCCAGAGCTTTGCCGGTCCGCACATAATCGAGGCTGAGAATCTTCAGAATAAAATCTTTCGCCGTTACGTTCGGCCGTTTAGTGCCACGGACGATGACCTTCACCGATTCCGGTACACGCACCCGAACATCCTTCGTGATCCAGGAGTTGAATACGTCTGTCGTGCCGATACCGAATGCCACGCACCCGATGGCTCCGGAGTGGGGCGTGTGCGAATCGGAGCCGACCACCAGCTGCCCGGGCAGCGCGTAGCTTTCCAGCACGACGGAATGGCAAATGCCTTCCGCGCCTTTTCGGTCGGTGAGCTCGCCATGCAGTCGAATGCCTTTGCGTTTGGCGAATTCTCCCTGCTTTAACTTGAGCTGCGTGGCTAGATCGAGCAAGCCCATCTTTCGCTTTTGCTCGGAAAGAACTTCATCAAGAAAAGTTAAGTGATCGCGGAAAAAGAGCACTGAAGCGGGATCATTCACCGGTGCTTCGCGGCCGACGAGCTGATCGAAGAAGATCGCCGCCATCGGCGTGACGTATTCGTGGCTAAAGCGCAAGTCAGTGCGAGCGAATCCGGCGTCGCCGGGCTTGACCGCGGGAACGCCAACGTTGAGGGTTGCGGGGCTTTGCCCCGCCGGACGGGCATGGGCACCCGTCCCCACATGGTTATTGCTTGGTCCGATCATGTGCGCCGCGAAAATCTTCTCCGCTAGTGTCATCGGACGCGGCTTGGTTTCGATTTCGGGCAGCGAAACTTTTCCTTGCATGCGGGCAACGTTGAATTGAAACAGGCCGCCATACTCGATGATCTGGCGGGTAATCTCATCTTCGCCGGCTGTGAATTCAGAAAGGGGAATATCCGTGCCTGAACGAATTTTATCGATCAGCGAGAAATCCGTCGAAGTCAGCACGCCAAGGTTCTGGCAGTTCTGCTTGTAAATCCGCTCGATATTTTCAGCGATGACCAGCTGAATTCCAGCGCACAATTCCGCATAGGGTGATTGTTCCCGGCTCGATCCTTTCCCGCGCCGTTTCCCGCTCACGGCCGCCACAAAGCCGCCGCGCTTTACGTCTCCACGCTGAATCGGCACCTGGTCCCCGCACTTCAGGCCGGTGTAGGGAAAGTCGCCGAGAGTCTGGTCGAAAAAGAAGCAGATGTGAGCAGGCGTGATTTCGTCGGTGGAGATGTCGTCGCGGAGCTTGGGATTGTTCGCCGGATTGTTGGTGTCCCAGGGAATATCTTCGCCTGCGATCTGGCGTTTTACGAGTTCCGGGTCTTCGGTGAGAAACAGAATGCGCCCGCTCAAGCGCACCGTAGGTGGCTTTTTTTCGACTTTCCTATTCAGCAAAGGTTCGATCACAAAATCCCTCGATTGCCCGCAACACCTCATATTTTACGCCGCAATTCGCAACTATTCGGAAACTACCCGGGCGTACTTAGGACTTACCTGCTTTTCTACCGATGACATCCGAATATCTACAAACCTGCTTGGTTCAAAACCGGTTCTTCTACGGCATTTGCAGCCAATCACGGCGCTTTTCATTGTAAAAAAAAATTACAAGCTCGTTACCTTTGTGCAATGCCATGGCACCTTTGGTTCATTGACCTTCCGGGCGGCTGAGGATAAGTTGAGGTCAGTTAACCGCGAGCTCCCCTGTGGCTGGAAGAAAAATGCTTCGGGGGGATTATGAAGTTTCTTCACGTTTGTTATGTGGCCTTAGGCTTCGCAGTCGCCCGCTGGTTTTTCCGGCGCGAACCTGTTCCCGTTGCTGATCCAATCGCACGCTTGCGTACCTCTGGCCTGCTTTGAGTTGGGTGGGCGTGTGCCGCTCCGTTGCCGCCCCTTTGTCCGCGCACGCCCTGCTTTCCAGTCCGGTTACCTTAGTGCCCGTTCGTAACGATTACCGCGCCAAACCTCCCATCTAGAATTAAAACAGCCAGAACGACGGTGTGTTCCCGGTTTTGCCGTCGCTGGCCCTCGATCTATGCTTCGCCTGTCGACCATCGCATGTGGAATCCTCCTGCTCTCAGTTGCCCTGACAGTGCGAGCTCAGGACGACGAGGTGTCTCTGGGGGATCTGGCTCGCACCATTCGAAAAGAGAAGGCGACCGATGCTCACCCCCAAGTTATCGATAACGACAATCTATCTGTGATGATGGACCAGGCTGAAGCGGAGCGGCTCAACGGGAAGCCAGTTTTTTCCATCGACCCTTCAGGCAAGGCTTTTCGCATGACTTCTCCCGACGGGACCTGCAGTCTTTCGTTCGATGCAAAAGCCACAGCGCTGATTTCCAGCCCTTATATTTCGAGCGAACTTCCGCAATATGAATTGGCCAGACTGGAAGGATCGGCCACCATTCACGATGGCATTCTTGAAGTGACGGTGCACAACGCTACCGGCTGGGAACTGAAGGAAGTTGTGATCGGGGTAACGCTGCTGAATCAAACTGGAGCTGAGTTGCAGCCGGCCAGCTTGATAACTACGACAGATCTTCAGACCGAGGCCAGACGTCCTGATGTGACGGCCATCTATCACTTGAAGGCAACCGCGCCGTCCGATTCCACTGCGGTGTTCAAGGGCATAGTAAGCGACGAAGTTGGTCAAGCGAAAGACTGGCACTGGGCACTGGTAGCCGCGCGAGGAGTGCCGCCGGCGCCGCCGGTTTCAACCCCAGTGCAGGCGATCACCGATTCCGTGCAGCAAAGCGGCGCTCCGATTCAGCCCACGGCTACGGCGACTGGCGCACCACTGCCTCCAGCCGCCGCATCAACTTCCTCAGTTGGTGGAGTTTCGATTCCCGACAGTTCGGCGACTCAAGCAGCAATCCCGCCGGCAGCGGGTACGACGGCTATTGCACCTTCCCACGTACCGCAGCACTAAGTCCGGCATTTCGGTCTCCCATCAATCAAGCTGTGGCATACAATGGGGCTTCTTTTTTCCTAACAAGGAGAAAAAATGCGCAAATCCCCGCGGTTCTTCGTGTTCTTGTTCGTCGTTGTCTGTTTCTCTTTCGCCCAGGCGCCAGTTCCTGATTCACCCGCGATAGAAGAAAAAGTAAATGCGATTTTAAGCAAGATGACTCTGGAGCAGAAAATTGATCTGCTCGGGGGCGTCAATGAATTCGATGTTCGCGGTTTTCCTGAACTCGGGCTTCCGATACTGCAAACTGCGGACGGCCCGATCGGCGTTCGCAATGACGGTCCAGCGACAACCATGGCGGGAGGCATCTCGCTGGCCTCGACCTGGGATCCGGCGCTGGCCGAGAAAGTCGGCGAGCAGTTAGGGCGCGATGCGCGCGCCAAAGGGAAGAATTTTCTGCTCGGCCCCGGAGTGAACATATATCGCTCGCCGCTGAACGGGCGCAATTTTGAATACTTCGGAGAGGATCCGTTCCTGGGGTCGAGAATCGCCGTCGGATACATCACCGGCGTGCAGAGTCAGGGCGTGTCGGCGACGATCAAGCATTTCATGGGAAACAACTCCGAGTTTGACCGCCACAATACGGATTCGATCATCGATGAGCGCACCATGCGCGAAATCTACCTGCCGATTTTTGAGGCGGCGGTGAAGGAGGCGCAGGTGGGCGCGGTGATGGATTCCTACAATCTCACCAATGGCCGGCACATGACTCAGAATGGTCCGCTGAATGTTGACCTGCTTAAAAAGGAGTTGGGATTTCGAGGAATCTTGATGTCTGATTGGGACGCGACCTACGACGGTATCGCTGCCGCCAACGGCGGACTTGATCTGGAAATGCCTAAGGGCAAATTCATGAATCGCAAGACCCTGCTTCCCGCCGTCAAAGCTGGAAAAGTTTCCGAAGCCACTATCGATGATAAGGTGCGGCGGATTATCCGCACTGAACTTGAGTTTGGTTGGCCAGACCGCGATCAGCGGGAACTCTCGATTCCTCGCTACAACCAGGATGGCCGCAAAGTCGCTCTGCAGGCTGCTCGCGAGGGGATCGTGTTATTGAAGGACGAGGGTGATGTTCTGCCACTCAGTAAGGAGAAAATCAAAACCATCGCCTTGATTGGGCCGGACGTGTACCCCGTGGTTCCAGTTGGGGGAGGCAGCGCGCAAGTGGTGCCATTTCATGGCGTGAGCATGTTGGAGGGATTAAGTAACTACCTGCGCAAGACCGCCGCGGTCACCTCCGAGAGCGGCATTACCAGCCTGGGTCGGGCGGCAATTGAGACCAATTTCCAAACAGCGGCAAGCGGCGGCCATCGCGGACTGCAGATGGAAAAATTCAACAATGAGAGTCTCAGCGGAACGCCTGAAAGCACCAGCACGAACAAGCACATCAGCTTGGGCCTGCCCTTCGATGTTTCGGCGATCAACCTGGACGAAATTGACTTCGACGATTTAGTGCATAACCAAGCCAGTTCGGAGCGGTGGAGTGGCTATTACGTTCCCAAAACAGCGGGCATATTCGATATTTTTGTGCAGCAGGGGGGCTTCTCGCCGAGCGGCTTCAGGATGTACCTGGATAACAAGCTGCTCCTAGACAACTGGGACACGGAGATGTTCATTGTTTCTCAAAGCAGGGTTTCGCTTGATGCCAAGCCGCACAAGGTAGTTTTTGAATACCACACAGGTAACGGTTTTGGGCCGCCGTTTGTGCGCATGGGGATTGTTCCCATACATGAGTGGGTTGACAGCACTGCTGAGGAACTAGCCGCTAAAGCAGACGTTGCCATCGTGGCGGTGGGATTTGATCCCAAGAGCGAAACCGAGGGCTGGGACCGCACCTTTCAACTTCCTCCCGGACAGAACGAACTCATCCAGCGAATTGCCGCGAAAAACAAGAAGACCATCGTCGTGATCACTTCCGGCGGCGCCGTCGATATGACGCCGTGGATCGACAAGGTGGCTGGGGTCCTCGAAGCGTGGTATCCGGGCCAGGAGGGTGGGAGAGCGATCGCTGAGATCCTGTTCGGCGACGTAAACCCTTCCGGCCACCTGGCTGCGACATTCGAGCGGCGATGGGAAGACAATCCAGTCTTCAATAGTTACTATCCAGCCAAAGGAACAAACCGCGTCGTTTATAACGAAGGCGTGTTCGTTGGCTATCGTGGATACGAGCACAACGGAACAAAACCTCTATTTCCGTTTGGCTATGGCTTGTCTTACACAACATTTAAGTACAGCAATTTGAGCGCGGATGAGAATGCTGTATCGTTTGATGTCTCAAATACTGGTGCACGCGCCGGAGACGCCGTTGCCGAGGTCTATATTGCGCCGGAGCATTCAAATGTTGCGCGGCCGCCGAAGGAGCTGAAAGCATTCGCTCGGGTTGAGTTGAAGCCTGGGGAAACGAAGCCCGTGAAAATCCCGTTTAACTCGCGTTCGTTCGCCTACTACGATGTGAATGGAAAGCAGTGGCGCGCGGAGAAGGGCGAGTACCAAGTGTTGGTGGGGAGTTCCTCCGAGCAGGTTGAACTGAAAGGCACCCTCACTCTATCCGAAGACAAAACGGAGAAATGAGTCCTGGAGATCGGTTGCGATTCCTAAGCTTTGCCATCCTAGGCGAAGCAGAATGTGCTCAGCGGGAGCAACCAAAGTTTCTAGGCTGGGTTCTCTAAGTTACTACTTGTGGAACCTGCTCTGTTTTCCCGCTCTGGATGCTTCGCAAAGCAGCGTCCAGAATCTCCTGATTTTGCCAGCCCTCTTCCCCGGGCGCGGGAAACGGCACTCTGCCCTCGATTGCGTCGGCAAATGCATCCACTTGCATTGCATAAGCCTGCTTATTGTTCGCTGATTCCCGCCTGATTTGCCCGTCGTTGCGACGTACTTCGATTGTGATCGGATGCTCAACGTTCAGGGCGTCATCGGCGCGAAGCACACCCCCCTGGCCGACTATCTCAAACGGAGTACGGTATTCGGCGCGATAGGAAACCAATATGGTCCCCAAGGTCCCACGCGAAAACTCCAGAGTGAGCGCGGCGGCTGACTCCACCGATCCTGATTGTTCATCGCGTGCAGAGCTGGCGGTTACTCGCAGGACCTCATCTTGCAAGATGAACCTCAACGTATCGATGCAGTGCACGCCAATATCGAAAATCGGTCCGGCCCCGGCGATAGCGGCGTTGTAGAGCCACTTTCGCGGATGTGAGCCGGTCGCAAGAAACGAAAATTCAGACCGGGCAAAGACAGGGCACCCGATTTCGTTGGCGGCCACAATTTCGCGAATTTTTCGCACGGTTTCATCAAATCGAAACACGTGCGCGACGCCGAGTAGAACCTGGCGTTTCAGGGCGGCTTCCAGCATCTGCTTGCATTCTGCCGCATTCATCGCCATGGGTTTTTCGCACAGGACGTGTTTGCCGGCTCGAACGGCAGTGAGTACATCCGGCAGGTGCAACGAATTTGGTGTTGTTACCAGGACGGCATCGACGTCCGATGATTGGCAGAGTTCCTCGACTGAATCAAACGCCAGCGGAATTTTATATTCGGCCGCCGACTGCTTCGCGACGCCGAGGTCCCTGCGCGATAGCGCGGTCACGCGACACTTTCTTGATAATGCGAACCCCGGCATCAGGCGCCTGACTGCGTGCAGGCCGAAGCCGGCAATTCCAAATCGAATCATGGCAAGTCTCCGGCTATTTGGTGATTGCCAAACCCCGTGGCACTGAGCCAATGCTCATCGAGTTTCCAGTCGAGCTCAGTGAGCCATTCGAGTTGATCAGCAGCTGGGTAATGGATCGCGAACCAGAATCAAACACATACATGAATTTATTATCCGGATCGAAGGTAATAAATTCCGGTTTGCTGCCGACGCCGGGAGGAGCGGTGGTAAACGCTGTCAAATCCCCGGTGTTGGGATCAATATTGAAGGCGGAGGCCGTTGTGGTATTGGAATTGGCCACATAAAGGAACTTACCCGTAGGATCGACGGCCGCGGCGACGGGAACATTTGACGTGACAGTACCATTCGAGCTGGCGGTTCCCGTGGAGAAATCTATTCCGGGAACAGGGGTGAGCGTCCCACCTGAACCGATCACGAATCCGGAAACGGTACTGGCGGCGGGATTTGGAACGTACAGAAACTTTCCCCCGGGATCAACTCCGAGTGAGGGCGCCACGCCTTTGTTTATGACAAACGGCGAGCACACCGGGCTGGCTCCAAAACATACTGGGGTGAGCGTCCCCGCATTAACCGTGAACACGTAGAGCGCAGAAAAGTTCGGTACCGGAACAAAGAGGACTCCACTCGATGCCAGAGTAAGTCCGGTAGGGGTAGAGCCCACGGCTGCGGTTGAAACCTGCGTCAGCGAACCACTTCCGCTCACAGAGAAAACCAAAACCTGGTTCAGCGCCTGGTCGGCAACGAATAGAAAGCTGCCATCGGAATTCAGGACCACCGGTCCTGGCGAAATCCCTGCGGGCGTGCGCGGCAATCTCTCCGTCAACGCGCCCGAAACGGGATCGATGCTGAGTTGCGAAATCGACCCATCCCGCTGGTTGGCGACGAAAGCAAACTGGTTGGAGGGATGCACCACGATGCCGAAAACAGAGTCTTGCGGCAAGAACGGCGAAGTGAAAACCTGAGTGATTGCGCCATTGCCATTCTTGATGCGAAACGCAAGAATCCCATCTGCTCCAGCGGTCACGTATGCCAGATGAGAAGACTGCGTGTTGCAGCTGAGTGCTGACGCGGCGAGCAGCAGAGCACACGACGCGGCGAATGGACGCCTCGCAATGGCGTGCCAAGGTCTTCTTCGAATTAGTTGGATGAACGGTACCATTTGCAACAAATCAGTGTTTGCCAAACCTGAAAACAATTCCTGTCGACGCGCGAATGTTGTGCTGCGTTCCGCCAAAATTTGACGTGATCATGTAGTCCGCCTGCACGGCGCGCCACGCAACCTTTTCGCCCAGCGGAATGTCGACTCCTCCCCCAAAAGCAATGGCCCGCGCCAGATTCGACGGCTCGAATTGAGTCGTTCCCGGGAGCCCCAAGCGGTCGCGCGATTTCCCAAACAGCCCATGGCCAAAAATCCGGATATTCCCGACTTCAACCGTGTACTGCGGGCCAATTAAGAAGTTGTACGCGGAGAGTTCATGACCGTAGTTCGCGCTGACGTCGGCCACGGCGCCCAGTCCCTGATAGATGTGGGGGAGTGCCAGCTCAAAATTCCAGCCGTTCAGGTTCAATTGGTCGGAAAAGCCCAACGGCTTGCTGTCGAAACGCAGGTACGAATAACCGGCAAAAACGTCGATGGTGGGCACGTGAAAGAATCTTTGTGCGGAAAGAAGCGGCGAGAAGGCGAAAAGCAGAAACGCCAGGACCGCAGCTTTCTTGTAGATAGGGCACACCCGCCGTGTTGCCATCAGCTTCGGTCTGATTCTCCTGAAGGTGTTTAAGCGAACAAGTAATATAACAGCTTGGCCGGGGTCCCGCCCCCGGACCGCCTCGGATTTGGCTTATGCTGCGATAGATGCGGCCAGGGACTTTCAGAGATGCCGGACTACGTGGTCACCAGCGCATGGGCGAGTGATTCGAATACTTTCATGCCGTCTACGCAACCAAGAGCGGCTTCGCTGGCGCGCTCGGGATGCGGCATCATTCCCAGGACGTTTCGGCCGGCGCTGCAGATGCCGGCGATATTATCCAGGGAGCCGTTGGGACTTGCCTCCGGCGTGACCTTGCCGGACGGATCGCAATAGCGAAACACGATGCGATGATCGCGCCGCAATTCCGCCAGTGTCGCGTCATCACAAAAATAATTTCCGTCCATGTGCCCGATAGGAATGCACAAAACCTGGCCTTCGCGGCAGGAATTCGTAAACGGCGTGTCTGCGTTCTCGACTCGTACATGCACCGGTTTGCAGACGTATTTCAGCCCCGCATTGCGCATCAGAGCTCCGGGAAGCAAACCCGATTCGCACAAAATTTGAAACCCATTGCAGATTCCAAGGACGAGCCCGCCGCCGTCGGCAAACTTCCGCACCGCCTCCATTACCGGAGAAAACTTGGCGATTGCCCCAGTTCGCAGATAGTCGCCATAGGCGAACCCGCCGGGAACAATGATGGCATCACAGTTTTCCAGGTCATGCGATTCGTGCCATAGGAAAGTAACGGGCTGCTTTAAAACTTGTTCGACCGTCCAATAAGCGTCGTGATCGCAGTTCGAGCCCGGGAAGATGAGGACGCCAAATTTCATGAACTTTCCTTTTTCAAGGAGGACTTAAAGTCAGTCTAACATGCTCAAAACAGACGTGATCAGGCCCGATTGTTAAAATTCATCGCGTACCATTGACATCCCTGACGCTCTCGATAAAATCGTGGGTTTATGCGCGACGAGCCTCTTAAGATAGACGACCTCGGTGTACGGAACCAAAAACGGGTTCTCAAGCTTTCCGGGCCGCTGACCATCGCTACCCTCTTTGAATTTCAGAACTTGGTGCGATCGAACGTCGGCGCCGGTTTGGTGCTCGACTTCACCAGCGTCCCTTACGTGGATTCAGCCGGTGTTGGTGCTCTAGTTGGAGCTTATGTTCGCCACCAGAAGGAAGGGCACTCTCTGACACTTGCCGGCGTGAATGAGCGTGTACGCAGCACATTGAGAGTCACGCAGGTAGAAAACTTCTTCCAATACAGCGATAGCGTGCCGCACGTCGCCTAGCGCCTGGGCCGAACGCAATTTAACCGCAAAGTTCGCAAAGATCGCGAATAAACCTTTCAAGCATCATCGCTGGCCCCACTTCAGCTTGTTGTGTAGCACTTCGAAGAACGAGCCTTTGGTGTGCAATAGCTTTACCTGGTATTGAGATTTGCGGCAAAAGACGCGATCGCCATCAAGCATCGGCATTCCGGCCTGCCCGTCAATGCTTAGATACGCCTCCTCGATTCCAGTCATTACCACAATCTCGATCTCCGAGGTATCACGTACGACCAGCGGACGGTGCGTCAGCGAATGCGCCGAAACCGGCGTAATTACAAACGCCTGAACATCTGGCATCAAAATCGGACCACCGGACGCGAGCGAATACGCGGTTGAACCCGTTGGCGTCGAAACAATCAGGCTGTCGGCCTGATAACGGGAAACGAAAATCTTGTCGATGTAAACGTCGCAATGATTGAGCCGCGCGATTGTGCCCTTGCCTACGACGATGTCATTCAGCGCGTCGAACTGCGCCACTGTCGCGCCATTGCGGCTGACTTCACAATGCACCATCGAACGAACATCAAGGGCTGCGGAACCGTTCTCGATGCTCTCCAGGATCGGGTAGAGTTCGTCGGTTGGGATCTCGGTCAGAAACCCGAGCGACCCCAGGTTTACCCCAACAATGGGAGTGCCAGATTTCGCCATGACCCGCGCTGCGGCCAAAAAAGTTCCATCGCCGCCGAGCACGATCACGAACTTCAATTGGCGCGTTCCGAGTTCTTCGCGCGAAAGGCATGGCGCGCTGGGAGCATGAGTAGCGGTCTGCGGATCGACGATGATGTCGTATCCGTGCGCGCAAAGCCACTCCATCAACCCCGGCATGAGATGCGCAACTTCAGGTTTGTTCGGCTTGGAGAAAATTCCAACAGCTTTGTGAGGGCGGCTTTGTGTCATGGCGAAAATGGAATTGTACAGAAAATGGGATCGAACACGGATCAAATGGATTGTCCAAGAGCGGACACTCCGTGCTGGTTTCGGACGATCCCCAAGCTTGAACGGCGTAAAACCAGCTTTCTAACTCCCACTGTTTTCATTCCATGATTCTTCGGGGAAGATGGCACTTGTTCTGCAGATGATGATCTTTTGTGGTGTGAAACGTCTTAAGTCTTGCGACCTGGTGGGTGGGAGCACTTATGAACAATCTTCGCTATAGCGCGCGAATGCTATGCAAAAACCCCGGCGTGACGGCAGCCGTGGTAGCCACGCTCATGCTTGGCATTGGAGCCACGACCGCGATTTATACCGTGGTTTACGCCGTCTTGCTGGCACCTCTGCCCTACCCGCAGCCAGAGCAACTGGTCATGGCCTGGTCCAAGGTGAGTGGACACGACAACGGAATCTCAGCAGGCGACTTTCTGGATTGGAAACAGCAGAGCCACTCCTTTCAGCAATTGGCAGCATGGACCGGGGGAAGCTTCAATCTTGCTACTGCGGAACAACCGGAGCAGATCGTTGGCAAGCGCGCTACACCCGGCTGGTTCGACATGCAGGGGATTCCGTTCCTATTTGGACGCGATTTTTTGCCGGAGGAGGGAGTGCCCGGCCATGACCGCGAAGTCATCCTGACCCACAAACTGTGGAATCGCCTCGGCGCGAACCGTAGCATTCTCGGCCAGGCGCTGCGCTTAAATGGAGAATCTTACACGGTCGTAGGAGTACTGGCTCCTGGCGTGGGTGACCGCTTCGATGAGGAATTGACTGTTCCTTTGGCATTCCGCCCGGAACAGATTAACCACGACTATCATTGGCTGTTAGCCATGGGACGGCTGAAACCGGGCGTCACGCTGCAGCAGGCGCAAGCGGATATGAACGCGGTCACGGCCCGCATCGCGGTCGCGTATCCGCAAAGCAACAAGGGATGGGGCGCCTCGATCGAACCGCTGCAAAATGATTTTTTGCCGAAAGAGCGCATTCGCAACTTGTGGCTGCTCCTCGGAGCGGTAGGCTTTGTTTTGCTGATCGCCTGCGTGAATGTTGCGAATCTGCTTTTAGCCAAAGGCGCAGGACGGCTGCGAGAAATTGCCATACGGGGAGCCGTCGGAGCTGGTCGGGCGCGCATCTTCGCCCAATTTCTTGTGGAGAGCCTGCTCCTCGCATTGATCGGTGGCGGCCTTGGCATCGGGCTCGGGGTGGTCTTGTTGCGCGCGATCTTGAACATCGTTCCTGAGGGCATATTGCCCTCCGAGGCCAATTTCCAACTCGACATTCACGTTCTGCTCACCGCCTTGGCGGTTACCACGGCCGCAGGCCTGGTATTCGGATGCGCGCCGGCGTGGTACGCATCGCGAGTCGATCCCGGAGAATCGTTGAAAGAGGGCGGTGCGCGTTCTGGTGCCGGCCTATCCAGCCATCGACTCCGAAGATGGCTGATCGTGGGAGAGTTTGCACTCGCTCTTTCGTTACTGGCCGGAGCAGGTCTGGCGATCCACAGTTTCTGGAACCTCACCCGAGTCGACGTAGGCGTGCGAACCGACCATGTTCTGGTTTTCGGCCTCGATCAGCCAGACAAACGCTTCCAAACGCCTGAACAGATGAACGCTTACAACCAGCAGATGCTCACGGTGCTGCGCAGCGTTCCCGGCGTCTCATCAGTGGCAACAGTCACCGGGCGCCCCTTGCGGAACGTCAGTGATGGGATGCCCTTCATCGTGGTCGGTGGACCAAGCTATACAGATCCATCACAGCGCCCCAACGCCGGTTTTCAATCCGTCTCGCCTGATTACTACAAGACCTTTGGCATTCAGGTGGTTCGCGGCAGAACCTTCAATGATCAGGACACGGGGGCGAGTCTTCGCGTCGCGATGGTGAATGAGGAGCTTGTAAAACGCTATTTCAAAGGCAAGGATCCGCTACAGCAACGCCTTTCTATCGAACAGATCATTCCTGGACTTCCAAAGCTGGGGCCGGCACTCGAGTGGCAGATCGTAGGCGTCTTTCACAATGTCCGATATGGGGATTTTCGCGATGCATTTCCTGAAGTTGACGTGCCTTTTGCGCAATCTCTGTCTCCGAATGTGACCATTGGCGTGCGGACCGCAGGTGATCCCGGCGGGATGAGTAAGACGATTGCGGCGGCAGTGCATAATGTCGACCCAGAAGTTGCATTGGCCGAGCTTCGCACTCTCGACCAGGTCAAGACAGAATCCCTTGGTGAGGACCGCTACACGATGGTGTTGTTCGCTTGCTTTGCTCTGACGGCGTTGCTGCTCGCCGCAGTTGGAATTTATGGACTGATGGCTTTTGCGGTGCTCCAGCGTACCAGCGAACTGGGCGTGCGCCTCGCTCTCGGGGCCAGCCGTGCTAATGTGATTGGGCTTATTGTGAAGGAAGCGTCGCTGTTGGCGGTGATTGGCCTGGCAGTCGGTCTGATCGGCTCCGTGCTTGTCGGACGCGCCATGCGTTCGACGCTGTATGGAGTGGCTACCATGGATTTCTTCGTAATTTTCACGGTTGGCATGATTTTGTTGGCTACGGCGTTGTTTGCGTCATACTGGCCCGCGCGGCGCGCAGCTCTGACCGATCCCGTGCAAGCCTTGCGCACCGAATGAGTCAAAAATTGCCAGCTTTGATTGCTCATCCGGTTGTCCTGGTCCAGCGAAGCCCAGCAGTTCGAACACCGATGGCCCGGGCCGTGTGAAGTCAGAAAACCGCGTACAGCAGAAATTCCTTGTTCCCCTCCGCGCCTGTAATCGGAGATTCTGTGATGTCGATCATGCGCGTACGCAGCGCGATCACAGCCTGCCGAACCTTCGCGATCGCTTCCTCATGAGCCGCTGGATCACGCACGATTCCCCCTTTGCCCACTTGTTCGCGCCCAACCTCAAACTGCGGCTTAATCAGAACAATCAGATCGTGGCCGGCGCGGTTCTCTGCATCCGCAGGGAATGCGGCGGCCACCACAGCAGGAAGGACCAACGTCGCGGATATAAAAGAAACATCGATGGCAATCAGATGAACCTCTTCTCCGACCTGCACACGTGTCAGATATCGCGCATTGGTTTTTTCCAGCAAGCGAATACGCGGGTCCTGGCGCAACTGAAACGCAATTTGCCCGTGCCCCGTGTCGACTGCAATCACCCGCGCAGCGCCGTGCTGTAGCAGGCAATCGGTAAAGCCGCCAGTCGAGGCGCCTACGTCCAAACAAATTTTCCCCTCGACATTGATCTTCCAATGTTCGAGAGCGTGCTCGAGCTTCAAGCCGCCGCGGCTGACATATCTCAGGTCCTCGCCGAGCAATCGAATTTCGCAGTCCGCTGCGACGGCGGCGCCTGATTTTTCGATCTTTTGTCCATTGATGAGCACTTTTCCAGCAATGATCAACGCCTGTGCTCGCTCGCGGGAGGAAACGAGCGCCCTATCCACCAATAATTTGTCTAAGCGGATTTTTGCCGGAGCTTTCGACACAATTAACAATTCTTGCGCAGAATATCGCACTCCGGCGTGTGCAACCTGTACAAAGAATTCGCAGACAAACACTTATTCAGCTACTTTCCTTGTTTTCCACAGAATTATCCACAGGTGTGTTGAAAAATTGTTCGCTGTTTAATCGGTTTGTGGCTGGAAAACTGCTCAGACGCGCCGCATCCAGAAACTGGATGGCCATACGTGGTTTCCGTCCAAAGTGGGGACGAACTGGCGTTTTGATTCCGGCATATCTAGATAGCTGTTTTTCCAGCGAGGGAAGCAATGCTCCAGGACCGATGGATAATGTATGTGCAGCGCACTCGACGCCCAGAGCACTTCAAATTTCGAATTGAAGGTAAGAAAGGCTTGCAGCAGGTACTGTTCTGACCAGAACCAGAGCCGGTTCAGAACCGCATCGCGCGGATAGTCGGAAGGCAGAAAAATGTCATGGACGTGCACGATCACTCCAGGTTTAAGACGGGGGAGAATTTCCAGATACTCCCGCACCACATCGCTACCCACTCCAACTACATGGCTTGAGTCGATGAACAGGATGTCGCCGCTCTCAAGCGTATTGAAGAAGTCCAGCTTCACGTCTTGTACCGCGCTCGGAATCTGAACCACAAGATTGCTCCAGCCATTCCGGGGGAACCGCTCCGGATAAGGATCCACCGAAACCAGTTTGCCGGCAATGTGATCGCGCTCTGCGTTTTCCTTCAGAGCAGCAGCTAAAACACGCGTGCTGTAGCCGGTTCCGATTTCAACCACTCGCGAAGGTTTGAAGCGCCGCACCATGCAGTAAGCGACCTCTGCGTCTACCGCCTCAAAATAACCGTTGTTGTAGTGAAAGGAACTTTCCTGCGGTTCCGAAGGAAAGCGGCATTCCTTTCCGTAGTCGGAAGATAGCTCCCATGCGAGTTCGACCTGCTTTCTTAAATCGAAATTGCAGCCGGGCGGAGCGGAGTAGGTGGGCCACTCGCGTTTCTCGAGTTCGGTCAGATCCGGAACCGGCCAGTAGAAATGGTTGGGGGTAACATTGATGCCTACGCGCTGTAATCTGCGAAACGCACCGACCATGGCGGGGAAGGCGAAGCTGAGATCATGCAGCTTGCGCGCAGCACTCACGATCAGCCGCTTGAACATGTTCTGGCATGGAGCCTCCACAATAGGCGGCTTTGGTTGCCGAGCCTGCTCGGCGAGCTCTCGATCTAAGGTCGCAGTACTTGACGAATTGACGCCAGCAGTGGCCACGCTTCTGCCCCCGGAGAAATTTGTGCCATCTAGGATGAGCAAATCTTCTACGGGGTGTATAGAGGGCCAGCTTTAACTTTCTTTTGTAAATAGATGATTTGAAAGGAGAGTTCGGGTGAGAAGGCCATGGTTTTGAGGTTCAGCCAGAGCGACGACTCAGGCCATTGCACGTCGGCAACTTAGTAAAGTCCGGTTTCTTGAGGGTAAGCCCAGGAAGGATGAGGCGGGGGAGTGCATTTGTGCACTCGCCCGCTTCCGAGTGGTCAGCGATTCAAGGTTGCGCTATTCCGCTGGGCGATGATCTTTCTTGCATTCTCTGCCAGCTGCTTTGCCTGCGGCATCAGATCAAGCCCCTTCAGAACCTCAGGATCGGTCTCGGCTTTTACCTTCAGACCTTCCTCCTGACCGAACGCATCCACGAACAACTCGCTCTTGATGTTAGACCGGATCCAATCGTTGTTCTGCGCCAGGTCAGCTTCGGTGTAAGGGATCTTGTCCGCCTCCAGAGATTTGCGGAACTCCTGCATTACGCTCTCATCCACCTCAAAGCTTTTTGTGATCTTGTGAGTAGACGAGTAGTGCTTGGCAAAGTTAAAGAACGCGTAATGCTGCAACAATGTGTCCTGAAAAGGCGTGCTCTTGACCGGGTCGACCTTGACGTCTGGAGTGATTCCTCCGCCGCCGTACACCGTGCGCCCGCTGTCGGTGAGTTTCACTTCCTTGTTCGCCGTGTCGTTGATCCCATCGCGATCGAAATAGTAGTCGTAAAGCGATACATTGCTGTAGTCGCGCTGGATCAGGCGTCCGCTCGGCGTGTAGTACTTAGCAGTGGTGAGAGCCAGGCCGGTATCGTTCGAGAGCGGATAGACGGTTTGCACCAGGCCCTTGCCGAACGTGGTCTCGCCAACAATCAATCCGCGATCATGGTCCTGAATGGCGCCGGCAACAATCTCGGCGGCGGATGCGGTTCCGCGATTTACCAGGACAACCAGCGGATACTCGCGCCCGCCGTTTCCATGGGTAGCCGTATAGCGGCGCTCAGGCGAAGAGCGGCCATGATGGGAAACAATCAGCTGGCCTTTGTGCAGGAACTTGTCTGCAACGCCGACGCCTTCGTTCAGTAGTCCGCCTGGATTCTGCCGGAGGTCAAGGATCAGTCCCTTCAGATCACCCTGTTGATAAAAGGCCTCCAGTGCGTCCTGAACCTCTTTTTCCGTGGTTTCATTAAACCCGGACACGTGCATATAGCCGATGCCGGGGCGGATCATGAAATGCAAATCAACACTGTAACGGGGAATTTCGTCTCGCACCACGGCGAATTCCAGCGGCTTCTCGGAGCCTTCGCGCAAAATCGTGATGTGGACCGTGGTGCCCTTGGGCCCTTTTAGCAAGTCAGCCACATCGCTCGTGTTCATGTTGTCGGTGGGCTTACCATCGACCGCCGCGATGATGTCGCCGGGATGAATTCCTGCGCGATAGGCGGGGCTGCCCGCAAATGGTGCAATCACTATCACTTTATTGTTCCGCGGTCCAACCGTCATGCCTACGCCGAAGTACTTGCCGCGCTGGTCCTCGCGCAGAAGCGAGTACGATTTCGGGTCGAAAAAATTGGAGTGCGGATCAAGCACATGCAACATGCCCGGAATCGCGCCATTGTAAATGGCTTTGTCCGGGTTCACCGGTTCGGCATAGTTCTGTTCGACGATGTCATAAACCTGTGTGAATTCCTTCAGACTCTGGCTGACATCGGAGTCGCTGTCGTGGGCGCTCGCGGGATTCTTTTCGGCAAAGAGCATCCCCAGGAATCCACAAACCGCTAAAAACGAAACGATCAGAACAGTATTCCGGTGAGAACTGCGGGGCATTTTCAATTTTCCTTCGGCCGGGCTGCTGGACCGCCCAGGCAGGCTGATTTTGAAGTATAACATCGCGAAAAACAAAAGCTTAGAGGTGAACCGCACCTAAGGTCACCTGCGCGGTCACCTCTGTCTTAGGATGCGGTAAGCAGCAGAAATGATGCGTTTTATCGCTGAAATCACGTGATTCCACCGGAATCACTATTCCAGCGAGTTTTTCGATGTGATCTGCTTGATTTCAAAAAGAAAACACTATCCGGCGAGTTTTTTCAGGAATTCCTGCTCATCTAAGCGGTATTTGAAGGCTTTGCGCCCGTCAATGAAAACCACGGGCACCTCATCGGTGAACTGGCGGCGCAGAAGATCGTCGGTTTCGACGTCGACTTCCCGCCAGCGAAAACCGCCCCGACGCTCCAGTTTGCTGAGCTTCTCCTTTACGATTTCGCAAAGATGACATCCCTTGCGGGAATACACGATCACCTCGCGAATAAGGGACATTTGCGGGGAGTCTAGCAAAATCGAAAGTGCGAATCCACAGAAACCTGAACTTTCGAGGTGAGGGGAGAACCAGCATTAGCCCGCGCCCGAAACAGATACAATCCTGTATCTATGCGCGAGGGCCCTCCAAAGAGGCTTGCCGGGAAAGTGGCACTAATTACCGGGGCTGCAAAACGACTCGGCCGTGCCTCGGCCTTGGCGCTCGCCGAAGCTGGAGCCAGTATCGCGATAACCTTCTTGCACTCTGAAGCGGAAGCTCAGGGGACCGCAAAAGAATTGGGGTCTGCTCTGCATACCTCTGTGCCCTCCGCAGTCAACTCTCGCAAACCCTTAGCCACAGAGTACACACAGGTACACGGAGGCGAGCACAGTGTGGCGCCGTTGGTTCTTCGGTGCGACGTCACCGATCCTGAGAGCGTCCGCGCGGCCATCAATGCAGTTGTTCAGAAATTTGGTGCCATTGACATTCTTGTGAACAACGCAGGAACCTATGCCACCGCAGAATTCGAGAAACTCACGCTTCAGCAATGGGACGCCATATACGCCACCAATGTGCGCGGCCCATTTCTGGTTTCGAAAGAAGCCCTGCCGCATCTGCGGAAGAGGAATGGTCGCATCATAAATCTTGGATCATTGGGAGGGTTGCGGCCGTGGCCGAAGAATGCCCATTACTGTTCATCCAAAGCTGCCTTGCACATGTTGACCAAAGTGATGGCTAAGGCCCTGGCGCCGGAAGTTGCAGTAAACTGCGTTGCGCCGGGAATGATTGACTTGGGAGAAAAGTCCGCATCCGAGTTTATGAAGCGCTTGGCCAAGCAGACGCCGATGCAGCGCAATGGAACGGATGATGATGTAGCACAGGCGGTAACGTTTTTCGCGACCGCTCCCCATTTTATAACCGGGCAGATTCTGGTTATAGATGGTGGTTTGGGGTTGTAGTGGAAACTGTGGTTGTGCCATTCCGAGGGCTTAAGTCCGAGGAATCTGCCGTTGACTAGCGCGTGCAGAACATGCGCGCCAAGACTTGATGAAACACCTAATCGTCGTTGTACTAGTCATGATCGTTTCCGCAGCCACCTTCGCCCAAACGCCTGAAGAGGGCGCCACCGAAGTTCAGGTCTGGACTTCGGCTGGCCATTCCGTCCCTGGCGGACGCGGGAATACCGGAATCTGGAATGCCGGACTACGCTACGGGTGGGTGTTGACGTACCCGCATGGCCCAGGTTTTCTCAATGGCAGGTTTGAATACGCCATCGACGCTGTTCCCGCGTACTTGATCTTCCAACCGACAGGCACCGCATACGGAGTTGGGTTGAATCCACTGAACCTGAAATGGAATTTTACCCAGCGCAGCGGGCGTTTCGCGCCCTACCTCGAGCTCAGCGGAGGGACGCTATTCACCACCAGCAAAGTTCCGCCAAGAACTTCCGCAATAAATTTCACTTCCGGGGCCGCCCTCGGCACGCATCTGCTGGGCAAGGAATATGCATGGTCGATTGAAGCCCGCTATTTGCATATTTCGAATGCAGGCTTGGGAGACCTGAATCCAGGAGTCAATACGTTTGAGGTCAGGCTGGGAATCGGGAAGTTCATCAAGAGTAAGTAACAGCCCGGCGAATCTCTTCAAAGTGCAATCCTCAAAGTGCAATCTTCGCTTGCGTATGACGTCCAAGCATGTCAAAAGCAGGTTCCTTGACTCGACGATCGTTTGCGAGCAAACGATCGGGATGAAGAAAGCCGGAGCAGCCCGCACGCTGCTCCGGCTTGGGTCGCCTCGACCCCCTTCACTTCATGCCGTCAAAGCTTCCATAAAATGCGGGCACATCGAGGTCTCGAGCCTGTAGTGCCGGGACGTGATTGGAGAAAGCAAATACGGTCTCACAAGGTCTGAAACCTTCGGGAAAACCTCACGGACATAGCGCTCCGCATCCCTTTTTTCAGCCCACAATGTGACCGCGAGAATCTTCTCGCTCTCCACTTCTGGGACAAACGGCAAAATCTCCAGGAATCCAGGTTGCTTTTTCAGGATGGGCAGAATTTCGACGCGCATGACTTTAAGAAATTCTTCTTTCTTTTCCATCTTGGGGAAGAGTTCAACAATGCGGGCAAACATATGATGACTCCTTTCATTCAGAAGCCGTGTTGAGGTTAGATCCGCGCGCCTGCAAAAATCGGTGATCGCAAGCACGCAAATCAGTGACTCCAAACACCAATGCCCTTCTTCATTTCTGCTGAAATGCCGTAACGCCGGCCGTGGGTGTGATACAGTCGAAACCTTGTGGACGCACCGGCCATTTCAACCACAGGTCTTACACGCCGGTTTGGCGATTTCACGGCAGTCCAGGATGTGAACCTCTCGGTTGCACCGGGCCAGTTCTACGGGTTTCTGGGGCCAAACGGCGCGGGAAAATCCACCACAATAAAAATGTTGACCGGGCTGATGGCGCCGACGGACGGGCGAATGCAGATTCTCGGACTCGACCTTTCTACTCATCTGATTGAAGTGAAGCTGCAGATCGGAGTCGTACCCGAGGGCATGGCGCTATTTGGCCGTTTGACCGGTTCGGAATACCTGAATTTTGCGGGCCGCATGTATGGCCTGGATCGACGCACCACGGCTCAGCGCGCAGCCGAACTGCTGGATTTCATGGAACTATCGCAGCAGCCGAAGACACTCATCACCGACTACTCTCATGGCATGCAAAAGAAGTTGGCAATGGCAGCGGCGGTCATCCACGGGCCGAAGGTTCTTTTTCTCGATGAACCATTCGAAGGCGTGGACGCGATTGCGTCCGGCACGTTAAAGGCGATGCTGCAGCGAATGACGTCGCGCGGAGTGACAATTTTCCTGACATCTCACGTGCTTGAGATTGTTGAAAGGCTCTGCACCCACGTCGGCATCATCAATAACGGACGGCTCGTCGCCCAGGGATCATTGGACGAGCTGCGTTCGGGAGTCGTTGCTGGCACGGCATCTCAAGCTGGCGAAAAAATGACTTTGGAAGAATTCTTTCTTCATACAGTGGGCGGTTCGCGTGCCGCAACCCAGGAGCTTTCATGGCTGAGCTGAACCCCGCCCTTGGCGCACAGCTTCGCGCAATCGGGATTCTGCGCTGGCGGCTGTTTGTAAATTCTTTGCGCTCGATCCGCGGGCGGCTCAATCTGGTTTCGCGATCACTGGCGGCCCTGGTGGTGCTTTCGGCCGCGATTGGAGGCGCGCTCACCTTGGGCGCTGTGTCCTGGGGGATGACAAACGAGCATCAGTTGGTGTGGCTGGCTGTGCCATTCTGGCTGATTTTTCTTTTCTGGCAACTCTTCCCCGTGATGGCGACAGCCTTCACGCAAAACATCGATGCGTCGATGCTGCTGCGATTTCCGTTGAGCTACTCCGGCTATTTTCTGGTGCGGCTGATTTATGGCGCTCTTGATATCGCGACTGCACTGGGCATCACCTGGTGCTTAGGTCTGTTGATTGGAGTCAGCGCCGCTGACTTCAAGCTGGCGCCGTGGGCGCTGCTCGCTATCGGCAGCTTTGTGTTGTTCAACCTTGTGCTCGCGCGGATGATCTTTGTCTGGATTGAGCACTGGCTGTCGAACCGCCGCAGCCGCGAAGTGATGGGAGTGCTGTTTTTGCTGCTGCTGATCGGCTTCCAACTGGCAGGGCCGGTGCTGGGACGCTACAGCCGATGGCCGACCCCGCAAAGAGTGGCTGTACTGGCGAAATTGCTGCCGCTGGAACGATCGCTGCCTCCGGGTATGACAGCAGCGGTGATCACGGATGCCACAAGGAGCCAGAACTCGTCAGCATGGGTTTCTTTTGCTCTGATGGGAGGCTATACCGCGGTCGCGGTCGGGATGTTGCATCTACGATTGCGTGGTCAATATCGTGGCGAGAATTTATCGCAAGGAGAGAGGCGGCGGGTGGCGGCGGAAGTTCGAAATGGCGTCATTCGACACGGCTGGCGTCTGCCCTTGTTGTCGGGACCCGTCTCGGCAGTTTACGAAAAGGAACTGCATTATTTTTCGCGTAGTGGGCCCATGTTGTTCACGCTGGTCATGCCGGTGATTATGGTTTTTGTTTTGTGGGGTGGCCGGCGAGCGCTGATGGGCCAGCAAATGAGTTTTGTATTTCCCATTGGGGCGGCCTATTGCATGATGGTAATGACCAACATCGTCTACAACAGCTTCGGCGGCGATGGGGGCGGGATTCAGTTTTTTCTGTTTTCTCCGATTTCGTTTCGCCGGATCACCGCAGCCAAGAACCTGGCGCAGCTGACAATTCTCGCGCTTGATGTGTCAATTCTTTGGCTGGGAATACGGTTAATTTTTCGTCCTCCCAGGCTGAGGGTGATTGCCCTAACCGTGGCCTGGCTGCTCTTTGCGATTCCGCTTAACTTTGCGATAGGCAACCTCTTGTCTCTCTACTCTCCCAAACGCATTGACTACGCGGTGTTCGGACGGCAACGGGCCGCCGAGACGACAATCCTGATCAGTCTGGCGGTGCAGATGGTCCTGCTGGGGGTTGGGGTGCTTGCTCTGTTTGTTGCACGCCACTACCACACCATGTGGGCAGGCACAGCTGTCTTGGCGGCGCTCGCTGTTCCTTCAATCATGAGCTACTTTATTCTCCTGAGCCGAGTCGATCGCATTGTTGCATTACGCCGTGAAGTCCTGACCTCTGAACTTTGCCGGGCGTAAAACATTCCGGATTCATGAAACATTTGTGCTTACCCAAGCGTATTCTTACTGTGACGCAACGTTCGTTCCTGGGGAGAGGGACTATGTTGAAACAACGAACGATTCTTTTGCTGCTGGCACTTGTTTTGTTTGCAGTGGTTTTTACGTGCGGAGCGCAAACTCCGGCATTTCACGATCAGCCGGGCGCGCTGGTCCTGGTATTCAAAGACGGTCATACGAAGAGCTTCGCGGTCGCAGAGGTTTCCCGTATCGAACTCAATCCGACGCGGGTTGTTTTGAAGAATGGACATGAGGAAAATTTCGCCGCCGGTGAAATCACGCATATTGAGATGAGCAGCGCGGGTGTAGAAAAAGGCGTTCTGGGCCGTAATCACTTTGTCGGAAAATGGAAGGTTGGCACCGGCCTCGGGAACGGAACGTTCGTAATTACGCTGAATCGGGATGGCGAAGCCCATAAAACGATCGGAGCTAACCACGGCACATGGGAGCTTGTTAACGGAGAAGCGCGTATCCGCTGGGACGATGGCTGGCACGATGCCATCCGCAAAGTAGGCAGCAAGCACGAGAAGTTTGCCTACGAGCCCGGGAAATCTTTTGAAGACGAGCCTTCCAATGTGACCGATGCGCAGAGCCTGAACGCACAGCCGATTTAATTATCTTGCTCCAGAGGCGAGCGCATGCCCGAATGGTTCGTCGCGAGCGGATTCACGCAAGTAAAGCAGCAACGGCAGCGCCAGCGAGACTCCGACCAAAATCAGCGCGGGAAGCAACGCCCATCGGAAACGCATTTTCCCGCGTTGACCCTCGACTGTTGCAAAAACCACGACCACAACCGCTGATATCACCACGTCGAGCGCGAAAAAGATGCTGGTCTGATTGACGAGAATTTCCTGCACAAACAAGCGCAAATTCAATCCATGCGCAACCAGCCAAGGCAGGAAAGCGGCATACGGAATGGCAGTGCCGACCACGCACAAAAGCAGATAGATGTGCTTGGGTTTCATACCGCGATTCTTGCATGCAGGCACTGATTTGGAAAGGCAGCGCTGCTACAATGCGTGCCGCCGATGAACTTCCAGTGTTGCGGACGCGTATTCTTATAGTGAGACGGTTTGGGGCTGGTCTCAAATAGCTGTCAGCCGTCAGTCATCAGCCATCAGGAAAACCCCTTATCACGAGCGCCCTGAACGAATCGCACGGGCCACTCGAAGAAAAGGGAGGAGAAAGCTTCACCTTATTCTCCTGCGGGCGGGAGGCTGATAGCTGATGGCCAATGGCTAAGTTTCTTCCCAATCCGCAAACAATTCCGGGGAGTGCGACTTGGAAGACGCCCACGTGGCAGCTTTGCTGGTCCGTCGCTGCGTTGCCGGCGACGCTGCTGCCTGGGAGGAAATCGTCCAACGCTATCATCGGCGCATCTACAACATCTGCTATCGGTTTACGGGATCAGGCACAGATGCGGACGATCTGACGCAGGAGGTTTTTATTAAGATGTACCGCACCTTGAATACATACGAGGCCGAGCGTGGCGCATTTATGACGTGGGTCACAACTATGACGCGCAACCTGCTGGTGGATCACTTTCGTAAGACCAGGCAGGAGCGGATCACCGATTCGCTGGACACCACAGCATCAGAGCAGGAAGATGCCATGCCGCTCAACGAGCGTATCCCCGACCGCGGACCTGCGCCCGATACGAAGGTGCAAAGCAGGGAAGCGGGAGAAGCGGTTCACCAGGCGCTGCAGAAGTTATCTCCAGAGCTCCGGGAAGCAGTGATTCTAAGGGACTTACAGGATATGGACTACCGCGAAATCGCTACCGTACTTCGGGTTCCCGAGGGTACTGTGAAATCCAGAATTAACCGGGGGCGTGCGGAACTTGGACGCCTCCTCCAACGTACATATAGGCAGGTGATGTGATGGCAGGCCAAGGACATAACGGAATGCAGTGCTCAGAGTTCGACGCTCTGCTCAGCCAGGCCATTGACGGCACCCTCTCTGGCGAGAGACTTACGGCCTTCGAGGCGCACGCGCGCGAATGCAAGAATTGTGGCCCTCTGCTTTCTGAAACCGAAGCAGGCCTCAGCTGGCTGAAGTCGCTGGGGGAGGTCGATCCTCCCGAGGAGCTGGTCCCCAACATTCTGGTGCGCACCACGGGAATTGACACCGTTCGCCTGCATCAGGGCCAACGCGTGACCACTTCCTGGATGGACCGCGTAGGCGAGTTGGCGGCAGCTGTGTTCTCGCCAATCGTGGCTGTCGCTCGGCAGCCACGGTTTGCCATGTCATTTGGCATGGCATTCTTCACCCTGTCGGTTGGCCTAAGCCTCGCCGGAGTGAAGATAAGCGACCTGCGGCACGTGGATCTCCGGCCGAGCGCGATTCGTCGCAACTACTATGAGACTTCCGGCCGCGTGGTGAAGTATTACGAGAATATTCGCTTCGTGTACGAAATTGAATCGCGGGTGCGCCAGTTTAAGCAGGCCACAACGCCTGCCGGGGAGCAGCCCGAAAGACAAAACAACAACAACCGCAAGGAGAACAAAGACAACAGAAGTGGGCAACCCGACCAGAAACAGGAACGTAACTACAGCAGGGGAGACAGCGTGACCATCTACGCTGCACTTCACGAAAACGGGGACATCCAGAATGCCGCGTTGGGGCAATTTGGAGCGGCTGAGCCGCCTGTAGTGCCTGGGGCCACTGACAGGAGGTTTGTATGAACTGCGCCAATCATCCGCAAAATCCAGTGAGCGCTTATTGCCGCACCTGCGGCAAACCGCTCTGCAAGGACTGTACGCGCTCCGTCGCAGGAGTGATCTATTGCGAGAACTGTCTCGCTGAACGTGTCGCGGGCTCTGCACCGGCCGCTTCGGCATTCCAGCCTGCGCCGGGTTACACGGCGACAACTCCGCGAAGCCCGGCAGGTGCCGGCCCGCATCCGGCGGTGGCTGGCATTCTGGCGGGATTCTTTCCATTCGGAGTTGGCCCGGTTTACTGCGGACAATACGCCAAAGGGCTGGCGTACCTCATCATCTTTGTGTTGCTGATTGTCGGCGCGAACCACTCGAACAGTGACACGATGGGGACGATATTCGGGTTCGCGATCGCCGGATTTTACTTCTACCAGCTTATTGAAACAGTGAAATCTGCCAAAGCGATGCAAGCTGGACAGCCTGCTCCTGACCCGTTTGGGCTAGGAACAATGTTCAGTCCCGGCGAGCGCGTGAACTTCTCCAAGGGCGTGCCGACTGGCGCCGTAGTTCTGATTGGACTGGGGATATTGTTCCTGCTGCATAACCTGGGAATCTGGTTCCTCGAAGTGGACCGTATTTGGCCGATTTTTCTGATTGCATTGGGCGTGTGGTTGTTCGTGAAGAGACGAACTTACGGCGACAGCTTCAGGCAATATCGCAGCATCACCGGGCCCGCCATCCTGGTCACGATCGGCGTGCTATCGCTTCTAGACAATCTGCACGGTCCCGGTTGGGACCGCACCTGGCCTGTAATTCTGTTGGTCATCGGCGTCATTAAGTTGATGGAACGTGGCTATCTGGGAGGTGGGCCGCCGGTGCCGCCTATGGGCACACCGCCCGGCTCTGAATTTCCTCCAGCGCAGCAACCTCCGAGTGAAGTGAATAGCGAGGTGAAAAATGGCTAGCACAGTGCAAGCTCCGCCTCCAGCGCCTCCGCAAAGGCCCCGGCCACCGCGGTCTCTGGCAGGACCGATTGTGCTTATCCTGATCGGCATTTTCTTCCTGCTCGGCAATATGGGGATCCTCGAGTGGCACAACCTGGGCTATTGGTTTGCGCACTACTGGCCCGCGTTGCTGATCTTGTGGGGAATCATCAAGCTGCTTGAGTACCAGCACGCCAACCGCGAGGGATATCGGTCACCGGGAATCGGTGCAGGCGGGGTCCTGCTAATTATCTTTCTTGTGATTGCCGGACTGTCGGCAACCGAAGCCTATCGCGTGAACTGGGACGAATTTCGCGATCAAATGCACATCGAAGGCGATGTTCCCTGGTGGGGACACACCTACACTTATACCGATGAACTGCAGCAGGCATTTCCATCTGGCGCCAGCCTGCGCGTGAACAGCGAGCGCGGCGCCGTGAACTTGAGCACGTCGGATGACAATCAGATTCATGTGACTGTTCACAAGCGCATCAATGCTGATCGGCAGGGCCAGGCCGACGACTGGAACAAATCCACTCGCCCACAGCTCAGCATGGGCGGCCAGATTGTTACGCTGCAGGCCAACACGCGCGGCGCTGGCGATCACTGGGTGAGCAGTGACCTGGACATTACCATTCCCCGCAAAGCCTCGGTGGTGATTTCAACTCACCACGGTGATGTCAGCATTATGGGGCGGGACGGAAGTGCGTCGGTGACCAGCCAGGACGGCGAGGTTTCTGTTTCCGATCTCAGCGGACCGTTAACGCTGAATCTCGACAAAAGCTCAGCCCGCGTTTCGCAGGTGAGTTCCGACGTGACCGTTCAGGGCCGCGCCAATGACGTGTCGCTCGAAGACGTGAAGGGCGCAGTGCGGCTTGACGGCGACTTTATGGAGAGTGTGAAGCTTTCGCGCATCGCAAAACCTGTCAACTTCAAAACCAGCCGCACCGACATGGATTTCACCAAGCTAGATGGCTATCTGAATCTTGACTCCGGCGATCTCGAGGCTAGCAGCGTGAGCGGCCCTTTGAGACTGCGCACTCGTTCCAAGGACATCATGCTGAACGGCGTGACTAACGATATCCACCTGGAAGACGAGAATGGCGCGATCGAGATCCACGTCAACAAGCTCGGAAGTTTAGAAGTTTCTAACAGCAAGGGCGACATTCGTATTTATGTGCCGCAGAAGGCCGGATTCCAGGTGCAGGCGCAGGCGCGTGATGGGGAAATCCAGACCGATTTTAGTTCGCTGAAACTGGATAACGGCGACGAACGGTCGACGGCATCGGGTTCTGTCAATGGCGGCGGCCCGCGCATGGTGATCAACAACGAGCACGGCACGATTGAGATTCGCGCAGGCGCGGTGGTGCCTCCTTCGCCAGCGAATGCAAAGGCGCCGAGAGCGCCGGCGGTTCCGAATGCGCCGGAAGAAACAGAGAATTAATTTGCTGATGTCATCCCGATGCGTCCGCCAGGACACAGAGGATCTGACGATACGATGAGTCGGCGTGGTTGGGTTGCCTTGTGATGTGTGTACCTGTGCAGGAGAAGCCAGACTGCATAGGCGATGCGAGCCCATTTTAGATCCCTCTCGGCCTGACGCCCGCTCGGGATGACAAAGACTAAAGAGGCCGTTCCTACAGGTCGTCCCGAAGGAACCTGCCGTAGCTGGGCAATTGATTCTGTCCAGGCGCGCAAAGCATCTTTCCAGGTGGCAACTCATCTGTTTTAAATATCTCTTAATATAGATAGAAGGTTTAACCATGCTAAAACCAGGTGACATTGCAATCGTCAGTGGGGCGCGTACGCCCTTCGGGCGCTACTGTGGCAAGCTGAAAGATTTTACGGCGCAAGAACTAGGCGCGATCGCGGCCAAAGGCGCGATCGATCGCTCTGGGGTGAAGGCGGAGGAGTTCGATCACGTCGTCTTTGGCAATGCGCAGCAAACATCCGGCGATGCTTTGTATGGCGCACGCCACGTGGGGCTGCGCGCGGGCCTGCCGATCGAGATTCCCGCGCTGACCGTTAACCGACTATGCGGGAGCGGAATGCAGGCCATGGTGAATGCCGCTCATTTGATCCAGCTCGGCGAAGCGTCGGTGGTTCTTGCCGGCGGCATGGAGGCGATGTCGCAGGCGCCGTTTGTAATCCGGGGGCGCGACGGATTCAGTCTGACCCCAGGTGGAAAGCTGGAAGATTCCCTGATGGTCGCGCTGTTCGACAGCTATTGCGGTCTATCGATGGCGAGCACGGCCGATTTGTATGCGTCGCAGCAGGGGATCACGCGCGAGATGCAGGATTGCCTGGCGATGAGCTCTCAGAAGCGCGCCGACGATGCATATAAAGGTGGACGTATTCAGGAGGAACTTGTTCCTGTTCCGCTGAAGGACCGCAAAGGCGAATCTACCGGCGAGATGTTCACTGAGGACGATCACCGACGTCCGCAGACGACGATGGAAGGCCTGGCAAAGTTGAAGCCAGCATTTGGGAAGGGAACTGTGACGGCCGGGAATGCAAGCGGAATTGTAGATGGCGGCGGGGCCGTGGTGATGATGTCGTTGGAGGATGCCGGCAAGCGCGGAATCCAGCCGTTGGGCAGGATTGTCAGCTGGGGAATCGCCGGGGTTGATCCGAAAATCATGGGCAGCGGGCCGGTTCCGTCGACGAAGATCGCTCTGCAGAAAGCCGGGATGACTCTCGAGCATATCGATCTGATCGAAGTGAACGAAGCCTTCGCGGCGCAGTATCTGGCGGTCGAAAAAGAATTGGGACTTGATCGCGAGAAGACGAATGTTAACGGCGGCGCGATTGCCTTGGGTCATCCGCTGGGTGCGACGGGAACGCGGCTGGTGATCACGTTGTTATACGAGCTGCGCCGCCGCAAGAAGAAATACGGACTGGCGACCGCGTGTATTGGCGGCGGGCAGGGAATCGCGATGGTGGTGGAAAGTCTTGGTTAACTTCCGCACACCTGGGCGGACGTAGTGATGAGCAAGAAGAAAGTTTTTCTTTTTTCACTCTTAGTTGGCGTAGTAAGCACACTTATTGCGTATTGGGTTGCGAGCGTAACGAAGTGGAAGTTCCTGGTTTTGGTAATCGGACCGGGAATATTCGCCAATATGATGACCTTCGGCGTGCACGGCAGCCTGACACCTCATCCGATCGTGTCATGGGCGATATTTGTAGGCACGAATGCACTCTATAACGGCGTCGTATTTTTCGTCCTAGCGATCGGTACACGCGCACTCTTGAGGTCGAAGCGAAGTGTCCTAGTTCACAAACAGGTATTTGATCCCGCGTTCATCCGCGTTAATCCGTGGCAAAGGAATTTGAGCGCTTGCCACTGTGAAGAAAGCGCGCTAGCGTTATAAGCATATGAGCGATTTGCGAAGCCAGATCAATAGCCTGTCCGCGGCGGAGAAGGCGGAACTGCTGGATACGGTCTGGGAGAGCCTGGAAGCGGACGCGGTGTCGCTGACGGATGCGCAACGGGCGGAACTTGATTACCGAATCTACCGGCAGGAGCAAAACCCTTCCGATGTCATTCCGTGGCAGCAAGTCAGATCAGGCCTGTTTAAGAAATCGTGATGCTCCCAGTCGTCTGGACTCCAGAGGCGAATGAGGATTTGCTGGACGCGCGGGCTTGGTATGACAACATTCGCCCGCAGCTTGGCGAGCGTTTCGCCTTGGCGGTCGACGCCACGGTTGAGGCAATGGCGGAACATCCATTGCAATTTCCTGTCGTTCACCGGGGCCGTCGGCGTGCGGGAGTGCGGCGCTTTCCCTACGGGGTTTCTTCGAAGTTCAGGAGCATCGCATAACGGTGATCGCCTGCTTCCACGGCAGGCGCAATCCGAGGCGCTGGCAGTTGCGGTAAAGGTCTGATTGTACGCACATTGCTCTTAAGTGTTTTTCCCCAAGAAGGCAATCTTATGGAAGTCAAGAAAATTGGCGTTCTCGGTTGTGGGCTGATGGGTTCCGGTATCGCGCAAGTCGCGGCGACGGCTGGATTCGAAACCATCGTGCTCGAGGTCGAGCAGAAGTTCCTCGACAAGGGCTTTGCGGGAATTGAGAAATCACTGTCGAAGTTTGCTGAGCGGCCCCCGGAGAAGGGCGGCATCACACAGCAGCAGAAAGGCGAAATCCTCGCGCGGCTGAAAGGCACGACTGACAAGCGCGAACTGGCGCATTGCGACATCGTAATCGAAGCCATCATAGAGAACGTTCCGCAGAAAAAACAAATGTACGCTGCGCTCGACGATGTGGTGAAGAAGCAAGCCATCTTCGCTTCGAATACATCCTCCATTTCGATCACTGAACTGATGACCGCGACCAAGCGGCCCGAGCGCTTCATCGGGCTGCACTTTTTTAATCCGGTGCCGCTGATGAAGCTGGTCGAAGTAGTGCGCACGATCGCGACGGCCCACGACGTTTACGAATCCGCTTACGAGTTCGCTAAAAAGCTGGGCAAAGTTCCGGTGCGTGCGAAGGACACGACCGGGTTCATCGTGAACCGGCTGCTGGTGCCCTACATGCTCGACGCCATCCGCGCATATGAAGAAGGTGTGGGCTCGATCGAGGACATCGACAACGCGATGAAGCTGGGCTGCGGCTATCCCATGGGACCGTTTACGCTGCTCGATTTCGTCGGCCTCGACACGACCTACTACATTACGCACGTGATGTTCGACGAATTCAAAGAGCAGCGTTTTGCATCGCCTCCACTGCTGAAACGGCTGGTGATGGCGGGTTGGTACGGGCGGAAGTCGGGGAAAGGGTTTTACGATTATGCGGACCCGAATAATCCCAAGGTGAATAAGTTGTGACTTCTTCCTAGGTGGATGCTAGCATGTGGGACTGATTTCGCGAGGTAACGCCATGTGGCGCTGCGATCCGATGCGAGTCTTACTGTTTATTTTTGCTGCCTCCGCCGTTTTCGGTCAGTCAAGATCACAAAATTGGAAATTCTGCGCCAGCAATGATCCTGCGCGGAGCATCGCAGGATGTTCTGCAATCATCGAAGCTGGCCAAGAAACAGTTACTAACCTCGCGAGAGCCTTCGATAGCCGCGGTTTGGCATATGCTCGCAGGCACGACTTTGATCGCGCAATACAGGAGTACAACAAGTCGCTCCAGCTAGACTCAAACTCCGCGACCGCCCACTACAACCGTGGTGTTGCATACGAGTTCAAAGGCGACTACGAGCGCGCGTTTCCGGACCTCGATGAAGCTGTACGGCTAACACCACAGGACCCTGATTCCTACTTCTGCCGCGGTCTGGCATTCGAACACAAGGGAGAGTATGACAACGCGATCGAGGACTTTAATCAAGTCTTGCGCCTGAATCCTATCTATGCAGCTGCTTTTTACAACCGTGCTCTCTCGTACGCACACAAACGCGACTACGTTCGCGCAGCGGCAGATTACGGTCGGTGGCGTCGATTAAGGGCAGGTCGCCCAGGCAGCTTGCAATTATTCGTCGTGCTTGTGTTACTGGGTTGTGCCATCGGTTCGTTGTGGCGGTTATCGCCACTTGGTAGCGGGACCGCAGGAGATCAATCGCACTTTACCTCCTTGTTCTCAGACAAAGGCACTGGTTCGAACAATTCAGACGCCGACTTAATAGATCAATTATGACCTTCACCAACATTCTCTTCGAAAAGAAAAACGCAATCGCTTACGTCACCGTGAACCGGCCGAAGGTGCTCAACGCGCTGAACATGGCCACAATGGAAGATCTACGCGCGGCGTTTCATGACATCAAGAATGACGCGGACGTGCGCGTGGTCATCGTGACCGGGGCGGGAGAGAAGGCATTCATTGCTGGCGCGGACATCGCCGAGCTCAACCAGAACGACGCGATTACTGCCAAGGAGTACACGCACCGCGGGCAGAGCGTGCTCAACCTGATCGAGAATCTGGGCAAGCCGGTGATCGCCTGCATCAATGGATTCGCGCTGGGCGGGGGATGCGAAGTTGCGATGGCTTGCACGTTTCGTCTCGCAAGCGAGAATGCCAGACTCGGGCAGCCGGAAGTGAAGCTCGGAATCATTCCCGGATACGGTGGCACGCAGCGCCTGCCGCGGCTAGTGAGCAAAGGAATCGCGCTGCAGCTTCTGCTCACCGGCGAAATGATCAGCGCGCAGGAGGCGCTGCGGATCGGGCTGGTCAATGAAGTGACCGCGCCGGCAGAGCTGATTCCTCGTGCCGAGGCGATTGCGCAGAAGATCATCGCGAATGGGCCGCTGGCCGTGCAGTACACGATGGAGGCCGTGAACAAGGGCTGCGAGGGAACGCTGGCCGAGGGTCTTTACATCGAAGCAGTGCTGTTTGGGATGGCCTGCGCAACCGAAGATGAGAACGAGGGGACGAGGGCGTTCTTGGAGAAGAGGGCAGCGCAGTTCAAGGGCAGGTGACTTCCTTTCCGCGGATGAACGCGGATTTTCACGGATTGCATTTATCATTGTCATCCTGAGGCGGCTTAGCCGCCGAGGGATTTATGCATTGCGCACCGAGATAAATGCATAGATTCTTCGCTTCGCTCAGAATGACTGCGATCGGAGAAAACCGATTTCACCACAGAGGCACAGGGGTACAGAGGACATAATTGAGCAGAAGAGTCGGGAGAAGACCGTCGCGGGTAAGCTGAGTGCATCTGGTTTTCGGTTCGGAATCGTCGTCTCGCGTTTCAATGAGTTCATCACGGATCGGCTTCTTCGGAGTGCGTACGACGGACTTCTACGCTCGGGTGCTGCGGAACAACATATTGACATTGTACGCGTGCCGGGTTCGTTTGAAATTCCGTCTGCGGCGCGGACGCTGGCAGAAACTGGAAAGTACGACGCCATCATCTGCCTTGGGTGCCTGCTGCGTGGAGATACTGCGCACTACGACGTGATAGTCAATGAAGTGACACGCGGGATTGGGCAGTCGGCGCAGGAGACGGGCGTGCCGCACGCGTTTGGCGTGCTGACCTGCGATACGTTGCAACAGGCGATCGATCGTGCTGGGCTGAAGATGGGCAACAAAGGATTCGAAGCCGCGCTGGCTGCAGTGGAAATGGCGAATCTGCAAAGAGCCATCACCGATCAGCGATCAGCCGCGAGAAAAACCGACATACGCCGCGCGTCATCCGTCGTTCGCGAAAACAGCCAGCCCACGCGGCGCTCGTCCGCGAAAAACTCTCCTTCAATCAAGAAACGCAAATCATAATTCACGCCTTTGCTTCTCGATGCCATTCTTCCTTCCTGTAAACTGACCGCTGAGGGCTGATGGCTGACGGCTTTATGGGCACCCGCCGCAAATCCCGCGAATTAGCGCTGCAGATGCTGTTTCAGGCCGATCTTGGCCAGCAGGCTTCCGATGAAGTGCGCAAAACGTTTTGGCGCGGCCGCGGCGAAGTCTCTCCGGAAGTGCACGGATTCGCCGAAGACATTTTCCGCGTGGCCCAGGACCGGGCGATGGAAATCAATCAGATGATCCAAACCCACGCGGAACACTGGCGCGTCGATCGGATGGCGGCAGTTGATCGCAACATTCTGCGCGCAGCAGTCGCAGAACTGCTCGGCTTTCCGAAAACGCCGCGAGCCGTTGTCATTAATGAGGCCATCGAGATCGCAAGAAAGTTTTCCAGCCCCGAATCAGTACAGTTCATCAACGGCGTGTTGGACAGCATCGGAAAAGAGATCGAAGCGCAGGACTCAGGCTCCAGGCTTCAGACGCCAGGCATTTGAGTTTCAGCCTACGGCTTCGCCACCACCAAGTCTGGATTACATGTCACGGGCGGCTGTGTCGCGGGATTGCCGGGACCAACACAAAGACTGCTTTGAGGAAAGGGAAACGTGACCTGCTGCGTATCGGCCTGGGTGGTTGTGTTGATCACGTGCACGGCGCCATCGCTCGCACCCACAAAAAGCAGGTCACCCGCGGGGCTGATGGACGCGCTCAAAGGAGTTGCATTGCCGGCGAGCGAAATATCTGCAGCCGTTTGCGTATTGCGATCGAATGCGATGATGAACGGCAAGTTTGCCGTTGAGGCGCCGGATCCCGTTTGTCCCAAAACGTAGGCAGTCGAACCGTCCGAGGAAAGAAAAAACTGCGTAGGCGTAAAGCTGCTTACCCCGAGGCTGATCGCGGGGCCGGCGACGTTACTGATCGTGAGAAACCCGCGCGGAGCCGGGCAACCGGGAACGCCGACAGCAGCGGTTCCGGTAATTTGAGCGGTCACGGTTTGTACTGTCGAACCATTCACCGCCAAAGCGGATTGCCCATCAGGAAGAGCGCGAATAAACTGACTGGGCAGGGGAACTGCGCCAATCGATCCTGCGGCTGCAGGATCGTCACAGGTTGGAAGAAACGAGGCCCCGAGTGGATCTCCTCCGGCGATGTAACCTAGCGTTCCGTTGCCAATAAAAGCGGCATCGGTCGCGGGCGCGTTCAGCGGAACCATCTTCTCCGCGTCCACTTTCGAAAAAACCAGCAAGCAGCCGGGTAAAGCTGAACCGGGACACGACTGACCTGAAACAATGTAGGCTTTGAAACCGCCGGCGAAGCTTTCAGTTGAAAACGCAGCTGCGGTTGCACCGTTCATGAGAAAAGTGGCGGTGTTTTGAGATGTACCGGAGCAGCTTTGGCAAATGAAGACGCGATTGGGTGAATCGGCGGTGTCAGAAAAAATCGCCAAGGAGCCTTCCGGAGAGGTTGTCAGCACCTTCCCGGCAACTTTGGCAATTTCCGCCACGTTTGAACCACTCAGGACCATGGCTTGCTGCGTGCCAAAGGCCAAGGAGTTGACTCCGAGATAACCGTTTGCACCTTGAGGATCGAAGATGAACGAATTTGGGGCGAATGGAAGGGTGATGGGTGTTCCAGGAGTAAAGTTGGCGGTTGCGCTGCTGCGCGTGATCGGAACGATACGTGTGGTGCACGATTGATTTGTGCTGTTCGTCGGCGGATTGCAGGCCGTAGACGTCACATACACCGTCGGACTCGGCAATGTTGGTGATGCGGCAACGTTGAAGTCAATAGCCTGAGTCGGATAGACCGGCATCGAAGGTGTAATTCCGCCGTTGCAGGTGGGCGGAGTGCAGGATGCGGTGATCGCACCTGCGCCGTGTCCTGAAGCGGTGACTGTGCCAACACTGCCGAACGCAGTACTTGTGGCTCCGCCGACCTTCACCGCAATGGGATTGCTCGAGCTCCAGGTGAGTGGCACACCGGTGAGGGGCATGCCGAGAATATCGGACACCGTCGCATTAAGGGTTGCTGTGGCGCCGCTACTAAGGTCGAACGAAGTGGCAGGATTCCCTAATTCACTGATTGAAATCGACTGAACCGGGCAGGTTGTGAATTGCAGAGGCTGGCTATTGGTCCCACCTGAGCTGGCAAAAAAGAAACTTGTGCCAGGAGCATTTGCGGTTGCTATTTGCTGATTCAGGCACTGTCCTTGCTGCCCCTGGCTGCATTGGGTCGAGCCTGGCGCCAGGGCTGCTAAAGATACAGCGCTGGTGGTCTGTCCGGTTACGGGTACTGACTGCCAGGTAAATGGACCTACCGAGGCGGTGATATCTGTGTTGCCGTTGAAAGCGAAAGCCTGATAAACAGCGCTCTCTGGCCCAGAGGGAGCCCCCTTTGACAAGCACAGCGTGGAGAGCGTGGGCGGCTGGTTCGGAACCTTACTGATCACAATATTGGTGATGTGTTGGTGCACGAAAATGGTGATTGGCGGGCTGCTTACTCCCTGCGCAATGGCCGCCACTTGAGCTGTGCCGGTCGATCCTGGAGTGCAAACGACTGGGTTGACGAGTGAATCCCAGGTGCCCGCGCAGGCGAGCCCATTCTTAGCGACGCTCACGACTGAAGGGTTGCTGGACTGAAACGCGAAGGTTTCAGTGAGAGTAGTGCCGGCATCGTTCCTGGCTGTGGCGGTCAGAACCTGAGTCTTTCCAACTTCCAGAGATATGTTGGGCGAAGGAGTCAATGAGACATTCTTTGGAACTGAGTTGGCGACAACGCGAGTCGGGCTGCTGCTGCTGCACGATCCAAGAAATATGCAGCCCAGGGTAATGCCTACAAGAGCTGCGCCAGACGCAAACCTACGCATGAGTCCTTTCCTCTGGGAGAATGAGAGTGTGCTGGAAAACACTCAGTGTAGAGTCTGCGCATTTTTTCAGCAACTTCAAGCCGGGATCGGCAGACTTCGAAATGAGAAAACTCATTACAACGTGAGATGCAGCTCGAGGAGAATAATGCCGGGATCGAAAGCTTAGAATGCAGGTTGACGGTTTGGTCTGCAGGTTGTTATAGTTGAACAGTTCCGCGAGTGAACTTCCCTGCCGGTTTTGTGTGCCTGCTCGAATGCGCGAGCAGAATACTGGAACGAGCAATTAGGGTGTAGAAAAACGTCTTCGAAAGTTGGAGACGCCCTCGCTGAAATGCTTCGCGAACGGCTCCCGTCATGGGAGATTATGCGAAGCAGCGCTGGCGAAACGGAGCGCTTCCCGTTCTCGGGCTTGGGGCCACCGTCGCCGGACCTGTCAAAGGGAAAACGAATCTCCGGTCTGTTGCGCCGGAAGTATGGATAGTTAAGCTATCCAGCCGAATCCTGGAACGATCTGGGAAATGTTGTGTGGCGGAATAGCCACGCTTTGGTGTGGGCGGTTTGTAATTTGTGCCAAGGAGCGAGAGTGCCTACTTTTAATCAATTGGTTCGGGCTGGAAGGGAGCGGCCGCGATATAAGACAGCGAGCCCGGCGTTGCAGTCCTGTCCGCAGAAGCGCGGCGTTTGCACGCGCGTCTATACCCAGACGCCGAAGAAGCCGAATTCTGCGTTACGTAAGGTTGCTCGCGTTCGCTTGACGAATGGAATCGAAGTCACGACTTATATTCCCGGTGTCGGCCACAATTTGCAGGAGCACTCGATTGTTCTGATCCGAGGAGGCCGCGTAAAAGACCTGCCCGGTGTGCGTTATCACGTGATCCGCGGAACGCTCGATGCCGTTGGTGTCGCGAACCGCATGCAGGGGCGCTCCAAGTACGGGGCGAAGCGGCAAAAGAAGGGATAACGGCAGTTTCGAGTTTTAAGTTTCGAGAATTTACGCCGTGGTTTTGAGACTCGAACGCTAGGAGCTAAAAGCTGGTTTTATGCCTCGCAAAGGACATATCGCAAAGAGAACGGTAGAGCCGGACCCGGTTTATGGTTCCGATCTGGTGACGAAGTTCGTGAATTCCATGATGTGGGCTGGCAAGAAGAGCACGGCGGAGGGCATCTTCTATGAAGCCCTGAGCCGGTTGCAGCAAAAGGGCGGCGACGAACCCCTGAAGCTGTTCAAGAAGGCGGTTGAGAACTGCAAGCCCTTGCTCGAAGTCAAGACGCGGCGCGTCGGCGGCGCGAACTACCAGGTTCCGGTGGAAGTGAACCCCGACCGGCGTACGTCGCTGGCGGTGCGATGGCTGATTTCGTACTCGCGTGGCCGCGGCGAAAAAGGAATGATCGACAAATTAAGCAACGAGTTGCTCGATGCCGCCAATGGTCGCGGCGCGGCGATCAAGAAGAAAGAAGATGTGCACCGCATGGCGGAGGCGAACAAGGCCTTCGCGCATTACAGATGGTAAGCGGTGAGCATCGAGCGGTGAGCGAGGGCTTGCTCGCGGCTCGCGGCTTTCGGGTTTAAATTACGAAATACCCGATTGCATATTTATCAAATCGAATCAGGTGAGAGTTTGAGCACTACTCCGGCAAATACGGTCGGCGAGCAGGAAGTCCGCAAGGATGAACGGAAGAAGAGTGTGTCCAGAACCGTCCCATTAGAGCGCTGCAGGAATATCGGCATCATGGCCCACATCGATGCCGGCAAGACCACCACCACTGAGCGCATCCTTTATTACACCGGACGCACCCACCGCCTCGGCGAAGTGCACGAAGGCACCGCCACCATGGATTGGATGGAACAGGAGCAGGAGCGCGGCATCACTATTACGTCAGCGGCCACGACCTGTTTCTGGCGCGACGTTCGCGTCAATATCATCGACACGCCGGGTCACGTCGATTTCACTGCTGAAGTGGAGCGCTCTCTGCGTGTGCTTGATGGCGCTGTCGCAGTGTTTGACGCCGTGCACGGCGTGCAACCGCAATCGGAAAAGGTCTGGCGGCAAGCTGATAAATACGGCGTCCCCCGAATTTGCTTCATTAACAAGATCGATAAGATGGGCGCCGATTTCGAGCATGCCGTCGACACCATCCGCAAGCGCCTCAATGCCAAGCCTATCGCGATTCAAATTCCCATCGGACAAGAAGACAAGTTCAAAGGCGTTGTCGATCTGCTGTCCATGGAAGCGATCATTTGGAAAGATGAGACGCTGGGCGCTGAGTACATCACAGAAGAGATTCCCGCAGAGTTGAAGAAGAAAGCCGAAGCTTTCCGCGCGGCATTAGTTGAAACGGTCGCCGAGAACGATGATGAGATGCTGCACAAATTTCTCGAAGGCGAAGAGATTTCGGCTGATGAAATTCGAGCTTCGTTACGCAAATCGACAATCGCGCTGAAGGTTTTCCCGGTCGTCGTCGGAACCGCGTTCAAGAACAAAGGCATTCAGCCTTTGCTCGACGCCGTTGTTGACTACCTTCCTTCGCCGCTGGATGTTCCAGAGACACATGGCATTGATCCCGACCATGGGAAAACGATCACGCGCAAAGCTTCAGACGACGCGCCCTTCTCCGCGCTGGCGTTCAAAATCATGGCTGATCCTTACGTCGGTCAGCTGACTTTCATTCGCGTCTACTCTGGCATTTTGAAGTCTGGCGATTCGGTGCTGAATTCGCGCACCACCAAGAATGAGCGCATTGGCCGCTTGCTGAAAATGCACGCCAATAAACGCGAAGACATTCAAGAGATTCTTGCGGGCGACATTTGTGCGGCGGTCGGTCTTAAGAACGTTTCTACCGGCGACACGATTTGCGATCCGAAGCATCCCATTACTCTCGAATCCATCGAGTTTGCGGTTCCGGTTATTTCGGTCGCGGTTGAACCCAAGACGAAAGCCGACCAGGAAAAAATGGGCCTGGCGCTGAACAAACTGGCCCAGGAAGACCCCACCTTTAAGGTTCACACCGATCCCGATAGCGGACAAACCATCATCAGCGGCATGGGCGAGTTGCACCTTGAGATCATCATTGACCGCATGATGCGCGAGTACAAAGTCGAAGCGAACGTCGGCAAGCCGCAAGTGGCGTATCGTGAAACCATTCGCAAGCAGGCCGAGGCTGAAGGCAAATACATTCGTCAGACGGGCGGACGCGGTCAGTACGGCCACGTGAAGATTCGGCTTGAGCCGCAAGAACCTGGCAAGGGATACGAGTTCGAAAACGAAATCGTTGGCGGTGTGGTTCCGAAGGAATACATCAAGCCGGTGGACCAGGGAATTCAGGAAGCGATGGAAGGCGGCGTACTCGCTGGGTATCCCGTCGTCGATGTGAAAGTTGCGCTGTACGACGGCAGCTATCACGAAGTCGACTCGAATGAAATGGCGTTCAAGATCGCGGGATCGATGGCATTCAAAGAAGCTGCGCGCAGAGCCTCGCCAGTGCTGCTCGAGCCGGTGATGTCGGTTGAGGTTGTGACGCCAGAAGATTTCGCCGGCACGATTATGGGCGATTTGAGCTCGCGACGTGGGCGGATTGAAGGTATGGAGCACCGCGCCGGTTCGCAGGTGATTAAGGCCATCGTGCCGCTGGCAGAGATGTTTGGATACGCCACGCACATGCGGTCTTCGACGCAGGGCCGCGCCGAGTACTCGATGCACTTCGCGCGCTACGAAGAGGTGCCGCGCGGCGAAGCCGATGAAATCATCGGCCGCGCGCAAGGGCAAAAATAGATTTTGAGCTAGGAGCTAAGAGCTAGAGGCTGAATATGGCAAAAGAGAAATTTGAACGCACCAAGCCGCACTGCAACGTGGGCACGATCGGGCACATCGATCACGGCAAGACCACGCTGACGGCGGCGATCAC
>Ga0209580_10000074_pt1 | contig 85536 bp, 79 predicted proteins | sample Coa_R1_5_FD_187153 | JGI IMG/M metagenome (GOLD analysis project Ga0209580, IMG submission 187153) | Surface soil microbial communities from Centralia Pennsylvania, which are recovering from an underground coalmine fire - Coalmine... | ecosystem: Environmental > Terrestrial > Soil >... | reverse complement strand
GAGAATGCTGCCCTCATCCACATATAGGCGGTCCGCTTCCACCTGAATGCGTGGATAACGCGCGGCCAGCCGTTCCGCATGCCGCCAATGCGTGGTGGCCCGCTTGCCATCGAGCAGCCCCGTGGCCGCGAGCACGAAGACGCCGGAGCAGATCGAAACCAGCCGCGCCCCCGCCGCGTGAGCCGCCCGCAGTCTGCGGAGCAGCGCCTCGGGCGGAGCTTTGTCCACCTGCCAGCCGGGAACGATGATGGTCCCAGCCCTTCGCAGCACACCCATCCCATGCGGCGCCTGGACGCGAATCCCGCCGGTCGCTCGCAGCCGCGCGCGGTCCAGGGAGAACACGCGGAACTCATACCAGGGGACGTCCAGCTCCGGCCGGGACAGCCCAAACACCTCCGAAACGATTCCCAGCTCGAATGTGCCCATGCCGTCATACGCCATGGCGGCAAGCTTGCGCGGATCGCGGAGCGCCATGGCAGGATTTTAGCGCATATTGTCATTTCTGCCTCTCGACCCCGGCTGCCCAGGCGCGCGAAAGTAATCCCATGACCGCCCTCGAACACTTCGAAAGACTGCTCGAATTCGAAACCGACTGCTGGGATGTCCACCAGGACCTGAAGTCCGGCAAGGCCGATTACGTCATCCTGGATGTCCGCAGCCCGGAAGCTTATGCCGCTGGCCACATCCCCGGAGCCATCAACCTGCCCCACGGCCGAATCGTCGAGCGCAACCTCGCCGCATTCCCTGCCGGCGTCGCCTTCGTGGTCTACTGCACCGGCCCCCACTGCAACGGAGCGGATAAAGCGGCAGCGCGCCTCGCGCGCCTCAATCGAAAAGTGAAGAAGATGCTGGGGGGCATAGCGGGGTGGAAGTGGGATGGGTTCGAGTTGGAACAAGAAGTCAGAAGTCAGGAAACTGGCAACTTGGTCGGCAGCAAGATTGGAATCCGGACTTGATCTGGATACGTTCAAGTGCCGGTCAAAGACCAGAACAGGTCCCCTTCACCTGAATTCAATCGGAAATCCGTGAACAGGAATACAACCATGATGGGGACAGAAACAAGTCAAGCTGACGACTCCCGGTACGTTCGCCTGCTGAAGCAATTCGGAGAAGCATGGGATGCCGGGGACATTGACGAGCTCATGAGCATGATGACGGACGATTGTGTTTACTGTGCTTCGGTCGGACCCGAGCCAGGAACGACGTATGTGGGCAGGGAAGCAGTTCGAGAAGGGTTCCTGGCGATGTTGGCTTTTGATTCAGGTGGTGTGTCTCGTGCTGGCCGGGTGTTTATTGCAGGCAGCATTGGTGTCAGCGAGTGGTCTTATCTATTTCGGGCCGGACCCGGAGCCGGTTTTGAGGTCCGCGGGTGCGACATCTTTGAATTCCGCAGCGGCCGGATTTCCCGTAAGGACGCGTTCAGGAAGTCATTTTCCGGACCCGAGGAGGATGCCGGCGGCCGAGGAGACCTTGTTTGAATTTCCCACTGATCGCTGCAATCTATAGGTGAGGACAATGAAGGAGCTGCACATGCAGGAGACGCCACAACAGTACACTCAGCGCCTTCTGGGCCATACCGAGGGCAAAGACCCTCTGAAGGTGCAACGCGAGACACCGAAAAAACTTGCAGGGCTAATTCGCGGGTTAAGCCGGAAACAACTCACGCGAAAGCCGGCTCCGGACAAATGGTCAATCAGCGAAATTCTGGCCCACCTGGCGGATTCCGAGATCGTGGTGGCTTGGCGGCTGCGTCACATCTTGGGCAACAATGGCGCTCCCATCCAGGCATACGACCAGAATGTCTGGGCGGAAACTTTCGACTACGCCCACCGCGATGCCAAAGAGTCCCTGGAATTCTTTCAGGTACTGCGTGCCCGCAACCTGGCCATGCTCAAAGCGCTGCCTAAGAAGTTGTGGGAGAACTATGGCACGCATCAGGAGCGAGGCAAGGAATCGATTGCCCATATTGTCAGGATGTATGCCGGACACGACCTGAACCATCTGGGGCAGATGGAGAAGATCGTGGAAGGCGGTAGTTAGCAAAATAAGAAAATTCAGCATCAATTATTTCCAAACCATTCTTCTTTACAGCCTCGCTGTCCTTCAATTGAGAGATGGCCGCCTGAAGGAAGGGTCCGGCGACTGTGTTCCGTGCTGCAGACGAAAAGTTTAGACCTTCTCCCGAGTTCAGCTTTGTTAAAAGCTCCGCCTCTTTAGAACCCCGCGTTTGAATCTTCTAGGCCTCAACTTATCGCCGTGTTGCCGTGTTTGCGAAGCGTGAAAGACAGAAGACGCGGGAACCGCGATGCGGCCTGGCCGGATGGTTTTCGCGGTGAGACGGGGGACTTTCGAGCAAAGCGATAAGCAAGTCATCCTAACCGTCGCGGCGGGGAATCGTCTAAGTGAGAGTCGCGAAAACGGCACAGTGGAGGAGCGTCATGCGCCGCACCTCGATCATCTTTATCTTCCTCGCAACGATTTGCGGGATCCATGGGCTGGCGCAGGCGCCTGCCACCGCCGGACCGGAGCGAGGCACATTAGTACTGGAGGGCGGGGGCACTACCATAGGTGTCGCTGGCAGCAAACCCACCGCCGTCATCCAGAAGTTCGTGCAACTGGCGGGCGGTTCCGCGGCCAGGATTGTGGTCATCCCCACGGCTTTTCGGGACGATCTGGTCACCCCGGACGGGCTGCAGCAGGTGCGCGTCCGCGCTCAGGAGATTATGGGCGTCGATCATGTGACCATGATGCACACTCGCGACCGCAAGCAAGCTGATTCACCCGAGTTCGTGGCTCCGCTGAGGCAAGCCACGGGGGTTTGGATCCCGGGTGGCAAGGACGCGTACCTCATCGACGCGTACGTGGGCACGCGGGTGGAGATTGAAATCAAGGCGTTGCTGGCCCGCGGCGGGGTCGTCGGCGGAACTTCAGCTGGCGCCGTGATCCAGGGCTCGCTCGCGGTCGAGGGAAAGGTTGTGGATTCGGAGGGAAAGGTTGTGGATTCGCCGGTGAACCAAGGCGGCAAAACCCTGCGTGTGGACGCGACTCTCCCTTCCTGGGGATTGCTGACCAATTCTTTTGTTGAGCCCCACTGGAACACGCGCAATCGGGTGGATCTAGCGCCGGCTCTCGCCGGCCGGCAGGGTCTGCTGGGAATTGCCATCGATGAAGATACGGCCGCGATTGTGCAAGGGAATCGGCTGGAAGTCCTCGGCGATGGTCACGTGGCCATTTTTGACGGCAAGGTTCACGGCGGCAAACCTTATTACGATCTGTCGCCTGGAGATCGCTTCGATCTTCACACGCGGTCTTCTATGCCGGTCAACTAGCAGCGCTGGACCGCCGGGTGCCCGGGGCTTTTCTCCTCCTCACCACACGTGCGGCTGCCCTCACTCTTTCTCCGAAGAGGCCCTTGGGTTTTCTCTTCGGAGAAAGGGTGGGAAATGAATGCTCTATCCCTCAAGACAACGGCTTGCTTTTTATTGTGGATTCCGCAGGCTCAGGAAATGCTGGTGGAGAGATCGCCGGCACCTTCGACTCTCCACGGATATAGACAAGGTATGGGGACCGTCCGTTCGCGACGGAAAGTCAGAGCCGCTCTTCGGAGCGGCTTCTCTCTTCGACGCACAAGTGACGTGAACACGCGATTACACTCAGAACGGGTCGTGAGTGAAATCGCGATGTTACGCCAGGCCATCAGCCCTCAGGGTTTGTTCCAAGTGCCGCGCCAGACATCTTTGGTCGCCTTGATTATGGGCCAATGAGCCGCACTTGAGCGGTCTCTCATACGCTGCAAGCACGAGTTGGAATTACATTCACTCCAAAACACCCGGAAACCGGAGCTGCGGGAGTCATTATTTCACTTCGACTTTCACCCGCATCCAGGGGTGAATACAGCACTGAAAATAATGCACGCCTTTCGACAGGCCCGCGATCTGAGACGTGCTGCCCTGAAGGATTCGCGTCTTGGCGACGGACACGTCAGAAAAGCCGGCCGCACATTCTTGAGCGGGCGGCTGGCCTGCATTGAGGCCTGGTATGAAGCCGCCGCCGAATTGCTTTACTTCGGTGAAGGTGTGCGGCTCGCCACCCTGGTCAACAACCGAAAGGATGGTTCCTTTCCCGATGCTGAGAGTGTCCGGTTCAAAGTCCCACTTGGGATCCGGAGTCCCTGAAGCTGCCTCATCGAATAGTTTCTGAATGGTTGTAGCGGACCCTAATGCGACATTTTTGCAGAAATCTGGGCCAATCGCAGCGTTGAATGTGGTCGGGTCGCATTCATCCAGAGCCACGACCTGTGCAACACCTGGTGGTCCGTCTGGCTCCACTGCACCCGCCAGCACCAGACAACCGAGAACTAAACCGAACATTGCGAGCGTGTTTTTTTTCATAGGTGCCTACCCTTCTCCTGAATGTGTATCGTACGAGCGACACGGGCATAATCCTCTCTCCCGGTTTTTGTCGCCATAGTCGCAATGTTGGCTTTTTCTTGATCTATCCTTACCGCGTAATGCACAGAAACGCAAAGAGTTGCTGTCGGCAGCGAATTCCGTTGTAGAATCCTGTCCGTTCTCGTCGATGAGCTAACGTGAATCACAATGCCCGCCCAGCTATCGAATTCCATAAGATTTGGCGAGGATATTGAGCTCGACGTGCTCGCCTTTGAGCTGCGATCGCGGGGAACTCCGCTTAGATTGAAACCGATTGCGATGGAAATATTGTTGTTTCTGATTGAACATCGCGGTCAGTTAGTGAAGCGAGAGCAAATTATCGAGAGAATCTGGGGCAAGAACGTCTTTCTTGATTTCGACAATAGCATCAACAGCGCGATTAACAGTATCCGTCGCATCCTTCGGGATGATCCGGAGCGACCGAAGTTCGTCCAGACTGTTCCTCGTAGAGGCTACCGATTCATCGCCTCGATCATACCGGCGGCTACGACGCCCCCCAAACTCCCCATCACCAATTTGCCAACACAGGGCACGAATATCGTGGGACGAGACCAGGAAACCGAGCATGTCTGCCACGAATTGCGACGCCCGAGTGTTCGACTGTTGACTTTGGTCGGTGTCGGCGGCGTCGGGAAGACGATCCTGGCACGCGCGGTCGCCAGCCGTCTCCGGCGCGAGTTCCCGGACGGCGTCTTCTTCATTGACTTGACGGCGATCAGGCAGCCGGAACTGGTGGCCTCCACTATCGCACAGGTTCTCGGCCTGGAAAACGCTGAGCGCAACCTGACTGGGCTCAAAGAACACTTGCGTATCCGGAACATGTTGCTTGTCCTCGACAATTTCGAGCAGGTCCTGCCGGCCGGTGGTTTAGTCGTGGAGCTGCTTGCAGCGGCGCCGGGACTGAAGGTGCTGGTTACCAGCCGCGCGCTCCTGCAACGCAGAGGGGAGCGCGAATACATCGTCCCACCTCTTGCTGCTCCGGAAATCGACGCCGACCTTTCTGCCCCCGAACTGGCAGGATATGGAGCGGTGATGCTTTTTGTGGAGCGCGCATGTGCGGTCAGGCCGAATTTTGAGCTGGCGGAAGAAAACGCGCTAAACGTCGCGAGGATATGTGCTCGGCTCGATGGCTTGCCGCTAGCCATCGAACTGGCTGCAGCGCGTGTGAAGCTGCTCTCGACGCGGGCCATTCTCTCCCGCCTTGATCGCCGTTTGAAGCTGCTGACCGGCGCTTCGCCCGAAGGACCCGCTCGCCAGCAAACCATGAGTGCCGCGATCGACTGGAGTTACCAGCTTTTGCCCGATCAGGAAAAACAGCTTTTCCGCCGTCTGGCCGTCTTCGACGGCGGTTTTACATTGGAAGCTGCGGAGAAGGTCCTGGGGGGTAACGCCGTGCTTGACGGGATCACGTCACTGGTCAATCAAAGTCTCGTTGCAATTCGAGAAGCCGCGGAAACCGAGCCGCGCATGCACATGCTGGAAGTGGTCCGGGAGTTTGCCCTCGATCGCCTGGAAACCAGTGGGGAGGCCGAGGTAACCCGAAAAGCGCACGCGGCTTATTTCCTCGCGCTGGCAGAACAAGCTGAGCCGCGGTTGGAGGGCCCGCAACCGGCGGAGTGGCTCAGCGGTCTGGAAAAGGAATTCGATAACATGCGCGCTGCCCTGCGCTGGTCCCTCGCAAACGATACGGCAACCGCGGCGCGCATCGCAGGGGCCATTCGGCGTTTCTGGATTCTTCGTGGATATTTGACCGAAGGCATAGGAATCTTGAAGGAAGTATTGAGCGCGGCTGATAACGTCGGTCGGGAGCTTCGCTGCAAGCTGTTGAACACGGCCGGCAATATCAGCAAGTTCCAGGGCGACTACCAAACCGCGCATCGCATGTACGAGGAAGGCCTGCGCGAGGCGCAACGGGCGCAGGACCTGACGCAAGTCTCCCTGTTTTATCGCGGGTTGGGAGGATTAGCCATGGAGGAAGACAACCGATCTGCGGCGCTCAGGTTCGCTGAGCAAGCGCTTGCTACAGCCCGCGAAGCGAACGACAGGTTCGGCATTGCCCGTTCCCTCAATATGCTCGGAGACCTCGCCCGGTCGGTCGGCGACGACAAGGCCGCCGTGCCGTGGTTAGAGGAAGCCTTGGGAATATGCCGTCAAGTGGGCAATAAGTACGCTACCAGTATCATTGTGATCAATCTGGCTGCGGCTGAATACGGGTTGGACGATTGCGCGGCCGCACAGGCCCACTTCACTGAGGGTTTGACTATGGCCTTCGAATCCGGCGACAGCATCGCCGGAAATAGGATCGCGATTGGTTATGCTTTGGACGGGTTTGCAGCCCTGGCGATGCGCCGCGGGGAACCAGAAATGGCTGCAAGACTTGCGGGCGCCGCGGAACGATTGCGTGAATCTATGAACCTCAACATAGAACCCGCAGAACGCCGCTTCCGCGATTCGTACTTGCCCAGGTTGCACTCTTTGCTCCCTGATGAGAAGTTTCTCGAAGCCTACGGCTTAGGACGAAGGTTGAGGTTGGAAGAGAGCGTTGCGTTAGCGCTGAGCATTTCGGCAAATGAACAACCCAGGCGTTTACACTCACAATCTCGTCCTTGAGTGAGATCGCGATGTTACGCCAACAATCCGGCCCTGTCCTATAATTTGCGCGGACCTCGCTTCCCGTCCCCATCATGGCTCAGGGAAATATCGAGGGCGAGCGAATCAAATGGCGACCCCTGCGATCGACCACGTACATCGCGACTCCGCAAGGCTCGCGGGAACCATGTACCTGCTCACCATGGCGACCGCGAATTTTGCCGACTTCTATGTGCGCCGCCAACTCTTTGTGCCCGCCGATCCCCGGCAGACTCTCAGGAACATAGCCGCATCCGGGCTGCTGGTTCCGTCTCGGCATTGGCAGTGACCTCATCACCATTGCGGCCAGCGTCATATTGGTGGTGGCTCTCTACGTCATACTCAAGCCCATCAATAGAAGTGCGGCCTTAGTTGCGGTTTTCTGGTGGCTTTTGGAATGCGCCATTGCAGCGGTGGTTACTTTGAATTCTTTGGCAGCTTTGTTTCTCCTGGGCGGCAAGGATTCTTTGCCAGCCGTCAACCCCGGCCACTTGGAGACGCTGGCACAACTGTTTCTCAGTGCGGACCGGGCGGGAAATCGAATTGCTGCTCTCCTTTTTGCTTTGGGATCGACCGTGTTCTGCTATCTGTGGTTCAAGTCGCGTTACATTCCTCGAACCCTGGCCGCGTGGGGAATTCTTTCGTCATTATTGCCGATCGTGGCTCCCCTCTCCACCGTGATGTTCCCAGCTTTGATCGATGTGCCGCTTCGCAGGGCTCGATCCGGATTGCCGATCTTGACTTTTGAAGTCATGCTGGGCCTTTGGCTGCTCCTCAAGGGGATAAAGGCGCCAGTCGAGTCACCGTAACCCGGACACCGAGGCCACCGTCAACAACCGGCGTTTTCACTCCGAACCCCGGTTGTGAGTGAAATGGGGATGGTAAAACAGTAGCGGCAGCCGATCTCTTCAACAGGGACGCCTGCTGTTAAGCATCCTTGAAGCAGAACCAACCAAGGAGACGAAAAATGAGAAAGATCATAGCCAGCGCGCAGGTTTCCCTCGACGGCGTCATGCAGGGGCAAGGCGGCGCCCAGGAGGACATCAGCGGTGGGTTCGATCTCGGCGGATGGAGCATGAAATTTTCCGACGCTAAGACCGGCGCCGCAATCATGGGTGGAGTGGGCACCCTTGACCAACCCTACGACCTGCTGCTGGGCCGCAAGACCTACGACATTTTTGCAAGCTATTGGCCCTTTGTTTCCGCCGACAACCCAATTGGTCCGGTCTTCACCAAAGCGAACAAATACGTACTCACCCGGGGCGCGGCAAAACTCGACTGGGCCAACAGCCACAAGATGCGCAACCTTGATGACTTGCGCAAGGTCAAGGCGGGCGATGGTCCGGACATTGTGCTGTGGGGCAGTTCAACCCTCTATCCGCCGCTGCTGGAAGCGAATCTCATTGACCGGTTTCTACTGCTCACCTGTCCGATAGTTCTTGGAAAAGGCAAAAAACTCTTCGGCACCACCTCGCACCCCGTGAACATGAAGCTGGTCAGGAGTGACATATCTTCCACAGGCGTCATCATCGCGACCTACGAGCCCCAAGGGTAACCCGCAGTCTGGATGAAACCTAAAGGATGAGAATGAATGTTCTACCCCTCAAGACAACGGCTTGCTTTTGATGACTTCCGGATCGCTCGTGATGCGCTCAGAACGGCGAACTGCCTGCAACCCGGTTCTGAGTGTAGTGCGCGTTTTCGTCAACAACACTTACTTCCGTACAATCGCTCTCATGAGAGGAATCGAATCTAACTCTCCTTTGGTGGCAATGAGAGGCGCCTGGACGGCTCATGTGATTCTGGTATTTGCGGGAAGGTGAACGCTGCTTTACCGAACTTCAGTTGGATATCGGAAAAGTCTCAGCCAAGATGCTCACCAACTGCCTCCGCAAGCTGGAACGCGCAGGGATCAACGCTCGCTCGACCAAGCCGACATCTCCGCCCACGGTCTGGTATGCTCTCACGCCTGTCGGGCAGGAGCTTTGCGCAGCACTCGTCAATGTCATCGATGTCGCACAGCGGCTCAGGTCGCAGTGAGGTCTTGGGTCCGTAGAACGGCTATCTCTGAGATCTCGTAAAGACCTCACGTTCCTCGTCCATCATGGCACGGGCTTTGCCCAGCCGCCGCTTCCTGGATTGTCGGCAACCGCCTTTTGGAAGCGGTTAAACCGGTTAAGCCGGGCATTCCTCAGGGCCAAAAACTTTTTTATTTACGTCGTATTACGATATGTTAGACTTTCGACGCGCCAGGGAAAACGCCTTGCCAGAATCTCCCGATCCTGTTTCGTTAAAGCCGCGATGTGAAACGTGCCGGGCCGGCGCTCTCGATATGTAAAGCAGGGACAATTTGACCAGTGAGGTAACCAGACATGCGTCTGTTCTCCTTTCTCGATCGCAGTCACGCAGTTGCCGCACCAGGATTCAGCCGTTGGCTGGTGCCGCCGGCCGCGCTTTCCATCCACCTGGCTATCGGCCAGGCCTACGCCTTCAGCGTTTTCAAAAAGCCGCTGAACTACCTGCTCCAGGTTTCGAGCGCCGGAGGCGGGCTCAACGCCCTGCCCGGAGTGGACAGCCCCAACCCCGCCGACTGGAAGTTCACCTCGCTGGGCTGGATCTTCAGCCTGGCCATCGTCTTTCTGGGAGTCTCGGCGGCGGTCTTCGGCAAGTGGCTGGAAAAAGCGGGCCCGCGCAAAGCCATGTTTGCTTCGGCGGTGTGCTTTGCCAGCGGGTTCTTCATCTCCGCGATCGGCGTGCAAATCCACCAGCTCTGGCTTCTCTACCTGGGCTACGGAGTCATCGGCGGCATCGGCCTGGGGATCGGCTACATTTCGCCGGTTTCGACGCTCATCCGCTGGTTCCCGGACCGCCCCGGGATGGCAACTGGGATGGCCATCATGGGATTTGGCGGAGGCGCGCTGATCGGCGCACCTCTGGCCCGCAACCTGATGGATTACTTCCGCAGCGAGCACAACCTGGGCGTGCAACAGACCATGCTGGTGATGGGTGCGGTCTACTTTATCGCCATGATGTTCGGCGTCTTCACCGTGCGCACGCCCGCGCCGGGCTGGAAGCCGGAAGGCTGGGTGGCCCCGGCCAAGCCCAAAGCCCTGGTTACCGTCCACCAGGTTGAGGTCAATGAAGCTTCGCTTACGCCGCAATTCTGGCTGCTGTGGGTGGTGCTGTGCATGAACGTGACCGCCGGCATCGGCATTCTGGAGCAGGCCTCGCCCATGATTCGCGAGCTGTTCAAAGGACGAATCGGTCCGGCGGCCGCGGCCGGCTTCGTCGCCCTGCTGAGCCTGTTCAACATGGGAGGACGCTTCGCCTGGTCCACGGTTTCCGACTACATCGGGCGCAAGACCACCTACTTTGTGTTCTTCATCCTGGGCGGGATTCTCTACTACCTGGCGCCGCGCACCGGAGTCAGCGGGCTCAACAGCGTTCCCTTTTTCGTGATCGTGGCCTGCGTGATTCTCAGCATGTACGGCGGCGGGTTCGCGACTGTCCCCGCGTACCTGCGCGACCTGTTCGGCACCATGGAGGTGGGCGCCATTCACGGGCGGCTGCTTACCGCGTGGTCGGTGGCGGGGATCTTCGGTCCGGTGCTGGTGAACTATATTCGCGAGTACGAAAAGAACCGCGGGGTGCCGCTGGCGGACACCTACTCCACGGTTCTCTATGTCATGGTGGCGTTGCTGATAGTGGGATTGGTGGCCAACGCCCTGGTGCGTCCAGTCAACTCCAAGCACTGGTACCAGGCCGGCAAAGAAACCGAATCGGTGGCGTCAGCAGCCTGACCTGGAAGACGCAGAACTCAAAAGAGGAGAACATGGAAAACACCAAAAAGACTCCCGCGATTCTGGTGCTGTTGGCGTGGCTGTTTGTCGGCATTCCCTGGGGATGGGGAGTGGCCCAGCTCTGGAAGAATGCCAGCAAGCTGTTTGTATCGCCGCCGGCGGCAACCCAGCACGCGGCCGCCGACAGGAAATAACCGCGTCTTTAATCCTTGGCCCTGTTATCGACGCGGTAGCTCGGGCGGGGCCGCGAAAGCGGCGGGGACGTGAAGGTGCTAGCATCTAGCTAAGGAGTGCGGGTTGTGAAGGCAACAGCAAATTCTCTGACGGGGCGCCTGACCCAGCCCCTGGTGCGCGAGAACGGAGGCCATCGCCCGGCGACCTGGGGCGAGGCACTGGATCGCGTGACCCAGGCCTTCCGCCGCTCCATCGAGCGGCACGATCCCCGCAACTTCGGCATGTTCAGCTGCTCCAAGACCACCAACGAGCTGAACTACGCAGCGCAGAAGTTCACCCGCTCCATCATGGGGACCAACAACATCGATAGCTGCAACCGAACTTGACATGCCCCCAGCGTCGCCGGTCTGGCGGCGGTCTTCGGAGCGGGAGGCGGCACCAGTTCGTATAGCGAGGCGGAAATCGCCGAAGTGACCCTGCTCTGGGGATCGAACGCCCGCGAGACCCATCCCATCTTTTTCCATCACGTGCTGAAGGGCATCAACCACGGCGCCAAGCTGTACGCCATCGATCCGCGCCGCACCAGTTCGGCCCAGTGGGCGGATACCTGGCTGCCGCTGCATGTGGGCTCAGATATTTCCCTCGCCAACGCCATGGCGCGGGAGATCATTGCCGCCGGTCTGGAAAACCGGAAGTTCATCGAGCACGCCACCAGCGGCTATGAGGAATATCGCGCACACGTGCAGAAATACACGCTGGAGCGGGCGGAGCGCGAGACCGGCGTGCCGGCGGAGATCATCCGCAAGACCGCGTACGCCTACGCACGGGCCAAGCATGCGCAGCTCTGCTGGACGCTGGGTATCACCGAGCATCACAACGCGGTGGACAACGTGGTAGCCCTGATCAACCTGGCCCTGCTCACCGGACATGTCGGCCGCTATGGCAGCGGCGTGAACCCGCTGCGCGGGCAGAACAATGTGCAGGGCGGCGGCGACATGGGCGCCATCCCCGACCGGTTGCCCGGCTTCCAGCACGTGGAGAACGACGGGCTGCGGGCAAATTTCGAAAAGGCGTGGGGAGTAAAGATCCATCCTCTGCGCGGCTGGACCCTGAGCGGCATGTTCCAGGCCATGGAGCGCGGCGAGCTCACCACGCTCTACGTGCTGGGCGAGAATCCCGCCGACTCGGAAGCTGACCGGCATCACATTCTGAAACTGCTGGGCGGGCTGGAATTCCTGGTGGTGCAAGACCTCTTCTACACCAAGACCGCGCAGATGGCCGACGTGGTGCTGCCGGCGGCCGCCGGCTGGTGCGAGAGCGAGGGCACGGTGACCTCCAGCGAGCGCCGCGTGCAGCGCGTGCGCAAGGCCGTGGCTCCGCCGCCGGGAGTGCGCGACGATCTCGACATCGTTTACGACCTGGCGCGGCGCCTGGGGCACGACTGGGGCACTCCCAACTCCGAGAAAATCTGGGACGAGCTGCGCAGCCTGAGCCCCATGAACGCGGGCATGAGCTACAAGCGGCTGGAAGAGCTGGGAGGAATCCAGTGGCCCTGCTATGACGAGTCTCATCCCGGCGAGATGTTCCTGCACGGGCGGCTGTGGCACGATCCGCTGATCGGGCCGCGCGCGCCCTTCAGCGTGGTGGAGTATGAGCCGCCGGTCGACGCGCTGGACGAGCAGTATCCCATCCGCCTGACCACCGGCCGGCGACTGGATTCGTTTAATACGGGAGTGCAGACCAGCCGCTACTACTCGCCGCTGCGCCATCCGGAGACCATCGACCTTTCGGTTGAGGATGGCCGGTTGTACGAGCTGCGCGAAGGCGAGAAGGTGCGGGTGATCTCGCGACGCGGATCGGTGGTGGCGCCGGTACGCTTCGATCCCGGCCTGAGGAGCGGGCTGGCCTTTCTCACTGTCCATTTTCACGACCAGGTAGCGAGCAACGACCTGACCATCGACGCCGTGGACCCAAAATCCGGAACCGCGGAGTTCAAGGCTACCGCCATCCGCATCGAGAAATGCCGCGAGGACTGATTGGACCTTCATCTCACCAACGCGCGCGCGACCACGGAGGAACGGGCTGCCGTGGACTCCGAACTGGGAGCGCACGACCCGTCGCGCAACGGCAATTCGCCGCGGCCGACGCGCGACCGCCTGCTGCCGGTGCTGCACGCCGTCCAGAAGCATATCGGGTGGATCAGCGCGGGCGCGGTGAACTACGTGGCCGAGCGCATGAACGTTGCGCCGGCGGAGGTTCACGGAGTCGCGTCGTTCTACGGCATGTTCTCGCTGGAGCCGAGGCCGCCGATCGTAGCCCACGTGTGCGACGACATCGCCTGCAAGCTGCGCGGCGCGGATGAGATATGTGCGCAGCTGCAGCAGAGATTCGGCCCCCCGGGATCGGCCAGCGCGGCCGGCAACAGCCAGGCCACGTGGCTGCGCAGCCAGTGCTTGGGACTCTGCGAGCACGCGCCGGCGGCGATGATCACGGTGGCGGGCGCCAGGCCGCAGGAGCGGACGCTGGCTCCGGCGAAAGCGGACAAGATCGAGTTGCTGATCGGCTTTGCCGCCCAGGACCGGCTGCCACGGTCGCTGCGCGACGACAATCCCAAGCTTTCCGTTCCGCAATCGCGGTCGGACGTGACCGAGCTTCGCCTGCTGGCGCGCGTGGGCAAGGCAAATCCGGCGAGCCTGGCCGATTACCGCAAACTGGGCGGCTATGAGGGACTGGAGAACGCTCTCAACCTGGGAGCCGAGGGCGTGATTCGCGAAGTGGCAGCTTCAAAATTGCTGGGGCGGGGCGGCGCGGCTTTTCCCACGGCGAAGAAGTGGGAGGCGCTGCACCTGCAGCGCAAACTTCTGGAGACGGACCGCAGCCGCGCGCACTACATCATCTGCAACGCCGACGAGTCGGAGCCGGGAACATTCAAAGACCGCGTGCTCATGGAGGGCGATCCCTTCGCGATTGTCGAGGGCATGACCATCGGCGCGCTGGCGACCGGCGCCGGCAAGGGTTACATCTATCTGCGCGGCGAGTATCCGCTGGCAGCCGAGCGCATGGCCGGAGCCATCGACGAGTGCAGAAAGAACGGATTGCTGGGCGCGAACATTCTCGGCCGGGGACTGGCCTTCGACCTGGAGATCCGGCGCGGAGCGGGCGCTTACATTTGCGGCGAAGAGACGGCGCTCTTCAACTCGATTGAAGGCTATCGCGGCGAGCCGCGCAACAAGCCGCCTTTTCCCACCCAGGCCGGAGTCTTCCGCCAGCCGACGGCGGTGAACAACGTGGAGACGCTGGCCAATGTGCCGCTGATTCTGCGTGAGGGCGGCGCGGCCTTCGCACAGTCGGGGACGGAGAACTCGTCGGGAACGCGGCTCTTCTGCCTTTCCGGACATGTGGTCCAGCCCGGCCTGTATGAAGCGGCCATGGGCATCACGTTGCGACAACTGATCGATCTTGCCGGGGGCGTGGCCGGCAACGGACGCCTGCAGGCAGTACTGCTGGGCGGAGCGGCGGGAACGTTTGTTTCGCCGCGCGAACTGGACACTCTGCTGACCTTTGAAGGCACGCGCGCCATCGGGGCCACACTGGGATCGGGAGTAATCATGCTGTTTGACGACAGCGTGGACCTGCGCCAGATCCTGCTGCGCATTGCCGGATTCTTCCGCCACGAGACCTGCGGGCAGTGCGTCCCCTGCCGCGTGGGCGTGGTGCGGCAGCAGGAGGCGCTGGAACGACTGGCCGCGGGCAAGCCGCTGGGATCGCGGGCGGAGGAGATCGTGCGCCTGCGCGAGATGGGCCAGGCGATGCGCGACGCTTCCATCTGCGGCCTGGGACAGACGGCGTCGAGCGCGGTGGAGTCGGCGCTGCAGCGATGGAGCCTTTTTACATGAACCCGACAGGAACAAAATCCGCCGCGACCGAACAGGCCGAACAGGCTGCTCCGCACGCCACCATTCCTGTCCCGCGCGGACCGGTGCCGCAGGTCCCCGAGCAGCAGCCGCGCCGCGCGGTGGAGATCAAGATCGACGGCCGCAGCGTGACCGTCCCCGAGGGCTCGACCATTCTCGAGGCCACGAAGAAGCTGGGCATCGATACGCCCACGCTGTGTTATCTGGAGACGCTGACGCCGGTCAACGTCTGCCGCGTGTGCGTGGTGGAGTTGGAAGGCTCTCGCACGCTGGTGCCCGCGTGCTCGCGCAAGGTGGAGCCCAATATGTCGATCCGGACGGATTCGGAGCGCGTGCGGCTGAGCCGGCGGCTGGTGCTGGAGTTCCTGGGGTCGGCGGTGGACGTTTCAACGGCCCCAACACTGCAGGCGCAGATGAAGCGCTACGGGGCGAAACCGGAACGCTTTGGCGAATCGCCGGCCGGCGTGCAGCAGCCGGTGAAGGTGGACAACGATCTCTACGTCCGCGACTACGGCAAATGCATTCTGTGCTACAAGTGCGTGGAGGCCTGCGGAGTAGACGCGCAGAATACGTTCGCGATCGCCGTGGCTGGGCGCGGCTTCGGGGCGCATATCTCTACCGAGTATGACGTCCCACTGCCTGACTCGGCCTGTGTGTATTGCGGGAACTGCATCGCGGTCTGCCCCACGGGCGCGCTGATGGCCAAGACTGAATTCGACATGCGCGCGGCGGGCACATGGGACGAGTCGCGGCAGACCGAGACCGACACCATCTGCCCCTACTGCGGCGTGGGCTGCAACCTGACGGTTCACGAGCAGGAAGGAAAGATCGTCCGCGTCACCTCGCCGCTGGACCACGATGTGACGCGCGGCAACCTGTGCATCAAGGGGCGCTTCGGCTGGCAGTTCGTGCAGATCGACAACGCGAAGTAAACCGAACCGTAGCGGCCTTTTCGAACTTACCGCGACGACAGCACGAACTGATTCCCGTCCTGGTCCTTGAATATGGCGGCTGTGCCCCAGGATTCGGTCTTTGGGTCCTTGGCGAACTCCACACCTTTGCTCTTCAGCAGGCGGGCAGTGGCGTGAACATCTTCGCACCAGAAGGACAGCGGCTGTTGCGAGCCGATGCGGTTGGCGTCGCCGTTATCCATGGTGAACAGCACCAGCCCGGTATCGGCGCCGGGAATGCTGAGCTCGATCCAGCGCTGCTTCTCGGTGAAAGGCTGGTCGGTGAGCACCTTGAATCCCAGCTTCTCGGTGTAGAACTTCAGCGCGTCATTCTGATTGCGAACCGGGACACTTAAAAACTTTATTCCTTTGATCATGGGCTTCTCCTGAAAGGCGAGCACAGTATAAGCAGACGGGGGCGCGGGCCGGAGCGAAAATTGCTATAGTAGTGGACGGTACAGAGGCATGACGATCGACGACTATGTTGTGGACGTTTTGATGCGCGACCTGGTGGCGCACGACCGGCGAACCGCCAGCTTCCTGATTTATCTATGGATGACGTTTGAAGCCGCGCGCCGCCGGCGGGAACGCGTGGCCATCAGCTACCAGATCATCGCCGACTCGGTGGGCATTTCCAAAAGCACGGCGCAGGCAGGAGTGCGCTGGCTGCTTAAGCGCAAGCTGATCGAAGCCAGTAAGACCTCGGCAACGTCGACCCCGACCTATCGCGTGCTGCGCCCCTGGCGCAATTGAGAGCCGCGCGGGCGCGTATGCATCGAGCAGCTTTCGACCGGCGGTCCCGGAGATGGAAGGCAGGGGTGAACCGCCCGGCTACCTGTCCCGCGAATTCCGTTTTACAAAAGCAACGCCGGCTGCATACTAGGCGTGATGGCAACGCCCGTCACGGATAATCCCTTTGCTGTGCTTACCCTGATCGCCGCCCCGGCGGTCTTCACCAATGCAACTTCTCTGCTGGCCATGGGAACCGGCAACCGCCTGGGACGAGTGGTGGACCGCACGCGCAACCTGATGCGCGAGCTGAATGACGCCACGCTTGAAGCGGCGACCAAGAAGCTGTGGGTCAGCCACCTCAGCCGGCTGGAGAGGCGCGGCGCTTTGCTGGTCCGCGCGCTGAGCTTCTTTTACGGATCGATTGGCGCTTTCGCGGCGGCCAGCCTGGTTTCGATCATGGGCGCGGTGCTGGCTGCCTCAGAGTTTCGCCTTCCCTCGACGCTGACGGCGGGCATCAGCTTTGTGGCCGGCTCACTGGGGTTCATCGGACTAACCGTGGGGTGCGTGTTCCTGGTGACGGAGACGCGGCTGGCGCTGCGCTCGGTTTACGAAGAGGCTGAGCTGACGAAGAGCAGGTACGCGTGAGATTTTAATCGTCGCGGTGAAGGAGAAAACCGTTTGGCCGCGGATGAAACGCAGAAAAGCGCGGCTCACCCTGCACGTTTTGATCTGCGTTCTTCAGCGCTGACCTGCGGCTACAGTTTGGCAGACGGGTCCTGGATGCGGCCCTTCCACTCGCCGCCGCGGCCCGCCCAGTACCTGACCGCCGAATGCACGGCGGCCCCCATATAAAAGACGGCGACCAGCGGGAGAGCCAGGGCCCACAGGGGATTCAGGCGGTAGAAGCGCACCATGGGAAGAAAGCAAACGACCATCAGCAGCCACGCGGCCGCTCCCAACGCCGCGGGCCAGTGGCGGTTGAAGAGAACGAGCGCGGGCGGCAGCAGATAGGTCACGGTCAGCCCGGCGATGGCCAGCAGCAGCATCCAGGCGGAGTGATGAAGCTGGTTGAAGGCGCCGCGCGAGATCATCTGGCCGATCCCGCGCCACGAGCCGTAAGGGCGGATGCTTTTGGTTTCATCCGACATCCCTAACCAGATTCTTCCGCCGCTTTGCTTAACCCGGAGGGCGAGGGCGCAATCGTCGATGACCTCGCGGCGAATGTTCTCGATGCCGCCGGCACGCGCGAGCGCCTGCGGGCGAATGAGGATGCTGCCGCCGGCGGCGCCGGCCATGGGAAGCCGAGGGCTGGCGATCCAGCGTGGCGGGTAGAGCTTGAGAAAGAAGAAGACAAAGGCGGGGATCAGCGCGCGTTCGGCGAAGGTCCGGCAGTGCAGGCGGACCATGAACGAGGCGAGATCGTAGGGGCCCTGCTGCGCGATTTCCACCAGTGTGGCGACACTGTTCGGGGCGTGATCGATATCGGCGTCGGTGAGGAGGAAGAAGTCGGCGTTGACCTGGAGGGCGTGGGCCACGCCCTGCTCGACTGCCCACAGTTTGCCCGACCAGCCCGGCGGCAGCGGCCGCCCGGGAAGCACGTTGAGCGACTTGGCGGCGCCGGCGGCCTCGGCAGCCCCTTGCGCGGCTTCGGCAGTGCCGTCAGTGCTGGAGTCGTCGATGAGAAAGATGTGCAGCCAGCCCAGCCCGGTCTGGGAGAGCAGGGAAGTCACGGAACGGGCGACGACGTCAGCTTCATCGCGCGCGGGAACGATCACGGCGACGCGCGCGCCGGTGGGCGAGGGTCTGGCGCGGGGCAGGAGAGAGCGAATCCACCAGAAACGGCCGTGAAAGAGAAAGAGGTAAATCCAGATCAGCAAACTGAGGAGTGCGATCCAGAAGAGCATGGGGGACATTGTACGTAAACGATAGCCGCGATTGGCTGAGACCGGCGATCAGACCGCTGCTAAAATGTGAGCGGGAGCCCGTAGCTCAGGTGGACAGAGCATCTGCCTTCTAAGCAGAGGGTCGCAGGTTCGAGTCCTGCCGGGCTCGCCAGAACCTTCCTCTTTCAGTCCTGGACTTTACAGTCAACTCCTGGTTTCTTGAATTTCAGCGATCGGGCTCTCTCGTTTATTTTCTGCGGGGAGGACCAGTTCGAAAGTTCAACTTGAACGGACTCGAGCGCTCCAACTTCCGGATTGCCGATCGTCCTCCTGCAACTACCCATAAGCCCGTTTCTGGCCAACCTCAGGTTGTGGCCGACCATACTGGATTTACCGGGCGTGCGCCGAATCGAGACGGCGAACCACAAGAAGCCACAGCGAAATCACCGTTGACGCATGTTCATCTTGTCGAGAGCGCGCTTCAATTGTTCAAGCTTCTGCCCAGCTTCGCCGAGCTTACCTTCCGCCGTCAGGTGCTGGTACTCAGCAAGGTCTTTGGCGGCTTCCGCGATGAGCGCGTTGAGATCTCCCGCCGGCTGGGGTGCTGCGGATGCCGGCACGCTTCGCACTGGCTCCGCGGAGGCAGCAGCCGGGCTCAACGACGAGACGGCTCCGCCAAAAAGGGCCGTCATCGCCGACTCGAAGGTTGGTCCGTACGCAAGCCGATCTTGCAGCGCGAGCACAACGAGACGCAACTCCGGCATCGGACTCCGCTCGGCCTGCAGGTAGATCGGCTCCGCATATAACAGCGCGCGCCCGGTCGGAATCACAAGCAGAGCTCCGCGGCGCACGTGCGAGCCTTGCTGATTCCACAGCGTCAGTTGTCCCGAAAGCTGCGCGTTCTGATCGATTCGCGCCTCGATCTGCAGCGGTCCATCGACCAGCCGGGTTTTCGGAAAGTCGTAGACTACCGACGTGCCGTAGTGGGCGCCATCACTCCGCCCCGCGATCCAGCCAATCAGATTATTCCGGTTGGCCGGCGTAAATGGCAGAATCTCTACGAACTCCATGCCGCTTTCGCCGGGAAGGTTCATCAGCACGAAATTGGGCTCCATTGGCAGTGTCGTTTGCGAGCCGGTGGCGTCCAGGCCTACTTCGTTGGCGACGGTCCACAGGTCCTCACGGTTGTAGAACACCCCTGGATCCGTCATGTGATACAGACCATACACGGCCGCTTGCAGCTTGAGCAGCAACTCGGGATAGCGCACATGTTTACGCAGGTCCGGGGGCATCTCCGTCGCGTCCTTGAAGAGGCTGGGAAAGATGCGGCGATAGGCCGCTATGATCGGGTCTTCCGTGTCGAACACGTAGAACGTCGTCGTTCCATCATAGGCATTCACGACGACCTTGACGCTGTTCCGCATGTAATTGATGAGATCCCCGCCGAGACGGTAATGGCTCGAGTACGGATAGGTGTCTGAGGTGGTGAACGCATCCATGATCCACGACAAACGGCCATCGTTGCCGATCACGATGTACGGATCCGGATCGTAGGTGAGGAACGGCGCCAATACCGATACGCGATCGCGCACGTTGCGACGCATCAGCAACCGGCTCTCCCTGGTAACGTCATCGCTGAATGGCAGCTTGGCGAGGTCGCCGCGATCGAACGCGATGATGAGGCGGCGCAAGAAACCGCCGAGGACGATGCCACCATTGCCCTGGTACGACGTGAGGCTGTTGGTCTGGCCTTGCGGATAGTTGAACTCTCTCTGCCGTGTATTCACGTATACATCGGTGTCAGTCAACTCGCCGAAATAGATCTCCGGGCGCGTCACGGTGAGACTGTGTACGGTGCTCTGGATTGGCATGTTGCTCAGGATCAGCGTGGGCAGCCCTTCTGGCGTGAAGCCGTTCACAGGGTTCATCGTGATGCCGTAGCCGTGGGTGTAGATTAGCTTCTCGTTGATCCAGTTGCGGCTGCTCTCCGGGAGCTTGTCGACGTTCAGCTCCCGGGTGGCGAGCATCACCTGGCGAATCCTGCCGTCGATCTCATAACGGTCAATGTCGATGTCGGGAAAATCATAGTAAGTGCGAATTTCCTGAATCTGGCGAAGGGTGTCTTGCAGCGCATGCCAGTCCCAGAGCCGGATGTTCTGAAGCGTAGGCTGGTTGTTCGCGGGGTCGGCCGCCTCGACGGTTGTCTCAGCCGGAAACTCACGCTGCAAAACCTGGTTCAATCCGTAGGCCCGTCGCGTCAACTCAATGTTGTGCGCAATGTAAGGTTGCTCGCGAACAAGCTCGTTCGGTTTGACAACAAAGCTGTTGACGTACCCGCCGCATATCTGGATGACGAGATAACATACCGCGGCCGGAACCGTTGCCGCGACAATCCAGCGCACCCGGCGCGCCGACACAGCGTTGACGGCCGCGATCACCGCGCCCAGAACGAGCCCGGCACAGACGACCAACGCGCCTGGAAGCGCGACATGCGCGTCGGTGTAGGTCACGCCGGCGAAGATTGTGTGCCCGTCGAGCAATCGCTCGAACCGGCCGAGATACACGCGCATGGCGAGGGTCAGCAACACGCACGCAAACGTAACCGAGAGCCCGCGCCAACGTAACAGGGCGTAGCTGCCATAACGTCCAGCGAGGGCACAGGTGATAAGGATAAAGACAACCGCGATCAGACAAGCAATCACGGCCAGCGTCATCAGCCAGCCGGCGATGAGCTGCTGCGCAGGAAGAGTAAACAGATAGAAGTTCAGGGGCTTGCCAAGGATAGGATCCACAACGCCGCCGGCAGCGTATGGCGCATACCAATATAGAGCCAGTGTCCGCCACTCCGCCATCATGACGACCCCGGTTCCTGCGGCGACGGCGAGCGAGACGCCGAGCGCGATGAAGCGCAGAACCTGCTCGACCGGCAGCCTTACCTCCCGATCGCCGATGAAAATTGTTTGACTGCTCCGCAACTCGGCTGAGTGCGCCCTCTTCAGAGCTAAGAATGATCCGTACAGAATAAGAAAAGTGGCCGCGGCAAATGCCGTGAAAACCACCCACTGAACGCCTTGTGTTTTCCAGAACACAGCTCCGTAGCCCAGTGACCCGAACCAGAGCGCGTCAACGTAATACGAAAATGCAATCCGGCAGCCGAAAACGAGGCCGACGAAAACGGCGATAATAATCAGGACGCGGCGGCGCCGTGAGGGATTCGGCCGCGGCCAATCAATGGACTCAGGCATTGCTCCACTCCGTTTTCATTGACTCCGAAAGTCATCAGCATGATACTCCCTCGATTTCCGCCAGCTGCCTCATGGCTCGACCCTCACCGCACTGCCGGATCGGCGAGGGCAGTGCCGTCGTCGAAGTTCGTTGGGCACAATGGGCGGGTCAGGCTCAGTTTCCCCGAAGTCCTGTTCCAGGATATTTGCAATTGATGTCTCATAAGCCCGTTTATGGATAACCTTCGCGCGTGCGAACGTTCAGACCGGCATCGGCGAGGCGGCCACCGAACGGCCCCTGCCACGGCCTGGAACGAGCTCACCTTGACATTCTACTGGAAGCGCAGTATCGTCACCTAGAATGTCTACCAAAGAGTCGAAAGGGCGCATCGGACTGCTGCAAGGCACCCTGGACCTGCTGATTCTCCGCACGCTGTTGCTGGGGCCGACACACGGCCATGCCATCGCCAAAGCCATCGCATTCCATTCCGACGACGTGTTACAGGTCGAACAGGGATCCCTTTATCCGGCGCTGCACCGGCTTATCAAGCGGGGATGGATTTCGGCCGAACAGGGCGCCTCAGAAAACAATCGCCGGGCCAAGTACTACCGGCTGACGGTCAAAGGGCGGCGGCAACTACAGGTTGAAATCAGCAAATGGGACAAGCTGACGGAAGCGATCGCGCGGATTCTCCGCCCCGCGGAGCGGGAGAGCGCATGATGAAGGGCCGCAAACGGATACTGGACGATCTCGACGACGACATTCGCGACCATATCGAAAGAGAGACGCAGGACAACATCGAGCGCGGGATCGCGCCGGAGGAAGCGCGAACCATGGCTTTGCGCAAGTTCGGCAATGTGGTCCGGGTAAAAGAGGAGGCGCGGAAGGTGTGGAGCCTCGTGTGGCTGGAGCAGTTGCTGCAGGATGTTCGCTTCGGCCTGCGGATGTTGCGCAGGAATCCCGGCTTCACTGCCGTCGCTGCAGTCACGCTGGCCCTGGGCATCGGCGCCAACACTGCGATCTTCAGCGTGGTCTATGCAGTGCTCCTGAAGCCGCTGCCTTATACGAATCCTCAGCAATTGTTCACCGCGTTTCAAGCGAACCAGCAACAGGGCATCGCGGAGATTGGCTGTTCTTATCTAAATTTCGAAGATTGGCGGGCGCAGAATCATGTTTTTAGCGAGCTGGGGGGAGTTGTGGCGCACCAGCTCACCCTGACCGGACGCGGGGAGCCTACGGTTGTGAATGTATCCGTAGTGACGCCGGAGCTTTTTGCGCTGCTGGATGCGAAGCCGCTGGCGGGACGCATCTTTTTCCCTGCGGACGGCAAGCAGAGTGCGCCGCCGGTGGCGATCCTGAGCGAAGATCTGTGGCGACGCCGCTTCGGAGGGGATCCGAAGATCACGGGTAGTCCGATCGAGCTGGACAAGCGCCTATACACCATTATTGCCGTCATGCCCGCAGATTTTCGCACTCCTTTTTTCAACAAGCAGGAGGTCTGGGTCCCGCTGGTTCAGGACCCTGTGTTCAGTACCTTCATGCCCCGGCGCGGAGTGCATTTGCTGCCTGTCATCGGGCGGCTGAAGCCGGGCGTTTCCGTGGCGCAGGCCAAGGCGGAAATGGACGCGATCAGCGAGAGACTGGCGCGGGAATTTCCGGCGGAGAACAAGGGTTGGAGCGTCCGTCTGGTGCCCCTGCAGAAAGAAATTACAGGAGACGTCAGGGCCCCGCTGCTGGTGCTGCTGAGCGCGGTAGGCCTGGTGCTTCTGATCGCTTGCGCTAATATCGCCAACTTGCTTCTTGCGCGCGCAACCTCCCGCTCGAAAGAGATTGCCGTTCGCACCGCGCTGGGCGCCGGGCGCGCCCGCATTATGCGCCAGTTGCTCAGCGAAAGCGTGGTGCTCGGTCTGCTTGGCGGCGGCGTAGGCATCGCTCTGGCATTCTGGGGTGTCCATGCCCTTGGTTCGCTTGTTCCCAGGAGTCTGCTGCGAGTGAACGCAATCGGGGTGGACAACCAGGTCCTGGGTTTTGCGGTTCTCCTTTCCTCCATCGCGGGCATAGTGTTTGGCCTGGTTCCCGCCGTCTTCGCGGTCAATCCCGATGTACAAAACAGCCTTCGCGAAGGCGGCGGACGTTCGGGCGAAAGCCGCAACCGCCGCCGCGCGCGCAGTTTCCTGGCTGCAGCGGAGATTTCGCTGGCCATGGTCCTGCTGGTCACGGCGGGCCTGCTGTTACGCAGCTTTGCCAACCTCATCTCCGTCAGCCCCGGGTTTGAGCCGCAGAACATCGTGCAGGCGGATATCTCGCTTCCCCAATCCAAATATTCCACACCGCAGCAGTGGGCCGCCTTCTCCGAAGAAGTGCTTGCGCGAATCCAGTCCGAGCCTGGATTGCAGGATACGGCTGTGGCTGTTCCCCGGCCGATCGTCGACAACAGCGTCAATCTGACGTTCGAGATCGCAGGTAGTCCGCCTTCGTCGTCGGCCGCATCCCGGAGAGCGGACTATGAATCGGTCAGCCCCGATTATTTTCGCGTGATGAGGATTCCGCTGTTGGCGGGACGTCTCTTCACTCCCCATGACGCCGCATCCGAGCCCCGCGTTTCCATCATCAGCAAGACCATGGCCCGCCTGTATTTCCCGAATGAAAATCCCATCGGCAAGCACATTTCATTCGCGTTTTCACGTGCCGAAGATGAAAGCGCGCATGAAATCGTAGGCATCGTCGATGATGTTCGAGACGTTGCCCTGGGTCAGAATCCCGGAGCCATGATGTATGTGCCTTACGCCCAAGCTCCCCTTTGGGGTGCGAATCTGGTGATCAGAACTACGTTGAGCACCGCCAGCGTGGGTAGCGCCATTCGCCGGGAAGTAGAAAACATCGATAAAGATGTGCCGGTTACGGACATCGCGAAGATGCCAAACCTTATCAACGCGTCCATCGCACAGTCCAGATTCCGCACGTTCCTGCTTGGGCTGGTCGCGGCGATGGCGCTGGTGCTTGCAGCCACCGGAATTTTTGGAGTGATTTCTTATTCGGTTTCGCGCCGGACAAACGAGATCGGCATCCGCATTGCGCTGGGCGCGTCGCGCAAAACCATCCTAAGCTTGATCCTGCGCGAAACTCTGGGGTTGACCTTGGCCGGGCTGGCCGTTGGCTTTCCTTGCGCGCTGGTGGCGTCTCACTTCGCCCGCCACTTGCTGTTCAACGTCTCGTCCAATGACCCAACCACGCTCGCGGCCGTTGCTTTGTGTCTCGCGGCTGTGGCCGGCCTGGCCGGATACATCCCCGCGCGCCGCGCCATGCGCGTGGATCCACTGGTCGCTCTTCGCTGCGAATAGGGCTAGCCCGAGCCTATGCCCAGAGCGGCGAACGCGAAAAGGCTCTTGAGGCCTATCGGAGTTTTCTTGCGCTTTGGAAAGATGCAGATCCCGATCTTCGAATACTGCAACAAGCCCGATTCGAATACCGGACGCTGAGTGAATTGGCGGGCTGAGCGTACACACAAATGCATCGCAACGCTTCACAACGAAGGATCCGAGCGTTTGCCAGGAATTCCGGAGAACCGTAGCCTTCCGAAAAAGTGAAAAAAGTTCTAAGATCGTCAGGTAGAGTTCCTCATTTTTTCTTCTCTAACCAAGTCGGTCCGTTTGCCCTCGCCATGACCAAAGCAGAAAAGAAACGCCTGGCGGCAGTGCTTGAAGCGACAGAGTACCTGTTCCTGGAAAACATTGCCCTGAAGCTTGTACTGGAACATCGGGAGATCCCGAATTGGCAGAATCTCGTTGATCATCTTCTGTCCGACAAAGAGATGCTGGCGGGAGTTCGCCTGAAGTTCCGCGACCTGCACCGGGAGATTGAAAGATCGACGGATCCTGCAAAGGCTCTGGAAGGGCTCTTGGGAGCACTTCCAAAAAAGCCTCAATAGCTCTACAGCCTGCCGCCCCTACGGGGCTACGCATCCTCTGGTTTCGATTCCAGACCCCGCCGCGCCTCGGTCAATTCTTAGACGAAGCGGAAATTCTCATCGGGAGGCGCGACTCCGCTTCGCTCAAGTCTTGCCCTGACACTCCTCGTCTCCCCGGCGTAATGCGGAAGGCTTCAGCCGGCCGTTCGCGAAATGGTACAAGCCAGCAGACGAAGTAGGACAATGCCGGCGTAGCCCATAAGGCTGGTTGACAGATAAACTGTGTCGTGTTAACATCGTAGCGAAATAAGACAAGCGCCAGACTTTGAAGGGCCGCCCCCGGGGGCGGTCCTTCGTGCTGTGCGGCCAGGATTGGAAGAGCGACCACAATATGTTGTGGTTGGATAGTTACTCTTTGATAAACCATCCCAAGATCTTGGATTGGTTGGGATAGGCAGGAGCTAAGTCCTTTGGAATGCTAGGTGGGCCTTTAGGGGGGTATAGGGGATCGGGTGATCCGGTGATCGGGTGATCCGGTGATCTGGTGATCGGAAAGGCAGAGGAATTGCCGTAATCGTCGGAATCGCGCGGAATCGCCGCAATCGGAAAACACAGGATCGGGTGATGCAGTGGCCTCGGCGAGCGAGCTGCCGGGCTAGTTTTTGCTCGGCAGGAGGTTTTTCAAATGGGGGGTGAAGCTGATCTGGATGCTGGTGGCGACGTCGTGCTGGGCGGTGGGATGGAGGGCGGGAATGAACCAGCGCTCGTATTGCACTATGGCGTCGAGGTTCCAATCGGGGCGGACCTGCCAGCGCAGGCGGGTGCTGCCGTCACTCTGCGTGCCGCCGCCGGGGGCTAGGCCGCCGGAGAGAACGGCCTTGCTGAGCTTCGTATCGCGATAGCCGAACTGCAGGCTGGTGCTGGCGGAGAGATGGTAGGTGCTCCAGGCCTGGTAGGTGCGGCCGTCGCGTCCGGTCTGGTTGCCGAAGATGTATCCCTTGTTGGTGTTGGAGTCGTGGTAGCTGGTGTTGAAGTAGAGGAAAGTGGGACCGCGATCAGTAGAGGTCAGGGACTGGGTGGAGACGGCCTCTACGCGGAGATCGAGTCTGGAGACTATGGGGAAATGCGAAAGATAGAGACCGGGGTTGATGGCGGAGCGCCGGGGATTGGCCAGGGGCGAGGGATCATCGTCACTGTAAGAGTCGCTGTAGAGTGTGAGCCAGTTGCGCAGGCCGGGCAGGCGATAAGAGAAGTCGAAGCCGGACTTGCGGTCGCCGGGATCGCTTACGCCCACACCTGAGTCGCCGTTGGCGGTGAGGTTGCGCTCCAGGCTATGGGCGGTGAAGGGATGGCCGACACCGGCCCAAAGGGAAGCGCGCGTGAACCCAATCTCAAGGTTCTTGGTGGGATGGAGACTGATCTTCTGCAGGTTGAAGAACGGGCGCGCGGGAAACTGATGACCGGAGAGTTTGCTGAAGAGGAACTCGGCGCGAATCTCGCCCAGATGGCGGAGAAACGAGGGCAGAATCAGCGGCGTGGTGCGCGTGAGGCGCAGGGTGTACATGGGATCGGCGTTGTCGCTGAGCATGAGCGGTCCGCTTTCGCCGGGACCGAACCACATGCTCTCCTTGCCGAAGGTCAGCGCCCACTGGTCGAGCTGGAGCCCGGCATACATGTCCAGCGGGTAAAAGCGATCGGTGGTGGCCACCGGCGCCGGAACTTCCGACGGATTGAGGTCCATGCCGGTGATCAGATTCTGCTGGGCCTGGGTCAGCGCGGGACGTCCGGGAGCATGTTCGTACTCGCCGCTGGCGTACCAGAACAGGCGGCCCACGCCGCCGCACAGGACGGCCCCGGTGTAAAGGTTGTTGCCCTGGTCGAAGGGGCGGCCGTAGTCATTCCAGATGGTGTCGCCAATGTGGTAGCTGTTGCGCAGCGGCTCGCTGGAGATGTTCATGTAGCGCATGTAGACGGAATCAACGGAAAGACTGGTGTAGCTCTGGCCGTCGTCCTTGAATTCGTCGCGCAGTCTCTGGACGGTCTGGACGATCTCCGATTCCGGCGGCAAATCCTGGGTCATGTATCCGGCTTCATCGGTCTGGCGCATGCACTCGCGGCGCGTCCAGGGACGCAGCCCGGTGAACTGGCTGGTGATGTAGCCGAGAGCAGCCAGGCGTTCGAGCGCGGGATAGACCCAGCTGTCGAGAGGAACGAAGGCCGAGCCCAGCTGGTCGGGATCGAACTCTTTGGAATCGCGCATGAAGGAGCCGTAGGGCGGATTCTCCAGGGCAGGATCGTGGCGGCGCTCATAGACTTCGTGGCCGATGAACCATCCCAATGCGCTGCCGACCACTACGTCAGAAGGAAAGTGGTGGCGGCCGGTAACCCGGCTGACGCTGACTGCGCCGGCGGTGCCATAAGCAAGGATCTGGGTGAGGATGCCGGGATACTCGTGGACCAGGACGGAGGCGGCGGTCCAGCTCAGCATGGCGTGCGCCGAAGGAAAGGAACCGTTGCCGGGGTCCTTGAAGAACTTGCCGTCGCCGCCGATTACGAGGGGGCGCTGGCGGGCAAAGACGGCCTTGAGGGCCTCGGTAATGGCGAAGCTGTTGATCACAGCCTCACCGGCGAGCAATCCGGTTTCACGCTCGTGAGCATTGCCCGACCAGCTGCCCACGGCCCACATGGCCGCGGGAACGCCGATCATTACGCCCAGGCCGCCGTTGGCGAGATTGTCACTGGTGCTGATGGCGTCGGCATTGGAACGGGCACGGGCCAGGCTGTGACGGTCGCTGCCGATGAGCACGCCGAAGCCCGCCACCGTCGGCGCCAGCCAGACAGCGTCGTTGACGTGCAGCCGTGCAGGACTGGTCCAGATGGCTTTCTGGTCGCGGGGAAGGTTAAGGAAGACGCTCTTGATGGTCACGGTCTTGTCGGCGTTGTCGTCTTTCTTCTCGCGGTCCGGAGTCTGCTGATCCGGCGGATTGCCGGGGGAACTGGGACTGCCCGGGGTTTGCCCGGCCTGCATGCAGGCGATGCAAGGTGCGGCGGACGAGGCGGAATGATTGGGATCGAGCAGCTGCTGGGCGGCGGCGCCGGAACGGACAATGATTGCGCCCACCATCAGCAACAAGAGTTTTCGCAAACGCGGATCAAGGCGCATGAGTTCTGTTGGCAAGTGCAAATGAAGAAACACAATACTAGCAGGTTGAAGACCTAAACTTATAAGACTTTTGCGCCACGAGATCTTTTGGACCAGTGCCGGAGCGCGAAAAACCGGGTTCGCGGGAAAAAGATCATGCGCCGATCGCGGGCTTATCGACACCGGCGCCGGGGGAGCAGGTTTTGGAGGAAGCCAAGTGGCGGGCGTAAAAATTTTCATATTGCTCGACTGCCGCGGAAAGGGAAAAGTTGTCTTCGATGCGGCGGCGCGCCCTGGCTCCCAGTTCCTGCCGGGAAGGTTCTCCGGCAGCAATGAGGCGATGGATGGCGCCGGCCAGCGCCTGGGGATCGCCGGGAGCGACTGCGACTCCGGTTTCACCGACGACAAGCGCGCTGTCGCCAACGCTGGTGACGACGCAGGGAACGGCGCAGGCCATGGCCTCAGCGATGGCGTTGGGGAAGCCTTCGCGGAAGGAAGCCGAGCAGGCGATGTCGAGAGCAGCGTGGAGCCGGGGCATGTCATGGCGCTCGCCGAGGAGGAGAACGCGGCCGGTCAAGCCGGAGTCACGTACGCGGGCGCGCAGACGGGAGTCCTTAGCTATTCCCGGTCCTGCCAGGAGAAAGCGGGCGCCGGGATGATCGCGGGCGAGCAAAGCCGCAGCGCGAATGAATCCAGCCTGGTTCTTGGCGGGATGGCAGCGTGCGACCATGCCGATGAGGATGGCGTCGCCGGACACGCCCAGCTCGGACCTGATCGCAGCGCGGGCCCCGGGATCAGGGACAAATTCACGGCAGTCGATGCCGTTGGGAATGACCGCGCCGCAAGCGGCGTGGTAGCCGCGAGCTTCATGCTGAGCGCGGGCGGCGTGGCTGGCATAAATGATGCCCGCGGCGCGGCCGGACCAGCGCGCGCCCAGGCGGATGACAGCCGCCGTTGGCCAGGAAAAATAGCTGAGATCATCGAGGGAGGAGCGGATTCCCCAGAGCACCGGCGCGCCGGGAACGGCGCGGCCAGCGAAGCTGGCCATGAGGTTGCCGTGGTACATCCATCCGGCGATGAGATCGGGCGAAAGGCGGGAAGCAAGGGAGCGAATCTTCCAAACGCGCAGCGGATTAGGCGCTGCGGCGTGCAGCTTAAGGCTGTGCACTTCTACTCCCAGTGCGGTAATGCGGGCGGCGACCGATCCCGCCGGCGCCAGCGAGACCACAGAGTGCTCATGGGCGGGGCTGCTTGCCGAGACCAGCTTGTACAGCATGTTTTCCGCGCCGCCTACGTCGAGCCCTGTAATTACGTGCAGAATTCGCGCCATGAAAATTTATTCTCAAACTTCTTCCGCAAACCGATTGGCCCGGACGGGGACGCCAGGCGATCCTTACTTCTTGTAGAACTCGCGAAACCAGGCAACGAAACGGTTGACTCCTTCCGCGATGGGCGTGCTGGGACGATAACCGAACGTGGCGAAGAAGTTCTGGTTATCGGCAAAGGTCCGGGGAACGTCACCGGGCTGGCTGGGCAGCCACTCGACTTGCGCCGGGCGTCCGATAGCGTGCTCCAGCAGCTTGACCAGTTCCACAATCTCAATGGTGTGACTGCTGCCCACGTTGTAAATGCGATAAGGAGCCGCGCCTGCTTCGGCAGGCGGCAGCTCCGCGCGGGAACACTCGACGACGCGAGCCACGCACTCGGCGGCGTCCTCGACATAAGTAAAGTCGCGCACCATGCGTCCCTGGTTGAAGGCCGGGATGGGTGTGCCGTCAAGAATAGCGCGACAGAATTTGAACAGCGCCATATCCGGCCGGCCCCAGGGACCGTAAACGGTGAAAAACCGCAGACCCGTTACCGGGAAGCGATAGAGATGAGCATAGGCGTAAGCCAGCAGTTCGTCGGCTTTTTTGGTTGCGCCGTAAACGCTAATGGGGTGATCGACGTTGTCGGTCTCGGAAAAGGGGATCTTGGTGTTGGCTCCGTAGACGGAGCTGGACGAGGCAAAAACAAAGTGCCCGGTCCCACGGCGATGCGCGGCTTCAATGACATTGGTGAAGCCGAGGACGTTGCTCTGGATGTAGAGCTGAGGCTCCTCGAGGGAGTGGCGGACTCCGGGCTGCGCCGCCAGATGCACGACGCAATCGAAGGAGCGGGGCTTAAAGAGTTCGTTCACGGAAGCGGCGTGGGCGATGTCGCCTTTCACGAAAGTGAAGCCATCGCGCTCACGCAGCCGAGCGAGGCGCGCTTCCTTGAGGCCTTCATCGTAATAAGAGTTCAGGTTGTCGAATCCCGCGACGCGGTGACCGGCCTCGAGCAGCCGGCGGCTGACGTGAAAGCCGATGAACCCGGCGCAGCCGGTGACCAGTATGTTCTTCATGGCGGTACTTACTCAGCTCAAAAACAGATCGGTATACTCACCGACAATCTTCTGCCAGCCAAAGCGCGCAAGCACATCGCCGGAGAAGCTACCCGCGCCGGCGCTTCGGCTCGACATTGTACATGCGGCGATGATGGCTCGCGCGAGGGCGCCCGGATCTTCCGGAGGAACCAAGGTCATGGCAGGGAGGTAAGGCTTGAGCTCGGCGACAGCGCCCGGGCAATCGGCCGCGACGATGGGGCGCTCGAGGACAGCGGCTTCCAGCAGCGCGTTGGGCAGTCCCTCAAAGCGGGAGGGAAGCACAAAGAGGCCGGCGTGTTTGATGAACGGCCAGGGATTGCGCTGGAAGCCGAAGAAGCGGACGGCGTCAGCCAATCCCAGCTGGCGCGCTTGCCGCTCCAGTTCGGCCTGCAGTTCGCCCTGTCCGAGAATCGCCAGGCGCACGCCGGGGATCTGCTTGCGCACGGCGGGCAGGGCGGAGAGAAGAAGGTCGTAACCTTTTTGGCGGGCCAGGCGGCCTACGGCAACCAGCTGTGGGCCGGGGCCGGAATAAGGATTGGGCGCGGCTTCGGCGAGTTCCCGAACGCGCTCCACGTCCACAGGATTGTAGATGCGGACAAGCTTGTCGCGAGGCATTCGGAACTCTACGGCGATTTCTTCCAGCATGCTGTCGGAAAGGCAGACAACTTTGTCGGCGCGGCTGTAAAGAGGGCGGTACAACAGATGCCACAGAACCAGGAGGAACTTGTTGACGCTGACCGTGCTGGGAGGGATGGTTTCACGCAACAGGAGCCTGATGCCTACAGGAAGCATCGGCTTGGACACAACCAGCGCCAGATTCAAGCGGACGTGAGTGGAGAGAACTATATCCGGCTTGATTTTCCTGATCAAGCGGACGATGGCGGATACAGAGTAGCGCGCCCGGGACGCGGCCAACTCATGGACGGCTACATCTTCCGGGATGTCCTGAGTGCGGGGACCGGCGCCGCGCAACACCGCGAGGTGCGGCTCGAACCGATTGCGGTCCAGATGCCGGAGCAGGATGGAGAAAACCCGTTCGGCTCCGCCGCCACCCATGCTCGGAATCAGGAAGAGAAGTCTTTTTCTGGCGAACATCGGCAATCAGAAAGGAGTTGGGCACGGAATGGTAGCATGCGGCGCAGCCAGGAACCGGAAAAGGAGCCCTTCCCGGATAGGGGAAGGCGGCGTAATGAACACGGCGATGATTTGACACGGTCGTTACCGTGCTACCATGCCAAGAACCGGATTACAGTTCCCTTAATAATGCCCAGCGTGCGAACCAGAGTGCTGCTACTCATCCCCAGCCTCGTGGGGGGCGGAGCAGAACGCTTTTTCTGCATTCTCTCGCAGTATCTGGACCGCAGCCGCTTTGAGCCCCATCTGGCTCTCTTCAGTGTACGGGGCGAATACCTGCCGGATATTCCCAAGGACGTAGGGATTCACGATCTGGGGTGCTCGCGGGCTCGATATGCCATTCCCAGCATCGCGCGGCTGGTGCGCAAGCTGCGCCCGCAAACCGTGCTTTCGACGCTGGCCAGCAGCAACCTGGCTTTGATGCTGGCCAAGCCCTTGCTGCCGCGCGGGACGAAACTGCTGCTCTCGGAGGACTGCCACACGAGCTCGTTTCTGAAGGAAGGACTGATCACGCAGCCGCGGGTCTGGGCCTTCCTCTATCGTCGCTTGTACAAACACGCCGATAAAATCATCTGCCTGTCGCAATCAATGGCGGATGACCTGGTGGTGAACTACAACGTGCCGCGGGAGAAGGTGGCGAGCATTTACTATCCGGTTGACGTCGAGCGAGTACAGCGGCTGAGCGAAGCATCGAGCAACCCGTATTCTGCTTCCGGCCCACAACTGGTTGCCGTAGGGCGTCTGGCCCGGCAGAAAGGCTTCGATCTGCTGCTGGCGGCGATGCCTGCGGTTCGCGATGAGTTCCCCGGCGTCAAGCTTGCGGTTCTTGGACAGGGGTCGTTGCAGGGCGAACTGACCGATCAGGCGCAGCGTCTGGGACTTTCAGACCTGGTGACCTTCTACGGCTTTCAGCAGAATCCGTGGCCGTACATCAGGCATGCCGACGTGTTCGTGATGTCATCCCGCTTCGAAGGGCTGCCCAATGTGCTGCTGGAAGCGATGGCGCTGCAGAAGCCGATTGTGGCTGCGAACTGTCCGGGAGGAATCAGCGAATTGCAAAGTCTGGCCAGCGAACTGCAGCTGGTGCCGCCGGAGAATCCAGCCGCGTTGGCGAAAGCCATCATCTCAGCGTGCTGCGCGGTGAACGGCAACAGGAACGGTCACGCGAGTGGGACAACGTATCCGATGGCCATGTTCAGCGTGCAGCACGTCGTTGAACAGTACAGCCAGTTAATGCTTCCCAACTGAGCGAGGATTGGAGGTTGGGTGGGGGTGATGCGCATTAGGTTGTTTGCCGGCGAGCAGGCCATCGAAAGCGGCTTGCCAGCCGGCGAGAGCACGCTCCAGGCTGAACCGTTCGCGAACTTCCGGAGCGCGTTGCGCGAGGCGTTGTCTTTCTTGAGGATCTCCCATCAGGCGATCCAGAGTCCTGGCCAAAGCGGCGACGTCCTGAGGAGGAACCAGAATTCCGTCGATACCGTCGCGGATGATCTGTCCCGGACCCTCGGGACAGTCGAAGCTCACCACGGGAAGGCCGCACGCCATCGCTTCCGCCAAAGCCATGCCGAAGCCCTCAAACCGCGACGAGAACACGAACATGTCGGCGGAGAGAAACTGAGTGAAGGGATCGGAAACCGTGCCGGCGAAATGAACCCTCGAGCCGATTTTGAGCGCGTCAGCCTGAGACTGCAGCGCGGAAAGAAGCGGTCCCTCACCGTAGATGGTGACGTCCCAATCGGGGTGGCGATCGGCAACGGCGGCGAAAGCGGAAAGCAGAAGATCGAATCCCTTTTGCGGGACCAACCTTCCCATGGCGATGATTCTGTGCCTTGCTCGCGGTGGCCGCTGGGCCGCGGGGCGGGCGGGCAAGTGGATGGGATTGGGAATACCGACGCCGTGTACGCGGCTGATCGCGCGAAATCTGTCGACTGTGTTTTGCGTCGGACAGACCAGCAAATCGGCCAGGGAATACAGCCGGCGGAGCGCATTCCAGGCTCGTCCGATTTTGTACAAGGAGGGATCGGTACGTTCAGAAATGATCAGCGTGCGGTGCAGCCCGCGCGTAGCAAGAATGGTGAGAACGTTGACGCTGTCCATGAAACTGATTACGACATCGGGATCGGATTTGCGGATCGCCTGGCGAAGAGACCGAAGCCGGTGGAGATTGCGATAGAGCGCCTGGAAAATATTTGCGGAAAAGCCTGTAACTCCCAGGCGCTGGAGATTGACTGCGGGATGAATTGGATACGCGGGAGCTTTCTGGCGGTCGAGAGTAAGCAGCGTTACCTGATGACCCCGCTCAGCCCAGGCGCTGGCCAGGATCGACATGACGCGTTCGGCTCCTCCACGCCCCAAGGTTGAGATGACCAGGGTCAGTCGCATTATCGGTTGCAATCAGCATACCAATCGAGTGCGGCATCTATCCATTTCGAGAGGCATTCGTACATGCGATATCAAACTGCGCGCCCGGCTGGCAGGGGCGAGACTGCAAATGGCCGGTCAGCGAACTCGCTGGTAATCGGGTGGTTACCGGCAGATGCTTTTCACCATAAATTCATACTCCCGTCGCCTTCCTTTAACTGGCGACTGCTACAAAAGTAGTGCATGTGGAAAAAGTGTTTTGATACCGTGATCATTTCCGACCTGCACCTGGGCTCTGAAGTCAGCCGAGCCGCGGACGCGCTGGATTTTCTGCGCTCGGTGCAATTCCGCCGGTTGATCCTGTTGGGCGATATTTTTGCCGACCTCAATTTTCGCCGGCTCACCAAGGAGCACTGGAAGTTCCTCGGCTACATTCGCAAGCTGTCCAATCCCAAACATGGCGTTCAGGTGATTTGGGTGGAAGGCAACCACGATCACGGGCTCACGCCAGTGATGTCGCATCTCGTCGGGATTCCCGTTTACCAGGAATACGAATGGAGCTACGACGGAAAACGGCATCTGGCGATCCACGGTCACCAGTTCGATACCTTCGCTATCAGGAACCTGAAGCTCAGCCACTTCGGACAGCTCATCTACTTGTGGCTGCAGAAGATCGATTCCCGAAGCAAAAAGTTTGCCCGCTACCTTGACCGCCTCAACACCCGATGGTTGCGCCTGTCGGCGCAGGTAGCACAAGGCGCGCTCAGCTACGCAAAACAAGGCAAAGCTGAGCGGATATTCTGCGGACACACGCATGTGCCGCTGGAGATGAAGCGCGACGGAGTTGAGTACTTCAACTCCGGCGCATGGGTCGACCTTCGCTGCACCTACATCACCGTTGACCGTGAAGGAGTACGGATCCATGAATACTTCCCTGAATCAGTTGACCATCGTGATCCCGGCGAAGAACGAGTCGCGTCTGCTGCCGAACCTTCTGGAGTCGCTGTGCCGGCAGGATTATCCGCTTTTGCGCTCGACTAAAGTCTACGTGGCCGATGCCGGATCCACGGACCGCACGCCGGAAATCGCGCGCTCGTATGCCGATACGCTCGATATCGAAGTAATTCCCGGAGGCTTGCCCTCGGTTGGCCGCAATGCCGGCGCGCGCGGCGCGCACCCGTTACGTTCTTTTTCTCGATGCTGACATGGAGTTGAAGGATCCCACGCTGCTGCGCCGGGCTCTGGAACTCGCCAGCCGACGCCGCCTGCACTGCGTCACCACCAACATCTGGTGCGGCAATGGTGCGCTGCGTGATCATCTGCTCTACGCCGGCAACAACTTCATCCAGTACATCTCCGTGCTGGCCTGCCCCTTCAGTACGGGTATGTTTATGCTCTTTGAGAAAGCCGCCTTCGAACGCCTGGGCGGTTTCCACGAACACGCGCTCTACGCCGAAGATTACCTGCTCAGCAAAAAGGTGTCTCTCTGGCGTTTTGGCATCGTGCGCGGGCGCGTCTACACAACGAACCGCCGCTTCCGCAATATGGGGTACTTCAAAGTGATGGGCCTGTTCCTGAAGACCATGATCAACACCTGGAATGAGAGCTACTTCATGCATGACCGCGGATACTGGGAGCAAAAGGTCTAGAATCCAATTGAGAAATGGATAAAGGACCCGGCGACAAATCTAACCATCATTTTCCACCCGGATTTCTCTGGGGAGTCGCGACGTCGGCTCACCAGGTGGAAGGCGGCTGCATCAACCAGTGGTCGGCTTGGGAGGAGAAGGGCCGCATAAAGTCCGGCGATCGCGTGGGCCTGGCCTGCGACTGGTGGCATAGCGCTGAAAAGGATTTCGATCTCGCTCAGCAGTTAGGCGTGAACGCTCTGCGGCTCTCGCTGGAATGGAGCCGCATCGAGCCCGAAGAAGGACGCTGGGATTCGGCGGCGGTTGCCCGTTATCGCGCCATGCTGCAGGCGTTACGCGCGCGGCGAATCCGGCCGTTCGTCACGTTGCATCACTTTACGAATCCTTTGTGGTTTGAAGACCAGGGAGCTTTTCGATCGGCGCGCTCGGTTCAGCTCTTTGAGCGCTTCACGCGTTACGTGGTCGATGAATTAGGCGATCTGTGCAGCGACTGGACTACCTTCAACGAACCCAACGTTTATGCGGCGCTGGGCTACTTTCTGGGCGAGTTTCCGCCCGGACGCAAGGGCCGCTTTCTTCAGGCTGCGCAGGTGACGCGCAACCTCTGTCTCGCCCACGCGGCCACCTATCGCACGATTCATTCGCTGCAGCCCGATGCCAACGTTGGCTGGGCGCAGCATTTTGTGGCCTTCAAGCCGCGCCGTCGGAAGTCGGCCATCGACCGCTGGCTCACGGCTTTTGTCGACCGTCGCTTCAACGACAATTTTGCGGAAAGCGTTCTCAGCGGGCGCGCTCCTTTTCCGTTGAGCAAATTCGGTGTGCGCCTGGACGAAGTGAAGGATACCTGCGACTACATCGGCATCAATTACTACAGCCGCTTGCGCGCCGGACTGGCCCTCAGCAGTCCGCGGACCATGTTTTTCCAGCTCACTGTCCCGCCGCACAAGCCGCAGGGCGACAGCGGAATTGAAATTCCTTACGGAGAGGCCTATCCCAAGGGCCTGCGTCGCGCCGCCAAGCGCTTTGCCGCCTTCAACAAGCCCGTCTACATTCTGGAAAACGGCGTGCCCGACCGCGAGGACCGCATCCGTCCCTGGCTGCTGAAAGCTGAAGTCAAGCAGATGCGCAAGCTGCTGGCCGCCGGCGTCGATCTGCGCGGCTACTTCCACTGGAGCCTGACTGACAATTTCGAATGGAACGAAGGCTGGCACCTTCGCTTCGGCCTTTACGAATTGAACCCGGCGACACAGCTCCGCATTCCGCGTCCCAGCGCTCAGCTTTATGCTCAGATCATTCGCGAGAGCCGGAATGGCTGGAGTGGATGAAGATCGCATCGCCCCCCCGAGCTTAGTATCCTGCAAATTCTTCGCTGCGGATGGCATCTTCATCGGCCCCCGCTTGCGTGAGCAGGCTTCGCATGGCCGTCACCATGGCTGGTGGTCCTGCCAGATAGTAGATAGGACCGCTCAGCGATGGCAGGTACTTGGCGAGCATCTCCTTGTTGATTAACCCTCGCTCGCCCTTCCATTCGCGGCGCGACTTGTCCATCTCTGCCATGGTCGCGATCAGATGGAAGTTCGGATTCTGCCTGACCGCTTCCATCAGAATCTCCAGGAACGCCGCGTCTTCAGGCCGCCGGTTCGAGTAGAAGAGATAGATGTGCTGTGGTGATTTGTCGTGTGTGGCCTGCCGGACCATGCTTAAGAACGGTGTGATTCCAATTCCGCCGGCGAGCAGCACAGCCGGTGTCTCCGTTTTGCGGTGCAGCACAAAGGAGCCGCCAGGACCAACAATCTTGACGTTTAGGCCAATCTCGGCCGTGCCCAGGACGCGCTTGAACGCCGTATCCCGCATGCGCGTGGCCACCATCAGATCGCTCTCGAAAGGCGCGCTGGCGATGGAGAACGTCCGCGTGTTTCCTTCAGCATCGCTCTCCGGCGGGTTGAGCAAGGTCATGTCAATGGATTGGCCAGGCCGAAACTGGAAATCCGGCATCTTGGCAAAGTGGAAAGCCATTGTGCCTTCAGCAATATCTTCACGCTTGATGAGAGGAACCGTACGACCAGAGGTTGCGGTTGTCATGCTGCCTCCGTACTTCAGATCTGAGGTAAGTGATCGACATAGTAGCTCGCTCCGCCCGAAGGAGCTCCTTAATCTACAGATGTGCCAACGGTACTTTTGGTTACAACGTGAGTCAGAGGAAATGGCAGTTGCCGTGATTCGGTTTTAGCCGGCTCACTGATCACCAGCCTCCTCCGCCACCGCCGCCTCCGGAGGAGCCTCCTCCACCGCCTCCGGAAGACGACGACGCGGGAGCCGAGGCCGACGAAACCGCGCTGGAGAACGCGCTGCTGAACGAAGAAGTAAACTGCGCAGCGGAAAATGCTCCCAGGGACGCGCCCGTATACCACGACGGCGAGTAGCCTCGCTGGCCTTGCGACGACGTGCTTGCCGCTGCGGCAAGAACCTGGGCTAACTGCCGCGCCCATGCATCTTCTACGCCCAGCGCCAGCGCGTACGGCAGGAAGCGCTCAAACAGCTCCGGCGTCTGCACCGGCGGCGCCATCGTCCTGATCTTGTCGCGGTCCACCGCGCTCAGGAACATGCGAAAGCCTTCCACGCGGTCCATCAAAGCGCGGCCGGCGAGCGTCGGCGCCTTCATCAGGTAGTGAAACATAATGTTCAGGCCGATGCCCGCGAAGATAATCCCAATTGGCAACCAGCCCACGCTGGTTTCCAGCATGAAGACGCCGAAGCATTCTCCCGCCAAAAAGGGAAGGCTGAACAGCGTAATAAAGACGGCGCCGAACACCGCTGTGGCATTGGCGCTCACGGCCCTCCAGGCCCGGAAGACGGTGACCAGCAGGAGCGCAACTCCCAGGCTCCAGCCCGTCAGCCAAACGCACATGAAGATTCCGGCGCCGGAACCTCCGCTCATCAACACCATGATCGCCACCGTGAGCGCGGTTAGCACCAGGCCCGGGATCAGGTAGCGCTGATTGGTGACGAAGTATTTTTTCTCCATGGCGTTTTCCAGCGAGGCCTTGAGCGCTTTTTGCGCCGCTTGCAGAACGGCGTTGTGCTCGGTAAGCGTAAGTTTGTCGCCGTTTTCAAACAGCTTCTCTGCCAGCAGCTTCTCGTCGTTTGCGAGCTTGCTCTCCACCGTGCCGTAGCCGCGCCGGCGCAGCAGGCGATAAGTCTTGTCCTCGTTCTCGATGGTCAGATAGCCCTTGGCCGCCAGCCCAAGGATGGCGGACGTGAACACTCTGTCGTCAAAGCCTTCCTGTTCCAGGAAGCGCATGGCCGCGGGCGAAAGATTGTCCTGCGGCTCGTACAGCGGCACGATGCTGCCTGGCCTGGGATCGCGCCCCACCATCGTCCACACGACCACGTAGTAGGCCAAAACCAGTGCCAGGCCGGCCGCTCCGATGAACAGCGCCCGATTGTCGGCTATGAACTGCTGCCGCTTCTCTGCCGCCGTGGGTTCGCGGATCAGCCCCTTGGGCCAGGTTACGACCACCGTGAGCCCCTCGTGCGGGCCAAGGTTCTCCGCGCGGAAGACCGGGTTGGCGTCGGCGTCGCGCGAGGTCGTGAACGCCTTGGCCTTGGAGTGAGCTGGACCCGTGTAGCCGTCCAGGCTGATGATCTGGTAGCGCATCCCCTCGGGGAGCTCTACCGTAGCCGTGGCCGCGTCGATGGGAAACATCCATCCCACCCCGGTGACATTCCAGTACAGCTCGTCATGATCTTTGAAGAAGCCCAGTTGCCGGCTGGTGCGGTAAGTGAAGACGTAAGTGTGCTTGCCCGGCGCGAGGGTGTAATTGGAGCTGCCGAAGTAGACCCGAACTCCGTTCTGGAGATCGCTGGTGTGATACGCCTCAGTCTTGCCGTCGCGCTCCACGCTCACAATGTCAAAGCCTACCGAGTAGTGGTTCCCCAGATGGTCGTCGTATTTCGTAGGAAAGTCGCGGTAGATTCCGTGGCGGATGTCATCGCCTGTCGCCGTCACCGTGATGGTTTCCCGCACCATCATGCTTCCGTCCTCGCTCACCGTAATATGCGAATCGAAAACGCGAATCCGTTCGCTGTTGTCTTCGTTCTGGTCGCCGGATGGGTTCTGAGCGCACACCGCTACCGCGGCCGACAGGAGCGCGGCAAAAAGAACAAATTTTTTCAAGGGAGCCTCTACAGGAAATATACCTGCCGCACCCAGAAGCAGGAAAAGAAAAAACGGCAGGTGCGATGACTTCCACGCTTTGAGCCTTCTAACCGGTCATCGGAGAGCGGCCGATGAAAACAGGAAAGCCGCCGTCTTCAGCTTCGTTCGTGCTTACCGGATTGCGTTCCACGTCCGGCACTCGGATGCCGTCAAGGGCGCCGTCAGAGAAGGGCCGGTGCGGGACCGAATCACCCCGTCGTCGGTTGAGCAAAAATTCTTACTCGTTCCTGAGGCGGCCAACGGTGCGGCGCTCACCACGTAGCTCACGCACCTGCCGGCCACGCAGACTCCGCGGACGCTGAACTTGTAGCCGTTCTTCGCGCACCATTTTCCGGCGGTGCAGCCGGCATCGCCCAGCGGGTTCTCAATCAGGCATGCATGCTCGGCGTTCGGAGTTGCGGCTGTACAGTCCACGGACGTATTCCGGCCCAAGGGCGCGAGTCCCGCTGCATATCCTCGCTCGGGATATGTGCTCGCATACGCGACCTGGGCGGTGTTGACGGTTTTCAGCGTGGAAACGGCCACGCTCTCGTTGGCCACAGTGCGCGACTGCACCATGTTGGGCAAGGCTACAGCGGCCAGCATCAGGCCGATCGCCGCATCGGTTTGCATGTCATTGTTGGAAACTCCGCGAATCGAGGTCTCATCGGCGTAGACGTAAAGCGCATTCGCACGGCCGCTGATGGCCATCGGCAGCATCTGCCTGACCTCGGGAGGCAATTGTGCCATGATCGGGCCCATCATCGGCCCGGCATTTTGATAGGCGATCAGGGAGGCGTTAAGCGACTGTCCCGGGCCGGAAGCATCACGCAGGCTGCTCGCTTTGGCCAGCGAGGTCCCGCTGCGATGCACGCGCACCGCCTCCTCGGCCAGTGCGCGATCGCTTGCCATCACCAGGTAGCCGTCGAGAAAGAAATAATTGATCTCCGTGGAGTTGTTCACTGCTCCTGGTATCAGCAGGGTGTGGAATGTAACGCCATCTTCCTGTTGCTCCGCCGACTGCACTGGCGCCATCGTCAGTAGCTGTGCCAACGTCTGCTCCAGGCCCTTGGTATCCGCAACTCCCAGGGCCATCACAAACGGCGGGCTGGTTTTCGGCGACGAGTCAGGAGCAAGAGTGGTTTTCGCCGGGAAAGTCGCCGGCGCACGCATATACATCCCCGGCGTCGCGAAGCCGATTTCTCCCGTCAGTTTGCTCAGCAGGTCGTGTTTCAGGTTCAGGTTGAACTGCTTCTCCACTTGCGTGACGGAAGCGAAGGCAGCGTCGCCCATTATGTCGTGCAGGTCGTCGAGTAACTGTGCCGGCGTCTTGAGATTGATATTCAGCGCAAAGGCCGACTTGCTGGAAACAAAGTCCAGGCCGCCCAGCGGCGCCGGCGAGGCCAGCCATGAGGCAATGCCGTGCCGCGGGCCGGTGAAGGTGAGTTCGCCCTGACTTCGCGATGCGCCGGCCGTCAGCCGATTCTCCACCGCCAGATAGCTCACGTCGCCCAGGCCGGTCTTATCCAGCATCATCCGGTCCTGAGGCTTGTTCACCGGCAGGATCGCCATCAACTGGCGCAGATCCACTCCGGCCACGGAGGTTGTGCCGTCATGGTAAGAGCGCGCCAGCCGCTGTCCCAGCGGGCGCGATTCAAAGCTGCCTTCGTGCTGGTCGATCTGCGAGTTGAAATCCCGCAGCGCGCCGACGCTCAGACCAAACGCGATGTAATCCTGTCGCACCAGTACCATCGGCCCTTCGGATTCCACCTCGCCCGCGGCGGCCAGCCGTTCCGGTTCGAAGATGCGCAGACGATTTCCAGCACTGACGCCCAGGTCGCTGTTGATTGCTTCCAGCGCCGCTCTGATACCCGGCTTCTTGATCTCGGCGATCATGACACCGCTTGGCTCCTTGCCTTGCAGGTTGCCGGCGATGACGACTTCGTCCCCCAGGAATTGGGAAACTTCATAGAACCTTTGCGCCGCATCAATCAGCGCCTGTTCGGAATCTTCGAGATGGTTCTTGCGCAGAAAAATCAGCAGGCGGGCGCTGTTTTTGATCTCCTGTTGCACGATCTCCACCGCGCGATGCACCGTTTCTCCGTAGTTGGGCACTGCCAGGTAGAACGCGGTGGAGTCCGGCAGGTGCGACAAGATGTGGCTCTGATTTCGCGCTGCCGGATACGGCACTTCTTTCTGCAGGCGCTCCGCGATCTGCGCTACCTCGGTCATCAATTCGCGGTCCTGGAGCGCCTCCTGCAACCAGTCAGGATTGGGCTGCGTCGCGTTCGTTCGCGGCTTTCCGGCATTGGGGGCAGGCTTGCGCTGGGTGGAACGCTGCCTGGCTACTTCGCCCAGACTGCTCTGCGCCCGAACCGTGACGGACGAGAGCCCTAGTGCGGCCAGTGCGCCGGCAACAATCCACGAAACCAGTTTTTTCGATTCCCGTCGGCTGCAGTGTTTGCGATCGTGCCTGCTGATGAAAGCGTGATAAAGGCGCATCGGGACAACTCCTGGTCATGGCGGGGAATGGTCTTAAGTTAGTACGAAATAAGGTTGTTTTGCGAGAGGAAATTAGCGGAGCTGCTGCACGGAAGTCATGCGCCGAATGCGCCCCCCGGGGCTCGAACCCTCGCTGCGCCTGGCTCCATACTCAGCCAAAGTTGACCACCTCTGCCCGCAGCTTGCCCTGGCTGATTTCGAGCCTGCCCAGGCTGATGGGTAGTTTGAATCTTCGCGGTCCGGCGCTCCCGGGATTCAAGTACAGCACCCCATTCTTCGTTTCCTGTTTGGCCTGGTGCGAGTGCCCGCTGATGACCGCCGCGAAGCCCGCCGCCTTGGGATCGAGGTCGATTTCCTGCAGGTTATGAATGAGGTAAATGCTCACGCCTTCCAGTTCGACCACGTCGGTCTCAGGAAATTTCCTGGCCCAGCTCTCGGTGTCGACGTTGCCGCGAATAGCCGTGACTGGCGCGATGTTCTCGAGCGCTGGAATGATGTTGGGCGACCCAATGTCGCCGGCGTGGATGATGTGCTGCGAGCCGCGCAGAAGCTCGAGAACTTCCGGCCGCAGCAGTCCGTGAGTATCTGAGATGACTCCGATCACGGCGAGCTTCACAGACCGGCTTCAATGCGCGATCGCGGATCCATGTAGTCGCGCAGAGCGTCGCCGATGAAGTTGAATGAGAGAACAGCCAGCATGACTGCGGCCGCCGGAAAGAAGACCATGTGCGGCGCGTCGAACAGATGAGCGCGGGCGTCGTTCAGCATGGAGCCCCAGCTGGCTGTGGGCGGCGGCACGCCCAGCCCGAGGAAGCTCATGGTGGCCTCGGCCAGCACCGCTCCGGCCATGCCGATGGCCGCCTGCACGATCACTGGCTGAATAATGTTGGGCAGAATGTGCCGCGTCACGATACGCCAGTCCGTTGCCCCCAGCGCGCGCGCCGCTTCGACAAATTCTTTCTCCTTCACCGCCAGCACCTGCGCCCGCACCAGCCGCGCGTAGCCCACCCAGCCTCCCAGGCACAAGGCAAGAATCAGGTTGAAGATCCCCGGTCCCAGAAAAGCCACGAAAGCGATGGCCAGCAGGATCCCCGGAAATGACAGGAAGGCATTCATCACCACCACGTTGAAGATCCGGTCGGTGTAGCCGCCGTAGTATCCGGCAATGGAGCCGACGATGAGCCCCAGCAGCAGCGATCCGGCCACCACGCTCGCGCCCACCAGCATGGAGATGCGCGCGCCGTAGATTACACGGGAGAGTATGTCGCGCCCCAGTTCGTCGGTCCCGAACCAGTGCTCACCGCTGGGCGGCTGCAGCCGCGATGCCAGATTGATGTTTGCCGGGTCCTGCGGCGCGATCCAGGGAGCGAAGATGGCCAGCAGAATGAAGATCGCAACCAGCACCAGGCCGGTCGCCGCCAGCCGGTTGCTGCTGCCCAAAGCGACGGTTGCGGTCCAGGTGGAAGCTGCCATCTCTTTCAAACTCCCGAGCGAAGCGAGGGAACTCTACGATCATAACTATAAGTCACGCACGCGAAGCGAGGGAACCCTGCGGTCGTAAATCCATTGCTTTCCGATCGCAGCCGCTTGCTGTGGCGAATGTTAGACTGAGGTCGAATTTTCAGCCCTATGAATTCAACAACCGATCCCAGAAAATTTCCTTTTCCGCCGGGCATTCCCATCAGCGCATGGCTGCTGGGTTGGGCGTTAGGCGCCATATGGCCGGTCCCGTTCCACTGGCAAGGCTGGATGCGTCCTGTCGGTGGGATTCTGATGGCCTTGGCAGTCTCCATCGCCGCCTGGGCAGTCGCCACTTTTCGCCGCCACGGCACCCAGGTCGATCCTCTCGGCAAGGTCTCCACCATTGTGAGCAGCGGGCCTTATCGCGTAACCCGCAACCCCATGTACCTGAGCTTGATGGTGCTCTACTGCGGAGGAATTCTGGCCTTTCATCTGGCGTGGTCGGTAGCGTTGCTCCCCGTGGTCTTCCTGGCGCTCCACTACGGAGTCATCGTTCGCGAAGAGCGCTACCTGCGCGCAAACTTTGGCGAGCCTTATGCTGAGTACTGCCGGCAGGTGAGGAGATGGCTTTGAGCGGGCTACGGCGAATTCTGGGGCCACTGTTGATTCTTGCTTCAGGCGCTCTTGCGCTTGGTGGTTGTGACGGCGAGGGACGAATTCGAGCCAAGCCCGCCGCACTGGTTGGCAAATACCACCTTACGCTCATAAGCGGGTCCGAGCACCTCGAGCTCAGAGAGGGTGGCACGTATGTTCAGCGCGTATCTTATGCTTCACGGGTTCTTGAACACTCAGGGACGTGGAGCATCAACAACCATTTCATGGGTGGTACTGATGTCGTCCTGTCTAACGCGCTGGTTTCGGACGATGACGAGAAGATTCCCGAGCAGATCGGCGAAATGAATCTCAATGTCCATGACCATGGCGGGAAAATAGCCCTTGCGCGGAACGAAGTCGCAGATTGGTATTTCGAGCGAGACCCCTAGCCTGGAGTGGACAACCCTTCGTGTTCCTTCGTGTCCTCTGTGGTTACTACGGTGTTACCGCCTGCCGACCCACCTTCTTGAACGCCTTTAGAAAAGCCTCGTTCTCTTCCGGCTTGCCGATGGTCACCCGGATGCCGTTGCGGATGCCCCAGGGAACCAGTGAGCGCACGATCACGCCCTCCGCCAGCATGCGCTGAGCAAAGGCGTCGGCGTCCTCGTCCACTTCCAGGTAGATGAAATTGCCGTTGGTGGGCATGATGGTCACGCCGATCTCCTGCAGCCTCTCTTTTAGCCAGGCCGCGCCCACCGCGTTGTTCTCCACCGTCTTGCGGATGTGGTCATGATCTCCGAGGGCGGCCACCGCGGCCGCTTCGGCGATCGCCGACACGGAAAACGCCATGCGCAACCGCGCGAAGTATTGCAGTAGCTCCGGCTGCCCGCAAGCGTACCCGATGCGCAGCCCCGCGAGTCCGTGCGCCTTGGAGAAGGTGCGCAGGACCAGAAAGTTCAGCCGCCCTGAGCGTACGTAATCCAGCGACCGGCTGTAGGTGACGCCGCGCTGGGACGCGAAATATGTCGCGAAGTCGTAATACGCTTCGTCCAGCACCACCAGCAGATGTTCCGGGACCTGGACCAGAAAGTCATCCAGGGCATCGGCATCGAACACGGTTCCGGTGGGATTGTTGGGGTTGGCCACCAGAACCACGCGTGTATCGTTGTTGATGAGCCCCGCGATCGCGTCCAGATCGAAGGCGTTGCCGCGCATGGACGCGGTCACGTACTCGCCCCCCGCGGAGCGCGTAACAATCGGGTAGCTGATGAACGACCGTTCGCTGCTCACGCAGTTCAGCCCCGGCCCTAAGAGGGTCCGCGAAAGAATGTCGAGAATTCCCAGCGAGCCATCGGCAACAAAAACATTCTGTGCCGGCAGGCCGTGATGTTCGGCCAGCGCCCAGCGCAGCTCCGTGGATTCGTTGTCGGGGTAAAGATTGACCTGGGCGGCCGCCTTGCGCATGGCTTCCATGGCCTTTGGCGACGGGCCAAACGGATTCTCGTTCGAAGCCAGCTTGATCATGGTCAGGCCGGATTCGCGTTGCGCCTGTCTTAATGCCTTGCCGGGAACGTAGGCGGGCAGTGCCTTGATGTGCGGCGGAATCAGATCGAGGAGATTTTTTTTCATCGCCACCGTTTCTTGTACCACGAACTGCTTTCTCAATGGCACCTAACCAGAGGTGCGTGTCCGCCGGTGCTTGTGATTTCTCGGCGTGCCCTGCGCCGGCCTTCGCGGCGCCGCCGGCTTGCGCAACGCCCGAACCTCATTAGACGCGAGATGTCGAAATTGGGAAGGCTCAACATCCAGCGTCAGCGGGCCGTAGCGGATGCGCTTGATCTTCTCCACGTGGTGCCCGATTTCCTCGAACATGCGCCGGATCTGCCGGTTCTTGCCTTCGAGCAGCGTGACCTCATACCAGGGATTTTCCGCGTCTTTGAATAGCCGGATCTCGGCTGGGGCCGTGTTCACCGCTCCCGAGCCTCTATTGGATGCTCCCGGCCGGCGCCCGATTCTGATTCCGCGCCGCAGCTTCTCAATACTTTCTTCGGCGGGCCGCCCGCTGACTTTAACCAGGTAGGTCTTGGGCACGTGCGACGCCGCCCGCGTCAGGTAGTTGGCCAGTTCACCGTCGTTGGTCAGCAATAGCAGGCCTTCGCTGGCGTAGTCCAGCCGTCCTACCGGATAAACACGTCCGGCTACGCCTTTGATCAGGTTCATCACCGTTGGCCGGCCTTCGGGATCGGAGACCGTGGTCACGTAGCCTTTGGGTTTGTTGAGCAGGATATAGATGTGCCGCTGGGCTACCTGCAGCGGCTTGCCGTCAACTTTGATGTGATCGCGCTCGGGATCGGCTTTGCTGCCGAGTTCGGAGACCACCTGGCCGTTGACCGCCACGCGGCCCTGCTTGATGAGCTCTTCGGCTTTGCGGCGCGAGGCGATTCCCGCCGCCGCGATAATCTTCTGCAACCGCTCTGCAGCCACCGATCAGCCTCCGCTGCTCTCGGAAGCGATCTCGTCGGCAACCTGCTCGTCGGTCTGCGTGTGCCGTGGATCGGAGGAGACTGCTGGTTCGGTGACGGTCTGCGGCGCTTCCGCGCGATCTTCAGCCATCTGCTCCACGCCGCCGTCGCCGTCTTCGTCGGGAACGCCCGTGGCGTCGGCCATGGCCGGATCGGCGGGCAGCAGGTCTTCCTGCAGCTCAGCCGCCGCCAGTTTCTCGAACTCTTCCAGGCTGGGCAGCTCAGTCAGGTCTTTAAGGCCGAAGCGCAGCAGAAAATCTTTGCTGGTCTTGTACAGCATGGGGCGTCCCACGACCGCCTTGCGCCCGGCAGTGGTGATCAGCTTGCGTTCCAGCAGCGTGCCGATTACGCCGCTGGCATCGACGCCGCGGATCTCGTTGATCTCCGGCACCGTGACCGGCTGCTTGTAAGCGATCACCGCCAGAGTTTCCAGCGCCGGCAGTGACAGCCGCACCGGTGGTTTCAGGCTCTTGGAAAACGCCCGCACCACATCGTGGTGCTCCGGCTTGGTGGACATGCGATACCCGCCCGCGACCTGGCGAATTTCGATCCCGCGGTCTTCGCGAGCGTAGTCCGCAATCAATTCGTCGAGCAGAGGACGCAACAGCGCCCGCAGCTCCGCGCGCTCTGACTTTTCCTGCACGCGCTTGCCGTCCTTCTCTTTGTGCGGTTTCGCGTCAGCCGGCTGCGCTTCGCCGGATTCGTCGGCCGCCGCCGCGGCCTGTGCCGCTTTCAAGGCCATCAGGTCCTCTTTGAGCACCGAGGCCATCTGGTCCAGAGTGATCGGCTCTTCCGCCGCGTAAATCAGAGCTTCGAGTTGAGGTTTGAGTGACACGCTCTATTTCCAGTCGTCTCGTCCCACCGCCCCTTCGCCCAGGACGGTATCGAACATCGCGTGCTTCTTGATCATGACCTCTCCGAACAACCGGTCCTGCCGCAGCAGGATGGCCTGCAGGCGCACCAGTTCCAGCAGCGCCAGAAAAGATGAGATGAGCGCGTTGCGGGCGGTGATGTGCTGCAACAGCCGCTTCAACCGTATCGGCCGGTCCTCCAGCAGCAGCCGCCGGCGAAAGTACTCGATCATTTGTCCGACGGTCACGGTGTCTTCGTCGACTTTAAGCACCGGGCGGTTGCGAGCTCGCTCCAGGATCTCCTGAAACGTGCGCACCAGGTCCACCACGTCGGCGGCAAGTTCCGCTTCCGCGCCCTCGTCGTCCTTGAATTCCTTGAGCGAAGGATTGCTGATTACGTGGTCTTCGATCTGCTGCTTCTGCAGCAGCATCTGCGCCGCGTTCTTAAACTTCTCGTGCTCCAGCAGGCGCTGAACCAGTTCTTCGCGCGGGTCTTCCTGCAGGCCGTCCGGCGCGTCCGGATCGCGCGGCAGCAGCATCTTGCTCTTGATGTGGATGAGCAGCGAGGCCATGTAGATGAACTCCGCAGCCACGTTCACATCCAGGTGCTTGATGTTCTCCACGTAGGCCAGGTACTGCGCCGTGATCTTGCCGATAGGAATGTCGTAAATGTCGATGTCCTGCTTGCGGATCAGGTCCAGCAGCAGGTCGAGAGGGCCGTCGTAGATCTGGCCGACGGTGACGGAAAAAGGAAACTCGCTGGCTTCCGCCTTAGCGGTTTGTAAAGACTCTGTCACCCGTCCCTATTGTGGCATAAAGAGCTGTGAAAAAGAGCATCGAATGTCAGGCCAGTGCGTCAGCGTCTTGCTGTGCTGACTGCCGGCTATCTCGGCTGATATCATCGAAGATTCACCTTCCTCGCGAATTGAGCGCAGGTTGAACGACCATGAAACAAATTGCTGATTGGGCCCTGAATGCCGCGACCGGACGCGGGGCAAGTTACGCCGACGTCCGCATCGTCGATGACCGCCAGCGCGCGCTGGCCACTAAGAACGGCAAGGTTGGGCACGCGGCCAGCGGGGAATCACTGGGCATCGGCGTGCGCGTCCTGGTGGACGACTCCTGGGGATTCGCCGCCGCCGATAACCTGGGGCGCGATGCCGTGGAGTGTACCGCCGGCCACGCAGTGGAGATCGCGCGGGCGTCGGCGACAGTGAAGGAGCATCCGGTGCAGCTGGCGCCCGAGCCCGCCGTGAAGGTCGATTGGGCAACCCCCTGCAAAATCGATCCCTTCAGTACCTCCATTGAACAGAATCTTGATCTTCTGTTGCGTGTCGATGCCGAACTTCTGGCGGTCACGGGCGTCACGCTGGCGGAAAGCAGCATGCGCCTTGGCCGCTACGAGCAGTGGTTTTATTCCTCGGAAGGCTCTGACATTCATCAGACCCGCTATATCACCGGCGCTGGCTTTGCCGCCTTCTCGTTCCAAGGCTCGGAGATCCAGAAGCGTTCCTACCCCAACTCCTTCGGCGGACAATATCAGAACAAAGGTTATGAGCTCATCGAGGAACTGAAGCTGGTGGAGAATGCGCGCCGCATCGGCGAGCAGGCGGTCGCGCTGCACAAGGCTGATCGCTGTCCTGAAGGGAAAGGCACGCTGGTGCTCGACTCCTCGCAGCTTGGACTGCAGATTCACGAGTCCATCGGCCACCCCATTGAACTCGACCGCGTGCTGGGCATGGAGGCCAATTTCGCCGGGACCTCATTCCTTACGCTGGAAAAGCTGCGCACCCTGCGCTACGGGAGCGACATTGTGAACGTCGTGGCCGACGCCACCGAGCAGCACGGCCCCGGACTGGGTACTTTTGCTTATGACGACGAAGGTGTGAAAGCCCAGTGCACCCCAATCATCACCAACGGCCTGTTCACCGGCTATATCTCCTCGCGCGAGACAGCCCACACTATCGGCGAGAAGCGCTCCAATGGCACCATGCGCGCGGAAGGCTGGGGACGGATTCCGCTGATCCGCATGACCAACATCAGCATTCTTCCCGGCAAGCAGCCGCTGACCTTCGATCAACTGGTGAGTTCCACCGACGATGGCATCTACATGGAGACCAATCGCTCCTGGTCGATCGACGATAAGCGCTACAACTTCCAGTTCGGCTGCGAGATCGGCTGGGAGATCAAGGGCGGAAAGCTGGCCCGCATGCTGAAGAATCCCTCGTATTCCGGCATCACCACCGAGTTCTGGAATTCCATGGACGCCATCTGCTCGCGCGATCAGTGGACGCTTTGGGGTACGCCCAACTGCGGCAAGGGCCAACCCATGCAGACCATGGGCACCGGCCACGGAGCGGCGCCGGCGCGATTCCGGAATGTGAAGATCGGCACGGCATACAAGGGCAACTGAACGCAGATTACCCGCTGCAACGCGGAAACGGGGAGAAAGAACGAAACATGCTGGACCAAGCCAAAGCGCAAACCGTCTTCGACAGAGTAAGGAAGCTGTCGTCGGCCCCGGAAGTTGAGATTCTCTTTTCGTCGAGCAATTACTCGCTGACGCGCTTTGCCAACAACACTATCCACCAGAACGTATCGGAGATAAATGAGGTAGCTTCCATCCGCGTAGCTTTTGACGGCAAGACCGCGCGTGCGACCACCAATCGCTTTGATGACGAGAGCTTGCAGCGCGCCGTTAAATACGCAGAAGACATTGCCAAGGTACAGGAGTCCGATGCGGAGCGCCTGCCCCTGGCCACCGCCGAAGACGGCAAGTTGGATGGAGCGCCGCAGCGGTGGTTTGAGCGGACCGCGGCCATCACTCCCGCAGATCGCGCCGAGGCCGTGGGCAAGATCGTAGGTGTGGCCAAGAACAACAAGCTGGTCACCGCGGGAATCTATTCCAGCTCGCAAAGCGTGGAGGCGGTAATCAATTCCAACGGGCTGAGCGCCTTTCACCGCCAAACCGCGGCTGAAGTCTCCATCACCATGCTGGCCGACGACTCTTCCGGTTGGCAGAAGGCCAATTCTCCTGATGTCAAAAACCTTGATTCGGTCGGCCTGGCGGAGATCGCTGCCAAGAAAGCGCGCGATTCACGTTCCCCGCAGGAGTTGCCGCCCGGTCGCTACACAGTCATCATGGAGCCGGCCGCGGTCCTCGATCTGCTGGGCTTTATGTTCTGGGATTTCGGCGGCCTGGCCATCCTCGACCAGAGGTCGTTCCTCAACAACCGCATCGGCACAAAGCTGTTCGGCGAGAACATTACCATCGTTGACGATGTTTACCATCCGCTCCAGTCCAATGCTCCCTTTGACGGCGAAGGCGTGCGCCGCCGGCGCGTTAGCCTGGTGGAAAAGGGAGTGGTCCGAAACCTGACCTACGCTCGCGGAACCGCCGCCCGGATGCGCAAGTCGCCGGTGGCAGGCAAGGTGGGCGAGATCACGGTAACCGGCCACGGATTCCCGCTTCCCAACGAGATGGGCGAAGCCCCTATGAACATCGTGTTCCTGACGCCCGGCGGCGAGCAGACGGTGGACCAGATGATCGCCTCCACCGAGCGCGGCATTCTCATCACCCGCCTCTGGTACATCCGCGAAGTCGATCCTTATGAAAAGATCCTCACCGGCATGACCCGCGATGGTACCTTTGCCGTCGAGAACGGTAAGGTGAAGCACGGCATCCGCAATTTTCGCTTCAACCAGAGTGTGATCGATACCCTCAACCACGTGGAAGCCATGGGAAAAGCAGTGCGTTCCAGCGGCGAAGAGGCGTTTGACATGGTGGTGCCGGCCATGAAGGTCGGCGGCTTCAACTTCACCGAAGTAACCAGGTTCTAGAATTGGACCCTTGTCCTTTGGTGTCTGCAAGGTCCCAAAGTAATCTTTGGCCTCTGCAGACACGGTGCTATAAACACCGCAGAGGTACAAGGGTGAACGATACACGTAGCGCAGTCCGTTTTCCGCTGAAGCTCCCTATCACTGTTCGCACTGCCGACATGAAGGAGCACTTCGCCGAAACCGCCGACATCTCCGCGGGCGGCGTGCTCTTCCATACCAAGGCAGCCATGCAGGTCGGAGCGGAGATTCGCTTTCGCATTGTCCTGCCGGCAGCCGTTCTCGGCACCGACACCGACGTTCTGGTGAATTGCACTGGACGCGTGGTGCGCGCACTCGATGAAAAAGGGAAGAGCGCAGTTGCGGCGGTGATCGACGAGTACGGATTTGAGCGTATCTTCTCCGCTGCAGTCTAGCTCTCGCCTCGTGCTTTTTTAGCGGTCGCAGGCATCGACGTCAATCGGCCATTCATTTCCGGATAAGCCTGTTCGTTTTGTCCTGCGACCGTTTCCGACTACTCCTGCAAATCGCCTTCTCCCGATTGGCTATAATGAGCTGACAACACTGCGCCGGAGAGATGGCCGAGTGGCTGAAGGCGCACGCTTGGAAAGCGTGTATACCTTAACGGGTATCGGGGGTTCGAATCCCTCTCTCTCCGCCATCTTCCTTGCAAGTCTCTCCCGCCTTTCTTGTGTTTCCAGGTTCACGCTCTCGCCAGCGTGTTCTTTGCCGACGCCCCTCGTGGCGTCAGGAAGGCAAGAACACCGGCCACGGCGAACAGCGCCAGCACATCACCCCAGAGGTGTCCGATGTGTTCAGGATTCGCCAGGGACTGTATGCCCATGATGCCGCCGTGAACCACGCTCGACCACACAGCGAACCTGATGATGGCCAGGTTGGCCAGCGGATTACGGCTGGCAACCAGCAGAAACACACCAAGCGTGGCGTAAACGCCGAGAATCATCTGCAGATAGTGCGACTGGCCCGCGTGCCACGCCCAACCCGACGGCCAGATGATGGTAAGGGGATAGATCCCAACGATAAAAATCAGACCCACCGCCACCAGGGCGATAGACAGGTACTTGAGGCGATTCGTTTCTGACATTGAGTTTCTCCTTCGTGCAATCTCGCTGTGACCCATCATTGATTCCGGAAGCCGTTGCTTCAATCGAGCCAGGATAACTTTCGTGTATCTTTTCTATATCGCCGCAAATTATTGAATTGTCAGTGGCATAATTGGATTAATTTACCGACTGGTTGATCCATGGCACAGCCAAAGGCACATAGCGCACAAATAGAGCTGGATCTGGGACGCTACGAACTCCGCCGTTCCGGGCGCCGGGTAAGGCTCGAAAAGAAGCCGATGGAATTGCTGATCTTTCTGGTCACCCGGCGTGAACAACTTGTTTCGCGCGAAGACATTGTCAAGAAACTCTGGCGCTCGAATCTTTTTATCGATACCGAGCGCAACATCAACAACATTGTGCGCAAGATTCGTACCGCTCTTGGTGACGGCTCTGCCCGGCCCCGCTTTATCGAAACCGTAGTGGGGAAAGGCTATCGCTTCATCGGACCGCTGCGCGTCATCGATGCCGAATATCCACGCGATCTTGCGCCGGGCTCCTCGCTCATGGTCAGGCACGAGAACCCCGGGGAGCGCTCGTCGTTGGCCGTGTTGCCCCTGCTGTTGCTGGGGAAGGCTGCGGACGACACTGGTCTTAGCCTGGGCTTTGCCGATGCCCTGGTCAGCCGTTTAGCGAATCTGCCCGGCATCGACGTGCTCCCCACCTCGGCAGTGATGAACTTTTCTCCAGATACATCTGCCGCCGACGCTGCTTCCCGCCTGGATATCCGTTTCGTGGTCCACGGCGCGATCCAGAGTTCGAAAGGTCAATGGCATCTCTCGCTGGAACTGTTTGACAGCCGCCTGCCGGGCGCTTGCTGGACGAAAAAATGCGAGCTCGACGTGGAGCGATTGGCTGCGGTCGAGAACGATCTTGCCCGGCAAATTGCCGGCGCGCTGCACAGGCCGCTGGCCCCTGTGACTGGACGACAACGGCCGCGCTACAGCAGAGACCCGCTGGCCTATGCAGAGTTCATGCGTGGATACAAGCTGCGCACCTCCGATGATCCGCAGTCTATGGAAGCGGCGATGCAGCACCTGGCGAATGCCGTTACTCGAGACCCGAATTTTGCCCTGGCTCACGCTACGCTGTCACAGGTGTGCGCGACTCGCCATTTCGAATTTGATCCTGCCAGCATGTGGCTGGAGAAAGCCGAATTTCACTCTCAACGCGCCCTGGAGCTGGAGCCCGACCTCGCGGAAGGACATGTGGCCCGGGCTTATCTGGTATGGGGACCGTCCAAGAACTTTCAGCATCTGGAGGCGATCACCGCACTCAAACGCGCGCTGGCCCTGCAGAACAATCTGCCTCAGGCTTACAACCGCTTGGGAACCATTCTCGCCCATATCGGGCTGCTCGATCACGCGCGTGAAATGTACGAGCGGGGGCGGCCTTTTCATCCTCAAAAAGCGGTGAGTCACAGCATCGCTCAGGTCTATGTCTGGAACCTGGAACACGAGCTGGCCCGGGAAGAGATTCAAGCCTGGCGGGCGGAAGGTCCACACAACAAGTACGCAATCTATTTTGCCCCCCAGCTGGCCTTGCAGACAGGAGACTGGACTGAGGCCAAGGTCTTGCTGGATGAAGCGCTGCAGTTGCTCGGCGGAGATCCTCTCATCATCAGCCTGCAGGGCGTGCTTTACGCCTTAACCGGCGCAACCGGGCAAGCTTTGGAGTGCGTAAACCGGGCCTGGGCCAGCCCCAGGACCTTCGGTCACGCGCATCACACCTATTATCAGATTGCCTGCATCCTCGCTCTTGTGGGGCAACTCAGGCCTGCCTTCGAGTGGCTGGAGAGAAGCGTAGCCACCGGCTTTGCGTGCTGGCCCTTTTTCCTGAAAGATCGTTGTCTGCACAACCTACGCGGGCTTGCCGAGTTTGAGCTTCTGATCAGTTCTCTCCAGGCTAAGTATCCCGATCACTTGGGAATTCTCTGACCAGCCTGCTTTGTTCGCGCCTGATCGCCATTGCTGACCTAGCGAGTGCCAGGAAAAGCATCGAGCTAACAACCCCCGTCCGACTCCTGGCCTCTAAAACTGCATAGCAACTCCGTAGTTACATTTGCTTCTATCCGGCGTTGGTGGGGTATGCGTTTTGCATGGTTTGCCTTTCTCTTGATCGTGTCCGAGCATGGCTTTGGCCAGGGGACTCCGCCCCCGAGCTCTGGCTCCGATGAAGAGATCTCTTGCTACCACAACGCCAACGGCACTCCTCCTGAGCCGCCCGAAGCGAAGATCCAGCGCGTGAAGGCCAAAGTCACCAAAGAGGTTCGCAAGGCCATCGAGCGCAGCGATCCCCCGATCGAACAGTGGCAACCGCTGACGCCCCGGCAAAAGTTCAACTTTTTTCTGAAGCACACGGTTTCCCCGCGCACCTTTGCCGGCGCCGCGCTAGACGCGACGGCTGACAAATGGCAAAACGACAACACGGAATACGCGCGAGGACTCGCCGGCTACAGCCAGCACTACGCGGTGGAATTGGGGACCGGCGAGAGTGACGTCCTGTTCGAAGCCTTCCTTATTCCCACGATCCTCAAGCAGGATCCAAGGTACTTTCGCAACCCGAGTCTGCCTTTCCTGAAGCGCGTGCTGTACTCGCTGAGCCGCGTTCTTATTACGCGTAATGACAGCGGCCATCAGACCTTCAACGCTTCCTATGTGCTCGGCAGCGCCGCTTCCCAGGCGCTGAGCGACGTGTATATACCCGGTCACGTACAGGGAATGCACCCTATCGTTGACCGCCTCACTTTCAACCTGGCGCGCGACGCCGGGTTCAATCTTCTGCACGAATTCTGGCCGGAGTTGCGCGGCAAGCTTCTGCCTGCTAACAAAGTGAAAGGCCGGTAAACCTTCGTTACGCGAAAAGAATTGTCTTCAAAATAGGGTTTTGGATGGGACCCTGAGGTTGGCACGAGTGATTTTGGTCGGGGCGAGAGGATTTGAACCTCCGACCCCCTGCGCCCAAGGCAGGTGCGCTACCAGGCTGCGCTACGCCCCGACATGCTCTTCGTGTTTCGATTCTAACCGATTGTGAGAAACCCGGTCGTTTTCCTGCGATTCACCCACATTAGCCCCATTGTCGGACCGTCCCTTGGGGTATAAGCTCGAGCGGTCAAATCTCCGGGCATTGCATGAGACTTTTCGGTTAAGTACAAGGGCCTGTAGGTCAGGAATCCTGCGAGCGGAATGCGCAGAGAACACTGGCCGGATGGCCGGTCTGCCCCTGACCCACGGGTAATTTACGAAAATCGGAACTGCGTTGGCTTAGGATATTAAGAAAAGAGGCTCAGGCCAATACAGAACGTCGGTTCGGGGGGCACTTTGTGCGCCGTAGGGGCCTTTAGTTGCTTGTTTTGTTCGCCAAAGGTGATTCTCAATTTAGTCGGGCTGTTTGGAGGAAAGTCTGAATTTGTAAGCAGATGGACATAATCAAAACTCACGCCCGCTTTCCCATTTTGGAACGGTTTTTTACGAATATGGAAACTGCCATACGTCAACCGGGTTGTTCGAAGACTCATTGTCTGCGTAGACACTTAGTGGGCGCGAAATCGCTCTCGGCGGAGGAGTCTTTGGTGAAAACTAAGATCTTTGCAATCAGTTTACTTGCACTGTTGTTGATAGGCGCCGTTGTGGGAAGCAGCACGCGCGCGTCTGCCAGTTCTTCGATGACTACGGTAGATGCCACCCCGAGCCCTACACCCGCTCCTGGACCTAGCGATCCTGACGCTGGCCCTTGGCCGAACTGCCCCGCATCCATCTGTCCGGACCAAGGAACCGCTTCGCCCCCAACATTATGACCGGAGTAACAACACAAATGCATCATTCGCCGAACAAAGGTCTTGTTAATCCAGCGTGGGAGAAAGTATGCTCATTGGGTCGGTAGGTGCCCATGAGTGTCCAGTCTGCGATCCACACTATTTTTGCAGCGCAGCTCGTGCTGCTTGGCTTGCTGTGCGGAGTTTTGCTCATAAGGAAAGGGTGGAAGAGTTTTCCTGTTTTTGCAGCTTATTCATTATTCAACCTAATCTCCGGGTTGGTTGAGTTTTTTATTTATAAGTATCCGAAGGCTTACTTCTATGCCTTCATCGTGATTGAGAGCGTCGCAATCATTCTGGGTTTGGCAGTTGTTTATGAAGTCTTTGTACACTTGTTTTCTGCCCAGCAGGCACTGCGTCGTTTAGCGACGTGGCTGCTGGGTGTGGCGGTGCTCGCTCTGGGTGTGCTGGGCTTTATCGTTATCCAGATGCACGGGGTGAGCCTGAAGAACGTGGGTGCCGGCATCATCGCGGCTGAAGAGGCTGCTCGAGTTCTGGAAGTGGGCTCTTTGAGTTTTTTATTCGTTTGCTCGGGTACTTTCGGGCTTCACTGGAGGCAGCCGGTTTTTGGAATTGCGCTGGGATTGAGTGTGTTCACAACGTTTGAGCTGATTCTCATAGCAATGAGAGCTTATTTTGGTGTTAACCCAGCTGCAGGCTTGAACATCGCGCGGATGTTGGCGTTTGGTTTGGGTTTGCTGATTTGGATTGGCTATTTAGTCGCGCCGGAGCGCGTGCAAGCCTCTGATGGTATTCCCGAGAGGTCGCAGCTGGAGCAGTGGAATCGCGCAGTTATGGAGCTAATTCACCAATGATAGTCACGATGCTCGTTATCGTATTGGCGCTTGGCGCTCTGGCCGTCCTGTACTTTGCTGTGCGCAGCCGCAGAGAGCAGTCGCGGCTTTCGATTCAACCTGTTGACCTGGAGGCGTTCCGCACGCTGAGCGCGCGGGACGACGAGTTTTTCCTGCGGGGAAAGCTCCCCAACTCCAGCTTCCGCCGCCTTAAGCGGCAGCGCATTCTGGTCACACTCCGTTACGTCAGCCGGATCGCCGGCAACGCCGCGGTGGTCATGCGCCTGGGACATGAGGCCCATCTCAGTCCCAATCCTGAAGTTGCCCGCGCAGCTCTGCAGATCACGGAATTGGCCGGGCAAATTCGCCTGCAGTGCCTCCTGGCCTTGGCCAAGCTCTCGGTTGAGTTTGCCGTGCCTTCGTTGCAGCTTACGCCCGCGGTGTTGGTTCCCGCGTATCAGAATCTGCGCGAGAACGTTATGCGTCTGGGCACGCTGGAGACACAAAGCCTGGTCCCTGTGGCCATCTAGGCCGCACATTTTTCAGGGCCGCTGCCTCGCAGCTTGCAAGCTGCGAGGCTTGGCTTTTTCCTGACGGCCCGCTTCGCCGCATTTACAGGTTCTGCTGTGATTAAATAACCCTATGCTGCTCCAGGGAATATTTCCTGCTATTACCACTCCCTTCTACGCAGATGGGGCGGTCTACTTCAAGAAGATCGAGCACAACGCGGACCGTTACTCGCGTACACCCATTGCGGGCATGGTGGTTCTGGGTTCCACCGGCGAGGCTGTCATGCTCAGCGACGAGGAGCGGCGCGACGTGCTGCGCGCAACTGTGGAAGCGGTCGCGCCGGAAAAAGTTCTGATTGCCGGAGTGGGATCGGAATCAGTGGTGGAAACTCTGCGTCTGGCCGAACACGCCGCCGCTCTTGGCTACGACGCCGCACTGGTACGCACGCCCCACTTTTACCGCCCACAGATGAAGCCGGAGGCCATGCTGGCTTTCTACCGCACCGTGGCCGATCGGTCACCACTGCCGGTGCTCCTGTACACGGTGCCTCCGTTCACTGCGTACGATCTGCCTTTGGAGGTGATCGTGGCCTTAGCCGAGCACCCCAACATCATTGGCATCAAGGAGTCCAGCGGCAACGTGGAGAAGGTAGCTGCCACTGTCGCCGCCACAAAGCATATCAAGAGATCGAGCGCGGTCACCGAGCTTCAGCAGGCAGTAACCACGCGGATGAAAGCCGGTTCTGCCGGCAACCATGATTCCCTGGTCCACATTGAGCAATCGCCCGGAAATGGTGGCCCGGTAGCTACGGCGGCGCCTCCCAGGGTCAAGACCCGCACCCGCGAAGTAGGGTTTCAAGTGCTGGTGGGGGCCGCACATACCCTGGTCGACTCTCTCCAGGCTGGGGCCAGCGGAGGGGTTTTGGGCTTCGCCGCTCCTGCACCGACCATTTGCTTTGAAATCTATGCCGCCTGGCGCGACAACGATCTGCAACTGGCCCGAAGTAAGCAACTGGCCATTACCCCATCTACCAAAAAGATCGTCTCCGAGATGGGTATACCTGCCATTAAGTATGCTATGGACCTGAACGGGTACTACGGCGGCCTGCCCAGGCTGCCCCTCCTGCCGCTGGGGGCGGCCCAGAAGACAGAGATTGAGGGCCTGATGGCGTCCTTCAGGAATTAGACATCTCGGAAGTCGCGGACCTTTTTTGGAACCGCGGAGGGCAATTATGGGTATATCATGTGGTGCAACTAGTGTCCCTGGTCATGCCCAGGTAGGCATGCCGCAAACGAGATATTCTTAGAGTCTGTTGAGATTTTGTTCCAGGCCAAATGGAACGGGAAAGCGGTCCAGGCAAAGGTGCTCTCAGCGGGAAGGAAATTACGCGAACTGCGTGAGCAGATAGGCCTCACTCTCCGCGATGTGGAGATTTCGAGCACCGCCCTGTCTGAGAGCCGCGGCATCGAAGATTTCGTCATTAATCCCAGCCGGCTTTCCGATATCGAAACCAAGGGCGTCATTCCCAGCATCTACCGGCTTTACGTGCTCTCCGTGCTGTACCGCTCGGATTTTACGGAGTTGCTGAAGCTTTACGGAATCGACCTGGCGTCGGCGGCCGCAGACTTCGCCATCTGCAGCCCGAGCAAGACCCACCGTCTGGAATTCTTTAACGGAAAGGGCATGGTTCAGGTGCCGGTGAAGTTCGATCCCGGCTTCGACTTCAAACGTACTTCGGGACTGGGCCGCATGATCGAGAACTGGGGAGTGCTGCCGCTTCAGTACCTGCAGGAGCTGTCGAAGAAAAAATATATCTATGCCTACATCGGCATGGAAGATCTGACCATGTATCCTCTCCTGCTGCCGGGATCATTTCTGCAGATCGATGAGGAGCGCAGCCGAGTGGAAGAAGGCCAGTGGCGTTCGGAATTCGAGCGGCCGATCTATTTCGTGGAGACTCGCGAAGGAGATGTGTGTTGCTGGTGCTCTGTGAAACGGGGAGAGATCGTGCTGCAGTCGCATCCGCTTTCGCCGGTGCCACCGCGCATACTGAAGCACCCCCAGGAGGCTGAAGTTGTCGGCCAGGTAGTTGGCGTCGCTATGCGCTTGGTGGGCTGGTACGCTCCTGATGAGCGACAGCTTCAATCGAGTTCTGAAGAAGGCGAAGATGAGCCGAAAGAAGTTCGTCGCCGCTGACGGGTGTTTTCAGCAACAGGGATTCTGGGCTTAGCACCTGCGGACCATCCGTTCTGGCCAGCGCCTGCTGGTATTCCGAGTAGAGTTCGCGCAGAGGGACTCGGATCAACTCCATGGCGGTTTCGGTGTGAGCGCGAAGGATCGCGTCCTGGGCCAACCGGTGGCCAAATACGTGCGTTAGTCCCCAATGCTGATATGCCCCATCTTCGGTCTGCAGCGAGCAGATGTAGGCCAATCTCTCCAACAGCGTAGGAAGAGCTTTCAGGGACCGTTTTTTAAAGTCCTCAATGGCGCTTAGACTCATGGGTTTTGGGGCGAATCCAAAGTTAGCATAAGAATACGCCAAGGCAAGCGGGACCCGGTTTTTGTTCCAATTCCGGAAATGGCGGCCGAACCGGCTTTTCCGGCCAGAAAAGGGCGCGTCGTCCCGTGAACATCCTGATTTCCTGCAATTTCGGAAACCAGTGTGACGGATGTCACTGCCTTATAATCCCTGTTTGAAGCATCGTCAGACAAGGTCGATAATAGGGATTATCGCGACTCTTCGTTCCTCAGCAGGATATTCTTATGGCAACTTTTGACGTTGGTGTTCAGGAAAGCGCGGTCCATGCAGGCAGTGGGCGTCGCAACGTAAACGATTTCAGCATTCAAGTGGCCACGGTCAACGGCTCCGGGTCGCAATCGGCCAACACCGTGCTGCTGCGCAGCATTTTTCAGATGGGCGTGCCTGTCTCGGGCAAAAACCTCTTTCCATCGAACATTGCCGGACTGCCCACCTGGTACACCATCCGCGCCAGCAAGCAGGGCTATATCGCGCGCAAGAAAGAAATTGGTTTTCTTGTGGCCATGAACCCGGAAACGGCCAAGGAAGACGTGCTTGCGCTGGAGTCCGGCGCGGCATGCGTCTATGACGAGCCCCTCAACCTTTCAGCGCTGCGCTCCGACATCGCGTTCTATCCCGTGCCCTTTGACAAGCTGGTGGCCACCGTCTGCCCTGAAGCCAAGCTACGCCGCCTGGTCAAGAACATGCTTTACGTGGGCGTGGTGGATTTTCTGCTGGGGATCGATCTTAAGGAATCCGAGACGGCGGTTGGCCGGCAATTTGCCACGAAGAAAAAAGCAGCGGAACTGAACGCGGCTGCGGTGCGCGCCGGGTACGACTACGCCAAGGCCAGCCTCACCAAGCAGGACCCGTTCTTCATCGAGGCCATGAACGAGAATCAGGGCAAGATCATTATCGACGGCAACGCCGCGGCCGCCCTGGGCTGCATGTTCGCTGGCGTCACGGTAGTGACGTGGTATCCCATTACGCCGTCCACCTCGCTGGTTGAGCAGCTGATCGATTACATGAAAGAGTACCGGATTGGGCCTGACGGCAAGGCCACTTTTGCCGTGGTGCAGGCCGAAGACGAGCTGGCTGCGATCGGCATGGTGCTGGGCGCAGGTTGGGCCGGCGCGCGCTCCATGACCTCAACCTCGGGGCCGGGGATCTCTCTCATGGCCGAGTTCGCCGGCCTGGGCTACTACGCGGAAATCCCCGGTGTGATCTTCGATGTTCAGCGCGTGGGACCGTCAACCGGTTTGCCCACGCGCACCATGCAGGGAGACCTCCTGAGCTGCGCCTTCCTCTCCCACGGCGACACGCGGCATATGCTGCTGCTGCCCTCGTCGGTGGAGGAGTGCTTCACCATGGCCGGCGAGGCCTTTGAATTGGCGGAGAAGTTCCAGACGCCGGTCTTTGTGCTTTCCGATCTGGATCTGGGAATGAACAACTGGATGTCGAAGCCATTCACGTACCCCGACAAGCCCATTCATCGCGGCAAGGTCCTCAGCGAAGCTGATCTCAAGCGTCTGGGAAGTTTCGCCCGCTACAAAGATGTTGATGGTGATGGTATTCCTTACCGCACGCTTCCGGGCACAGATCATCCCGCGGCTTCCTACTTTACTCGCGGCAGCGGCCACAATGACAAGGCGCAATACAGCGAGCGGGGTGAAGACTACGTACGCAACGTGGATCGGCTGGCGCGCAAGTTTGAAACGGCGCGCGCCTTCGTGCCCGGCCCGGTGGAAGAGGTCTCAGGGACCTCGAAGATCGGGATCATCGCCTTCGGCACTTCGCACTGGGCCGTGACCGAAGCCCATGATCAAATGAAGAAGGAGCACGGCCTCAAAACCGACTATCTCAGGCTGCGTGCTTATCCATTCAACCAGCAGGTGCACGAGTTCATCGCCGAACACGAGCGCATTTACGTGGTAGAACAAAACCGCGACGCGCAGATGCTGGACCTGCTGAAGCTGGACGCTGCTCCCGACCAGATCGTGAAGTTACGCAGCGTGCTTCACTATGACGGGCTGCCGATCGATGCCCGTTCCGTCAGCGACGAAATTATTGCCCAGGAGGGCCGCTAACATGTCTGCCACTCCCACCATGCCAACTCCCAAGACGAACCACATCGGCCTGACGGTCATTGACTATCGCGGGGGCAAGACTACGCTGTGCGCCGGGTGCGGGCATAACGCCATCTCCGAGCGCATCATCGATGCCGCTTTTGAGATGGGCATACAGCCGGAAAACCTGGTGAAACTCTCCGGGATCGGTTGTTCCTCCAAAAGCCCAGCCTATTTTCTGAGCCGCTCGCACGGCTTTAACGCGGTTCACGGGCGCATGCCCTCAATCGCCTCAGGCGTGGCCCTGGCCAATCGCAAGCTCATGCTGCTGGGCGTCTCCGGGGACGGCGATACCGCTTCTATCGGCATTGGCCAGTTTGTGCACCTGATGCGGCGGAACCTTCCGCTGATCTACATCATCGAAGATAACGGCGTCTATGGCCTCACCAAGGGCCAGTTTTCCGCCACCGCCGACCTGGGAGCCAAGCTCAAGACCGGCGTCATCAACGATCTGCCCCCGATCGACACCTGCGCGCTCGCCACGCAGCTGGGCGCAACCTTCGTAGCCCGGTCCTTTTCCGGCGACAAGAAACAGCTGTTGACGCTGCTCAAAGCCGCGCTGGCGCATCGCGGCACGGTAATGCTCGACGTGATCTCGCCTTGCGTGACCTTCAACGACCACGAGGGTTCAACCAAGTCCTACAAGTATTTGAAAGATCACGAGGAGCCAATCCATGACCTGGGCTTCATTCCCGGCTTCGAGAATATCGAAGTGGACTACGATCCCGGCACCACCGCGACCGTCCGCATGTACGATGGCTCTGAGCTGCGGCTGCGCAAGCTCGATCGCGATTACGATCCCACCGACAAAGCCGGCGCCTTGCGCATGATGACCGAGGCGCATGACAAGGGCGAGGTACTGACCGGCGTCTTTTATCTGAATCCTCAGGCGCCCACTTTTATGGATCTGCTGCACGTGACCGATGAGCCGCTGGCCGGCCTGCCGCAGGAAGTCGTTCGTCCGCCCCAACGAGTGCTCAATGAGATCATGGCCGAACTGAGCTGATTTCTAAGTTAGAGTGAAACAGGATTGAGCGGCTTTTTCGTAAAGCCGCTCTTTTCTTTGCTATCCGTCGGACGTTACCACCGTGCATGGAGTCCGCGTCAAAGCCACGCTTGTTGGATACAATCTGCCTATGTCGTCGCCGGGCCCGCTATTTCGTCCCTTCGATCGTCTGGTCAAGATAACGCTCGCCGGCAAAGAGGTCAGCGTGCCCGCGGGGAACATGCTGCTGCGGGCCATGCAGTATCTCTCTCCGGAAGACGTTTCCTACGGCCGTTTCTGCTGGAATGAAGAATGCCAGTACTGCCGCGTCAGCTTCGATCTCGGGCCTGGAACGCAGAACCGCGTGGCTCTCTCCTGCAAGCTGATGGTGGAAGAAGGCATGCGCGTCACCGAGATGGCGCAGGAAATCCGCTATTGTCTGCGAAAGCTTGAATTAAAACCGAAGCCCTAGGAATGGGCGAAGCTAAGGATGGCGGGGTGAGGGGCGGGTCGGTCTGGAGGCCGCTCCCGCAACCCCCAGCTTGTTGAGACGGTCCCGGGCCTGGATGGCTTCCGGACTCTTGGGATAGCGGGTGAGCAGGCTGCGCAGCTCCTGCACTCCCGCATCTTTCTGTCCCATTTCCAGCAGAGCGAAGCCCTTCTTGAGTTGCGCGGCAGCCCCCTTGTTGCCTCCCGGATACTGATCCAGCACCCGGTTGTAGTCCTGGACGGCCTGCGAATAATTGGCCCGGCGGTAATCGATTTCGCCCAGATAGAACTGCGCGTTGCCAGCCAGGTCTGTGTTGCCATAGGCCTGCAGGTATTGAGTGAATTCCTGCGCCGCAAGATCGTTTTTGCCGCCGTTGAAATCGCTGAGGGCAGCGTTGTACAGCACCTCGGGCGGCGGCGCCTGAGGGACGTTGGCGGCGCTCGGCCCGGGAGCGGTGCCAGGAGTAGCGCCCGCCGGCGCGTTGATGTTCTGTTGTCCCGCCTGGATGTCGTCGAGTTGCTTGCTCACCTTCGCCAGCCTGGCCTTCAACTCGTCGACAGCATCGTGCAGCGCCTGCACCTGCCCGGAGATCTGGTCCACCTTGCTGGAAGCGTCATTGGTCTGCGCGCCCAGAGTCTTCTGCAGGTTCTGCACCGTCTCGCTCATCTTGTTCACGCTTTCGTTCTGCTGCGTGAGCATGTCTTTCATGACGCCCATGCGCTCATCAAACGACTGCTTCATCTGCGTCATGTTGTCCTGCATGATCTGCAGCTGCGTTTGAATCTGGATGAGCTGCGACTTTTGGTCGGCAGCGTTGGCAGGCGACGCGAACCACAGTGCCAGGAGAATCAAGGCAGGCAGAGCGGCATATTCTTTTTTCTTCATATTTAACCCGTTAGATGCTGAATTGCTGGTGCATCAGAGAAAATTTTACTTCAGCGGAGGCGGTGAACCCGGAGGAACTTTGCCCGCACCGGGCGCGGGCGTTCGATCCCCGCCGATGTTCTGTTGTGCCGCCTGAATGTCGTCCAGTTGCTTACCCAGCCTGGACAGGCGTGTCTTCAGCTCATCCATGGAATCATGGAGCGACTGCACCTGGCCGGTAATCTGGTCGGTTCTGGCTAAGCAATCCTTGTTTTGAGCTGCCAGCGTCATTTGCAAACCCTCAAAGGATCTATCCATCTTGTCCATTTTGTCGATCTGCTGTGACAAGCTGTCTCCTATCGTACCCATGCGGCGGCCAAGTGCCTGCTGCATGCTGTCCATTTTGTCTTGGAGAATCTGGACCGTGGTCTGGAGTTGGATTAGCTGTTCTTTAGTGCCGGCGGCAGCAGGTTGCGCGAGACAAACAGTTGCCAGCAGCACCGCGAGGAGAACGACAAACGCGGTTCGCTTCATAAATTATTCGCCACCGACCGATTTACGGATAGTGACCGCCGGACGGGTTCCGCCCGCCCGGCGGCTTCAAGGTCAGTGCACCAGTGAGAAGTGGTCGTTCCGGTTCCGTTGCCAGCAATCCTCATTGGCTTCGGTGCAAACCGGCTTCTCCTTGCCGTTGCTGACGGTCTTGATCTGGCCGGCGCTCAGGCCATTTTGTATAAAGGCCTGTTGAGCGGCGGCAGCGCGGCGCTCGCCCAGGGCCAGGTTGTACTCGATGGAGCCGCGCTCGTCGCAATTGCCTTCGATGCGGATGCTCCAGTTGTGCGACTTGAACACCGGCGCGGCCTTGGCAATTGCGGCTTGCGCCTCAGGACGCAGGTCGGACTTGTCGTAGTCGAAGTAAATGTCGGTGATGGTCTGCGCGAAGATCTGATCATCGCTTACAGGCGGCGGAGTCGGGGCCGGGGTCGGCGTCGGCGTGGGCGGCGGAATCACGGTTACGGTTGCGGTGGCCGTCTGGTTTCCGCCGGGACCGTTGGCCGCCAGTTGGTAAGTGGTTGTCTGGGTGGGCGAAACGCTCTGCGACCCGTTGGCATCGACTTTGTTTCCCTGAAGATTAACTTCGGTCGCGCCCTGTGTGCTCCAGGTCAGGGTTGAAGACTGGCCGCTCTGGATGGTAGCGGGATTGGCTGACAGCGTAGCGGTTACAGGCGTCGGCGGCTGGACCGGGGTTTCCTTCGTCTTCTTCCCCCCGCAACTTACGGCCAGTGCCAGTAGGGCAGACAACACAACTGCCAAAACCCAATGCTTACGGTAGTTCACCTCGTGTCCTCCCTCTAATAGTGCCTTAGTAAAGCCCGGTTCCCTGGATTCTTACTATTGCAAACTCCAATTGGGTTGAGTGTTCTTCCCATCATGCGTGAGCTGTTGCTGGTGCGTGCCGTCGGCCAGCATGGACCATATTTGTTCCGACCCGGAGCGGTTGGACTGGAAAACAATGTGACGTCCGTCCAGCGACCAGGAAGGGAAATCGTTGCGCCCACCGTCGTGCGTCAATTGTACGATCTGTCGCGATGCCACATCCATGAGATAAATGTCCGCGCCTCCCAGCACCCCCGGCCCGTAATTCCGGATCCAGGAAAAAGCCAGCAGCAGTCCGTTGGGTGACCAGGATGGCGACACAGCATACCCCTGATCGGTGACTCTTTGCACGTTACTGCCGTCCGCGTCCATCACGTAGATCTGGGGCAGGCCTGTTCGTCCGCTGACGAAGGCGATTTGGCCGTTGGTCTTGGGGTTAAACACCGGCGAAACATCGCCCCGACCGGTGGTCAGGCGGTGAGCGCCCCCGCCGGATGAGTCGGCAATGTAAATCTCGGGCGAGTTCTCGCGCATGGAAGAGGAGAACGCTACTTTGGTGCCGTCCGAAGACCAGGCCGGCGAGAAATTGTCGCCGGTGAAATGGGGGAAGGCCACCTGTCGGCCGAGGTCGAGAGAGTACATCATGATCTGCCAGGAATCGCGGGACAGCCCGCTGAAGGCCACGCGCGAACGGTCGGGCGAAATGCGGGGCGAAAGCGCAATGGACCCCAGGCGAGTCAACTGCTTCTGCCCGGCGCCGTCATAATCCATGGCCCACACTTCCTTATGGCCGGTGCGCGTGCTGATGAAAACAATCTTGCTCTCGGCCACGCCCGGAATGCCGCCTCCCAGGCGGGCGATGATCTCGTCGGCAAAACGGTGGGCGATCAGCCGCGCATTATCCGGGGTCGCGTCCTCGTGGTACTGCTTGCCCAGGATCTGCGGATACGCTGCATTCTTGGCATCGAACAGCCACCCCTGTACGTCCACTTTGCCGCTGCCGACTCCCAGGGTGCCGAAAGCGATCATAGCGGCATTGACCGGAGCATTGCTCCATGCGTCCAGCTTCATCTCTCCGGGGTTACCGGGAGTCTGCAGCGGATAGAAGCTCTTGGCCACCATTTCGAAAATGCCGGAGTTGTCCAGATCGTTCCAGAGAGTCTGATTGAAGACGGTATTCAGCGGCGCGTTTTGCGGATCGGCGCTTCCCGCCTTGAAATCCGGGACCGCCAAGCGCACCGGGGCGCCGCGATTGGTTCCCGTGCGCACCCAGTCCTGCCCGCTGGCCGCCGTCGCACCAAGAAAGAATATGAGTACGAACCATGTCCAAGATTGCTTATGTATCTTCACCATGAATCAGATTTACCTCTGATAATCAAACCAGAATTCGACAGAAAGCGTGCTGCCGGAGTATTCGCGGGGTAACGGACCAAAAGTATCAATTCGCTGCAATGCCCACATGGCCGATCTGTCCAGCGAAGGAATTCCGCTGGATTGTTCCATGCGGACATTGGCCGGTTTACCGTCGCGCTGGATGTCAAAAGTCAGATAAACGCGTTTGCTGCTCGCAACTCGCGGATCGATCTCCGTCTGGTACCAGACGCTGGAAACCTTGTCGTTGATTTGTCGAACGTACCAACTGAAACGCGTGCCAAAATCGCCATTCTGAAAACTGAAGCCGCCCTTGGTGTTGGTGGCGGCGAACGCCCCATAGGGCCCGCTCACCGGGCCGCCTTCGCCGTAGGGCACCGCGGTCTGCGGGGTGGGCGTGGGCATGAGACGCGGAGGAACGTTGGCCGCGGTAACTGCTTTTTGCGGCTTGGGAGTAGGTTTCTTGCCGGGAATTGAGATTCCGTCTTCCGTCTCTATCGGCTTGGTCTGAGGAAGGGTCTGGGTTACACCCTTGGACTCGTTGGCGACGATATTCTCGGTCGGTTCGGCCGGTCGCGGCAGGGGGACGCCGCTGACCATCTGCACGGCAACCGCTTCGCCCTGGTTTTCACCCCACTGCGAGCCGCCCCGGGGCCCCATGATAAACGCCAGGACCAGAAGAGTTACAGTTACCAGGACATGAAATCCCGCGGAGACGACCAGCGGCCGTTTCCAGCTCTCCCGCTCGATAAACAAGTTGGCCCGGACGTATGTCATTTCCGCTCTGACTATGGCTTCTTCACCTGAAGAGGTTCGGTGACGATACTGATGTTGGTAATGCCGGACCGCTTGACCTCGCTCATGACTGTAGCGAACGCGCCGAAAGCTACGTCCTGGTCGGCGCGGACATAAATCGACTGCCCGCGCGGATCGCGGATTTTCTTGCGCAGGACATCACCGATTTCGTCGAGCCTTACGTGGTCGTTATCAACATAGACTTCCTGGTTCTTGGTGATGTTTATGATCACACGCTCCTCGGAAATAGCCTTGACCACCTTGGTCTTGGGAACGTTGACCTCAATGCCCGACTGCAGGATAGGCGCCGTAAGCATAAAGATGATGAGCAGCACCAGCACCACGTCGACCAGCGGTGTTACGTTGATTTCCGAAAGCGATGTTTCTGTGCGGCCGATCTTGTTGGTAAAGGCCATCAGCGCACCCCTGTCGGCACTCCCGTTGTTCGCTCGATCAGGTTCAGCAGCTCCAGCGTAAAGTCGTCCATGCGCGAGGCAAACTCTCGAAGACGGTGCGTGAACATGTTGTAGGCGATAACTGCGGGAATTGCGGCCAGCAGCCCGGCGGCAGTCGTGATCAAAGCTTCAGAGATGCCCGGCGCCACCGCCCGCAGCGTGGCCGACCCGGTGTCACCCAGCCCGTAGAAAGCATCGATGATGCCCACTACGGTGCCGAACAGTCCGATAAAGGGCGATGTGGCTCCGGTGGTCGCCAGCCACGGCAGCCGCCGCTCCATTCGCGTGAGTTCCTCAGAAGCCGCAATCTGGGCCGCCCGCTGCACTGCGGGAATGTTCTGTTCGCCCTGTCGCCTGTATTCATCGTAGGCATTCTCGAATACCGCCACCAACGGGCTGGGCTTGAATTGCTCGGAGACGGCGGCTACGTCCTGTAGCCGGTGCGCTTTGCGGAAGGCGCGCAAAAACCGCCCGCTCTGCGCTCGCGCCCGGCGCAAGGAAGCCCACTTGGACAGGATGATGGCCCAGGAAAAGACGCTGAAGATCAAAAGGACCAGCAGAACGATTTGGGCGACCAGGCCGGTCTGCTTGACCATGGTCACGATCTCTCCCCCGATCAAAGTGCCGAGAAGTGCAGTTGTTATCATCGTGTTTCCAGTTTCGTGCAGGTCTCCATCCTGAACCGTAACATCCTGGGTAGCTGCCGTCAAACGGGTGAATCTTCTATCTCAACCCCGGAATCGACGCGTAGCTCAAATCCGGAATCGAGGCGGTGGAAACTATGTCGTATCACGACAGAGATGAATCACCAATAAGCACAGTATCGGTACGATATGAGCGTAGTCCGGCCGGGGCAAACGATTGTCCGCTGGATGCAACCGGTGTTCCGGGAAGGACCCTATCTGGGCTGGTCGAGTATCCCTTTTTGTGCTCACAATCCGTGCTACCATATTTGGTGTTGAATTGATTGTCCTCGACCGTAGATAGCTAGTCGCTTCTGTCGCCTGCCTATTTTCTGCCTGAGAACAGCCTGTTCAGAGTTCACTTAAGGAAAATCTAGGATATGAAACTTTTCGTGGGTAACTTCTCTTTCAGTACGACCGAATCGGACCTGCAGACGCTTTTTGCGCCCTTTGGCAATGTGGAAAGCGTATCGGTGGTCACCGATCGCCAGACCGGACGCTCCCGCGGCTTTGGGTTTGTAGAAATGAGCGACCGTGCTGAGGCGGAGAAGGCGATTGAAGCGTTGAATGGCAAGGAATTTGGCGGGCGTACGCTGAACGTGAACGAGGCCCGGCCAAAGACCGATAATGGCGGGTTTCGCGGACGACAGGGTGGCGGCCGCGGTGGCAGGCAGGACGACTATCGCGGACACGCGCGGCAACCGCGCGAGCCCCGCTGGTAACCCGGCTGTAGCTTTGCAAATCCGATTTTGGTAATGCGCTTTCGATCTGGCCGCTGCGTAGTGCTGGATTTCGATCTATAGGGTAGCGGACGCCTGTCTGGAGGGAGCGACATTTCTCCTCGATGAGCGTTCGCTCTTTCGTGGATGGCAGCAAAAACGATTGCGAGGTGGAAAGATGCGCTCCGGCCTTATCTTTGCTGTTTCCGAAAAGTTCAGCAACCGGTATATGCTTTGTAGGATGCTGGCTGCTTCCGCCAGAAAAATGCACCGCGATGGTGTTTCCACGTCCCAGAGCATCAATCGCTCACTTCAGGTACTACACGGCGTAAATCCTGCCGATGCCGCGTCTATGCCCGTAGAAGTAACGGTAGCGGTTCCTGACAAGATTGAGGAAAAAGATGCGGCTGAGGCTCTAGTGCCTTGAGTTCTTCGCCGGCCATCACTCCGTAAATGGTCCTTCGCTCTGCTTGTCGCGTGCCGCTCATCGCCAAACTGCCTCTTTCCCGACCAAGAGCTGCAGCGCAAAAGGCTGCGATGATAGCTTTAAAGTATGAATAAATTCGTCCGCAGCGCGGGCCTGGGCTGCTCGGCGCTCGCATTGGCTCTGGCTTGCGGCGTCTCGGCGGCGGCGGCGGACCTTAAAGAAAAGACGACCGAGGCTTTTGACAAGTACGTCGCTGCCACCGAACAACGCCTGGCCGAGGAAGTGAAGCCGGGTGGAAGGTTCCTGTATCCCGACGGCCCGGTGCCCTTTCATTCGGAGGAGATGCGTGACGCCTACAACCGGCTCAAGCGCGGCGAGATCCTCATTGCCCGCCAGGAAAGCAAGCTCAACGGCAAAGACGTGGATGTTCCGGACGGCATGGTGCATCACTGGGTGGGGATCGTCTTTATTCCGGGCGTCAATCTCGCCCAGGTGCTGGATGTTGCCAAGGACTACGATCATCGCGCCGAGCTTTACAAGCCCGACGTAATCGCGGCGCACACCATCTGGCACCAGGACGACAACTACCGCATCTTCATGCGGCTCTACCAGCGCCGGTTTACGACCGTCATGTTCAACACGGACTACGCTATTCACTGGGCCACGCTGGATGCAAACCGAGTTTATTGCGATTCCATCAGCACGCGGGTAACTGAGGTGAAGGATCCCTCGCATCCCGACGGGCCGGAAGAACAAGTGGGCCAGGGTCATGGCTATCTCTGGCGGCTCAATACCTACTGGCGCTTCGAAGAAAAAGACGGCGGCGTTTACGTGCAACTGGAAGCCCTCTCCCTCACGCGCGACATTCCTTACGGGCTGGGTTGGCTGATCAAGCCCCTGGTGACGAAAATTCCCAAGCAATCTCTGGATCGGGCGCTGGGCCGTACGCGGGAGGCGGTGCTCGAGAGAAGTCACGCAAAGTGAAGGCGGCCCGGGGAGGCGATCGGTGTCAGTTGAACGAATGGACGCGGACGCCGGGCGGTTTTTGCTTGCCAAATAACCAAATTACTCCATTACTGAATTCTGTTATGCTCGGCTCTTCCCGAGGTCCCACGCGGTGCTGCTGGAACTGAGAGTCGAAAACTACGCGGTCATCGATGCGCTTGCCGTGGAGTTTGCTCCCGGGCTAAACCTGCTGACCGGCGAAACCGGCGCCGGCAAATCCATTCTTATCGACGCGTTGTCCCTTCTGCTGGGGGAAAAGGCCTTTGCCGACGCCATCCGCCACGGAGCGGAAAAAGCAGTGGTCAGCGGCGTGTTTGCCGGAGAAGAGAAGGCACTGATCCAGATTCTCGAAAAAAACGGCATTGCGCCCGAAGACGGACAGGTCATCATCAAGCGCGAGGTGGCCGTCGGCGGCAAGGGCAGGGTCTTTGTCAACAATCAGCCGGCAACCGTGGCCCTATTGCGCCAACTGGCGCCGCGGTTGGCTTCCATCCACGCGCAGAACGAAAACATCCTAGCCTTTGATGGCGCCGCTCGCCTGGCTCTCCTCGACAGCTATTCGTTCTCTGCGAGCGCCTCGCTGGGATCGCAAATGGACGATCTGGCAGCAAAGTATTTAGCCTGGGCCACCGTACGCGATCGCATCGCCGAGTTCGAACGCGACGAGAAGGACCGTCTGCGCATGGCCGACCTGTGGAGCTTTCAAAAGAAGGAAATCGAGTCGGCAATGCTTGAGGCTGGAGAAGACGTGAAGCTCGAGACCGAGAAGCGCGTCCTGGCCAACGCGGAGAAACTCTACGGCGCCGCCATGGCGGCCTATGAAGTCCTTTATGAAGCCGATGCCTCGGTCGTTGCCAATCTTTCCGCTGCCAGAAAACATTTTGAAGAGCTGGCGCGCTTCGATCCCAAATTCCAGGAAACCGTGACGGCACTGCAGGGAGCCAGGGCGACCATCGAAGATGCCAGTGCCACGGCACGCGATTACGCGGAGAGCATTGACGCGTCACCGGAGCGCCTGGCCGGTGTCGAAGATCGCCTGGCACTGATCGACCGCTTGAAAAGGAAGTATGGGAGCTCGGTGGACGAGATCATCGGCTATGGCACTGAAGTCGCGCGCAAACTCAACGAGCTTGAGAACCGTGAAGACGTGCTGCGCGATCTAAAGAAACAATTGGAGATTGCGGCCGGCACGTATCTTAGCGCGGCCCAAGCCGTCTCCAAGAAGCGCTATGCTGCAGCCAAGGAATTGCAAAAACTCGTTGAAGCCGAGATCAATCAGTTAGCCATGAAGGCGCAATTTCGAATCGAGGTTTCCGGATCGGACGATCCGGAGAGCTGGACCTCTGCGGGTTTCGACCAGGTGAACTACCTGATCTCACCCAACCCAGGCGAACCTCTGCGGCCGGTGGAGCAGATTGCTTCCGGCGGCGAGCTGTCACGTGTGATGCTGGCTCTGAAGGCTACGATCGAAACCAGCAAGAAGAGCCAGGGGACGGGAGCAGTACAACGGACGCTGGTCTTCGACGAAATCGATACCGGCATAGGGGGCCGCGCGGCTGAAGCGGTGGGAAAGAAGCTTAAGGCCCTGGCGCGCTCGAACCAGGTGCTTTGCATCACTCACCTGCCACAAATTGCGTCGTTCGCCGAGCATCATTATCTAATCGAGAAGCGAGAAGTTTCGGGTCGGGCGCGAACGCTGGTGCGGCCTCTCAACGCCGAAGAACGCACCGAGGAAATCGCGCGCATGTTGAGCGGGGCTAAGTTGACGGAAACTTCGCGCCAACACGCCGAGCAGTTGCTGAAAGCGAACGCGTAAAAGCTTCGTCGTGCTATTTTCGGCTCTGCACGAGAGGTGGAACAGGACAAACATGGCCGCAACCAGTGTCGGCAAATTAGTTCCACAGCGCGCGCAGGAAGACTTCCGCGTCCGCTTCCTGTCGGATGCCCCCGGCTTGGTTGAGATGGCGCCGCAATGCTGTGCCATTGTGAGCATTCATACCGGACCGTCGGCACGCATGACTTGTTTTCACGGTGACCAGAGGCATCGTGGAGTAGCCATTCACGGAGACGTTGAGATCATTCCCTGGGGTATGCCCGGTTCCTGGGAGTTGCAGCAGCGCGACGCCGCGTTTGTGATGAGCCTCCCTCCCAGGCTTCTCCAGACGGCGGCCCACGAGTCCGGCTTTAACTCCGCCCCTGTTGAACTCAGCAGCCGTTTCCATATTCGTGATTTACAGATCGAACATATTGGCTGGTCGCTGAAGAGCGAGATGGAGCAGGGAAACCCCAGCGGCCGACTCTATCGCGACAGCCTGGCCATGGCGCTGGCGGTTCACCTGGTGCGCAATCACAGTTCGTTGTCACGCCCCCTGCGGGCTGCGAACGGAAACATGTCTCCGGGAAGGCTGAAGAAAGTTCTGCTGTTCATCGACGAACATCTGGCTGAGGATCTTTCGCTGGTTGATGTGGCCCAGGCAGCCGGAGCCAGCCTCTCCCACTGCAATGCCCTTTTCCGTTCGGCCATGGGAGTTTCCGTGCATCAATATGTGATCCGGCGTAGAGTCGAACGCGCCGCCTGGCTATTACAGGAGAGCCGCCTGCCGATTTCCCAGATCGCGCTGGATACGGGCTTTGCTCACCAGAGTCATCTTGCTTTGCACATGCGCCGCATCCTGGGTAGTTCACCGAAGCAGTTGCGCTCGAATCTCTCCTGACGCGTTTTCCCGCGGCTGGCGCGTTTGAATCTGCTCAAAGGCGCTGGAATTTGCGCGACCGCGCACTGCAATCCCCATTATAGTCGCCTTTTTAGGGGATAAGAATGAGCGCGGCCTCCAATCCGGCCTCCAACGCACTCCTGGCAATCTTCTGGGGCGGGCTAGCCTGCGGCGTCTTTGACATCACCCAGGCGTTCATCGGGTTCGGGCTTGAAAGCGGGGTCAAGCCGGCGATGATCCTGCGCCATATTGCCAGCGGCCTGCTCGGCCCTAAGGCCTACCAGGGGGGCGGGGGCGCAGCCGCCCTCGGGCTCTGTCTGCACTTTGTGGTCGCCTTCGGCGCGGCCACGGTCTACTACGTTGCCAGCCGGTCCATCCCTTTCATGATCAGCCACGCTGTTATTTCGGGGCTGCTCTTCGGGGAAGCGGTTTTCTGGTTCATGCACCTGGTGGTGGTTCCGCTCTCCAGGGCGCCTCACGGCCGCTTTACCCTGGCGACCCTGGTCACGGGTCCGATTGGTCACATGTTTCTGGTTGGGCTGCCTATTGCCCTTGTCGTCCGCCGCTTCACTCCCTGATCTCTTACGTTTTTGCTCCATTCGCCCCCCGATAGTCCCTGATGGCTGTTAAATCTAACCCTTTCAATGGCTTGCACTCGTGCAAAGGTTGCAGGATTGGGTAACCTAGAGGTAAGGAAATGTGTCTTAACAGGGTATAATCATCAGAACACAAATGACATCTTCGCAAGAGAAAACCCTGCTGTTGCTCAAGCCGCGCGGCTTCTGCGCCGGGGTAGTCAGAGCGATTGATATTGTCCGTATCGCGCTAGACGCCTTTGGTCCGCCGATCTACGTTCGCAAGGAGATCGTGCACAACCGCTACGTGGTGGAGGAACTCAAGGCCAAGGGCGCTATCTTTGTCGACGAGGTCTATGAAGTTCCAGACGGCAAGCGGCTGATCTACAGCGCGCACGGCGTGGCCCCCAGCGTTCGCGAGGCCAGCAAGCTGCGCAACCTCAAAGTGATCGACGCCACCTGCCCGCTGGTCACCAAGGTCCACGTGGAAGCCGTGAAGTATGCCAATGGTGGCTACAGCATCATCCTGATCGGCCATCATGATCATGACGAAGTCATCGGCACGCTGGGCGAGGCGCCCGACGTCACGCAGGTTGTGGGTAGCGCCGAAGAAGTAGAAAAACTGGAAGTTCCCGATCCCACCCGCGTTGCCTACATCACCCAGACCACGCTGAGCCTGGATGAAACCAAGGACGTGATTGCCGCGCTGCGCAAGAAATTCCCATTGATCGAAGGCCCGCATGCGCAGGATATCTGCTACGCCACCCAGAACCGCCAGACCGCGGTCAAGGACGTGGCGCACCAGGCGGAGCTTCTGCTGGTGGTGGGCTCGGAAAACAGCTCCAACTCCAACCGGCTGGTGGAGGTGTCGACCAATCTGGGAACGCCCTCCTACCTGATCGATACCGCTGACGACATCAAGGCGGAGTGGCTAAGCAATGTCACCACCGTGGCGCTGACGGCGGGGGCATCGGCGCCGGAAGTGCTCGTGGAGCAGGCCGTCGCCTTCCTGACCGGCAAGGGCTTTACCAAAATCCGCGAAGTTGAGGTTATGCCGGAAAACGTCCGTTTCGGGCTTCCTCCGGAAATCGTGGAAGCCATTGCGGCAGCTCCTGCCGCGACTGCGGAGTAGCCGATGAGCGCAAGATTTGGCGGGCAGCCCGCGCAGATGCTGTTCGGAAAGATCGACGACATGCTGGGCCGCGTCTCCCAGACAGTGGGGAAGGCGCGTGACTACCTGTTTACCCACCAGCATCGTGACGGCTACTGGTGCGGCGAACTCGAAGCCGATACCACGCTCGAATCCGACTACATCACGATTCATACATTGCTGGGCACCGGGCACCGCCGCCGCATGGAGTGGGCGGTGCCGGAGATTATCCGCCACCAGAACCAAGACGGCGGCTGGCCGATCTATGCCGGCGGCCCCTCGAATATCAGCGCTTCAGTCAAAGCTTATTTCGCGCTGAAACTGATGGGCTACTCGCCGGATCACCCGGTCCTGGAGCGCGCACGCACTTGCATTCTTGAACTCGGCGGTGTGACTGAGGTCAACACCTTCACCAAGATATATCTCTGCTTCCTCGGCCAGTACGACTGGGAGGCCGTCCCGGCGATTCCGCCCGAGCTGGTGCTGTTCCCGAACTGGTTCTGGTTCAACATCTACGAGATTTCATCGTGGTCGCGCGCGATCCTGGTTCCGCTTTCCATCGCCTACGCCAAGAAGCCGTTCAAGAAGATTCCATCGGAAATGGGAATCGATGAGCTGTTCGTCGGCGGGCGGCACGGCCGGCACCTGCACCTCAAGTGGAATCTCAAGAAAATTTCGTGGCGAAACTTCTTCCTGGTGCTGAACCAATTGATCCACTTCTGCGAGCGCTTCAACATACGCCCGCTGCGCAAGTGGGCGCTGAAGCGCGCGGAGAAATGGATGCTGGAACGCTTCGAGAAATCGGATGGGCTGGGCGCGATCTATCCCGGAATTTTGAATTCCATCATCGCCCTGCGCTGCCTCGGCTATTCCACTGACGATCCCCAGGTCATTCGTGCACTCGATGAGTTCGAGAAGCTGGGCATAGAAGAGCCGGGCATTCCCGACCATTCCGAGCCGACATTCCGCATGGCGCCGTGCTACTCGCCGGTCTGGGACACCGCCTACGCGATGTTTGCCCTGGGCGAGAGCGGCGTGCCCAAGAGCGATCCGCGGCTGCTCAAAGCCGCCGATTGGATTCTGACCAAGGAAGTCCGCTGCCGCGGCGACTGGGCGGTCAAGGTCCGCTATGTGCTGCCTGGTGGCTGGTACTTTGAGTTCAACAACGAGTTCTATCCTGACGTCGACGATTCAGCGATGGTGCTGCTGGGGCTCGACAAAGTCGATAATCCGCGCGAACGCTACCAGCATGAAGTTTCGCGGCGCGCCATCGACTGGATCCTGGCCATGCAATGCAAGAACGGCGGCTGGGCTTCGTTCGACAAAGACAACACGCGCATGGTGTTCCAGTACATCCCCTTTGCCGATCACAACGCCATGCTGGATCCGCCGACGGTGGACATCACCGGGCGCGTGCTGGAGATGCTGGCGGCCTACGGTTACAGCAAAGACGATCCGCCGGTCATGAAGGCCATCAAGTTCATTCTCGACGAGCAGGAGTCCGATGGTTCCTGGTTCGGCCGCTGGGGCGTGAACTACATCTACGGCACCATGCAGGTGCTACGCGGGCTGCAGGCGGTCGGTATCGACCATCACGAGCCTTATGTCCAGCATGCAGCGGAGTGGCTGCGCATGGTGCAGAACTCCGATGGCGGCTGGGGCGAGACCTGTGGCTCGTACGACGACCCTTCAACACGCGGCGTAGGCCCGAGCACGCCTTCGCAAACGGCCTGGGCGATTATGGGCTTGCTGGCGGCCGGCGATACCCGCAGTGAGAGCGTGCAGCGCGGCATTCTTTATCTGGTCGAAACCCAGCGGGCAGATGGTTCGTGGAACGAAGACCAATACACCGGGACCGGTTTCCCCCGGGTGTTCTATCTGGCTTATCACCTTTACCGCGATTACTTCCCGTTGATCGCGCTATCAACTTACTCTCGCGAATTCACGGCCTTGTACCGCGAAGGCAGCGTCGGTTACGCGCGCGGATAAAATTTGAGGATCACAGCCGCCCTCGGCTGTGACTCAGGAGAAACGTTTTGCCGGTACCGATTTCGCAGATGTGGACCAATTTGAGCTATGTGGTGCGGCAAAAGCTTGCCGGACGCAAACGCTATCCGCTGGTCCTGATGCTGGAGCCGTTGTTCCGCTGCAACCTGGCTTGCGCGGGCTGCGGGAAGATACAGTATCCGCCTCACATCCTGAAGAAAGAGCTTTCTCCCGAAGAGTGCTTCCGCGCGGTGGAAGAGTGCGGCGTGCCTACCGTCAGCATTCCCGGCGGCGAGCCGCTCATGCACTCGCAGATCGAAAAGATCGTCGAAGGCCTGGTGGCGCGCAAGAAATATATCTACCTCTGCACCAACGCGCTGCTGCTGAAAGAGAAGCTGCACCTGTTCAAACCCAGCAAGTACCTCACGTTTTCCGTGCACATGGACGGCCAGCGCGAACACCACGATTTCTCCGTCTGCCGTGAAGGCGGATACGATCTGGCGTTGGAAGGCATCGAGGAAGCCTTGGCGCGCGGTTTCCGCGTTACCACCAACACCACGCTGTTTGACGGCGCGGATCCCAACAGCGTGCGCGCCTTCTTTGACGAGATGATGGAGCTGGGCGTGGAGGGCATGATGCTCTCGCCCGGCTACTCCTACGACAAAGCTCCCGATCAGAAACACTTCCTCGGGCGCGCCCGTATCCGCCGCATGTTCCGCGCCATTCTTTCCAACCGTAAATCGAGTTGGCGCTTCAACATGTCACCGCTGTTTCCGGAATTCCTGATGGGCAAGCGCGACTTTGCCTGCACGCCTTGGGGCATGCCCACGTATAACATCTTCGGCTGGCAGAAGCCCTGCTACCTGCTGCAGGACGGATACGCGGACACCTTTGCCGAGCTGATGGCGGCCACCGAGTGGCAGAACTACGGCACCGAATCCGGCAATCCCAAGTGCGCCAACTGCATGGTGCATAGCGGCTACGAGGCCTCGTCGGTCGATTACGGATTTGGCTCGCTGCGCGGCTTCCTCTCCATGGTGCGCGCCTCGTTCTTTCATACCTACAAGGACGAAGAGGCCCTGAAGATGCTCCACGAGCCTTCGCGTCCGGTGCACAGCTACAACCCCCTGGTGCAGATCACGGAAAGCCCCAGCACCCTCGAGGAGAGCCGGGCATGAGCGGTTCGGCCAACGGCCGCCAGGCTCCCGGGAATCCGGCGCAGGATCCGGACACCCTGGAGGTTGTTCCCGGCTTTCAGCACGAAAAGCTGGAAGGCTGGGTCCCGCAGCTTGCCGGTGAAGAAGAGTTGCGCCAGGCGCTGGAAAAAGCCTTTGACTACCGCGGTGACGTGACGATCACCCGCAAAGATGGCAGCAAAGTGGAAGGCTACATCTTTGATCGCCGCAGCGGGAAGACTCTGACGGATTCCCTCGTGCGCGTTTATCCCAAAGACTCCAATCAGAAGATCGCAGTCGCCTACGCCGATATTGCCGCGCTCAAGTTTGCCGATCGTGATCCCGCTGCCGGCAAGAGCTGGGAGTCCTGGGTCCGCAAATACTGGGAAAAGAAGGCGGCAGGCGAAAAAAATATCGGCATTCAGGCCGATATGATCGAATAAGACTAGCTATATCATATTGACAATAAAGTACTTTAAGCCGTATAATTATTCATATTACTATAGAGGATGAGTTTCATGGCTAGGCTAAAACTCACCGCTGTTGGAACGTCCACTGGCCTCGTGATTCCTAAGGATATGCTGAAGCGCCTGAAGGTTGAACGAGGCGACAGTCTGTTTGCGATCGAAACTCCAAGCGGGTACCTGCTCACGCCGTACGATCCTGTGGTTGAAGAACAGATTAAGCTGAGCCAGCAGATCATGAGGGATTATCGCGAGACGCTGCGTGCGCTGGCCAAGTGAACCCTCCCGTGTGGATCGAAAAGAGCGCTCTGCTTTTCGTCCATGCGCAGGTATTGTCCGAACATGGCGGGCGAGAAGGAATTCGGGACGAAGGATTGTTGGACTCAGCCCTTACCCGCCCGAAGAACTTACACTTCTGTGACCACGTAACTGACCTGAGTGCGCCGGCAGCGTGTTATGCAATGGCGATAGTGCGAAATCATCCCTTTATCGATGGAAACAAGAGAGTCGCATTTGTTGCGCTTGCGTTATTCCTGGCGCTCAACGGTCTTGGTCTGGCGGCAGAGCAGGTGGATGCTTACCATCAGATCAATGGTGCGGCCGCCGGCAGCGTCGACGAGCAGCAGCTCGGGAAATGGATTAAGCAGAACATAGTTAAGGAAAAGTAGAGTCGGGCTCTATGAAGGTTCTCGTCACAGGCGCGACGGGTTTTGTTGGTAGTCATGTGGCTCGAGCGCTCGCCGATTACGGCGCCGATTTGCGGCTTCTCGTGCGGCCGACCAGCCGCACGGACAACATCGCCGACATCAGGGCGGAAGTGATGCCCGGCGACTTACGCAACGCCGAGTCTCTGCAGCGGGCCATCTCGGGTTGCGAATTCGTTTTTCACGTCGCGGCGGACTATCGGTTGTGGGTTCGCGATCCTCGGGAGATGTATCGCGCGAACGTGGACGGCACGCGTGCCATTATCGACGCCTCCCGGCAGAGCGGAGTGCGCCGGGTGGTGTACTGCAGTTCGGTGGCGACTATGGGTTTCAAAGAGACCGGGCAGATCGTTGATGAAGAGACGCCGGTTTCGCTCGCTAACATGGTGGGCGATTACAAGCGCTCCAAGTTCATGGCCGAAGAGATTGCTCTCGAAGCCGGCCGCAACGGGGCGAATGTGGTGGTCGTGAATCCAACGACCCCTATCGGCGAACGCGACATCAAGCCGACTCCTACAGGGCGCATCATTGTGGACTTCCTCAATCGCAAGTTTCCCGCCTATGTCGACACAGGGCTGAACCTCGTTGACGTCAAGGAAGTGGCCCGCGGGCACGTGCTGGCTATGGAGAAGGCGGTACCAGGACAGCGCTACATCCTGGGCGGCGAGAACCTCACGCTGAAGGAAATTCTGGACAAGCTGGCCGCGCTCACCGGACTTCCGTCACCGAGGACCAGAGTTCCGCACGCAGCGGCCCTGGGATTTGCCGTGTTTGACCAGTTGTTTACGGGGACGCTGCGCGGTAAAGAGCCGCGAGCAACCATCGATGCCGTGCGTATGGGCCGCAAGAAGATGTTTGCTTCCTCCGCCAAAGCCGAGCGGGAGCTCGGGTACCGGATCATACCGGTCGAAAGCGCGCTGCAGCGGGCGGTCGGCTGGTTCCAGGCAAAGGGTTACGCCGCGCCCGCCAAACAAACGGCCACGGTGCATGCGTGACCGCGGTAGCCATTGTCGCCGCCATGGATCGCGAAATTCTTCCCCTGGTTCGGAATTGGAAGCGAGTTCCCCTGGGCGGGTCCGAGGATGGCTTCACGTGTTTTGAAAAGGGCGACCTCGTTGCCGTGGCAGGAGGAATCGGATGTAAGCGGGCTGAGTCGGCGGCGCGAGCGGTGGTGGAGAAATACAGGCCCTCGATGCTGGTTTCAGCAGGGCTCGCCGGGGCGCTCATCCGCAGCCTGAAGGTCGGCAACATTGTTTTGCCCAGCGTCATCGTGGATGCGGCGAACGGCGACGAGTATCGCTGCGACCCCGATGACGAGGTGGTGAGCGGCGGCGTGCTGGTCAGCAGCACTGGGGTTGCCGGATCGGATTCAAAGGCCGCCCTGGTTGAAAAATTTCATGCGCTGGTGGTCGACATGGAAGCGGCTGGCGTGGCCCGCACGGCTCGACAATCTGGCGTGAAACTACGCTGCGTTAAAGCGATCTCGGATGAATCCGACTTTCGCATGCCGCCCCTGAGCCGGTTTATTGATGGCGAGGGCAGGCTGCAGGCCTCGCGCTTCGCTCTGTGGACGGCGGTGCGGCCGCAGCACTGGGCGGCAACCATAGGCTTAGCCAGGAACTCGCGTCGCGCCGCGCTGGCCCTTGCCGATTATCTGGGTAAGAACCTGGCCGGGAGGCTTCCGGCTGGGCCAGTTGTTACACTAGATGGAGCAGATCACCACAGGGCGTGATGGAGACAGCCAGCAAAGCTGAAGTCGAATCCTTGCCGCGAATTCCCGCCACCATGCAGGCGGCGGTGTACCGCGGGAAGAACGACGTTCGCCTGGAAGCCGTCCCTGTGCCCGAAATCGGTGCGGGCGAGGTGTTGATCCGCGTCCACACCTGTGGGATTTGCGGGACTGACTTGAAGAAGATCTCCACCGGTTCGCATTCCGCACCCCGGATTTTTGGCCACGAGACCTCAGGCCAGATCGCCGCAGTGGGAAAGGCAGTGAAAGGCTTTCGTGTGGGGGACCGGGTGATGGTCTTTCACCACATTCCCTGCGGAGAGTGCTATTACTGCCGCCATAAAGTGTTTGCCCAGTGCCCGGTGTACAAGCAGGTCGGCGTGACAGCGGGTTTCGAGCCCAGCGGCGGCGGCTTTGCCGAGTACGTCCGCGTGATGGATTGGATCGTGCGTCGCGGCCTGGTGAAGATTCCCGGCCACGTTTCTTACGAGCAGGCTTCATTCATCGAGCCGGTCAATACCTGCCTGAAGGCCATTGATTCACTGCGTCTGCTGAAGGACGAAACAGTCCTGGTGATCGGACAGGGGCCAATCGGAATCATGCTGGCGGTGCTGGCGCGGCGAGCGGGCGCGACCGTGGTAACTTCCGATTTGTACGCCGAGCGTCTTAAAATGAGTGAGAGTTACGGACTGCGCCACAACGTGAATGGCGCGGTGAGCGATCCTGTGCAACGCGTTCGCGAACTGACTGAAGGCCGTGGCGCGGATGCCGTCATTTTGGCCACAGCGGGGAACGGCTTGATTCGCCCGGCCATGGATGCAGCCAGACCCGGCGGGCGCGTCATGCTTTTTGCCCAGACGCAACGCGGTGAAGTAGTGATAGATCCTGCGGCGGTATGCGTTGACGAAAAGGCGCTGATGGGTTCCTACAGCGCCTCGGTCGACCTGCAGGAAGACAACGTAGGGCTGGTCTTCAGCGGAGGCATTGATTTCGCGCAGCTCATTTCCCACCGCTTTCCCCTGCGGCAGGCGGTAGAGGCGCTGCACCTGGCATCGCACCCGGGACCGGATTCAATGAAGATCGTCGTACAACCTGGTATGGATTGGGAGAAAAAGTAAGTGAAGGGACAAATGACCGCGGCGGTCCTCTACGGCAAAGAGGACATCAAGATCGAGAAAGTGCCAATCCCTACGCTGGAGCGCGGAGAAGTGCTGGTGAAGGTGAATGTCGCGCTGACGTGCGGCACCGATCTCAAAGTATTTCAGCGCGGCTACCACGCGCGCATGATCGTACCGCCGGCGTTGTTCGGACACGAACTCTCAGGCGTGATCGAAGAAGCAGGCCCGGGCGTACGCGACTTCCGGCGGGGAATGCGCGTGGTGGCACTAAACTCGGCTCCCTGCGGTTCGTGTTTCTACTGCCTCAAACACCAGGAGAACCTTTGCGAGGATCTGCTGTTCAACAACGGAGCCTATGCCGAGTACATCAAGATTCCCCGGCGCATCGTGGAAACCAACATGCTGGCGCTGCCGGATGATGTGAGTTTCGAGTCGGCGGCCATGACGGAGCCTCTGGCGTGCGCGCTGCGCGGTTTGCAGGAGACCGGCGCCGGCATTGGAGACATCATCACCATCATCGGCGCCGGACCGCTGGGATTGATGCTGATGCGCGTGGCCAAACTCAACGGATGCAAAGTGATCGCCGTGGTCAAGCGCGATGAGCAGGTGCAGGCGGCGAAGCATTTCGGGGCCGACGACGTGGTGCAGACCACGCGCGTCAACAGCCCGGTCGAAGCCGTTGTGGGAGTGACTGAAGGCCGCGGTTCCGACGTTGTGATTGAAGCTGTAGGACGGGCCCAGAGCTGGCATTGGGCCGTGGACATGGTGCGGAAGGGCGGCATCGTAAATTTCTTCGGCGGCTGCGCCAGTGGAACCCGGGTGGAGCTTGATACCGACCGGCTGCACTACTCTGAGCTCAATCTTAAAGCGACCTTCCATCACACGCCGCAGACCGTGCGCCGGGCATTTGCCCTGATCGCGGAAAAAAAGATTCAGAGCTCAGACTATGTTACCGGTGAAGCCCCGCTTTCGAAATTGAAACAAGTCTTGCAGCAAATGCTCGATCGCGGAAGCCAAATCAAGACTGCGATTATTCCCGGCCACTGAGATCATGTCCGCTTCGCCCACGAATCCGCCGTCGGTGCCGCTGCAGCCTTTGGGCTGGAATGCGCTTCCTGACTCGTATCGCATACCCAGCGTTGCCCCGTCGCTGGAAGAGGCGCGCGCGTACTGCGAGCGGCTGGCCAAGAGGCATTACGAGAACTTTTCCGTGGCCACGTGGTTTCTGCCAGCCCACCTGCGCCAGCACTTCTACAACGTCTATGCCTATTGCCGTATCTCTGACGATCTGGGCGATGAGGTGGGCGATGCGCGACAGTCGCTGGAGCTGCTGGATCACTGGGAAGCCGAGCTGAGAGCGTGTTACGCCGGTTCGCCGCGTCATCCAGTCTTCGTGGCTCTGGCTGAAACCGTGCGCACCTTCGCAATTCCGCAGCACGAGTTTTCCGATCTGCTGATCGCGTTTCGCCAGGACCAAGCGGTCACCCGGTTTGAAACGTTCGGGAACATTCTCGGCTATTGCCGATACTCGGCCAACCCTATAAA
>Ga0209580_10000071_pt1 | contig 89742 bp, 76 predicted proteins | sample Coa_R1_5_FD_187153 | JGI IMG/M metagenome (GOLD analysis project Ga0209580, IMG submission 187153) | Surface soil microbial communities from Centralia Pennsylvania, which are recovering from an underground coalmine fire - Coalmine... | ecosystem: Environmental > Terrestrial > Soil >... | reverse complement strand
AAACAGGTGAATTGATGTGCAAAACCCGCCCCAATGTTCCTGCAGGAACGTTTCTTCGGGATTCAAAGCAGGAAAGTGTTCCCGCAGGAACACTTCTCACGAAACGCGTTGAGCATGAGACGAACTTTTCCTGCAGGAACAACTCAGCGTCTCAAGGACCATGGGGGACAGGACGATTGCGTGGCAGGCGATTAGGCTCGCCGGCAAGAATTTCGGTCCGAGTGTTCCTACAGGAACACTTCTTCGGACTGGCAGTTGCGACCTCCCCAGCGAACAGAACTCAATGGTAGAAATGTTCCTGCAGAACAGCCGTGCTGCTCGGTCAACTTCCTCGCTGTAAAGTACAAAACTTGAGAAGTGTTCCTGCAGGAACACTGTGGAAAACTTTGGCCTGATCTGGTGCAAATTTAAACAGATAGGGGGCGATCCCACTTTTAGGTGTTGCCAGCCTCTATTTTGGTTGCATATGGCTGGGTTTCGGCCTCCGCCTGACAATTGATTCCACTTATTACTTTATTGGTTCGTCGTGCGCGCTTTCTGCTGGCCTCGAGCGCTTACATGCGATTGCAAACACACGGGATTGGGAGGCAGGGATCGCGCTGGGATCGGACCAGTTTAGGGCTGGAAGGGCTGATCGCGCCTGCGGGAGCTGGGTCTGGCTGATCAGGAGGGCCAGACGGCCACCTCGAGCGACCAGGTTGGCTGCTACCGGCAGGATCGATTCGAAGCGCTCTACCGCGCGGAGGGTCACCACGGCGAACGATGCGCCGGCCAGGGATTCGGCGCGGGCCATTCGTATATTGACGTTCGTCAATGTAAGGGCGCGGGTCACTTCTTTAAGGAATGTAGCTTTTTTCTGGTTGGATTCGATCAGAGTTAATGAGATTTCAGGGGCCCAGAGTTTGATGGGGATGCCGGGGAATCCGGCGCCAGAGCCCACGTCGGCCACTTCACAACCTTTCACCACAGAGGGCACAGAGGAACACAGAGGAAATAGGTGGCGTGCGGCGAAGAGGCTTTCGCCGAAGTGTCGGGTCACGATTTCTTCCTCGTCGCGGATGGCGGTCAGGTTGATGCGGGCGTTCCAGCGGAGAAGTATATCGATGTACGTCGATATATTCTGCAGCTGGACGGCGGTGACGACAGCGGATCCCCCTGCGCTTCGCGGCTCGGAATGACAAGGTTCGGATGAGGGCGTTGACGACGCAAGGAATGGCTCCAGCAGTTCCGCGATGCGATCAGGCTTCATGGATCTCAGATTTTAGATTGTAGATTGCTGCGCTGCTGCGGTGCCAAAGATCGGCGAACCGGACGGCACGGGAAAATGCGTCGCGATTTCGTCTGCAGTGCTTCGTCGGGGTCATAGGCGTAGATGCCGCGGATGACCGCCGTAGGGAGCTTTTTGCGGAGGAGGTATACGAACGGGCGAGGGGCCTGGGCCTTTTGTTCAGAAACCAGTTCGTAGAACTGGCCATCGTGAGACACGGTTGTGAGCTGGTTCCACTGCTTGGGGCGGCAACTCTTAATTTGCAGCGACACGCCGGCGGGATCGATTTGGACTTCGTCGCGGAGGCGGGCTCCGAGGCTGCGTTCGTGGCTCTCGGCGTCGATCCTGGAATGCAGCTTTGCCAACAAGAACAGCGGAAGATCGGGCAACGTTTCCCTGGCACCCACGGCTGCGATGGCGCGCACGGCTCCCTCGATCACCATGAATAAGAGAATGATGGTGGTGAAGTGGAGAATGTATTCCAGGACAAGCAAGGGACCGACGAGCATGATGGCGGATTCTCCATTTTTTTCGCCGGCTTTGAGGAGCGCCTCCGTGGGGAGTTGGGCCATACGCGCGTTGATGTAGGCATAGTAACCGCGAAAGAGGAGGCCCAGACTAACGACGGACTGAAAGATACCGCTGACGAGGGCGCCTTCGCAGGGGATGGCATAGGCGGTAAACAGGGCGCGGTAGCGTTTCGGCAACAGGGAGAGCAAAGCGGAGCTAAGAATGTTCATAATGCTTTTATGGCTTAACTGTGGCGCCGCAGTGCCGCGTCTGAGATGCGTTGACAAACTTGGAATCTGGGACGAAGCAACACCGATGAGCTGAGGGGCTAAAGCCCGACCTTCAACGTCGCCCATACGGCGCGGCTTAAAGCCGCGCCCTTTCAAAGCGCTAAACCGGTTGCATCGCTTAGCTGGCGCCCTTCCAAAGCGCCAATGCGTGTGCGTTGTCCAGATGGAACACTCAATCTTAGCGGCGGCCAAATCGTACGCAAGATTACGCGGGTGTGGGGTTCTCCCGCGGGGCCGTTCGTCCCTACCTACTAATTGGACAACCTCGACAGGAATTCAGCCTCCGCATTTCGTGCGTGCAATCACAACCTCAAAACATCTCGCCGAGCGTGTACGAACGTAACAGGAAGAAGTCGCGTCCAAAAATTACGATAGGGACGTCGTTCTGCGGAGGGCATTTCATGTCGAAGGTTTGCGCGCGGATTTGTGTGTCTAGCGTCGCCCTGCTTGCCGTTTTTTCTTCCCTTCTTCTTGTTTCGGATGCCAACGCGCAGACGGCTCCTCGGCCGTTGCGGGCTAGCGAGGTTATGGCCGTTCAGGCGGGTGGCGCCCTGCCGGCGAACCTAGCACATGACATTGCGACGCGCGGATTGAATTTTCATCCGGATGACGCGTTCCTGGCCTTGATGACACAGGCCGGGGCAGACGCCAGCGTGATTGCGGCGTTGAAGGCATCCAAGGTAAACAACGAAGGTGCTGCCAAGCCTGACATGGAATTGCTGCGGAAGCTCAGCGATGCGGCAGTGCTGATGAAGAGCAAGAAATACGATGATGCGGCGACCACGCTGAGCGAGGCGCTGGATGCGAGTTTTGCGCGGATGGAAACCGGGTTCGTGATGGCGGAATTGCTGCGGCAGCGGGTGCAATTCGAGCCGGCGGCGGAGGTATATGCACAGATTCTACGGACCCAGCCGGACTTCCCGGAGCTGCACAACAAGGCAAGCTACATCCTTTATCGGCTGGGCGATGACGAGTCGGCGTTGAATGAGGCGAAGGCAGCGATGGACGAGTACCGCGATGATGCCGAGGCGCACATGAATGCCGGGCTCACGCTGAGTCACTTGCGTAACTTCGATGCTGCGATCTTGGAGTTTAAAGAAGCACTGCGGATCAAGCCGGATTACGCGGGCCTCCATTCAGGAATTGGACTCTTGCATCAGCGGATGCATGACGAAAAGGCAGCGATTGAGGAGTACAAGAAGGCCATCGCGTTCGATCCGGAGTATTCGCTCGCACATTACAACCTCGGCAACATTTATCTGGAGCTGGGAAATGTGCGGGAGGCGATCGTGGAGTTCCGGGAAGCGAGGAGGTTGTGTCCCGATAATCCGGATTATTGGCAGAACTTGGGGTCGGCGCTGATGAGGCAGGAGCCGCGAACTGCGGTGAAGGAATTTCGGGAAATGGAAAAGAGATTTCCTGATTTCGAGATATGTCATGTGTGCCTGGGGCACGGGCTGGCGTGGGATAACGATCTGAAGGGAGCGGAGGAAGAATTCCGCAAGACGATCAAGCTGGATCCGTCGGACGCAAATCCGCACGCGGGTTTGGGCGACATTCGGGTGAAGGAGAAGAATTTCGATGCGGCGCTCGAAGAGTATCGGATTGCGGAGCGGCTGGATCCGAGTGATCCGGATGCGTTCAAGAGTGCTGGGAAGGTGCTGCTCGAGGAGAAAAAAGACTTTGCCGGGGCTGCGGCTGAGTTGAAGCAGGCCGAGTCCGTGGGGCAGAGCAACTGGGAAATTCATGAGCTTTACGGGAAGGCACTCGCAGGGAATGGGCAGAGCGATCTCGCGATTGCAGAGTTCAAAGAGGCGCTGGCGCTTGATTCCAGGCAGGGACAAGTGATGTCGGAGATGGCCGTGGAGTTGGAGAAGAAAGGCGACTGGGCGGGAGCAGTGGAGCAATATCGGCGAGGAGCGGACGCGGATGAGAATAGGATCAGCAAGGTGCAGCCGGGAGAGTCGGCGTGGGTCTACGATCCGAGTCCGCGGAAACAGTACACGGAGGCAAAGGCGCGATTTGCGGATCATCTGGTAGCACTGAGGACGGCGGGAAAGAAGGATGAGGCAGCGGAACTGGAGAAACGCGTGGCGATGATGGGTGCGGCGGCGGGGACGGTCGAGAAAGTGCAGGAGGCAATGCACGCGGGCGATGACGCCATGCACCAGCACCATGCAGAAGAAGCGGAGAAAGCATTCAAGGAAGCGGTCGCGCTGGCGGAGAATCTGCCGCCGGGAGACGAGAACATGATCCTCGCGCTGGGGCGGTTGGGTAACGCTTATGGAATGCTGCAGAAGTACGATGATGCCGAGGTGGCGTTTCATCGGCAGCTAACGATTATCGAGAAGACATTTGGACCGGGTTATCCACGTGTGACCGAGCCCCTGCGATTTCTGGGGAGCATTGCGGCGGGCCGAAAGAAATATGCTGAGGCGGAAGGCTACTTCTCTCGCGCGCTGCAGGTCAACCTGGGTGCTTTTGGCGAGAATAGCACGCGAACCGCTGACAGCCTGAGAGCGATGGCAGGGGTGTATATGGTGCAGGGGCAGTGGGACAAGGCGGAACCGTATCTGTTGCGGGCGGTGAAAGGAAGCGAGGTCGCGGGCGGGCCGGATGACAACATGACGCTGGTTGCAGTATGGGGGCTGTGCGATCTGTATGACCGGTGGGGGAAGCCGGAGAAGTCGCAGCCGTGCTGGCATCGGGCGACGGGGATCATGGAGAAGACGGAGGGAATGAATAGTCCGGCGCTGAAGGATTCTCTGATGAGTGAGGCCACCGCGTTGCGGAAGTTGGGACGAAACGGAGAGGCCCAGCCGTTGGAGGAGAGAGTGGTGAACATTCAGAAGGCGGCGGCGACGCAGTAAGGCTGTCTCTGCCTGCGGGTGCAGAATCTAAGTCCCACGGGATCGGTGTGATCGTTCGACCCTCCCGGTGTGCGACAATGGGTGCCGTCGCGGCGGAGTCTCTGCCGTGGCGCTTCTTTCGCTCCTTCGGAGCTTGCTCATTTACGCTCAACCGTCTTTACAATGCAATTCTTCGACGCCCACTGATGAAACACGCGGAAGATGTTTCGTGGGTTAGAGCGGGGACAGCAGATTCCTCCTTGGCGCTGCGCGCCTTGTCGGAATGACAGGCATTCGGCAATTCGGCGTGTTCTGCCTCGCTTTGCTTCGTTGGGACGGGCGAGGCGCCCGTCGCTACACGAGCAGAGATGCACCCCAACATGTGCAGCAAGGGTTTCCCTGTTACTTTTCACGGTTCAAGACGTCTAAGGATCGACCTCGTGCGACGTACTGCCATCATTTCCGCGTTGCTGATCCTGGCACTCGCTGCATCAGCCTCTGCTTGCGTGGGCGTGTGGGGCAGTCAGTCTGCGGCTTCGTGTTTGCGCACTAGTACCCGACGATCTTCTGTCCGAAAAGACGCTCGCACCGCAACCGTGTGTTCTGCCCGCAGCGATGTCCTGAAGTCGCAACCCGGCAGGTGCGGCATGCGAAGTTTCATTCAACTTCAGTTTGTAACTTTGCATGCGTTTGAGGTTTCGGCTCCACTCCAGCCCAATGCCGGCAGCATCTCGGCGCCATTCGAATCACGGATTGTCGTTTCCTCCATTGGCTCGCCTGAGACCGACCGCGGGCCTCCCCGCTCCTGAAAAGCAGCCAGTCGTTTCTGCGCATCGAGCCCCACGTGTGTCTGCTCGGGCGTCTGCACTAGCCTGCAAAACTTATTTCTACAGGAGCTATCATGAAAAACGCGTTCCGCATTCTGTTGTACCTGCTGATCACTGTCAGCAGCTACTCTGCCCTGGCGCAAGTCAGGATCACCATCAGCAAGGCGCTCGACTACTTGATCTCCAACTGTGAAAAGGATGTGGTTTCGGCCGCCGATGCCATGCCGGAGGGGAAATATTCCTTTGCGCCGACGGCTGGCGAGTTCACGGGGACCCGGACATTCGCTGAGCAAATCAAGCATCTGGCCGCGAACAACTACCGGATGGCCGCGCGCACGCTCGGACAAAATCCCACCGCTGATCAGGAGGCGGAGACGGGGCCTGATGCCGTGCGATCCAAGGCTGAGATCCTCGAGTACCTCAAGGGCTCGTTTGTTGCGCTGCATCGGTCCGCGGCGACAATCACGGGAGAAAATGCCGTCGCGCCCGTGCTGCCGGATCGGGTCGGCACGGCGCGGCAAAACACACGGGTTCAGTTTGCCGTGGACGCGGTCGTTCATTCCTACGATCACTACGGGCAGATGGTGGAATACCTGCGCATGAATGGCATTGTTCCGCCGGCGAGCCGCAAGTAACAAACAGCTGCCACCCAGCATCCCGGGATGTTGGGTGGCTTGTTCCGGAGGTCAGTTTCTCGAAAGGAGGATACCGATCATGACGTCGCAGGCGAGGACAGGGACAGCAGATTCCTCCTTGGCGCTGTGCGCCTCGTCGGAAAGACAAGGATTCGGGGGGGAGGTTTCGCCTCGCTTCGCTTTGGCGGGACAGCCGAGGCGGCTGTCTCTACATGGTTTGTGTGAGAGCTTAAAACCATTGGGATTGTCAAGGTGGGATCGATAAATTTATGAAAATTTAACGGGAGTCCTTCGGGGGGGATTTTGCATCCCAATCCGATATGAAGCCGAAGAATCGGAAGATCTTTGACGAGGATTATCGAGTATTGGCGGTTGAAAGTCAGAGACTGACCATTCAAGGAGTGCGCAGCGGAGAGGTGCTGACCATCGTGACGCAGAACCCTGAGGCTCCGCTGACGGCGGCGGAATATCCGCCGGGGAAGCTGATTACGCTGAGCGATCCGTCGGGTGCGACGCCGAATTAGTGTGGGCTGCCCTGGGGAACAGAATCTGTCTTCTTTAGATACGCATCGGCATGACGATGTAGCGATACTTATAATCGTCGCCCTCGGCCGGTCGCAATTGGCCGGCTGACTGGGGATCCTTCAACTCCAGGCGCACCTCGCTGGTGCCGGCGGCCTTCAGGAACTCGACCAGGTACGCGGCATTGAAGCCGATCGTGAGGGGATCCCCGTTGTAGGGAGCTTCCAGGGAATCTTCGGACTCGCCAGCTTCGGTCGAAGAAGCCGAAATCTTGACCTCGCCCTTTTCCAGACGCATGCGGACGGCGCGCGAGCGCTCGTCGGCAAACTGCGCCACGCGGAGAATCGCTGCATTCAATTCGTCGGCATTCAGGGCGATCACCTTGCTGTTGTCCTTGGGCAGGACTGCCTCGAAATTGGGGAACTGGCCGGTCAACTGGCGCGAGGTGAGCAGGCGCGATCCGATGCGGAAGAAGAGGGTCGATTCATCTTTCGCGAACTCAATCGTCTCGGCATCGGTTGAGTCGAGCAGGGATTTCAACTCATCCATCGCCTTCTTGGGGACTAAGGTCTTCATCTCGCCGGAGACGCCCTCGAACTTTTCGCCGGCTCGTTCGCAATGCGCCAACCGGTGCCCATCGGTCGCGACCATGGTAATGGACTCCGGCTTGAGCAGCATCAGAGCGCCGTTCAGGGTGTAGCGCGATTCTTCATTCGAAATCGCAAAGCCGGTGCGAGCAATCAGGCCGCGCAGGACCTGCGCCGGAATCGTAATGGCTCCTGAAGTGGGGAAGACCGGAAGGCTGGGGAAATTTGATTTCGCCATGCCCACCATCTTCGTGTTAGAGCGGCCACAGCGGATGCTGACCCAATGGTTATCGAGCAATTTGATCGTGATGTCGGCATCGGGCAGCAACTTCACGTAGTCGTGCAACTTGCGGGCGGGAATGGTACAGGAACCTTCTTTCTTGACCTTCGCACTGCAGGAGGTTCGCAGGCTGAGATCGAGATCGGTCGCCGTCAGCGACAGACGGTCTCCGGCAGCCTCGAACAAATAGTTGGACAGGATTGGAATCGTGGTCTTACGCTCGACCACACCCTGCGTGGCGGTCAATTCCCGCAGCAACTCGAACTTGCTGACCGTGATCTCCATGGTACCCGCGGCAACGGCGGCCTCCACCGGCATAATGCGTCTCCCCTGCTCCTCACCGGCGGCAGCGAACCTCAGCGGCTAAAGCCGGCTCCATTTGGAACGCTCTGCGGCGCGCCTAAAGTCGCGCCCTTTCAAGCTGCTACTTCTGTTACTTCCTTATATCAAATGCAAAAGCTATAAAACCAGCAGTAACAGTAGGCGGTGCGGAAAGGTGGAAAACTTTATCAACTATCCCGTTTCCACCGACTTCACGCTACACCCTTGATGTGAGAAATAGGTCCCTTTCGCTTCGGAGCCCCTGCTATAACTTGCCACTGAAACCAGCTTCGCTCTCGCCATTCACAACTTCCACATCGTATTCACAGAGCCGGCGAGGAAGACCCGATAGAAAAGTGGAAATCCCGCGCAGCCCCGCGATCTATCCGCCTAATTGCTCGGTCAGTTTATTGATCAACCTGTTCAAATCTTTATCGTTCTTGCGGACCTCTTCGATCTTCTCGACGGAGTGAAGCACCGTGGTGTGATGCTTACCGCCGAACTGCCGTCCGATTTCCGGCAGCGAAGCCTCCGTCATATGTTTCGCCAAGTACATCGCAATCTGCCGCGGATACACGATCGCGCGGGAATTGTTTTTCGCTTTAATCTCGACCAGGCGCAGGCCGAACTGCTCCGCGACCATCTTCTGGATCGATTCGATCGTGACCTTGCGCGCTTGCGAGTCGATGAAGTTTTTGAGCACCTGCTGTGCGTAAGGAAGAGTAATCTCGGCGCCGATCAAAGAGGAGTGAGCCACCAGGCGGATCAGCGCTCCTTCCAGTTCACGAACGTTCGAGCGGATGTTGGAGGCGACGTATAGCGCGACGTCGGTGGGCAGTGTAACCTTCTCTTGCTCGGCCTTCTTCTGAAGAATCGCGACTTTCGTTTCGAGGTCGGGCGGCTGGATATCAGCGATCAGTCCCCACTCGAAGCGGCTGCGCAGGCGGTCTTCAATCTCAGCGAGCTCTTTGGGGGAACGGTCGCTGGCGATGACAATCTGCTTCATCGACTCGTGCAGGGCGTTGAAGGTATGGAAGAACTCTTCCTGGGTGCGCTCCTTCTGAGCGAGGAACTGGATGTCGTCGATGAGCAGCACGTCGACGTTCCGGAACTTGTCGCGGAAGGTGGTCATCTTGTCGTAACGCAGCGAGTTGATCATGTCGTTAGTGAACTTCTCGCTGGAGACGTAGCAGATGGCGGCATGCGGAGTGCGGCGCTTGATCTCGTGGCCGATCGCCTGCATGAGGTGCGTCTTGCCCATGCCGACGCCACCGTAGAGAAAGAGCGGGTTGTAAGCTTTCGAGGGACGCTCCGCCACGGCCTGGCACGCGGCGTGGGCAAACTGGTTGCCGCTGCCGATGACGAACGCGTCAAAGGTGTAGCGCGGATTCAGTTGCGCCGCGCCGTCCCAGTCGAAGCGGGCTTGTGAGGGCCCGGCTGTGGCGGATCCTGAGGTCAGGCCGCCGTCATGGCGAATGGGAGTTGCCGCGGGATCATCTTCCGGAGTTACGAACCTTACGTCGTTGAATCCAAGCCCGAGAACATCGATGGCCTCCTGAATAAGGTCAGCGTACTTGTCACCGGCGTGACGAAACTCCACGGTGGGAACGCGAACGAACAGAACGCCTCCACTCGAGTGACTATAGCGGGTGGGTTTAAGCCAGGTGTCGTAAGAATGCCGGTTGATCTTTTTTTCGAGAGCATCGAGAATGCGCGCCCAAGGGTTGGGGGAGAGGGTCGTTGTACCGGTTGCTGACATATATGAATTTCACCAATGGGCGTCCCCGTGGCTGGGTGAGACCGCCTGTTAAAAACTTCCGTTGATCAGGAGCTGGAACCGTAATTTTACTGCGGAATGCGCCTGTTTTAACCGTTGCGGCAAAAAATTTCGCGAAGCTCAAAAGCAGGACCAGTCGTGGATACTAGCACAAAATTTTTTGTCGTGTGGAAATCTTTCGGCTGGATTTCATCGCGAGTCTCTATTCAGAACTGCAATGGAGGAGTTGTCAAGTACCGCGCAAGTTAATGTCGCGCGCGCGGTGCAAATTTTGATTGCATGAGACTGCGAAGAGAAGGAACATATTGATGCACTCTGAAGTGTTCTTGCCACCCTCGCCGCAATCTCCACGGTGCAGCGTTGCTGGGAGCGTCGTCACTGCAGGGTCCTCAACCAAAGGGGCAGCCTATATCACGACCGCAGGAGGCCATCGATGCTTCGCAATGCCAGTTTCCGGGTTACATGCGCGATCGCAGCTCTGACGTCACTCTCGCTTCTCTGCGTCACTTGTGGCGGCTCGAGCCACAGTCTTTCGCAAGCACAGGCGCAGGCAATTTCCCAGGAATTATTCTCCGCGCTAAAATCCGCGATGGTGACCGGACTTACGCCATCGGGCACGAGCACGGCCGCAACGCGGCCGTCTCTGGGAGAGATTCTGGAACGTGCCCGGGCGCAGTCGTCCGGATGCACCGTCACAAACAGCGGCGAATCGTGCAACATTCCGATTACGTACCAGGGCCCTTGTCCCGATGGAGGCACCATCAGCGTCAGCGGGGATTTCGCGTACACGCTGGACAATTCGGGGAACGGCAGCGACAGCTCTACGCTGACGGTCACACCGGCAGCATGCGCGGTCAACAATGTGACCTTCAACGGAAATCCCAGCTTGATGTTTGCGACCCAGTTCAATCTGCAGAATTATGGGCTGGCATTTCCGCTCACGTTTTCCGGTGAGGGAGGCATTTCGTATGGGCCCAATCCCTCAGGAAGCTGCAGCATCAATGTGAAAGCGACCGCCACGTCGATAGGCTCGTGCAGCGTCAGCGGGAGCATTTGTGGAAGGTCGGTCAGCGGCAGTTGCTAGCTGAACGTTGATGGGGCATTTTTGACGCGTAGAGAAAAGAACCGTGCCGTCCGCTAAAGCGGACTCGTTTCTTTCTCCTCCGGCTAGCCGGCATTTCCGTGCCGGGCTTTCATATCCCGCCGCTACGCGGCTGGAGTCTTGGTCGTGCTTGCTCCAGCGCTCGCGTTCAATGGTAGTCTCACGCAGTCTCTTCCGTGCCGGGCTTTCACATTCCGCCGCTAACGCGGCTGGCACTCCGTTGTTCGGAATGCGTCGCCCTCGCTACCCTCGCCACTAGACACAATGCCTGACGCGCAGCGATGCGCGATCGACATTAACGACGATTTATCACGCGCGCAGACCGGCAAGCGAAAAAACTCATTGCGAGGTGGCGTCGTTCTCAATCAGCCACCCTAGAAGACCGGGTAGGCAGAATCCCACCGCGTTCAGAATTCCATGCGTGCGCGCCATCTGCGGAACCGGGAGGACAACACTTCCACGGAAATCGGCTACCGCGTATGCAGTCGAGAGCACCATGCCGGCGAAGACAGTGACTGACGCGACGTGTAACAAGATGCGAGCTGTGCCCGACTCCAGTCTTTTTGCGCAGGAGCGCAAAACAACCGCCAGGCCTGCGACTGAGGCCGAGAACAATACGGCTGCTCCGAGTTTCAGCTGCGGAGAGATCACGAACCCGAGTGCGACGATAAAGGGCATTCCTATCACGATAGCCACGAGCCATGGCAGCCACCGCTCCTGGCGTCGCGTCGAGGATTGCAGCAGAGCCGCCGCGATCATTGCGGTGGCGAACCCCGCATAGTGAAAGTGCACGGCGGTCAGCAGCCCGATTGGTTCCTGAATCCCCATCGGCCGCAATCCCAAGCGCGAAGCGACCAGCCAGGCTCCACCGACACCCAAGTCCAGTTGAGCGATGGCGAGGGCGATTCGATGAATCGTGGAACGGGCGCCGCTGTCGGGCCGCGACTTCGCGAGGGATAACAGATCGATGAACGCGGCGATGGTCATCGACAGGCAAACGACCATCCACAAACAAGCCAAACCGCCGGCCAGTCGTCCTGGCGGAAGCCACAATGCGACAACGGCGAACCCTGCGGCAAACGGCTGAACTTTCCGCGCGAAGCGGGTGAGCGGGGTGTCGCCCCCGATGACGCGCGCCAACTCCATCCCCAGCGGAACGATTACCAGCGGGGCGAAGAGGAATATTAATTCGATCGCTCCAATCGGCGCCACGCCGATTCGTGCGAGGAGCGCGACCCCGGCCCAAATCACGGCGCCCAAGCCCGCGTACATCTGAGCCCATGATCCCTCAGAAGTAGTCGTCTTGATAGCCAACGAAGTCCGATCTCGTGAGTTCATTAAGATCACCCTCACAGCGGCGGCAATGCGGCCGTTCCAAACACCAGCACCAGCACCGCCAGCGACACCATGTACAAGGCGTCCAAGACCCTATTCTGGCGCCGGATTTCGCGATCGTAGTAGAAGATCTGCAGGCCAATCCGCAACAACCAGAACGCGGCCATGAACGCGCTGAGGAAGCGGCCCATCGCGGTTGCCCCCGCCAACTCGCGCGCGAACCCGAAACACAAGGCCGCAAACATTCCCAGCACGATCACGATGTACAGCCAGTGCACGTAAAAAATCTGACGCACAAATCGCGGCACTTCCGCCAGCCGCTCACGGACACGCAACCGGCCTGGCAAAGGAACATTCGCCGCAATGATGCCCACGTGCACCGCGCCCGCTCCCCAAATCGCCCGCGTCATCCATTCCGCGTTCATATCTCCCCCGCTTGCCTCGTTCGTCAGACATTTCTGTATACACAGAACATATTAAACAAAAAAATTAGCTCGCCTTCTTCCGTATCTTGGTTCCCATACGCAACAGTTTCCTGACCGTTCCGGTGGGCAGGCGTTTCATCTGGTCGTGCAACTCGGTGATCGCCTCGAAAAAACCGGCCATGGCCTCCAGGCGCTGGCGCGTGTAGTCGGCCCCGGGTTCCTTGGGATCCAGTTCAGCCAGGCAGCGGCGGAGCATCTCGCGCGTGGGATCGATCTCCCGACGCTTTCTCTGCTCGATGACGAGGCGGAACATCTCCCAGACGTCCTTCATGGACTCGTAATGCTCGCGGCGGTCGCCGAGCACGTGCACGGCGCGCACGATGCCCCAGGTCTCGAGCTCGCGAATGGAGGTGCTGACGTTGGAGCGCGCTACGCTGAGGGTCTCGGCGATCTCCTCGGCGGGCACCGGCTTGGGGGAAAGGTACAGGAGCGCGTGAATCTGGGCGACGGTACGGTTAATGCCCCACTTGGTGCCCATCTCGCCCCAGTGGAGGATGTACTGCTTCTGCAATCCAGTCAGTTCCGCCATATCGGTTCTTTCAGTACGGACAGAATACAATGAAAGCATGTCGGTGTCCAGTGAAAAATTTCCGAGAGTTCGAGCGCTGGGGGTTAATGTCGGGCGTTCCTCGGTGCAGTTTGTTGGCTGCCTTCTCGGATGGTCGCGGCGAGGTTTTTCGGGCCTAAAGTTGTGGCGGGGCGCTCGGCTTCGCCATCGCTTGGACGGCCGCGGCGGCCATCGCCAAATGGTCTCCGATTGCCGAATTTGCCGGGGTCATGCTTGACCGGGGGGCGGGGCTGCCTTACATTGGCGGCACTTCAATTTCGGAGGGGCTACGGTATGCTCGACGGATTCAAGAAATTTATCCTGCGCGGCAATGTTGTGGATATGGCGGTGGGCGTAGTGATTGGCGCCGCCTTCGGCGGCGTGGTCGGTTCCTTGACAAAAGGCTTACTGACGCCATTTATCGGGGCTCTTGTGAAGTTGCCAGACTTTTCGAATCTTAAATACAAAGTTCGGGGCGGCGATTTTCTCGTTGGCGACTTTATCAATGCTGTCATCTCCTTTCTGCTGATTGCGGCAGCGGTCTACTTCTTTGTCGTGGTGCCGGTGAATTGGCTGATGGCGCGCATGCACAAGGACGAGCCCGCGGCGGCACCCACAACCAAAAAGTGCCCGGAGTGTTTAAGTGAGATTCCGATCGACGCGAAGCGGTGCGCGCACTGCACGCAGCTTGTGATGGGCAGGGCGGCATAGAAGTTCCGGCCGGGAGCGCTCTGCTCGGCTTGTTTTCGTGGCCAATCCAGTGGCCCGAAAGTCAAAATCCCCACCCTGTCGCAAGCTGCGCGACTAGGGTGGGGCACCCTCAGGAGTGAGTGGAAGAGCGCTGATTGCCACTCAACTTACTGATCTGGCAATCTCGCGTAACATGGGTGGATGAGGTTTTACCAGGGCAGAGCCGGGATCTGCTTCTTGTTGGTGTTGGTGTCGGTGGCGGCTGTGGCGCAGAGTTCGGGGGCGTCGCAATCTTCTTCTTCAAAACATACAAAGGGCTCGTCGGCGCGGCTGATGACGAATGTCGATGCGGGCACGATTGCGGATGGGGTTTATCGCAATCGGGCGCTGGGTTTGTCTTGCAAGGTTCCGGCGGGGTGGGTACTGCGGACTCAGGAGATGAATGCGCGTGACGAGCCTGAGGCAGCCGCGGCTGCCTCGGAAGAGAAATCCTCACCCACGAGGGCACCGAGCGCCACAGAGGAAGATCGCGGGGGGCGCGTTCTGCTGGCGGCGTTTTCGCGGCCGCCGGACGCGAAGGGCGAGGATGTGAATGCGTCGATCGTGATCGCGGTGGAGAAGGTCACGACTTACCCGGGGCTGAAGGAGGCGGCGCAGTACTTTGGGCCGCTGACCGAGGTGGCGAAGGCGCAGGGCTTCATCGTGGATGAAGAGCCTTACGAGATCGAAATGGGGACGAAGGTTGTGGTGCGAGGGGATTTTCATAAAGATGTGGGGACGCGGGTGATGCGGCAGTCGACCGTGGCGTTCCTGGCGCAGGGATACGCGGTGTCGATTACGGTGCTTGGCGGAACTGAGGATGAGGTGGAAGAGTTGGTGGATGGGGTGACGTTTGGGAAGTAGCTGCGCGCTACGAGTGAGAACCCCTTCTGTGCAGGCTGTAATTTCGACGTAGGGATGCTTCGACTGCGATGCAGGATGACAAACGTTTTTTATTCGAGAGGTTCGGGGTGGAGGCTTAGATCTTTTTCGCCGGCGGCTTTTTTCTCGGCATACTTTTTCATCCATGCTTCCCAGGATTTGCCGGCGGCGGTGTCGCGTCCGGTGAACGCCAGGGCGGCGATGTCGGCGTAGGAGATCGAAACTTTGTCGTTCGAATTCTTCGGGTAGAGGCGGACTACGGAGTCATTCAGCGTTTTCCCGGTGCGACGGTCGAACAGGTAGCCCTCGATTTTGGATCCGTCTTTGTGGGTGATGGTGATGTCGCCGCGATAGTCGAAGGCTTTTTCCAGGGCCTGGCGAAGGTCTTCGTCGCTGGCTACGCTGGGGATCCAGCCTTCCAGATTTTCGTGTCGAGTACCTGGAGCGACTTCCAGCGCGTCCGGGTTGACGTGCGGGGGATGCTGATCGATGTGGCCGGCTTCTTTGCCTGTCATGATTTAGGACCTTAAACCGCAGAGAGCGCGGAGAACCTCACGCAGAGATCGCGGAGAAAACACTCGTACTCTCAGGCATTGGTTTCCTGCAGGTTATGCGACTCCGCTGAACTCGGCGCGATTTGGATTAGCGGGTTCACCGGTGCTTGCGGCTCTTCCAGCATCCGTAGGGCTTCTTCATCTTTATAGCTCGTGAACAAAGTCGCTTTCACCGTGGCCAGGAATCCGCCGAGCGAATTGAATGTGGCGTGTACTGCCGAGGCTTCGTAGCCGCTGTGGACCATGCAGTTGGCGCAGGCGGGATTACCCGACTCGGTGCCATAGTTTTGCCACTCTGTGGTCGCGAGCAATTCTGAAAACGTTTCTGCGTAGCCGTCTTGCAGCAGGTAACACGGCTTCTGCCAGCCGAAGACGTTGTAGGTCGGCATTCCCCACGGCGTGCAGGGGTAGGTGCGCTTGCCCATCAGGAATTCAAGGAACAGCGGGGACAAGTTGAACTGCCAGGTCTTCTTTCGATTCGAGAGGATCGCGCGGAACATGCGTCTGGTGCGGGCGCGGCCCAGGAAGTGTTTCTGGTCGGGAGCCTTGTCGTAGGAGTATCCCGGAGAGAGCATCATGCCCTCGACGCCCAGGTCCATCATTTCGTCGAAGAAGGCACGGACAGATTTTGGATTGGCGCCGTCGAAGAGCGTCGTGTTGGTCGTGACGCGGAAGCCCCGCTGCAGGGCTTCTTTGATGGCGTCGACAGCTATGTCGTATCCGCCTTCGCGGCAAACGGCGAGGTCGTGCTCTTCGCGTTGGCCGTCGAGGTGGACGGAGAACGTCAGGTATTTGCTGGGCTTGAAGAGGTGAATTTTCTCTTTCAGCAGCAGAGCGTTGGTGCAGAGATAGATGTACTTCTTGCGGGCGACCAGACCCTCGACGATCTTGTCGATCTGCGGGTGCATCAGGGGTTCGCCGCCGGGGATCGAGACCATAGGAGCGCCGCATTCGTCGACGGCGCGGAAACACTCTTCCGGGCCGAGGTCTTTTTTCAGGATGTGGGCAGGATATTGAATTTTGCCACATCCGGCGCAGGCCAGGTTGCAGCGGAACAGCGGCTCGAGCATCAGGACGAGCGGATATTGCTCGCGTCCGGCGAGCTTTTGGCGCAGGACGTAGCTCGCTACGGTCCACATTTGAGAGACGGGAACTGGCATGTGTTAGGGGAACCCCTTCCGGGTATTTTATCAGGGAATGAGGATCGAGTTTAGGGGGTGACCGGGGTGGGCACGGAGACTAAAGCCCTGATTCTTCAGGATGCTTAACGCCGCCCTCAAGGGCCGCTCTTTCACGGTAGATTCGGGATCTGTGTGGCTCTCTTCAAGACAGGTTCGTGGTGGGGGGCGCTTGGCTTCGCCTGCGCTGCAGGACGAAGGCGTCCGTCCCTACACGGGGCTTGCCCTCGGCGGGCTCCAACACCGGCACGAGCTACAAAGTCTGCAACCTCGCGGCGGGTTGGTCCGTCTAAAGGTGATGATCTTTCGCTTGTTGGTACGGACCAAAGGTCCCTTGTTCCGGGACGCAAAACCCGGTACCCTAAAGTCCGGCCGTTTGTATGTTTAACCCCCATCCGAACCTCGCTGATGAAGTGAACCGCGGGATCATCCAGTCGGAGATTGAAGGCGGCGTGTTTCTGAACGATTTGCCGCCGTCGACGGTGCTGGAGATTCAGACCATGCATCACTGCTACAAGGCTGTGCTGCTGGGTGGGAGCGAGGCGCTGCTGTCAGGGCATCCCGAGTTTTGCCCGGAGCCGGTGCAAGTGGCGATCTCGGGCTCGACGTGGGGCGGGTCGATGCTGAAGTTGCAGTTTGTGGGGCGCGGGATGCATCTGGAGTTCCGGCATCCCCAGTATCCGATGCCGATTGTGACATCGCCAATTCAGGAGATCCGCGATAACGTGACGCTGCCGGCGGTGGAGTTCGATGGGCGGGCGCACGGGGCCCATTCCTGACCGGCGGCTGAAGCTTCGATATCTTTTCCTTCCTTCGCTTCTCTCTTACGTAATGCTGAAGGGCTTTTCCTGGGCTGGAGAAAGCTCCTTTGGGATTCGTGGTGACGGACGCGGTCAAACACGGGCTTTGCCCGCGGGACGGACGAAGGCGTCCGTCCCTACCCATGCGGCTCGCCCTTCGACTGGGCTCAGGGCTTCGCTGGACAGCCGAGGGCGGCTTTCCCCACATCCTCGGTAAACCTCGGCGTGTGGTGATGTCCAAGTCATTGACTTGCCTGGAGGGAGGCACTACTATTCCGGCCAGCGGGCGTGTGCCCGTCCTTCATGCCGCTACTTATCGAACCGCGGGAAGTCGCTCACGTCACAATTCTCGACATTCGGGGCCGCATCGTACTGGGAGAGGAGATCCATCTGCTGCGGGACGCTGTCCGCAACCTCATTGCTGATGGAAAGAAGAAGATCATCCTCAATCTTGCGAATGTGGATTACATCGACAGCTCAGGAGTGGGCGAGCTGGTGGGAGCATTCACCACGGTGCGCAACGCCGGGGGAGAGTTGAAGCTGCTGAACCTGACGCAGAAGGTGCACGATGTTCTTTTCGTGACCAAGTTGTACACGGTGTTCGATATTCGCGACGATGAGTTCACGGCCGTGAAATCGTTCGACTATTACTTCGCGAAGTAGTTCCTCGGTGGCTACAGCCCCAATTCTCTTCCTGCGTGAGCGCGGCGCTGAAGCGCCGATCTTACCCTCTGGTATCGGTCCCGTGGAGAGTCGATTCATCCGAAGCGGCCTGGGCGCGGGCTTCGCCGCGGGACGGACTAAGGCGTCCGTCGCTACCCGAACCGTTTTTGGTAGTTTGCAAGTGCCTGGGCACGCGCTACCATTTATCTCAACAATTATCGTGGGCCGCGCTGGTGCTTGTGTGCGGGAGTGGCTGAGTGGCGAATTACGGCAGTTCCGATCATCGGTCGCTGCAAGAGAAGACTGCCCGCGAGTTAATCTGGACTTCCAATCGTACATTTCAGGGATGGACCTGCTCACAATGCGAGTGGAATTCTCCGTTGCCGACCTTGCTCAGTGAGGCCGACGCGCGCACGGCGTATGACCGGCTGGCGGCAGCGAAGTTCCGTGAGCACAAGTGCGCGGACCATTTGGCGCGGCTTGACATGGTGGAGGAACCGGACAGCTTTACAGGGCGCATCCGGAAACTGGTCACGCAGGGCTTCAAGCCGAAAGATGCGGTCGAGTTGTTCTTGCAGGAAATCGAACTGGAATATCGGAATGACCCGAAGACGTTGGCTCGGGCGAAGGCCGAAGGCGAAGATTTCTTGCGGCGGCTGAAGGCGGGATTAATTTGAGGAGTACTCACCACAGAGGGCACAGAGGCGGCGGGCCTCAATGCGATTGAGGCGTCCGTCCCTACACAATCAATGTCCGTCCCTGCACGATCAATTTTTAATTCCCATCTGGGTCAGTATGTAGGCGTAGTCGAAGGACGCCTCGTGGAGGCGGTCGTACCTTCCTGAAGCGCCGCCGTGGCCGGCGGGGCTTAGGTTCGTCTTGAAGATCAGCGTGTTGTGGTCGGTGCGGGTGGCCCGCATCTTGGCGACATATTTCGCCGGCTCCCAGTACATCACCTGGCTGTCATTGAACGACGTCTTCACCAGCATGTTGGGATACGCCTTCGCCTCGACATTGTCATAGGGCGAGTAAGTGATCATGTAATCGAATGCCGGCTTCTCTTTCGGATTCCCCCATTCTTCGAACTCACCCACTGTAAGCGGCATGCTTTCGTCGAGCATGGTGTTCATCACATCGACGAACGGAACCTTGACCACGGCCGCGTGAAACAGATCGGGGCGCAGGTTTAGGACCGCGCCCATGAGCAGGCCGCCGGCGCTGGCGCCTTCGATGACCAGTTTGTCTTTCGATCCGTAGCCGCGCTTGGTGAGGTCTTCGGCGACCGCGGTGAAATCGGTGAAGGTGTTCTTCTTGTTCATCATTTTGCCGGCGTCGTGCCAAGCCTTACCCATCTCGCCTCCGCCGCGGATGTGGGCCACCGCGTAAACCACTCCGCGATCGACCAGGCTGAAGATATTGGAGTTGAACCACATGTCGAGCGAGATGCCGTAGGAGCCGTATCCGTAGAGATAGAGAGGGCCGGTGCCGTCGAGCTTCGCGCCTTTCAGATGCAGCACCGAGACGGGGATCTTTGTGCCGTCGGAGGCCGTGGTATAGATCTGCTCGACTTCATATTTGTTGCGATCGTATCCGCCGGGGACTTCTTTCTGCTTCAGCAACTGAGAAGCGCCGGTTTCCATGTCGTAGGAAAAGACCGAAGCCGGCGTGATGGGAGACTCGTAGGCGTAGCGGAATTCCGAGGTGTCGTACACGCGGTTCGTGTACGGCCGGACATCGTAGGCAGGCTCGGGGAACGAGAGGCGGCGGGAGTGTCCGTTGCGCAGGTCGACGACGCGGATTTGCGGCAGGCCATTTTCGCGCTCGTACAGGACCAGGAAGTTCCTGAACATATCCATTTCATCGAGCATGATGGCAGCGTTGTGCGCCATGACCTCATGCCAGTTTTTGCTGCCGGGATCGGTGACGGGAGCGGTCACGAGTCGGAAGTTGCGTCCTGTGTCGTTGGCGCGGATGTAGAAAGAATCAGCGTTGTGGTCGGCGTAGTATTCGACGCCCTGCTTGCGGGGCTCGATGGTTTTCCAATCCGCTGCGGGGTCCTTGGCCGGGATATAGCGCGCTTCGCTCGTCGTGTGGCTGCGCAGTTCCATGATGATGTACGCCTCGCTGCGCGTCTTGAAAGCGCGAACCGTGAATTTCTCGTCGGGCTCTTCGTAGACCAGTGTATCGGGATCGGAGGATCCGACTGTGTGGCGGTAGAGCCGATACTGCCGCTTCGAGGTGGCGTCTTCCTGGGTGTAAAAGACGGTGCGATTGTCGTTGGCCCAGACGACGGAGCCGACGCGCTCGGCATGATCGGTGAGCGTTTGTCCGGTGCGGAGGTCTTTCACGGCAAGATTGAACTGGCGGAATCCAGTGTTGTCGTAGCTATAGGCCAGAAGATTTCCGTCAGTGCTGACCGCAAAGGCCTGCACCGTCATAAAGGCCTGACCCTTCGCCAGCTCATTTACATCCAGGAGAACTTCTTCGTTGGCGTCGGCGCTGATCTTCTTACGGCAGCGGATGGGGTACTGCTTGCCGGCTTCGGTGCGGATGTAATAGAAGAAGTCTCCTTCTTTGTAGGGGACCTCGACATCCGTTTCTTTTACGCGGCTGAGCATCTCTTCATAGAGCTTTTTCTGGAAAGGCTCGGTGGGCTTCATGACCGCCTCGGTATAAGCGTTCTCGGCTTCGAGGTAGGTGCGGACCTCGGGATTGGATTTCTCGCGCAGCCAGAAATAGTTATCGACCATTTTGCGGCCGTTGATCTCGGTGACGTGAGGGATCTTCTTCGCCACCGGGGGCGAGGGGAGGTCGTCGGCCGGAGTGAAGACGAGCATCGAGAGGGGGATGAGGGCGAGCAGGTGATAAAGGGTCATAGATAAGCTCGAGTTTGGTTTCGAACCGCAGTTCGGGACAAGCGGGAACGATAATACGAGGGCGCGGGGAATGCAACGTTCGCCAGCGAGGGTGGGTGTCTGGTCGAAAGTGCTGGAAGTTCCAGTGGGCCACCTTAGCTTTTGGGAATACTACCTGGAAGCATAAACGAGAACCACGAAGTCATCGTAGTTCTGCTGTCCTTCGAGGTTCAAGAATGCTCCGAGCCTGTCTGGAGCGAAGGTATGATCCTGCTGTCTGTCAATGACTATAATCCTGCGAAACTTCCGGAAGAAGCTACTAACCTCGACATCATGATTCTCAACTCGTTCCATCCAGGGAATCAGGTCAGACTGAATGGCGTGTATCCCTTGCGTGCGCTCTTCTGCCGACGGTGAAATTGCCTCTGCCCAATAACCCAGTTTCCAGATAAGCGATGAGGGGTTAGGGCCAGCGAGTGCTCGCTGGATCACATCGCTGTCTTCTCCAGTCAAATAGAGATATACGGCTTGACGGAAACGGTGAATGTCGCGGTTCTGTTGTGGCGTAAGCATCACCTCTGCATCCGTGCAAAACAGTACGGGGGACGGAGACATGAGGACAACCCAACCGCAGGGGTCGTCTACAGTCTCCGAACGCGCAATCAGAAGGTCCCTGTCCGTGGGGTTGATCAGCCGCTGCAGCTGCCAAAGTCCCACAATTTCGCGGTTCTGCGGCAAGAACTGCTGGTAAGTTCCTGCAACCAGCAACGCTCCGTTTAGAAGAGTGAGTACCAGGAGAAAGCCGAGGACGCCCTGCGCGATTCGTGGATTGCCGGGAAACGCGGAAAGCGCAGCTGCGACCAGAAACGGAGTGAGAATTGCAACCGTCATATGCAGGAAGTGCGAGACATGATGTGACAGGAGAATGGCAGTTGAGGGAACGATGACATCGCCCAACACGAAAAGGGCATTGGTCGCACTCAGACCTACCAATGGCCATTTCAATTCACGATTCTGGCCGTCGGCGCCTTAGCCATTTGGCAGGGCCTGGAGCTAGCTCTGCGCCTTGACATCGTAAAACAACGCCTCATGTGTGATCCGAGACGGTCGAGCAAGCTATTGAGGCACCGGCAAACGAAAGGGCCGGGCTCGGTGGTTCAACGTCTGGTGACTATTTCTTGATCATTTGCATAGGCCTGCTTTTTTCCTGGCAGAGGCCGTGCCCGAACCGCAACCGCGTCACTCGGTCGGAGTAGCCACCGCTCAACTTGTTATCGGCCGCGGTGCTGAGGGTGGCGCAATAATCTACTTTGCCTTTTCTGTTATGGAAAAGCAGGAAAAGACGTTTACCGCTAACTACTCCGGTGAGCTCGTACCCGGAGGCGTCGCCGCTCACGTCACGGCTTCCTTGGGTTTGGATCAGGCGCAAATCGCCCCACTCCTCCGAATTCCAACCGCCGGTGACGTTCATGGCAGGAGGATCCTTCTGAGCGTCAAGCCAGGCTTTGCCTCGGTCCCCCACATTTTCGGAACTTGGTAACGGCACAGTTGGAGTGGGCTGCGCGACTGAGTTGCTGGGCACAGCAACGGGTTTGATTTCCGCTGCCTGGGTAGTAGGCGGAAGCGTGAGCTGACTGTTCGGGACCACGGTGTTGCTGCCCGCGGTCCCGGCGCTTATCTGCGCTGGGACGGCGGCCGGTTGAGGCTTGATGTCTGCGCTTGGGACCCCGACGCTTTCGTGATTCGATACCGGAGTTGCGCTCGAGGGTATTACTTGACCATTCTGGACTTCTCCATTGTTCCGGACTGAGCTGGCGGGCGGGCTGACGCTGGAAGGCCGAACCGCGAATTGAGAAGGGCTGGTCGACGGCACAGGTGTTCGGGAAGAAGGGGCTTGCCCAGCGGAAGTAACAGAGGGAATTGCCGGCTTGGCTCCGGCGGGGGGCTTCGTAGCGAGCAAAGGAGTGGGTGCAGGCGCTGCATTTGCGGACGCAATATCCCGATTCTCTTGGCCCACGCTATGTTCCTTACGCACGTACCACCAGTTGCCAGCCGACGCAGCAATGACGAGCGCGGCCGCAGCAGTCCAGACCCAAAGTCGCGTCCGAGGCGTCCCAGAATGCGGCGCCTTTAAGGCAGGAGCTTCCGGCTTAACGTCGCCGGACGCAACGCGATTCAGAGGCGTCGCTGTTGCATGTGCCGGCACTCGCAAGCGCGAGTTCTCAGCGGATGTCAAATCGGCGATGAGAGCGTGCCCGCTCGCAGGCCGCAACTCCCGATTCTTTTCCAGACACCGCATTACCACGGTGGCCACTTCGTCAGGAATCTCAAGCTCCGGCCAGGAATCGTGTATGGGCTTGGGCTGCGTGTTGATCTGGGCCATCAGCTGTTCAACGGTCGAATCTGCCTTGAGCGGTAAGTTCGCCGTGAGCAGTTGATATGCGACGATGCCCAGGGAGTAAAGGTCGGAGCGTCCGTCGAGCTGATCACCCCTTAAGCCTTTCGCCTGCTCGGGAGACATGTATGCGGGCGTGCCAACTACCACGCCGGTCCCGGTGAGCGTCAGATGGCTAAGAGGGTGAGCCTTAGTGCCTCCAAAGTGGTCTTCCTTTAGTTTAGCAATTCCGAAATCGAAGACTTTGGCTTGCTCCCCTCGGAGACCAACTTTGTCGGATCTTACCAGGGCTAAGTTGGCTGGCTTGATGTCGCGGTGGACTATTCCCAGCGCGTGCGCGGCGTCGAGCGCGGCCGCCACCTGTTTGACGATGGAGCAGACACGACGTACAGCAAGGGGCGCTTCCTGCTCGATCACATCCTTCAGGTTGCGGCCTTCGATGTACTCCATGACGATGAACGGGTGTCCATTTTCCGCGTGGTCTATGTCCTCAACCCGCACAGCGTTGGGATGCTGGAGCTTTCGGGTCATGACAGCTTCTTGTTCGAAGCGGCGAACGAAGGTGGCGTCGCTGGCCAATTCCGGACTGATCACCTTGAGCGCACGTAGTTCATTGAAGTGCACATGCATGGCCTTGTACACGGCGCCCATGCCGCCTTGGCCGACTTTGGCGAGAATTTGATATTTGCCGCGGACGAGAGTGCCCACAGCCCATTCGTCAGTGTCGGCGAGAGTGCTGCCGTCACGCGGGCAATGCGTGTAGTCTGTGGGGAAAGCCGAATTGCAGGAAGGACACCGTTTCATGCCGGACACCCCCCGGCGGACGTGCCGATAAATATACACGCACATGGGGGCAATCGGCGAGTATGTAGCGCCCGCGTCCCGCCGGCTCTGGCGAAGGCATCCTTCGACTTCGCGCGATAGACTTCGCCCATCCCCCTTAGCCGATTCCTTCCGGGACCCGGGCGTGCCCTACAAGACGGCCGATCATAACTGGTACACGAGCGTGTGCACGTTACCTTGAGTTGGCATGTTAGGTGCAGCAGCGTGCACAGTCAATAGGCTGCGAGTAGAGCTATAAGGCAAAGAGAACCACGTTTGCTTGCGAGTAGAGTCCAAACTGCGCCGCGTGCAGTGCCGGCGTTTGCGAGGAACTGGCTCTGGCGCCTCGCCGTAACTCGGCAGAGCCGGCCTTACTCTACGGTTTCGAATCGCCAACCGTGTGACCAGTCAATGGCGAACAGCCAGCCGGCGCTTCTAACGGATGTCGCGGGACTCTCCACGAAGTACACATCGAAGCCCGCCCTGTGAATCTTCTGAACATCCAGATTCCGTCGTTGGCGAAGGATACGTCCAGCGCGGCGAGGATGATTACCGCCCAGATCGGAAACGGCACAAACCTTGCCTGCATTCCGCCATTCTATGAAGCTTCGCAGTTGCCTGATCCCAGCAGGTGGGTTCTACTATTCGGTGTTGAAAAAACACTTGGCAGGGAGACTTACTCATGAAACGCGTGACCGGCATTGGCGGAATCTTTTTTCAGTCTGAGAGTCCGGAGCATTTGTATGACTGGTATGAGAAGCATCTTGGCATTAAGCGAGAGCCGCACGGACAGGGCGCTACATTTGAGTGGCGCGAATTGCAATCGCCGGACGGAAGCCAGCCGGGTGCAAAGGGGGCGACGGCTTGGTCGATCTTTCCAAGAAGCACGAAGTATTTTGGGGCGAGCAAAGCCGGCTTCATGGTGAACTATCGTGTGGATGATCTGGACGGGTTGCTGGAGGAGTTGAAGAAGGCAGGAGTCGAGATTGATCCGCATCGCGAGGACGCCGATTACGGACGGTTTGCGTGGATCATGGACCCCGATGGAAACCGAATTGAATTGTGGGAAGCGCCGAAGGAGAGTTGAATCGGCGCGACGAATCAGATCGCACAGGAACCGCGAAACGATCCCGTAGGGATCATTGAAAATAGCCCGCCAGTTCACTAGCGGGACAACGCCCCAGGCGAGCCGCCGTGGGCCCTTCAAACAGCCGGCTCCAGCCGCTGGGGTAATCCGTACGGGTGCCCCATCCTGTTCGCGCTTTGTGCACGGACCTCAAAGTTTCAAGGCGAATCGCCAAGAGGTATGTGTCTGAGGTTCCACCCTTGCAAGGAACGCAAGGGTGGGCCACCCGCCCCTACGGAAAACCGTCACTATTTTGCAGGAATCAAATCGAACTTACCGGAAGACTCTTCGTAAAAAATGGCGCCCTCCTTCTTATCTCCGCCGCTCCAGTGTTTGTGTCCTCCGGGCACTCGCAAGAAGTCACCTGGGCCGATACGCTTCTCGCCCGCTTCGTCTTTGTATAGATACGCGCCCTTGACGCCGACAATCCAGACATCGTTGGTGTGAGTGTGCATACCCGCATCATATCCGGGCGCAAACTTGCTGAAAGTTCCGTGCGCCCCAGCGTTGGCGTCGCCCCAAACAGCCGCTGCGGTAACAGCCGGGTTACCGGGTTGCATTGCGGTGTAGTTTGCGTGGCTTGAAGAAACAAAGATGACTTTGTCACCCTGCGCCTGCCCCTGAACCCGTCCGATGGACCAAGCCGCGATCATCCCCACAACGACCGCAATCGTCAACAGTGAACGTTGCATTACGTCCTCCTTTATGGCAGTTTGCCGCTTGCGAATGGAGCCGACGCATTCTACATGGCAGAGAGGCGCGCGCCAAGAAGGATCGAAATGGCTGTGCGATTGGTGCGCCTGAAATACTCCTGCACATCGCCCCCGAGGTAGCTCGGAGAAAGGATCGTCGCGCTTGCGACAGGGCGGCTAGAGTGTCGGCGCCCCTGACCGGCGCTCCGCGTCGGGGGCGGACGAAGGCGTCCGCCCCTACACGAGCTATTGGATCAGTGTGCCGCCGTTGGCGCCGTTGGTTTCTTCTTCGGGGGCGATTACTACTGCTGCGGCGACGCGGTCGCCGGGCTCCATCTGCAGCAGGCGGACGCCCTGGGCATTGCGGCCGGATTCGCGGATCGTGGTCGAGTCCATGCGGATGATCTTGCCGTAGTGGCTGATCAGCATGACTTGCGAGTTCTCATCGACCTGGGCGATCGCGACGACTTTGCCGACGCGTTCGGTGGTCTTCACGTTGATGACGCCTTTGCCGCCACGATTGATTAAGCGGTACTCGTCGGCGGGAGTGCGCTTGCCGAAGCCGTTTTCAGTGACCGAGAGGATGAGGTCGCCTTTGACAGACACATCGATGGCTTCGGGCTCGGGCGCTGAAGTGCCCGGGACAGCCGAGGCGGCTGTCCCCACATTTTTCGTGGTAGCTTCCGCTCCAGGTTTCACCGTGGTCGCCATTCCTACGACGTAGTCTCCCTTTGCCAGATCGATTCCCCGGACGCCATAGGCCGAACGGCCCATGGGGCGAACGTGGCTTTCGTCGAAGCGAACGGCCATGCCTTCGTGGCTGGCGAGGAAGATGATCTGGTTGCCGTCGGTGATGCGGGCCGCGACGAGTTCATCTCCCTGGTCGATTCCGATGGCGTTGATGCCGTTGGAGCGGACGTGCATGAACTCGCGCACTTCACATTTCTTGACCGTGCCGTTGCGCGTTGCGAAGAAGACGTACTTGTTCTCTTCCTCGAGATTGCGGACGGCGACGAGCGTCTTTACCGTCTCGCCGGGTTGCAGCCCGACGAGGTTGCCGATGTGCTTGCCTTTTCCGGCGGCGCTGACGTCGGGCACCTCGTACACCTTCAGCCAATAAACGCGCCCGGTGTTGGTGAAGATGAGGATGTAAGCGTGCGTGCTCGCGATGAAGAGATGCGAGACGAAATCCTCGTCGCGCGTCTTCATGCCGGTGCGGCCCGTGCCTCCGCGGCGCTGCATGCGGTAGGTGGAGATGGGCGTGCGCTTCAGGTAGCCGGAGTGGCTGACCGTGACCGCGACCTGCTCGTCGGCAATGAGATCTTCGAGGACGATCTCGGCGGCTTCATCTTCGATGCGCGTGCGGCGGTCGTCGCCATAGAGCTTCTTCACTTCTTCAAGCTCTTTGATTATGACGCCGCGCAGCTTCTTCTCGGAGCCGAGAATGGATTCGAACTCGGCGATGTTGTCGCGGACTTCCTTCAATTCGTTCGAGATTTCGTCGATCGAGAGCTTGGTGAGGCGATGCAACTGCAGTTCGAGGATGGCATCAGCCTGCTTGGCGCTGAACGGCTTTTCGGGATCGACCCGGGGCGCGCGTCCGGAGGTATTGATTTCGATCTTCTTGCCGCCAAAGTAGAGGATCAAGTTCTCGCGCGCATCAGCACGGTTGGCGCTGCCGCGAATAATGACGATGACGTTATCCAGGTGATCGAGGGCCTTCAGGTAGCCTTCGAGGATGTGCTCGCGGTCTTTTGCTTTGGCGAGCAGGTAGGCGGTGCGGCGGCGGACAACGTCGACGCGGTGCTCGATGAAGTACTTGAGGGCCTGGATCAGGCCCATCTCGCGCGGCTGTGCGTTCACCACCGCAAGCAGGATCATCGAGAAGCTCTCCTGCATCTGCGTGTGCTTGAAGAGCTGGTTGAGGACGATCTGAGGCTCGACGCCGCGCTTCAGCTCGACGACGATGCGCATGCCGTCGCGATCGGATTCGTCGCGCACGTCCGAGATGTCTTCGATGTCCTTGTCGTTGACCAGTTGGGCGATGCGCTTGATCAGTACGGATTTGTTGACCTGATAGGGAATCTCGGTGACGACGATAGCTTGGCGATCTTTGTTGATGTTCTCGATCGCGGCCTTGGCGCGCATCATGAAGCGCCCGCGTCCTGTGCGGTAGGCTTCGAAGATTCCCGAGCGGCCGTGAATGATGCCGGCGGTCGGGAAATCGGGGCCCTGGACGAACTTCAGAATTTCTGCGAGCTGCGCGTTGGGATTGTTGACCAGCGTGATGGTGGCGTCGACGATCTCCGTCAGATTGTGCGGCGGAATTTTCGTGGCCATGCCGACCGCGATTCCATCGGATCCGTTGACCAGCAAGTTCGGAATGCGCGCGGGCAGAACATCGGGCTCGACTTCGCTGCCGTCGTAGTTGGGATGGAAGTCGACCGTATCTTTGTCGAGATCTTCGAGCAGCGGTGTAGAAACCTGCGCCAGCTTGGCTTCGGTGTAACGGTCGGCTGCCGGAGGATCTCCATCGACGGAGCCGAAATTCCCCTGACCAAAAATCAGCGGGTAGCGCATCGACCAGTCTTGCGCGAGGCGGACGAGAGCGTCATAGACGGCAAGGTTGCCGTGCGGGTGGTACTTGCCCATTACTTCGCCGACGATGCGGGCGCATTTGCGCGTGGCGCGATTCGGGTACAGGCCCATCTGCTGCATCGTGTAGAGAATGCGGCGATGCACGGGCTTGAGTCCGTCGCGGACGTCGGGAAGCGCGCGGCCGATGATGACCGACATCGAATAGTCGAGATACGACCGGCGCATCTCCTCTTCGATGTTGACGGGTTGAATATTCAGCGCGCCGGGGCCGGTACCATCGCCACCCGGCGGAGGAGTCAAGGGGAGTTCTGGATTCTGATCGTCAGGCATATGAGCAATGAGCTTAGTCAGGTTCCGTTTGAAGGGCCATTCCAGCCACTCTTTGAGCCACGTAACTGGTTGTTTCTACAGGATGTTATGTGCCCTGGGAACTTGACAAATTATACCACGATCGGGGTCGGAACAGGGATTATCAGGTGGATGCCGGAAGGCCCTTTGTCACGCGAAAAACGTGCTAGAAAAACGAGACACAACTCTAACATTGAAGATCACCAAGATCAGAGTACCAAGTCAAAAGCCCACCCTGTCCCGCCAAAGAACGGCGTGACAGGGTGGGGCACCCCGATCTGGGGTTTGATTTCCGGATCTAGTTGGCCTGAATCGTTTGTGGCAGTTGGAACGTTACGCCGCGCTCGTCGTTTTGCTTGCGAGTGGCCTCGAGGTCCAGATCCATGATCGCGAATTTGTGCCGTCGTCCTGGCGTGAGGTCGAACAGCGTTTGGCCAAGGATGGCGTAATTTGCGACTTCCACGGTGCGCCCATCTTTGAAAACCAAAAGAGTAGGCGGCAGCGGAGGATCAGGCTCAACGGCCGGAGCCTCTTCTCTGGTACGTTCGGCGGTGTGCGCGGGCGGAGTATCTTTCACCGGGGGCACGTACGAGCGGGGGCCGGAGCCGCGGCGATCGAACACTGTAGGGCCGCCCTGGTAATCGGCATCATCGTCGGTGGCTTCTTGTTGCTGGTCGTCAGCCGGGGCGCCATCAACGGCGTAGGGCACTGGAACCGCGTACCAGGTCGGACCAACAAAATTAGAGTCCTGGCCGCGGCGACGATGGCCGTCACGATTGTTGTTGCCATCGTGGTGAAAGCCATTTCCTGCCGATGTTAGCGGCGGGTGATGTTGCGGAGCGTATCCCTGGGGTCCGAGCGAGGTTACGCTGGCTCGCGGGCCGTTTACAGCATGGCCTCCAAAGCCCGGTGAGGTCACTGAAGCGGGTGCGCCGTTGATCTGGGCAGTAGCGGGCAGTGCAACGAACAGCCCAACCGCCAGAAAGGCGACCGAAAGTGAGAGCGACGGCCGCACCGAAATATGATACTCGGAAAACTGTGTCATGGCGCACCTCATGGGTAGAACGCGGCTACTCCTATAAGATTGCAATCAAGGCATGGCGGATGCATGCGGAATATAATTCCGATGGAGCCCAGGGCTAACTCCCGTATTCGCAGCGAGCCGTCCAGAAGCCCTGCCGTTTCAGCACTACATACGAGCATGACTCGCTCGAAAATACAAGCAACGCCGACAAAGACGCGATGAAATCTGCTTTTCGATTGGCCATGCTGGCGCTGGTGCTGATCGTGGTGGCCATGCTGTCGGGGCTCACGGCGATGCGGTTCGCCATTCATGGGCAGGAGGTGGCAGTGCCTCCGCTGGTGGGGCTGACGCCGCCGGAGGCGGAGCGCGCGACCTCGGGGCTGGGACTTCAGATATCGATTGAGCGGCAGTATTATAGTCCGCAGATCCCCGAGGGACGGATCATGTCGCAGCTTCCTCTACCCGGAACCAAGGTGCGGCGTGGGTGGCAGGTGCGTGTGGCGCAAAGTCTAGGTCCGACACGGGTTGCGGTTCCCGATGTGACGGGACAGAGCGAGCACGCGGCAGAGTTGAATATACGGCGTCGCGGGCTGGAGATCGCATCGATGGGTGAGGTGGAGACGGCAGGGATTCCGGCGGATCAGGTGCTGGCGCAAAATCCGACGGCCAACGCCACGCAGTTGGTGGCGCCGAAGATCAACCTGCTGGTGAGCAGCGGCGCTGAGCTGCAGGCATACGTGATGCCGAGTTTCGTAGGCCAGCCGCTGGGAAGTGCGAGCCGCACGTTGCAGGATTCGGGATTCAGGTTAGGGAACGTGAGCGTGGCTTCGATCGTGGAAATACCTGCGGATCAGAGCGGGGCGGGCCAGACGGCTCCCACGGCTCCTGTGCAGCCTTCTCCGGCGAGCATTATCGTGTCGCAAGCTCCGGCGGCAGGACTGAAGGTGACGGCGGGGTCGACGGTGAGTTTTGAGGTGCGGTGAGATCAAGAGCTCTCGTCTCCATCCGCTCTGGCCACCGCGTGCTCGAGCTGCGCTCGAGGGACAGCCGGGGCGGCTGTCCCCACATGACCCCCTCCCTCTTTGGTATTAGCGATTGACTAACGCCATCATGTGCTCGGGATAGCGTTGGCCTGCGGCGGCGTCTTTGGGGAAGACTTCGTCGAGACGGCCCAGGTCTTCCTGCGAGAGACGGATCTCGACGGCTGCCGCGTTTTCTTCGAGATACTTTCTGCGTTTGGTGCCGGGGATCGGCACGATGTCGTCGCCTTGCGCCAACACCCAGGCGAGGGCGAGTTGCGAAGGCTTGCATCCTTTTTCTTTGGCGATCTCTTCGACCCTGCGCACCAGGTCCAGGTTCCTCTGAAAGTTCTCTCCCTGGAAGCGCGGGGAATTGCGGCGGTAGTCGTCAGGGGCGAGATCGTCAAACGTGCGGAACTGGCCGGTGAGGAATCCTCGGCCGAGAGGGCTGTAGGCGACGAAGCCGATGCCGAGTTCGCGGCAGGTGGCGAGGACTCCGTTCTCTTCGGGGTCGCGGGTCCAGAGCGAGTACTCGGTTTGCAGCGCGGTGATGGGGTGGGCTTTCATGGCGCGCCGAAGAGTGTCGGGGCCGGCTTCGGAAAGGCCCAGGTAGCGGACTTTGCCGTCTTTGACCAACTGCGCCATGGCGCCGACCGTGTCCTCGATTGGTGTGTTGGGGTCGACGCGGTGCTGGTAATAGAGGTCGATGGTTTCGACGCCGAGGCGGCGAAGGCTGGCTTCGCAGGATTGGCGGACGTAGTCGGGCTTGCCACTAACGCCGCGGACGTTGGGGTTCTTTGGGTCGCGCACGATACCGAACTTCGTGGCGAGAACGAGTTCGTCGCGGCGACCTTTGATGGCGCGTCCGACCAACTCTTCGTTTTTATGAGGGCCATAGGCGTCGGCGGTGTCGAGGAAGAAGATTCCGAGGTCGAGCGCGCGATGGATCGTGGCGATGGATTCGGCGTCGTCGAATCCGGAGTAGAACTCCGACATGCCCATGCAGCCAAGACCTTCGGCGGAAACCTCGAGACCAGCGTGGCCTAGATAGCGAGTTTTCATGATGACTCCTTGCGGGATGAAGTCTTGCGGAGATTCAGTTTAGTAGATGCGCTTGCTTTAGCGCGCGGTGCAGGGGAGATTGCGGGGAAAATCATTGACCACAGAGGGCAGGGAGGGACACAGAGTTCAGTGGCCGACTTGGATGCGGGGCTTGCTGTCTGGGAGGACTTCTCCGATTTGGACGGCGGGGACTCCGGCTTGATTTAGGGCTTGTGCTAACGCTTCGCCGTCGGGAGTGCAGATTAAGAGGCCTCCGGCGGTTTGCGGGTCGTAGAGGATGGTGCGGACGTCGTCGGGAACTTGCTCGTCGTACTCGACCAGGCATTCGGCGAAGTCGCGATTGTTCTTCAGGCCTCCGGGGATGTGGGCGGCGTGGATGCAGTCTAGCGCGCCGTCGAGGAGTGGAACTTTGCTGACAGAGAGAGTGGCGGAGACATTCGAGGCCAACAGTATTTCGCGCAAGTGACCAATCAGGCCGAAGCCGGTGATGTCGGTCATGGCGTGAACCCTAAAGGTAGCATCGTTGGCGGCTGCAAGCTGTCGAGCTTCGCTCGACCGGACAGCCGAGGCGGCTGTCCCCACATAACCAGTTGATCTGCCGGCATTCGCAATAACCTCTACGGCTTTCTTGTTCAGCGTTGTCATCGACTTTGCTGCGGCTTCGATCCAGGAGTGCTCGGCTTTGCCCTTCTTGATTGCAGTTGAGATCACGCCTGTGCCCAGGGCCTTGGTGAGGATCAGTTTGTCTCCCGGTTTTGCGCCGGCGTTCTGATAAATCCTTTTTGGGTGGATTAGGCCGGTGACAGAATAGCCGAATTTGGTTTCTTCGTCGCGGATGCTGTGGCCGCCGATTACCGTGCATCCGGCTTCGATCATTTTGGAAAGGCCGCCAGCGAGAATCCGTTCGAGGATTTCCAGATCGGCTTTGTCAGGGAAACAGACCAGGGCCAACGCGGTGAGAGGACGGCCTCCCATGGCGTAGACATCGGAGAGTGCGTTGGCGGCGGCGATCTGGCCGAAGGTGTAGGGATCGTCAACGATCGGCGTGAAGAAGTCTACGGTTTGCACCAGCGCCTGCTCGGACGTGAGTTGATACACGCCGGCGTCGTCGGCGTGGTCGAAGCCGACCAGAACATTCGGGTCGTGTTGCCGGGCTAATTTCCCAAGCACTTTGTCCAGCGCCGCCGGACTCAGCTTGGACGCTCAACCCGCGGCTTTTACCGACTCCGTCAGGCGGAATGGCTTTACTTCGGGCATCCGTTCATTTTACGCGCGAGAAAGAACTCTCACCACATAGGCACAGGGGTACACAGAGGAACGGAATTGCATTCAGCGTTGTCTGTGAAAGTCGAACGTCGTGGTGGTGCCTGCGTCTTTGTTCTCGAAGATGACCTGGAGGGTTTTGCCATCGGTAGCAACCGACAGGTGGGCAACGCTGACGATCTTATCCTTGCGCTTGTGAGTGAGTTCCACGGTGCTCGGGTTGAGCAGTTTGGCAGCGACTAGGGTGTGGCCGGGGTCATCCTCCACGGGATAGAACTTGCCGTCGAACTTGGCGTCGAATTTCTCGCCGAGCGGAGTTGCGCCACTGAATCCTTGTGAGGTGCACTTGTAGGTGATCAGCGATCCGTTGTTGGAACGGTTCACCTGGTAGGCATGCCAGGAGCCGGAAATCAGGTGAGCGTCCGGCGGAGCCTTTTCAATTCTATGAGCAAGCGTTTCGATGGTGACGGCCTCGGCCTGGGTTGTGTCTTTGATCTGCTGAGTTAGAGTTGAGCCGTCGGGGGAAACGGACGCGAGTTCTGTAAACATCGTCTTGCCGGCCTTCTTCGCGACGATTTGCACGGTGCGTGCGTCCACCACTCGAACGTTGAGGGTGTCCCAATAGTCCCCTTCCATGACTTTATGATCAAGGCCGTCCGCTGTGACTTCAATACCCGCCCAATCGGAGGAGTGAAAGACTCCCTGGACTAGAGAATGCACGATGGGCTTCTGCGGGATCGGAGGATCGAGCACCCATGTGCCGTCGAAAGGACTCTGACCGAAGGAGCCAGGAGCCAACAGCAGCAGGATGAGGAGCGCTTTCATCGGAGGTTCGCCCTGTGGTCGTTATGATATCGCTGATTGCCGGATGGATGCCTATTTCACGGTGACGTCTGTGATCTTGAGGTCGGGGTACTGGTGGTTCCACTGGGCGGAGATGCTGTCGAAGGTGAGGCGGAAAGGTTCCGACTGGCCGGGGCCCAGCGGAGCCACGTTGAGATCCACCGGTTCGTTGTAGGCTCCGTTGTTCCTGAAGAGGCGTAAGGGCAGTTCTTCTCGCTGGGCCAGCTGGCCCATGGAATCCTGGAAATTTACTTGCACAATGACGCGGGTCACGGTCTTATTTCCCGTGTTTGTGATCGTGCCGTCGATGTAGCTGACCGTGGCTCCGATGAAATTTTCTGCGGCACTCATTTTGGAATCGGAGAGCTTGAGTTGCGCGATGTACGGCGAAGGCGGAACGACTTTTTTCGGCGGCTCGCGCAGAAAGAAGGCCGCGGCAAGCGCGAGGCCGATGACAACCACGACGGCGATGACGATGATCAGGCGGCTGGAGTCGCGTTCTTCGGCGACCGGGGATTGCTGGCCGAGGCTGTCCATGGGGGAATTGTAGGACGTTGAGATTTGAAAGTCGATTTATGGGACTACGCAAGCCAAGGCGTGAACCACAAAGGGCACGAAGTCACACGAAGAAAATCTTCCTGTCAAATGGAAGCATCCAATTGCGCGGAGGATTCGATGCCCCAAGACCCGAACGCTTCCCTACGCCAACATCTGGTTGAACTGCTCACCGGAGGCCATGCGCACGCCACACTCGAAGACGCAATCAAGGGCTTGCCGCCCAAACTCTACGAAGCCAAGCCCGCGAATTTCCCGCACTCGGCGTGGATGATCCTCGAACACCTCCGCATCGCGCAGTGGGACATTTTGGAATTCAGCCGCAACGAGAAGCACGAATCGCCGAAATTTCCCGAAGGCTACTGGCCGAAAACCGAAGCGCCGCCAACATCGGGCGCCTGGACCAAAAGCGTTGAGCAATTCCAATCGGATCTGAAGGCGATGCAGGACCTGGTCAAGAATCCAAAGACCGATCTTTTCGCAAAAATCCCGTGGGGTGATGGCCAGACGATCTTGCGGGAAGCGCTGCTGGTGGCCGATCACAACGCGTACCACATTGCGCAGTTCGTGGACGTGCGGCGGTTACTGGGAGCGTGGAATCAATGAAAGGGGGTGCCCCATCCTTGTCTCGCGTTTTAGGCGCGACAGGGTGGGGATTTTGACTTCCTCTTAAGAATTCCGAAGAGGCGAATGAAGATCTGCCGAGCTCTCACGCAACCACGGACAGTCTCCGCGTCTCGGTTCCTCCGTGGGGAGCGCTACGCTTGCGAAATACGACCCGCACGCCCTCTCTCCAGCGCTCGTCAATCCCCGCGAAGGCCCACTCAATCTCCGGGGAAATGTAGCGCAAGATGATGTCGGTTGACGGATGCACATGCAGCGCCGGAGCGACCAGGAAGAGAAGAGGCGAGTCCTCCGATAACTCACGACCACCGAAATACCCGACCTCAGAAACTCCCCGCGTCCGTGATGCCACTGCACTCGGGCCCAGTAGTCCAAGCCCTGCCACGGCAGGTGAATGTCCTCGTCGGCCTTCAGTTCCACGACTGCCAGCCGTACATCGCGCGTCAGCGTCAGCACGTCGATCATTGCCCGGTCCGCCGCGGAAAATGCAGGAACCTGTGAATACACCGACTCGGTTTCAAGCCGCTCGTCGATCACGCTGACATCCGCGCGCACCAGCGATTCCAGCCATCGCTCGGGATGCATGCGAAACAACCGGTCGTGCCGCGGCCCGTAGGGATGCCGGGCATTCCGCAATGCGGTGAGCAACTGCACGAACAAAGCCCAATTGCGGTCATCCAACACACGCTCTTCCGCGCCCACGCCGAACACAATTTCCTCCCGGCTGCGAAAAGTGACGGCTTCGGCCCCCATGCGCGCCCTCGCAAACTCGAGACCGCGCCAGCGAAAGGCAAGTTCAGCCGGAGACAGCACCGCAACTTCACAGTTCTGCAGAATAGTCTGAACACGCGTGATCGATTCATCGAATCTGTCGAGCGCTGCCGTTTCATTCGTGGCATGCACCAACCGGGTCGCGATGTTGCCGCGATCACTGCAGTCCATCTCGATCACCGAATCGTGTCGCTCGTCAAACTCGAACAGGCGCCACTTGGCCGCTGCTCGATTCAGGTTCGCCATACGCTCGCGGACCAATGACGAGGTACCCGCGGGAACGAAAAGAACGAGCCCCTCAACGAGGAACTTTCCTGCGGAAGATTCGCGGCTCACATCAAGCCACAAAATCCCGAAGGTCAAAGCCGCATCGATGGAACTTTGCGTCTCCGAAGCATTCACACCCAACAGGGCAAACGCGGTCTGCCCTTGCCGCAGCAAGCCACGCGCGTAAATCGGACGGAACGATCTTTCCAGATCAACTCGGGTGGTCAGGCGGGAGATCGCGAATCCGGGAAAATATCTTTCAACCGCCCGTTTCAGCCTGGCCTCGTAGGCTACCCGCGCCGTCCGCTTCGCCGTGGGAGAGCGGCGGTCGCGCTCTCGGCAGACTTCTAACTTTGTAGGCTGCGCCTGCCCGAGCCGCTGCACGGCCAGGCGCAATGTGCCGTTCTTCACCTCCGCGTCGAGCACCCGCCGCACGGTATTCCGCTCCGGCGACCACAGATGCAGCAGGCACTTGTTGTGCTCGCCGGATATCGAATACTTCGACTGCGCCAGGTCGAACATCACCGCGCCATCCTCGATCACGACGGCGCCCGAGGCCTCTCCCAAGAATTCCTGCAGCGTGCGTGTCAGTGCCTCTGCATTCATGTCGCCATTGTCGTGAATTGGGGCGACCAAAGTCTGTGACGAATGAACATTGGCATGTGGAAATCTTTTTGGGGGGAAAGGAAACCAAGGTTCAGGCCGTCAAAACACCGACAATCCGGGACCTTTTCGCAAGTCTGCACAACAGAAACCAGGTTACCTAAGTACCGCCTCAACCCCCTGTTCTGCCGTCTCGTCTCTCCCATGTGGGATAATGGTCCATCGGAGCTAGCCCGAGTCCGCACGATACTCGCCGGCATCTAAACAACGTGGACAAATATAAGGATAAAGCCCGTTTTTTCTTCGAACATTATGGCCTGACCGAACGCGACCTGGAGCGTTATCTGGCCGCTGCGCTCTCGGCCGGTGGCGACTACGCCGACCTGTATTTCGAATATCTCTCATCGACCGCGCTCTCGATGGACGAGTCGATGATCAAATCGGCGAGCCAGGGGATCTCCGCGGGGTGCGGGGTTCGCGTGGTTAGCGGCGAGCGCACTGGATACGCCTACACCGACGATCTTTCTTCCGACCGCATTCTGCACGCGGCGAAGACTGCGGCGCTGATTGCGAGCGCTCCGGCCAGGGCGACCGTTGCTGGATTTCAGAAGACCGCGGCGCGCAGCCTCTATCCGGTGACGCTGCCGAGCGTAGACGCCGAGATCAGCGCCAAGGTAGAGCTGCTGATGCGGGCGGACAAGACAGCGCGTGGATATGATCCACGCATTAAAGAAGTCCGCGCCAGCTATGGCGACGAACTTCGGAACATTCTGGTTGTCGCCTCTGACGGCACTTTCGCCGAAGACTCGCAGCCGCTGGCACGCATGAATGTGAGCTGCATCGCCAAGACGGAAGGCAACTCCGCCCGTGGCACGTCAGGTGGCGGAGGCCGCGTCGCGCTTGACTTCTTCTTCGGCGACAAGAATCCCGAATTCTTTGCCCGGGAATCCGCCCGCCAGGCGATCTTGCAACTCGATGCGCGCGAAGCACCTGCGGGAGAAATGGAAGTCGTGCTCGGCCCCGGATGGCCTGGCGTCCTGTTGCACGAAGCCGTGGGCCATGGACTGGAAGCAGACTTCAATCGCAAGAAGACCTCGGCGTTCGCAGGCCTGATCGGCAAGCGCGTCGCGAGTGAAAAATGCACCGTGGTCGACAACGGCACCATGCCGTGGCGCCGCGGATCGCTCAACGTCGACGACGAGGGCGAACCGACGCAGGAAACCGTCCTGATCGAAAAAGGAATTCTGAAGGGCTACCTCAGCGACAAGCTTTCATCGCGCCTGATGGGCATCGCCGACACTGGCAATGGACGCCGCGAGAGCTACGAGCATATCCCCATGCCGCGCATGACCAATACGTACATGCTGGCCGGGCAGGACAATCCAGAAGACATCATCCGATCGGTGAAGCACGGAGTCTACGCCGTAAACTTCGGTGGAGGCCAGGTCGACATCACCAACGGCAAGTTCGTCTTCTCGGCGAGCGAAGCCTACATGATCGAAGACGGCAAAATCACCGCGCCGATCAAGGGCGCGACGCTGATCGGCAACGGGCCGGATGTGCTGACGCGAGTCTCGATGGTTGGCAACGATCTGAAGCTCGATGAGGGCGTGGGCACCTGCGGCAAGGATGGGCAGGCCGTGCCGGTTGGCGTAGGCATCCCAACGCTGAAAGTGGACCGCCTGACCGTGGGCGGAACCGCGAGGAAGGATCCCGGCGGCTTCATGCAATAAGATCGATTTGCCGCGGATTTTCACCGACCTCACGGATTTTTCAAAGCCTTGTCATCCTTAGGAAGGCGAAGGGCCCGTGCGTTTCCTCTGTGTTCCCCTGTGCCCTCTGTGGTGAAAGATTTTTCTATGACCCCAACTGAACTGGAAACTCGAAATACGACAATTAAAACTGACCTCAAAGAGATCGCCGCAGACATCGTCGCCCGTGCCATGAAAGGCGGCGCATCTGCCGCCGAATGCGTCGTGCGCGAGGGCGACGAGTTCTCGACCCTCGTACGCCTCGGCCAGGTCGAGACGCTGAAGGAATCCGGCTCCAAAGCCATCGGCGTGCGCGTCTTCTTCGGACAGCGCGCCGCCAGCACCTACTCGAGCGACTTCTCCAAAGAAGGTCTCGACCGCATGCTGAAGTCCGCTCTCGAATTGGCAAAGATTACGTCGGAAGATCCATTCGGCGGAATTCCCGATGCCTCACAACTCGGCCAACTGCAAGGGAATCTCGATCTCTATCACGAGGACGTCTACTCGCTGCCCGGCGCCGCCCGGATCGATTACGCCCGCCGCTCCGAGAAGGCCGCTCTCGATTTCGATCCTCGCATCAAGAACTCCGAAGGCGGATCGTTCGACGCCGCCACCGGACACAAAGTCCTCGCCAACTCGCACGGTTTCGTCGGCGAATACTCGCGGTCGTACTGCTCCGTCGCCGCAGTCCCTATTGCGCAAACCGATGAGGGCGCGATGCAGCGCGACTATTGGTATTCAGTCGCGCGGACGCTGAAGAAACTCGATGCTCCTGAAACGGTTGGTCGAATCGCAGCCGAGCGTACGATCCGACGGCTTGGCGCCAAGAAAGCGAAAACCGCAACGGTACCGATCGTTTTCGATCCGATGGTATCGACATCGATTCTCGAGCACATCTTCGAAGGCATCAACGGAGACTCGGTCTACCGCGGCGCTAGTTTCCTTGCGGGCAAACTCGGCCAGAAAATCGCCGGTGACAACGTCACGGTGATCGACGACGGCACGATTCCCGGCGGATTCGGCACCGCTCCCTTCGACGGCGAGGGCATCCCTACGCGTCGCACCGTCGTTATCGAGAATGGTGTGCTGAAGTCCTATCTGCTGAACACCTACACGGCGAAGAAGCTTGGACTGCAAACGACGGCCAACGCAGCGCGGGGACTGGCGGGGACGCCCGGCATCGGGCCGGGAAATTATTTCCTGCAGCCGGGCTCGAAGAGTCCAAAAGAATTAGTCGCAGGCATCAAAGAAGGCCTATACGTGACGGAGTTCCTGGGGCAGGGCGTGAATCTTGTGACTGGAGACTACTCGCGCGGCGCCTCCGGTCTCTGGATTCAGAACGGTGAACTCACCTACCCAGTGGAAGAAATCACGGTCGCCGGAAATTTGAAAGACCTGTTCTTCAACATCTCGGAAATCGCAAACGACCTCGAATTCCGCGGCTCGGTAGCCGCACCCACGATCCGCATCGACGGCCTAACCGTAGGCGGCGAATAGCTCGTGTAGGGACGGACGCTTCTTTCGTCAGGTTCTTATGTGGGGACAGCCGCCTCGGCTGTCCAGCTCGCGGAGCGAGCGCGTCGAACTCTTCCCCCATATCAGGTGCCAGCGAGCCCCCATCCCAGTTCATGACATAGAATGCATTGTCCTCTGCCGTCGCTGAAGAGCGAATTCACCACGGAGGATACATCCACAGAGGATCACTGCCGAGGTGCGCTCATGAAGTTCGCCAAAGTAGTTTTCTGGATTGCCGCAATCTGGGGAGTTCTCGTCATCACGCCTCTTTATTTTCTGTATGACACGATCGGTCGCCAGGATCCGCCTGCGATCACGCATCCCGGGTTCTACTACGGGTTCGCGGGCTGCGCCCTTGCCTGGCAGTTCGCGTTTATAGTCATCGCGAGAGATCCGGTCCGCTTCCGCGCGATGATGATCCCTTCGGTCTTCGAGAAATTCAGCTTCGCCATCGCCCAGGCAGTGCTCTACTTTCAGCACCGTCTGCACACGCCCGACCTTGCTCTCGGCGGAATTGACGGCCTTCTCGGAATATTGTTCTTGCTCGCGTATTTTCGGATTTCGGACAAAACACCGTTGTTGGATAAAGCCTGATCACCGGGAGCACTCATGAACCGCCGCGCATTCCTGAAATCCGCCAACCTCGCTGGACTCGCAATCGCGCTTCCTTCTGGCGCCTTTGCGGCCGAGGAGAAGAAAGCGCTTCCCACGAACGCATCCTCCGACCCCAGGACCATTCTTCTCAAAGACTATCGCCCGCACTCGATCTACAAAGTTCCAGTCACACAAGTCGAGAAAGCGAAGTTCCCCATCATCGACATGCATTCCCACCCCGAGCCCAAAGCCGACGCCGAGATCAGCACCTGGATCAAGAATATGGACGAAGTCGGCGCGGAAAAATCCATGGTCCTGACGATGACTACAGGGAAGCCTTTCGACGAGATCTACGCGAAATATTCGAAGCACCCTGACCGCTTCGAAGTATGGTGTGGCCTGGATTTCTCGGGATACAGCACGCCCGGATTTCCCGACAGTGCCGTTCGCGAGCTGGCGCGCTGCCATGACGCCGGTGCCAATGGCATCGGCGAAATCCACGACAAGGGGCACGGCCTGCGCTCGGGGAAATCCACGGCGCCCGGTATTCATCCGGACGACGCGCGCGTGGACGCGATCTGGGAAAAGGCGGCCGAACTGAGAATGCCCATCAGCCTGCACGTCGCCGACCCGATATGGATGTATCAACCCATGGACAACCACAACGACGGGCTGATGAATGCCTATCAATGGCGATTGGATAATCAGCCCAACATTGTCAAGCTTCCCGGCATGATCGAAATCCTCGAGCGCACCGCGACCCGGCATCGAAAGACGACATTCGTTGCGTGCCACTTCGCCAATCTCGATTACGATCTCGCGCATCTCGGGGAAGTTTTCGACCGCAACCCGAATCTTTACGCCGACATCGCTGCCCGGTACGCCGAAACCGCGCCGATTCCCCGTTTCGCCGCGCAGTTCTACGCGAAGTATTCGGACCGGCTGGTTTATGGGACCGACATGGGATTCGACACGAAGATGTACCGTATTACCTTCCGCATCCTCGAATCGCAGGACGAGCATTTCTACGAGACCGAGCAGTTCGGGTATCACTGGCCGCTTTACGGACTGGGACTTAGCGATGAGATTCTGGAGCGTGTATATCGCGGGAACGCGGCTAAGATTTTGGCGGCGCGATCTGGCTAGATAGGCTTCGTGCGGGATGCGACGCCCGCAAGGGTGTGGAAGAGCGGCGCTTCAGCGCCGCGTAAAGCGCAGACTACGAGAGGGCTTTAGCCTCCGTGGGCGCGACCGCAGACTTCGCCGGCGATCGAGTAAAAAGATTTTGAAGCGGGATGCAGACTACACGCTCGCTGCGCTCGCGGGACCGCCGAGGCGGCCGTCCCCACATAAACATAAAACCTGGACGGACGAAGGCGTCCGTCCCTACACAACCATTTACTGGTGCGGTGCGGCTGCGGCTGACGTTGCCGGGGCCGTCGATGGGGCGTCGAAGGAATTGCCAATCGCGTCGCCGGAGAGGACTAACTCCACGCGGCGGTTTTGCTGGCGGCCTTCTGGGGTGTCGTTGGACGCAATGGGAGCGGTCTTGCCGAAGCCGTGCGCTTCAACTGAGCTCGACGTAATTCCCTGCTGCACGAAATAGTCGCGAACCGCCTGTGCGCGCAGCTCCGAAAGGCTCTGGTTGTACTCATCGCCGCCGACGCTGTCGGTGTGTCCCTCGACCGAAACGTGCAGGCTCGGATAGGCGAGAATGATGCCGGAAACTTTCGCCAGGCGCTCGCGAGCTCCCGGAGCAAGTTCGTAGCTGCCGCTGCGAAATAGCACGTCAGACATATTGGCAACGAGTCCGCGTGCAGAGTCACGTGTGGCAAGAATCGAGTTGAGCTGCTGCAAGAGGCGTTCGCGAAGGTCCTGCTTCTCTCGCTCCGCCTGCTGGCGTAAATTTTCCGACTGAGCGGCTGCGGCGCGAGCCTGAACGGTCTCGGCGGCAAGTGCCTGCTGTTGCGCGACGGCTTCCGCTTTCGCCTTCTCAGCTTCTTCTTTCTGGCGAGCAGCTTCCTGCGCTGCGGCGACCGCTTCCTGCTTCATGCGTTCCGCTTCTGCTTTGGCCTGTTCGGCAGCGGCGCGATCTTTCTCGGCTTGCATGCGAGCCTGATCGGCGGCCAGGCGAGCGGCTTCCGCGTCGGCGCGGCGCTTAGCTTCAGCTTCGGCATCGGCTCGGGCCTTGGCTTCCCGTGCAGCGGCAGCAGCCTGCGCTTCTTCTTCCGCTTTTTGCTTTACCGCCATCACGCGCGCTTCCTCGGCGGTCTGGGTGGCTTCTTTGGCGGCCGCCTCGACAACATCCTTTTTCTGCTTCTGCCGATAGAACTCTTCGGCGTGCAGTAACTGCTGGCCGGCCTTGGAAAGAATCGAAGGCGCGTATTTATCAGCCAAGGCGATATGCGCGATGCGGACCGCATTGCGCGCTTCAAACAGCTCCAGCGGAGTCTTGGAATCGATGCCGAAGATAGCGTCCTGAATGTGCGCGTTGGTCGCGGAATAGGTGCCGCGAGTGACGAGTTCGTACTTGGCTTCGATGTTCTCGGTCGCAGCACCGCTGATCGACGAGCTCTCGGCGACGACCATGTTGCCGGGCTGGGTCACGGCGAAGTATGGCTCCGCGGTAACGATCATGCCGAAGCTCTGCAGGTCGGTGAAGGCCTTGACCTGCGCATTGCCGTGATGATCTAGCGTAAGTTCGCCAAGGTTGACCGGGCGCCCCTGGGGCGAAACGGCCCAAAGAACATAGGTGAGATATTCGAGGCCAAACTTGGTGGCGTCTTCAAAACCTTCGAACTTGGCTTCAATCTGGAAATTGGTCTTCTTGCCTTCGACCTTCGCTTCGCCGGTGGCGCGCTGCATCAGATCGCCGCCGCGAAAGTCGACTCGAGTCGATCCACCCTGCAGGCGATAGTGCATCGCCTTGGTTGTGCGCGTCACCGTGGGCGCAGCAGCAGCGTTGACTACGCCGCTCGAGGTGGCGACTGTCGTCGTGGTGATCGCTTGCGTGGTCGAGTACGTCGACGGAGCTTGGGTTTGCGCGGACGCGAGCGCCGCGGCGGCAGAGAAGACAACGGCCAGACACAATTTTTTCACAGTGTTTCTCGATCTGGGGGAGATAGAGATTTCTAATCTTCTATATGGTGCGGGATGAGTGTCGGAATGCAAAGGACAAGAAGGGTGGGGACTTTAGTAACCGGCTGGATTGCAATCGGCAAAGTGCGAAGATCTTTCGGTGCCGGCAGGCTCCTAGCCCCGCCGCGAAGTATTGTCATTCCGACCGAAGGGAGGAATCTGTTTGTGGCAGGCACGGTGGCGCTGCCAGCACAGCAGATTCCTCCACGGCTACGCCGTTTCGGAATGACAAGGGTTTAGGAGTTGTCATTCCGGCAGCTGGAAGGAATCTGCTTTTCTTACCACGCGCATCACTGCTGGACCGCCCCAACCTTCCGCCAGGTCCTCCCAAGTTGGATTACGTTCCTCGATCAGGGCGATCTTCTTCTCGCGCCGCCATTTCTTCAGTTCCGTTTCGCGTGCAATCGCGTCTCCGACATTGTGAAAGCTTTGGGAATAGACCAGGCGATGGATGCGGTAACGGCGTGTGAACTCTCCGCCTTCGCCCGCGCGATGTTGCAGCACTCGCTGCATAAGAAATCCTGTCACGCCGATGTAAAGAACGCGGCTCTTGCTGGCCATGATGTAGACGTAGTAAGTGCACTGTTGAGCCATGAGTCTTGCCCCTTCGTAGTCGTCCGCGGACCTTGTCATTCCGACCGAAGGGAGGAATCTGCTGATGGCCGGCAGCGTGGTGCTGCGGGCGACAGCAGATTCCTCAACGGCGCGCCGTTTCGGAATGACAAGAAGAGAGGGAACTATTCGCAAGCATTCGGACTCAGGGAAGCAGTGCGATGGTGCCTTTGGGGCCGACGACCAGCGCCCCACCTTCTGGAAACGGGCTGACTGCATTGAAGGCGAAGCCTTGCTTCTTCTTTCCGTTGATGCGGCGGGGATCGTTGGGAGGGCGGAAATCAAAGATGAAGTCTTCTCCCACGATGAAAAGGCGCTGTGGCGCGACTGGTTTGGTCAGTTTTTCTCCGATCCCTTTCGCGGGTTGCTCCTCGGCTTGTTGCCGGAGGGCTGCAGCATTCACCTGCTGGTCGTAGGCCACGGCCGAGAAATATGCCTGCGGATGCAGGTCGGAGAGCGTCCACGTCTTGCCGCCATCCGCGGTGAAAGCCAGGTTGGGGCCGTCGTCATCGGGATGCTTGTAGTCGCCGCCGGCGATGACGCCGTGACGCGCGTCGCGGAAGGCGATGGAGAAGATGCCGGCGGATTCTGGACCGTGGAGGATGGAAGTGTTGAAGGCCTCCCAGGTTTTTCCGCGGTCCGGGGAGTGGAAGACGCGGGCGGCTTTGCCGCCGGTGGCGAACCAGGTGTTGGGATCGGCGGCCGCTTCGGAGGCCGACGCAGCGCTAGGACGCCGCTCTTCCACGATCGCAATGCATCGATTGCTGGCCGCGAAAGCGCCTTCACCGTCAAGGGCTTCGGGCAATTGCGAAGGCGGGACGGCATGCCAGGATTCGCCATCTTCCGTAGTGAGCAACTCGAATTTCGGCTTCCCCTTCTCGTCGGGGATGGGATCACCCAATACGATGCCATGCTTTGGATCCCAGAAGGCCATGGAGTCGAAGAATCCCTTGGGGTTCGCATTGGTGAATTGAAGCTGCCAGTGCTGGCCGGCGTCAGACGTGTGGTAAATGCGGGATTGGTCGCCTGGTCCCGCGGACATCAGAAAAGCTTCGGCTGCCGAGAACGCCACTACGGCGCGGAAGTCGAGCGTGGTGGCATCGGGAACCTGGCCGGGAATCCAGGTCTGGCCGCCGTCGGTGGTGCGGAGATAGGTGCCGTGCGTGCCGCTGGCCCAGGCGACCTGGCGCGAGACCGCAGTCACTCCGCGAAGATTTTCGGTCGTGTGGGAAGTCTGGACTCGAGGACCGGACTGGGCGATGGCGATGGCCGAAAGCAATAGCCACAGAAAAGAACGCATGAAGGGGATTGTCGCAGGTCGCGTTCTAAAACCCAAATCCTTGAAACCAGAAGTGGGTGCGACGGAACGCAGGCTGATGGCGTTCATAAATTCGTGCCCGACTGCGCCAGAATCGGGACTACAATTACAACCAATCTTTGTTAGCCCACTTCATAGTTGAAAGCCGGGGTTTTCGCCGCAGTCGTAATTCCGTTCACGGTGAGGGTTCAACAGCGGATTCCTATCCGACCGATTTCGCGGAATAGCTGAAATTCCAGGATATCGAGGGGTTCTTATGTTTCACATTGGTTACAAATCCGCACTTTGGAGCGGGTTTTTGCTCTTGGCAAGTTTGTGTTGGGGACAAACACTAAAGGTGCGGTCCCCCGAAACTACGGGCAAGGACGAGCCTGCGCCACCTCCGAGTCCGGCTCTGGTCAAACTTGACATGAGCGTACCTGCCGGTACTCCAATCAAAGTGGCTCTGGATTCAGAGGTGCGCATCCGGAAAGTGGGGCAGCCAATCCACGGCAAGACGATGGAGCCAGTGTATGCGTTCGACAAGCTGCTGATTCCGGTGGGCACCACGGTGACTGGGAAAATCGCGGGAATCGACGCTGTTGAAAAGAAGAGAAGAACTCTGGAAGCAATGGACGGGAACTTTTCGCCCGTCCGGGCGGTGCATGTGCAGTTCGATGGGCTTGTCATGGCCGACGGACAGCGGCTTCCGATTCAAACCCTGTCGTCTCCGGCGCCCAACGGAATCTTGCGCTTTGTTCCCGCTAATGCCAAAGCGGAGAAAAAGAGCAAGGTAGAAGATGCTGCTTCCAGAAAAGTCAGCGAAGCACGCCAGCAGGTGCGCCAGCAATGGAGCGACCTCAAGAAGCAGATTCACGAGCCGGGAAAACTGCACAAGCTGAAGCGGCTGGCCATCGCGCAGCTTCCGTTGCGTCCGCAATATCTGGATGCGGGGACCACTTTCAATGCGGACTTGCAGCAGCCGCTCGATTTCGGCAGCGAATCGATTAAGCCGGAGGATCTCAACGAGATCGGCACTCCGCCTCCAACCGGCAGCATCGTGCATGCGCGCCTGATCACAGCACTCAGCTCGGCAACGTCGAAGAAGGGCGAAACAGTCGAAGCCATGATTACCGAGCCGCTGGTAGCCTCCGATCACTTGATCTTGCCACAGGGCAGCGTGATTCGAGGATCGGTGACGCAATCGCAGCCTGCACGCCGGCTGGCGCGTAACGGGCAACTCCGAATCCTGTTTCATGAGGTCGCTCCGCCGAACGGCGTCGAGCAGAAAGTTGTGACCAGCCTGGAAGGCGTGGCGGTCGCCAACGGTCAGCACCTGAAACTGGACCGTGAAGGCGGCGCGCAGGTGACGACGCCGCGAACGCGCTACCTGACGACTGGCATTCAAGTCATGCTGGCGGCGGCCTCAGCCTCCCCGGATGGAGATCACGACCTGCACCGCGGAGGTGGCGGCGGCGATCTTGGCGGGAGCGCGGCCAATGGCGCTTCCGGCTTTCGCTTTGTAGGAATGGCAATCGGATTATTGGCGCGGTCTCGAATGGTTGCCACGGGCTTTGGAGCCTATGGCGCCGCGAATTCGATCTACTATCGTTTCCTGGCTCGCGGACACGATGTGGTTTATCCGAAAGACATGGGAATGGTGATCGGGTTGGGGATGCGCGAGGCGAATCATAATACGGCGAATCCAGCCCAGCCTGAATCCGCGCAGCCTCCTGCCGGAACGGGGAATTGATCAGAGTCGAATTTTGCGGGCGCTACTCGACGCCAGCCGCCTGAATGCGAAGACTACTTCGCATGGAAGTCTACGAAGGACGCAGTCTTGCCGATGTACACACGCAAACTGCATCGGGCGCCGACGTGGGCGAAGGCGACTTCCAATTGGTCGGTGGCCGATTCCACCTGCGCAGTTTCCATCTGGGTACGAGCCACGTCTTGCTTCTCGTCGTACGCCGATCCCGCGGTGACGTTCTTGTTCACGGCGATCGACCAGTTGCCGCGGGCAGGAATCGGATAGACGGTGTACGCACCGATAGGAATCACCGAGCTCCCCAGCGACAGTTGCGCTTCCGTAAATAGTGTCATCGGTGTGCCGCCCGGGGCCCACGGTTTGCCGTTGGAAATCCTCTCTTGTTTCGTCGAGACGGGCGTGTAGCGAATGTAAACCTGGCGTCCATCGTCCAGATTGCAGGTCGTAGTGGATTGATTGCCGCCGTTTTGCGCGGCGACGCACGGTGCCAACAATAACGATATGAGTACTGCTCTCCAGACGATCGTGGCCGACATGTGGAAAGCCTCCCGCGCAGAAGTGTATAGCCCAAAGGGGTTTTTGGGGAAGGGATTTAGAAGTGAAGAGTTCCCCGCAGCGCCAAAGGCATGAACCACAAACGTCACGAAGCAACACGAAGGAGCGAGCGGAGGGCTTCAGTCTCGTTCGTGATGGACCTTCGGTGACGTTTAACCGCGTCCAACCCGTTGCTACCGTCATTGACAGGTACCAGTGCGTCAGGTGCCAACGAGGACGGAGTCAATGGCGAAAGCAAAACTAAGAATTCTTTATGGCGAGGGCGATGGGGACGTTTTAGCGAAGCAAGCCGCGGCATTTGAAAAGGCCGGACACGTGGTGCAGAAGGCCGAGGGGCGCAAGAGCGTGGACGAGGCTCTGAAGAAGTCTACGTTCGACCTGGTAATTCTAGGATCGACATTGAGTCGAAACGACAGGCATCACTTGCCCTATATGGTGAAGAAGGTGAATGCCGAGACCAGTGTGCTCGTCATGCATGCCGATGGAAGCCGGCACCCGTACGTAGATGCTTGCGTGGATACTGGTTCGAGTATGGACACAGTGTTGAACCGGATCGAGACCATGAAGATTGCCGGCATGATGCCGCGCGCGGCAGCTGCCGGTGCGGGAAGGTAAGAGCAGTAGCCAGTACTCAGTACCCAGTACTCAGTTGAACGAACGGGCGGCCTTGCGGCCGCCCTTTTTCCATTTCATCACAACCCAGAGAATCATGGTTGGTACGAATCAACTTCGTTAATGGTGGAATGACAGCGCAGCTTTGGGGTTCAGATCGATGCTTGCGATTTCGCGATTCGCGGTGAAGTGGCAAAAGATCGGGGAATTCCGAGGCGAAGTCAAAAACCCCACCCTTCGACTTCGCTCAGGGCAGGCCCTGTCGCACAAAATCGCCAAGGATGGGGCACCCTAAAGATTATTAGAAGATCTGTTACGGAAGGGTTCGCGGGGCCGGCTTCCCGGCTGCACCCTTGTAGTCCTTTGGGTAAACCACGAGGCAACGGTTCGCGCCCTCGCCCTCGCTCTCGGTGTGCAGGTCTGCTTCGTCGCGCAGGGCTAAGTGGACGATGCGACGCTCGCGCGAGGACATCGGGCTGAAATGGTACGGAGCTCCGGTCCTGCGAACCTTCTCGGCGGCAACGTTGGCCGCGGTGCGCAGTTCCTGAATGCGCAGGGAGCGGCGATTCTGGCAGTCGAAACAGACTTTCTCGTGCTCACCCGAAGCCAGGTGCAACATTTCAAGCGCAAGCAGTTCAAGCGCGCGCAGCAACTCTCCGCCGCGATCGAGCAGAAGAGCGGAGTCAGGACCCGAGAAGTCGACGAGAATTTCAGGTTTTTCCCAGTCGCGATTCTCCGGGAGAGGCGGGTCGACGATGATGCGGTACTTGAGGTGAAGACCGCCGTGAGTGACGACGGCCTGAAGGAATTGGTTGATCTGATTGGCGGCAGCGACTTTGTCCATAGGGCAGCTTTCAGCTATCTGGGGCTAAGGCCCCAATCTCTATATTGCGTCTGACGCGGCGCTGAAACGCCGCTCTTCCACCAGCTACTTGTCTTTCTTCCTGGCGCGCTTGGCCATCATCTCGCGCATTTCGCGGCCCAGGTGCGTGCGATTCATTACCGACTGCTGCGCGATCATGATCAGGTTGCTCATGGCGTAGTACAAATTCAGTCCGGCCTGCAGACGGAAGAAGATGAAGCCCATGAACAGCGGCATCATGATGTTCATCATTCTCTGCTGCGCGGGATCCATTCCGGCCTGGGGCGTCATGCGTTGATTGATGAGGCTGCTGACCACCATCAGAATCGGCAGAATATACGGGAATGGCTCCGCGGCCGACAAGTCGTGAATCCACAGGAAGTGGGCGTGGCGAAGGTCGAGCGCCGTTCCCAGCATGCGGTAATAGGCGATCAGGAACGGGAACTGGATGAGCATCGGGAGACAGCCGCCGGCCGGATTCACTCCTTCCTTCTTGTAGAGGGCGGCGATCTCTTCGTTCATCGCGGCCTTGCGCGGATCGCGCAGGCTGTACTTTTTGTATTTTTCCTGGATCGACTTGATCTGCGGCGCCACCCGCTGCATCTTCAGCATCGATTTCATCTGCGTGATACGCAGCGGCATCAGCGCCAGGCTGAGAATGATAGTCTGGACGATGATGGCCCATCCCCAATTGGGCACGATGTGGTGGTAGGTCCAACGCAGCCACACGAAGAGCGGCTTGGCAATGATGCCCCACCAGCCGAAGTCGACCAGGCCGTTGAGATCGTTGTCGGCACCCGAAACGCCGGGAACCGGGACCTTCTGCAGAACCTCTAGTTCTTTGGGGCCGGCGTAGAGCCGCTCGGAGACGGCGCCATGAAGATTGCCTACCGCAACCCCGATGACGTCAACGTTGACTGTGTCCTGGGGCTTCTGCGGGTCCTTCGGAATCGGCATGCTGTGATTCAGAGTGACCATCGAAGCCGCGGCAGGATCGTCAGGAATGAAAACAGCGGCGAAATATTGATCGGTAGGTCCGGCCCAGTGGAAGGGACCGGGTATAGTCCCGCCGCCGATGACCTGTGTGCACTTCGAGAACAGCGAGAATCCGCAGCGCGGAGCCACGCGCTCGATATTCTTATTGAACTGGTAGGTGAGTAGTGAAGTGGCGTAAAAAGCGGGCGATATCTGGTCTCCAAACCCGGACGGCCATGCGAGCAGAGTTTCCTTCTGCGCCCCTCTGTAAGTGACGCTGGCGTCGACTTTGACGACGTAGGTGTTGTCGAACTCGAAGACTTTGCGGACGGTCAGATCCTGGTCGGAGTACTCGAAGGTGATCCGTCTGCCGTCTTGGGTTGCAACGTAAAGCGCCGAGTTCAGCCGTTCGCGCAAACTATCGTCATACGTGTAGAGAGAGAGCGGATAGCCATACTGTGAGGCGGTAGTGGGATTGACCAGATCCAAGCGACCGTTTTCGGTGTCGTTCTCGAATTTCTTGAGAATCCAAGACTTGACCTCACCCCCGCGATTGGTGAATGTGACACGGTAGAGGTCGCTCTCGATGACAGTCTCTGTTTCCCCGGCGGCCTGTTTCGTGACTGCGGGCGCTGAGGGGGCTACGGGCGCAGAGGATGCACTCTTCGAGGCTGGTGGCGGGGGCGGAGCCTGCTCCGTCTGAGCAATCTTCTGCGGAGGCGGAGGAGTCGGGAAGTACTTCTTCAGCAGAGGCTGCGCGAGCAGCATGAAGACGAACGAGATCAGGAAAATCAGCAGCAGGCGTTTTTCGCTGCCTGGCTCGGTTTGAGGATTGCGATATTCGGCCAAAGTATTATGAGTTCCGTTTCAAGAACGACCACCGGGGCTAAGTCCCGGCGAATTCCGAATGTCTGACGCGTCCCCAAGGCCGCTCTTCCATGGGGATTCGCCGGCTCGTTTCACCACCGGATCGTAACCACCCTTAGCGAATGGATGGCAGCGCAGAAGGCGCGCCGCACCCATCATTCCTCCGTGCAACACCCCGAACCGTTCGATCGCTTCCATCGCATATTCCGAGCACGTCGGCGTATAGCGGCACGAAGGTGGGAACATCGGTGAGACAGCCCACTTGTAGGCACGTAACAACTGCAACATCGCGCGTTGGACGGCTTGACGCATGATTATTAGCTTCTGGCTTCCGGCATCGAGTCTCCGCGACCTTTTCGGGCCGCAGGAGCCGAACTTCCCTGACCTTTCGCCGACTTCCTCTCTATGACTACGAAAGCCTGCCCCACTTCGTTCAGCAGCGCGTCGAAGCTTATGGTTGCCAGCACCTTCTTCGGGTTGATCACCACGTCGGCGCTTGGGCCCGGAAAAGGCCGGGTCAGGCGAACTGCCTCCCGCAGGCGACGCTTCAAGCGATTTCGCTGAACGGCACCTCCCAAACCGCGCCCCACCGTGAATCCGACGCGTAAGCCCGAAGTTGCCGGAACTCTAGCATCCCCAACGGCTTGCCGGTCCAGATAGAAAACAGTCATAGACGCCGAGAAATGCCGGCGCCCCTGCTTGTACACACGCTCGAAATCCGCGTGGCGTAACAACCGAGAGCTGCGGAGGAAAGTGGCTTTCGCCTTTCGCGGCTCGACACCCTGATTCGATGCTCCGGGCACACTGTCGGTCACAGTGCCTCTACATTACAAAACGCTTTTGCGATGGACGCAGCCGCGGCCGAGGGCCCGCGCGCCACACTATTCGCGGAAACCTGGTTTCACTGAGACCCGCTTGCGCCCCTTGGCGCGGCGGCGAGAAAGAACCTTTTGGCCGCCTTGGGTCTTCATGCGCGTGCGGAATCCGTGCTTCTTGGATCGCTTGCGCCGGTTAGGTTGGAAAGTACGCTTAGGCATGAAAAGTAGCTGCTCCTGATTCGTTCGACGGTCTTAGGGCAAACTCAAAGTATAAATCAGCGGCTGGTTTTGCGCCAAACCCAACATTATGCCGGCTGAAGCAAAATTCCTTAACCACGAAGGACACGAAGTAACATCGAAGGTTTTCCTTTGTGAATCTTAGTCCCCTTAGCGGTTAAAGCTTTTGTTCGGGAATTGGAACGCCCGAAACGTTGTCAGGAATCATCGTCGGAATATGTACACTATTATCGGGCGGGCTTCGAACAAAACGGGTTGTCCCGCAATTCCTTGACGCAGTCTAAATCTGATCCTGAAAACCCAAGCGCCGCGACGGCGCCCGAGAGCGCGGAGGTGTCCACAACTCCGGGTGCAGATCCTCGTCCGCCCGAGATCAGCGCGAGCGATCGCGACAGCGAGGTCAACAAGGAGCTTCGACGGCTGAATCGGGCGCTGCGCGCCCTGAGCGCCTGCAATCAGGCGCTCGCGCAGGCGACCAGCGAACAGGAACTGCTGAATCAAATCTGCGACATCATCGTGCAAGTGGGCGGTTACCGCATGGCTGGCATCGCCTACGCCCAGCAGGACGAGCAGAAGACGGTGCGTCCCATGGCCCATGCGGGGTACGACAGCGGCTATCTCGAGACAATCGGACTCAGGTGGTCGGATACCCCGCCAGGCAGGGGCCCAATTGGCACGGCGATTCGAGAAAACCGCATTTGCATCTTCAGCGACACCGCTCATGACACGCGGTTCACACCCTGGCGTGAAGCGGCGATGCAGCGGGGCTATGCCGCGATCATTTCTCTCCCACTTCGAGTGGCCGGACTGCCCTTCGGCGTCCTCGCCATCTACTCCGGGCAGGTGAACTCGTTCGAGAAATCGGAAGTCGAATTGTTGACCGAGATGGCCAATAATCTGTCGTTCGGGATCACGGCGCTTCGATCGCAGGAGGAGAGCCGGCGGGCGACCGCAGCGCTGCAGGATGCGGAAGCCAAGTATCGCCAACTCGTCGAGCAGGTGCCAGCGATCTCTTACGTCGCCGAGGCTGGTGCCTTTGGCCCGTTTCTTTACGTGAGCCCGCAAGTTGCGACCATCCTGGGGTATAAGCCGGAAGACTGCATCGCTGATTCTCGCTTCTGGTGGGAACACCTCAATCCCGAGGATCAGCCCCACGCCCTGCTGGAGGACACGTGGGAAGAGGGCCGTCTCTTTCACATTGACTACCGGATGCGGCGAAGTGATGGCGAGGAAATCTGGGTTCGCGACGAGGCCATCATTGTGCGCGACCCGCATACCGGCAAACGCCTGACTCGCGGCCTGCTGGTGGATATCACCGAAAGGAAACGCGCCGAAGAGGCATTGCGCGAGAGCGAGGAGCGTTACCGCAATTTTGTGGACCAAAGTTCGGAGGGCATCTACCGGATGGAATATGACCCGCCGGTGCCCTGCCACCTGACGGTCGAGGAGCAACTGGCGCGGGGCTACAAGTCCGGATTCATGGCCGAGTGTAACGACGCCATGGCGAGAATGTACGGGCGCGCATCATCGCAGGAACTGATTGGGAAGCCACTCTCGGATTTCTTGATCCTGCACCATCCCGTTACGCAACAGTTCATGGAGAGATTCATTCGGGGAGGATATCGGATCACCGATCAGGAATCGATCGAGCTTGACGCCCAGGGACAAAAAAGAGTCTTCCGCAACACGATGGTGGGAACCATTGTCAATGGGCACTGGGTACGCACGTGGGGCATCACGCGCGATGTGACAGAGAGACTTCATCTCGAAGAACAGCTGCGGAACGCACAACAGCTCGAAGCCATTGGACGGCTGGCCGGCGGAGTGGCGCACGACTTCAACAATATCCTCAGCATCATCATGGGACACGCGGAACTATTGCTGGCGACCGGCGTCGATGAGCGGTCGCGAGTTGGGCTGGAGCAGATGCGGCGCGCCGCCGAGCGTGCGGCTTCGCTCACGCAGCAACTGCTGGCCTTCAGCCGCAAGCAGGTTCTGCAACCCCAGGTGCTTGACTTGAACGACACGGTCGCCGATGTGCAGAAAATGTTGTCGAGGGTGATTGGTGAAGACATCGAACTCATCGCGAGACTCCATCCATCGCTGATGGCGGTGAAGGCAGATCCGAGCCAAGTCGAACAGGTGCTGATGAACCTGGCCGTTAACGCGCGTGATGCCATGCCGCAGGGCGGAAAACTCTCGATGGAGACGTCGAACATGGAGTTTCAGGAGGACGAGGCGCGCGACCTGGACCTCGCAGCCGGCCGCTATGTGATGCTCAGAGTCACTGATACGGGCAATGGCATGGACGCGGTCACGCTGGCGCACATCTTTGAGCCTTTCTTCACCACCAAGCCGATGGGAAAGGGGACTGGCTTGGGGCTTTCCACGGTTTACGGCATCGTCAAGCAAAGCGGCGGAGGGATTCAGGTCGAGAGCGAACCGGGAAGCGGCACGGCGTTTCGCATTTACCTGCCCGCTACCGAGGGCAGCAGCATCAAGCAGGGGGACCGCATGACCGAGACGCAGGTTGCGGGCGGGTCGGAGACAATTCTTATCGCCGAGGACGAACCGGACTTGCGGGAACTGAGCCGAATCTTTCTCGAGAGTTACGGCTACAAAGTGCTGGAGGCCGGAAGCGCGGAGCAAGCCATCCGTACGGCGGAGGAATTCGGCGCGCGGATTCACTTACTCCTGTCCGATGTGATCATGCCCGGGATGAGTGGGCGGCAATTGGCCGAAAGAATTCTGCAGAAAGACCCGAAGACCAAAATTCTCTATATGACCGGCTACACCGATGACATGGTCGTGCAGCACAAAGTGCTGGAGCCCGGAGTACAGTTGCTGCAGAAACCGTTTACGAGGGCGGAATTAGCCGTGAAGGTGCGGACGACTTTGGATGGCAGCGGATAGGCCACGGGCTACGGATCTGTGGCCAGGGGCCAGTAGTCAAGGATTAGGAACGATCTGCTAGTCGGGATGAGTACACGCGTCAGATCCACCGTTTTCGACCACGCAACGGGAAGCCAATTGACTGACCACTGGTCCCTGACCTCTAATCCCTGATCTTTCCCTCTTCCGGTAAAATTTCCTACAGAGACACCCAAGGAATCGAACTCATGATGCAGGAGAACGTCGGGGCTGTGCGCGACACGAAGAAGATCTGGGTAACGCTGACGGGACTGCCGCTGACGGTGAAGCTGGATTGGCCATTTCATCCATCGACGTCCGGCGCTGATTTTTGGGTGTTGCACGGGGATATCCGGCTGGAAGGCTCTGATGGACTGCACGCGCCAGTGGCCGTAAACATGTCGCAGACGGTGAAAGAAGTGATGCCGACGCTGGAACCGAAAGATGCTGAAGCCCCGGTCATCAATGCGCTGAGAAAAGAAGTAGACCGCAGGCAGATTGAGTTTCTGAAGTCGGGGAAACTGCTGCCGGTGGCGTTTTCCAGCCGGCACTACGATTTCAAGCGCCAGCAATGGGTCTTTGGCAAGGCGACCGACGATGCCGTGGCAGAATTTATCGAGCGCAAGGTTTTCTGGCAGACGAAACTGGTCGGCGAGCCCCGCGTATGGATCGGAGATCCGGCCGAAGCCCAATATGTGCAGACCACACCCACGCATCTCATCGAACTCGCGGCCCGTCTGGTCGCTGCGCAGGGCCTGATTCGCATTGAAGGCGAACACGCCGAGCCTACGCCGGGCCTAATGAATCAGGCGGAACGGTTTGAGAATACGCGTCAGGCGGCGGTAGAGGAGTTGGAGAAGAAGCACGCGTTCGAGAGAGGATAGCCATGTCGCAGACAGCGAATCGTGAGCGTGTCGGCAAAAACCAGAGTCCTTGGTCAATGCTCAATTCGTTGTCATTCCGAAACGGCGTCAAGCTGTTGAGGAATCTGCTGTTCATTTGCGGCGCCACAGTGCCAGACACAAGCAGATTCCTCCCTCCGGTCGGAATGACAAAACATCAGGGCGGTTTTTTCTTTTGGCAGTGAAGTGCCTCACGTTTGCCAACCTTCCACCTTGTTGTCATTCCGAAACGGCGTCAAGCCGTTGAGGAATCTGCTGCTGGTTTGCGGTGCCACGCCGCCAGCCTCGAGCAGATTCCTCCCCTCGGTCGGAGTGACAAAGTGTGAAAGCGGCTCTCTTTGTCGGGCAGAATGAGCATCTCATAATTCCTGAAATCTGAGGGTAGGTCTTGGGGAAACTAGAAATGGTCTTCGGTGTTGTGCTTATCTCCGCCGCGTCTCTCTTCCTGAGCGGGGTAATGCGGGCGCAGGACCAATCCGAGACGCCGAATGCTCCTTCACCGTCGAGTCCTCAGCCCGACAAGCCTGCGGAGAGTCAGGCTCCGGCTCCCGACAAGCCTTCGCAACAAAAGAAGGAGAGCGCCAATCCGGCTCGCTACGCCTATGAGGCGGCGGACGCCACCAAGCGCGTGGGCGAACTTGCCCTGGTAAAAGCGCGGGACTGGGAGAGCGGTTGGTTCACAGGGGTCTTCGTCCCCAAAGACCAGATGAGGACTCCATTGACATCCGCCCAGCGCCGTGAACTTTATCTGCAGCAGACCCTGGCGACTCCCGGTGCGTACATGAAACGGATGTTCGCGGCGGGAATCGATCAGGCACGGGGTTCTCCCTCGCAGTGGGATGGCGGCTTTCGCGGATACGGGGAACGGTTCGCTTCCCGCGAAGGACAATTTATTTCTGCCAACAGTCTGGCTGCCTTGGGGAACGCGGCCTTGAAGTATGAACCGCGCTACGACCAGTGCCGGTGCAGCGGATTATTGCCGCGCACGCGCCACGCGATCCTGCGCAATTTCCTCACCTATAACGCCAGCGAGACGCAGCTTCGCCCTCAGTGGGCTCTATACGGCGGCGCTTTCGGAGGCGGGATGATCTCGGCCGCTTGGAAGCCGCATCCGCGCAATGCCTTCGCCGAGGGCGGCCGCGCGATGTTGGGCCAGGCTGCCTATGGCACGCTGCTGAATTTCTTTATTGAGTTTGCCGGCGACATCAATCGCAAGATCGGCGCCAAAAATCCCAAACCTGCCGAATGACAGAAGGCTGAAAATCTTTGAAACTAGGCCGGAGTTGGCTTACGTACCAGTCGGGAAATCACGGCGCCTAGCGTCAGCACGGACATTACACAGATGAGGCCCAGCGAGATCACACAGTAAACGCACCAGACCCCGAGCAAGTCCTTCTCGATGTGTGCCAGGTAGAGAGAAAACGCTAAGCTGCCCCAGGTCAGAAGAAGCAGCCAGCGATAGGAACGGCGAAAGGCCACCGCAGCCATCAGGATGTAGCCGAGGATCCCCGCGGTGGCGACCGGCATTCCGCTGACGATCGGGATGTGACGGTGAATGCCCATCTGATCAAACACCCCGCCCAGCATGGCAAAAGGGCTGTGATTAACGACACCGCAATCCCAGCGCTCGTTGATGCTGCACGGCGAGTCGCCATATTCGCGATAGTGCTCACGCAGGGCGAGCGAAGAGACAACGATTCCGAGCACAGCCAGAATCAGCAGAACATATTTCATTAGCTCCTCTTATCGAGCGCAGCGAGCAGTGAGCAATGAGCAGTGAGCCATGAGCAGTGAGCCATGAGCAACACCAGTCGGTGAAGGCTCATCGCTCTCATTGCTCGCTGCTCATTGCTCGCTGCTCGGCGGCGTCCTTTATTAAATCAGAAACCTGCCAGTCCCCGCCGTGGTACCACTTCACGATCTTGCCATCGGGTCCGATCACCGCCGTGCTGAGGTTGTGGGTGATCAGGCCGCCCTCGGGCTTCACCGTGAGCGCGAAGAAATCGGCGACCTTCGGCAAATCGGCCGCCTTGGGCGCAGCGAACGGCCAGCGGCGAAACAGCGCAGAGTCGTGCGTGTGCGCCACCGAGTATCCGTAATCGCGCAGCACCTTCGGCGTGTCGTGCTCCGGGTCAAAGCTGACACTCAACAATTGTGTGTTGGCGAGCGATGGGTTCGAAGCAAACTGCTTGTAGATCTCGGCGAAATTACTGCTCATGCGCGGGCAGAAGTCGGGAAACGGGCACCGCGTGTAGACAAACGTCACCATCAGCGTCTTCCCGCGAAATTGACGCAGCGAAATGTGTTTCCCGTCCTGATCGGTGAAGGCAAAGTCGGGGACTTCTTCTCCCGGCGCGGGCATATGAAACGCTTTCGGGCCGCTGGCCGGCGGTTGTGCGGCGTGGCCGGTGACCTTGACATTTTCCAGCCAGTAGTCGGAATCGGCGTTCTCGTCGCGCGGGTCGTGGTCGACCACCACGATGTCGGCGGAAATCGAATCGCCGGGAGAAAGCTGGCGCAGCATCGACGCCGGTTTGATCTTGTACGACATCACCATAGGCTCCATAAATCCCTGGATCAGGTCGCCGTCGATACTGGCGGATTGTGCCAGGTTATCGATGGAAACGACCCGGCCGCTAAAGTGATAGCGCTTGGTAGCCGGCGGTTTGGAGCGAGGGCAGGAGGTGGCGAGCAAGGCCGAGAAGACTAGGAGAATGATGAAAAAGCGACGTTCGATTCGAATGTTCACGTTGTTAACACTTTAACTCTTATGGAACGCGCTTGGCCATGTGAGGAGGGCCAAGAGGGATGTTTCCCATGCCAAGATCAAAACCGAAGTCAAAATCCCCACCCTGTCGCACAAAACGCAACAAGGATGGGGCGCCCTCTGGATTTTTTCGTCCGCGCTGTGAAATCCTACGCGGGATTTTCCATGCGGAGACTCTCTCAATGGCATGCAATCCCGAAGTTCTAAAACATGTCCCTCTGTTCGCCTTGCTCGATGAAGAAGAGACGGCGGTGCTGGCCGGCCAGGTGCGGCTCAAGACGTTCTCGCCGCGGCAGCGTATTTACAAAATCGGCGATTCGAGTGGGCAGGCGTATGTGGTGGTGTCCGGACGGGTACGCGTGTCGACCGTCGATCAGGACCAGCAGGAAGTGGTCATCGACGAACCGTCGCACGGCGAATTCTTCGGCTTCGCTTCCATGCTGGAGCAGACGCCGCACCAGACCCAGGCCGAGGCGATTGAGCAGGTGGAATGCCTCGAGGTGAACCGCAACGACATCGCCGTGCTGCTGCAGCGCAAGCCGCTCGCAGGCATGGACATGCTGACGGTACTGGGGCGGCAGTTCCACGCCTCGCAGCAGTTGGTGCGCCTGCGGGCCAACCGGCACCCGAACGAGGTCATCGAGAAAGACGCGACCGTCGGCGAACACGTGGCCGACATCGTTGCCGGGTTCGGCGGATCCTGGACGTTCATCATCCTGTTCAGCATCATCCTCGCGATCTATATGACCGTCGATGCTGTGTTGGGAAAGCGCGCATGGGATCCGTATCCGTACATCTTGCTGAATCTGTTCCTGAATATGCTGGCGGCGTTGCAGGCGCCAATCATCATGATGAGCCAGAACCGTCAGGACACTAAAGACCGCCTGCGTGGTGAACTTGATTACGACGTGAACCGGCGGGCCGAAGTGGAAATCCAGGGTCTGGCACGCAAGCTGAACTTGCTGGGAGAGAAGATTGGAGACGTAGAAGAAATACTGCGCGAGAAACTGGCACGGGGATAGCGTTCCATAAGTCTATCGGAGTGAGATATATTTTGAGAAAGAAGCGCGCATTGGGAAAGAAGCCAAATTGGGGAAAAAGCCCAAATGCAGATCCCTCCGTCCGTTCGGAATGACAACTCCCAAACCCTTGTCACTTAATCCCTTGTCATTCCGAAACGACGCGGCCGTTGAGGAATCTGCTGTCGCATGCAGCGCCACAGTGGCATAGCTGGGCCGCAAAGTTTTGAGGACTCATGTCTCGCCTCCATTCCACTCGCCGCACCTTTCTGAAAACAGCCGGAGCCGCGGTCAGCGCTGCTGTGTTATCACCGCTGTCGAGTCGGTCCATGGCCTTGGGCAAGGGCCGTTCCGCTCCGCAGGATGATACGCCGGCTGACTACACATTAACGATCGCCACCAAGCCGATCGAACTGGCTCCGAATCGCATCCTCTCAGTCACCACTTACAACGGACAATTCCCCGGCCCGCTGCTCCGCTTGAAAGAGGGTGAGCGAGTCAGCGTGGACGTTCGCAACGAGACCGACAGTCCGGAGCAACTGCACTGGCACGGGCAGTTCATCTCCACCGACGTAGATGGAGCGGCGGAAGAGGGCACGCCTTTTATTCCGCCGCACGGCAACCGCAGAATTTCTTTTGTGCCAAAGCCTGCTGGTTTCCGCTTCTATCACACGCACGTCCGCGCCGGGGCCAACCTGGCTGCGGGTCAGTACAGCGGCTTGGTCGGACCCGTTTACATTGAGCCGAAGCAGCATGCCGGAAATTACGACCGCGAAGTCTTCCTCACAATGAAAGAGTTTCAGCCCACGTTAAGCCGTGGCGGCGACATGGCGATGAATTTCCTGTCGCCAGCCCAGACGGTTCCCGCTCTCAAGGATGCCGGTGAGAGCAAGATGAAAGCATCGCTGGCCAAGGGCATGCCGCACGGTTACGAAGTCGGCTACGATTCCTTCACCATCAATGGACGAATGCTCGGCCACGGTGAGCCGGTGCGCGTGAAAGCGGGCGAGCGCGTCCTGTTTCACATTTTGAATGGCAGCGCGACTGAGATTCGCAGCCTTGCGCTTCCCGGTCATAGCTTCAACCTGGTCGCGATGGATGGCAATCCACTGCCCAAGCCGGTCCGTGTGCCCGTTCTCTGGCTCGGAACCGGGGAGCGAATTTCAGCCGTCGTGAAAATGAACCACCCCGGTGTCTGGGTCATGGGAGACCTTGCCGACGACGATCGCCATCACGGCCTGGGCACCGTGATCGAGTACGCCGGCTACAAAGGCAAGCCACAGTGGCTTCCACCTCAACCTTTCAAATGGAACTACGCGCACTTCGGCAATTCAGGCGCCAGCCTCGCGCAGCCTGACCAAGTCTTTGACATGCTCTTCGAGAAACAGAACGCCGGGGACGAAGGATTCAATCGGTGGACGATCAACGGCGTGGCCTATCTTCGCGACCAGATGACAACGACTCCCGCTTTCCACTTGCAGGAAGGCAAACGCTATCGCATTCGCATGCGGAATGCGAGTGATGACATTCATCCGATTCACCTGCACCGGCACAGCTTCGAACTGACGCGGATCGCGGGACAGCCGACCTCAGGCGTGGTCAAAGATGTTGTGATGTTGGGTGGATATCAGGAAGCTGAGATCGATTTTGTGGCCAACAATCCCGGCCTCACCCTGTTTCACTGCCACCAGCAACTGCACATGGACTTCGGTTTTATGGCGCTATTCGCCTACGACTAGTGTCCTGTCGCGCCCATTTTGTTGGTAGGTTCGAGCGGTTGAGTTGTTAGCAGAGGTGAATCGCGTCTCCGCGAACTCGGCGGGGTTCTCCGCGGCTTCTGCGTTGTAAGGTTTTTAGCCACGCTGCGGGAGACAAAGGCTAAGGCCGCGGAGGTCGCCGAGAACGGCCGCAGAGCGCAGAAAACGGCAAAATGACTCCGCCGTGGTCGAGTCTGTCGAAATTAGGTGACCCCTGCTTTTTTCGCACGAACGCTTTCTGCGCGACAGTCCACTAGTAGTGAAAACGGTACCGCAGCTCCACGAAGACCTCCCGCGGATTGTTCCAGTGGAATCCACCGAACGTGACGCTGTTATCGAGTTCCACGCGGCGATTGGCCAGGTTGAGCGCCGTGATCGATGCCGAAAAGCGCTCTCCGAACTGCTTGCCTAGCGTCAGATCAAACGTGGTGTGTTGGGGAAGATAGTTTCCGGGATACGGCTGGTCCGGAAATGCGTTGGCGAATCCGGATCCGTAGTAGACATTGGTCGACGCATACGAGTTCCACGGCAGCGTGAGATCTCCGCCGACGTTGAGAGTGTTGCGCTGGTCGTGGTCGAGGATGCAGAAACTGCCCGCAGGCGCAGGATCGCAAATATTCGTGGTGAAGTCGGTTAACCCGCCATTAATGCCACCGCCGGCCTCGGCGATCTGGTTCGAATACGCAAGATGAATCTGCGCCCGGTGCGCGAGCCGAGCGGAACGCAGCGTGACCTCCCAACCGCGAATTCGCGCTTTATCGATGGTCAGGGGGAAAAACAGATTGGATTCTCCGATCACGTCGTGATCGAAGAAGTTGGTGGCGCGCGTGTGGAACGTGTCGGCGTCAAGCGTCCATCCGCGGAAAGGGATGGTAACGCCGACCTGATGCTCCTCGTCGCGTTCCCCGGAGAGGGTCCTAAAGCCGCAGCCGCCGGCATCGCACAGGTCGAGCAAGGAACCGGTTGCTGTCACCAGCGGTGGAGCCTGGTAGAAATGCCCGTAGAAGGCGCGGAAGGTCCAACGCAAATGAGGGATCGTGAGAGAGGCACCGACGCGAGGACTGAGGGCGTTCTCTGAAAATCTGTTATTGCCGGAGAAGTGCGTGGGACGTATACCCGCAGTGACTGTCAGCGCTGAGAATGGTTTGAAACTATCATCGATAAAGAACGCTGCCAGACCACCGGTGGGGTGCTCGGCAGCAGCGAATACAGGGCGCCCGGTGCCATCGTTGAAAATGGCCCCGAAGGTCTCGTGATTCGCCTGATAGAAGCTGTAAATGCCGGCCTGAAGATTGTTCTTCGAAGAATTCGCTGCGAAGCTGGCCTGCCCTCCGGCATAGGTGGAGCTGCGATCCTGACTGGCCGCAACCGGTATATCCGACGGCGAACTCGTGTAGTTCGCGGCGTTGCGGTGATAGAAGGGCGAAATCGTCAGAAGCAGCTTCGAGTTGAACGTGTGCACCCAGGAGAGGTTCAGGATCGCGTCGGTCTCGTGATCGCTATCGCGAAGTCCGATGCTGGGATACTGCGGATTGAAGTCATTCTCTGGAATCGCTCCATTCTCAATGTCGTTGGGGAATGGATCGTAGGGCACCTGGTAGAAGTCTCTCCGCAGTGAACTCACCAGCCTCAGCTGATTTGAGGGATTGACGTTGGAGATGAAAGAACCGAAGCCACCGTATCCGTTCTCGGCATCATGAACGATTTGCGGTACGGGCGGCTCGATCCCGAGATTGCTCCGATTCCCGTTTACGCTGGCGTAGTAGGCAAATCGCTCGCTGTGGCTGCCGAAGCTGACCTGGTCGTTAGTCTGATAGAAGTTCCCGGCGCTGAGCACCAGTTCGGCTTCACGATTCCGCTCAAATCCAGTGCGCGGTACGACGTTGAAGATTCCATAGGTGCGGTCGCCCAGCTCCGCCCCGTAGCTTCCACGGCTGACTTCCAGGTAATCGATGTCCTTGGGATCGAATTGCGGCCCGATATTCGACGCGATATTCGTGTTTGGAACCGGCACGCCATCAACCAGCCAGCTCGTCTGATGTCCGCCGCGAATATGTAGCTGATCATGCGTGATGTAAGCGCCCGGGACAAAGTCGGTGATCATGGCCAGGCTGTTGCTGCGCGCGGCTCCGGGCGTGCGCGCCACGTCGAGACGGTTGACGACCGTGGTCGGAGTTGCCGTATCGGTCGGTACCTCTTCGGTGGCGCCGGAGACGGTGACGGTCTCTTTCGCGCCGGCGACGTTGAGCGCAAAATGCAGCACGGGATTCGCACCCGAGACAACCATGACATCCTGCTTGGCCTGTTCGAATCCGACACCCGCGACGGTAACGGTATATTCCCCGAGCGGCACCGCATTAAATACGAAATTACCAGCGGCATCGGAGTTGACGGTCGATGCCCATTCGGAGTTCTTGGCCTTGATCATGACCATCGCACCCTCGACCGGACGGTGCTGGGGATCGTGGATCACACCGCGGACCGATTCGACCACCGACGCGTAGACGGCGAGAGGCAAGAATATTGTGAAAAGCACAATGCGAACGAAGTGCATCAAGTCCCCCATGGCAATGAGCAACTGCCGCGCTGCTCTCGTCCACCAGCGTTCAGAACGCAGCGCCTTTTCAGCAGATCAAGGGATGGAGACTAGCGGGGGAGCGCGTGTGGAAAGGGATTCCAGGAACCGCGCGCTAGCAGCAGAGTCGTGCGTGTCGAGTGAAACTTCGTGCGAAAGCTCCGAGGAGATCGCGCCGTTTTGGGGTTGTGGGTGGGCCCACCGGGCGGTTGTGGCTGTGCGAGAGCAGTCGCCGTGGCAGCACCCGGCGCTGTGGACTACGGGCTCTTGCGGATTCGTATCTGCAGTATCGTGACAATGATGCGCGGCCTGCCGCCGGCAGCAGGCATGTTGCGGCGTAGCCGTAGCCTGCAGCGCGGCCGGAAGAATCATTCCGACAATCGCACATAACAGCAGGAATCTGGCGGTCAAACGCTGCATCATTTTCGGTGAATCAGAACCCAGGTTGAGTTGAGCATAAAGCAGAAAGACTGGCAGGGCAAGGATTGGCCGCAATAGAGACAGGACTTTTACTTTTCGAACAAGAGTCGAAACCTTACCCCTTGACTTCGCTCCAGGCAGGCTCTGTCGCTCAAACCGTGGGACAACTGTTGGTCAAGTCAACCCGCGTGCGCGGGCGTCAGGCTTTGCCGTTGATCTTGGCCCACCACCAACGCACGCCGACGAACAGGAATCGCCAGTCGTGGAAAAACTCCGGCGGCTTGCCTTCAAAGGCGTGACCAATGAACTGCAGCAGCCATCCCAAGACGAACAACGCGAACGCTATCCACCACAGCCGGTGACGGATGAATCCCGCTGCGAACACGGCCACAGAGATCAGGATGGTAGGGATGCCGTAGGTATGGCACAACCGGTTGACCGGATGCTGGTGGCTTCGCTCGTACTTCGCGACCCACTCTTCGCTGGTTTGTCCGCCGAACATGCCGCGCACGATGATACCAGAGGGTATGACCGGCTTGTTCGGTAGACCGGGATGCGGAAGTGATGGTTCAGACAAGGTGGGCTCCTTTTACTTCTCCGGACGGAATTAACTACCGCGCAACTTTCCGTTCTGATCGCTGTCTTGCCTGTCTTGTTTCTTCCCAGAGCGGTGGAAGAAAGCTCCACAGTTTGTTGCTCCCGCCGAACGGGAGGTTGCGCCCACTCAGCAGTACACACCCGCGTCAGAGCGTCCGCTCATGCCCGGCTTGGGCCGGTTGAGGCGTTCGCTTCCCACGTGGTAGCATCCTAGGTTTTGGCAGGTAATCTCGGGCTGGCCTGTTCCTGTCCTTCATTATCTTCATAGGCCGTTCCTTCCCGCGCCTGCCGGAGGAGCCCAACTTGAAAGTCTATTCTGGAGCAAACATCCGTAATGTTGCGATGGTCGGCCACGGACACGCGGGCAAGACGTCCCTGGTATCGGCCATGCTGTACACCGCCGGGGCCACCCAGCGTCTGGGCCGAGTGGATGATGGTTCGGCTACCACCGACTACGACGACGAGGAAGTCGCCCGCCAGATGTCGATTTCGACCGGAAGCGCGGTCGTCGAGTGGGGCGGAACGAAGATCAATATCCTCGACACCCCCGGCTTCAGCATGTTCGTCCACGAAGCCAAGATGGACCTGCCCGTGGTGGACGCCGCCATCGTCGTGGTCGACGGAGTGGCTGGCGTGGAGGTCGTCACCCAGCGGGTTTGGAACTACTGCGAGGAGTACAAGACTCCGCGACTGATCGTGGTGAACCGCATGGACCGTGACCGGGCTGACGCGGCGCGCGTTCTGGAATCGTTGACGGCGGCCTTTGGGCGCGATGTGATTCCGATCGAGCTACCGATCGGCGCCGAGAAGAGTCTCTCCGGCGTGATCGACCTCGTCCGCATGAAGGCTTACACCTATGACATGGGTGGCAACGGCAAGGGGAAAGAGACGGACATCCCGGCCCATCTGAAGGCTCAGGCGCAGGAAGCCCACGAGCGCCTCGTGGAATTGGTCGCCGAGGGCGACGACAAGCTGATGGAGAAATTCTTCGAGGCCGGCACCCTCGGGGAAGAGGACCTGGTTCCGGCGCTGCACAACGCCATCCGCGAAGACAAGATTTTCCCGGTCATCTTCAGTTCCGGCCTGGGCAACATCGGCGCGGACCGTATTATGGACTTCATCGTCGACTACACACCGGCGCCCTCCGAGCATGAGTGGGTGCAGGGCGAAGTCGCCTCCAGTGGAAATGGCGACGCCCCCAAGCGTCATGAGACCGATGAAGAGCCAGTCTCGATCTATGTCTTTAAGACCGTGTCGGACGCCTTCGCGGGCAGGATTTCTTACTTCAAAGTCTTTTCGGGCGTGCTGAAGAACGAAGCCACGCTGCAGAATTTCAGCAAGGGCACGCAGGAAAAGCTCTCGCATATCTCAGTGATGCAAGGGAAGACAGCGGTCCCGATCAACGAACTGCACGCGGGCGATATCGGAGCAGTGGCGAAGCTGAAAGACACGCTCACCGGCGACACGCTCGGCGACAAGTCCGCGCCGATTCAATATCCGCGCGTCAAGCTACCCGAGCCGGCGATCACTTTTGCCATTGAGCCCAAGTCCCGAGCCGACGAAGACAAGCTCGGACCCGGTCTCCACAAGCTCATGGAAGAAGACGCCATGCTGCGCTTTTTCCGCGATCCCCAGACGAAAGAATTCCTGATCGCGGGCACCGGCCAGCAACACATCGAAGTTACAGTTTCGAAGCTGAAGAAGCGCTACAACACGCAAGTCAATTTGAAAGCTCCGAAGGTTCCATATCGCGAGACCATCCGCGGCAAAGCCGACGTCCAGGGACGCCACAAGAAGCAGACCGGAGGCCACGGCCAGTACGGCGATTGCAAGATCAAGATGGAGCCGCTACCGCGTGGCGGAGAGTTCGAATTCGTCAACGATATCTTCGGCGGCTCGATTCCAAAGAATTTCATCCCAGCCGTGGAAAAAGGAATCAAAGACGCGGCCGCTCGCGGCTACCTCGCCGGATTCCCCGTCGTCGATTTCAAGGTCGTGCTCTACGACGGCTCCTATCACGATGTCGACTCCAACGACTTGTCCTTCCAGATGGCCGGCCGCATTGCCTTCAAGAAAGCGATGGAAATCGCCAAGCCGACGCTGCTCGAGCCCATCATGCACGTCGAGATCACCGTGCCCGACGACTTCGCTGGATCGATCATGGGCGACCTCAACAGCCGCCGCGGACGCATCCAGGGAATGGACAACAAGGGCGGCAATACCATCGTCAAAGCCGAAGTGCCCATGTCCGAGATGCTGACCTACGGCGTCGAGCTGACCTCGATGACGCAAGGCCGCGGCAGCTTCAACATGGAAATGCACCACTACGATGTCGTGCCGGGCCAGTTGCAGGAGAAGATCATCGAAAAAGCCAAGTCCGAGCGCGGCGAGGTGAAGGAAGAAGAGGAATAATTTCGTCGTTTAAGCTCAGCCCACCCTTCCACCACGAAGGACACAAAGGAATGAGGCAAGATTTCCTCCGTGAACCTCAGTGTCCTCAGTGGTGAATGATTTTGACGCTCAATCCACGATAATCAACTCCAGCCGAACTCCCGGATGCTCCAAGTTGAACAGCCAGTATTCACCGTCGAACTCGTCGATGTAGTAGTCGTCCGCGTCGTACGCCCAGTCATCGGGCCAGGCTTGGATCAGTGCGAACGTGTATCCGCCGTAGAGAAACTGCGGCTGTCCGTTGTAGACCTGCATGCGTCCCGGAGCGAAGTGGTGCGCGCGTCCAAAATGTGCGTGGAAGTCTGAGTCAGGAATACGCCGCTGATTTCCTTCGCGCCGGCCTGGTTCCGCGCCGGGTGCCTGCCCTTCCGGCCGCGCCTGATCTTGCCTGCCGCCGTTGACCTCGCGGCCTGGCTTCTCGTCCGGCCGCGGTTGCTGCTGTTGCCGGTCCTGCATCTGGCGATCATTCTCCCGGCTCTGCGGATGGCGATCCCCGCTCTGCGGCTCTTGCTTTTGCCGTTCCTCCGGCCGGCTCTGTTCCTGCGGCCGCTCCTGCTGATGCCGATTCTCGGGCCGCGCATCGTCCTGTTTATCGTTCCGGTGCTCGTCCTGCGCGACTACCGTTACAGCCGCTCCCAACAGGAACGAGGCACAAATCCCGCTCACGACTGCAAACCGTTTCATGTGACCCTCACTCGCTAACGCTGATTTTCGAAAGCATGGCCCACGCGAGACCCACCCGCGTGAGACGCATAATCCAGATGCCGATGCGAACAATTGCTGTTGCCGGAAGTGTCGGCCTACGGGAAGAAATAGAGAGGAGTACAGTTGGCTAGCTTAACGTTAGGAGGGCTTTAGGTCAGTGACTGAGGTCTGCTTTTATCCTTTGCTTCAGAACTTTCAACGGCTCATCCGGAGCTTGCCATAAGGTGAGTCTGTAATGATCTCTTCCCTCCAGGCCGTTCCCACTTAAAGAAGTCAAATTTCCGTAGTAAATCCGTGCGCGATAAGTACCCGCCGATAATTCAATCCGCGCCGCATCGGGAAAGTAATCCGAGCAACCTGCGACCACCAACCGACCCGAAGGCGCGTCAATCGAGCACTCGTTCACTTGGTCCCAGGCCATGAGATCGTCGTCGGGAGGTTTTTCCGCGATCTCAACAACGACAGGCACGTCCATGTTTCGAACTGTTCCGACTCCGATCGTCCCCGGAGCAGTGGCCAGGAGACGGTCCACCGCTTCTTGAGTCCAGCTCTCGGATAGATCGCGACTGGCGCGTTCATCCTGTAAGTAGAATTGAAAGTAGTCTGCGAAGATCTTGAACTCGAAACGCTGCGCCATCCTTACCTCGTGAAGACTCGGAATTCTTCACCCTTGGCAGACGTCACGACTTCCCCTTCGGTGTCTCTTCCTGAGCCGCAACTTTCTTCACGTCGACCGGTCCACCGTCGTCCCCGGCGCTCCACGTACCCGATAACTTGTCCGCGGCGAATTTCAGGGTTATCGTGCCAGTCGGTCGGCCCGCATCGAACTCGAGCGTGACATCCTCTCCATGGTGAGTGCCGCCGGTGACGGTGAAATCCCCGTGGTCGGAGCGGATCATGCCTGACATCGCGCCTTCCTTCTCGGTGAGTTCGAACTTTACCTGGATGACTTCCTCGGCCCGATTCTTGGCGGTTCCTTCGTAGTTCCCTGTAACCGACCCTTTCGCCGGTGTGTTCTTGCCCTGCTGAGCCATGGCGACGCACAAGGGCGCCAGAACGAGGCAAAGAACCAGCATCCGCCGTACGATTGCCATTTCATCCAGCCGTGCGAGTTTCTTATGGGATGTTGTCATGAAACCTCCTTGGCGACCATCTTCCCCGATTCATCTTTCTCGATATATGCCCACGGCACATGTGGATCGTGTGTGAATACCGTGAGCCACTTTTCGGAAAGTGCCCGAGCATAATACTCCCTTTTGCTCTCAATTGTGTCCAGCGGATAAAGGTCAAATCCCATCCCCCAGGTCAGATCAATGTGCGCCGTAGTAGGCATGAGATCGGAAATGTAACAAGCCGTCGGCGCAAGAGATGACCCCGGAGGTGAACCCGCAGGGTGCCCCACTTCTGGCCGGTTTTGCCAGAAGTGGGGATTTTGGCCAAGGCTCCGCACAATGATCCCCTGCATGCCAGCCGTATGCCCACGAAACGTCTTCACCGAAATCCCCGGCACAATTTCCTCGCCGCCCTTGAGCAGCGTCATCTGCCCGCTCTCTACCAGCGGATCATAATTCTCCGGAATGTAACTGATCGCATCTCGTTCGCTAGGCTTGCGCGCATACTGCCACTCGCCCTCCGGCGCGTAATACTTCGCCCGCGGAAACGTAGGCACGATGTTCCCGTTTTTGTCGCGCACGGTGTTCCATCCGCAATGATCGAAGTGCAGATGCGAGTTGATGACGATATCGATATCCTCAGGCGCAATACCAACGGCCGAGAGATTTTCCAGCAGCTTCGCCGGCTGCCCGTAAAACTTCTTCATGCGATCCGACAGCTTGTTGCCCATCCCGGTCTCAACCAACACGGTCTGCTTGCCAGTACGAATCAGCAGCGAGTTCAATCCGGCTGTGACGTAGTTTCTGTCGTCGGCCGCGACCTTCCTCGACCACATCACCTTCGGAATTACGCCAAAGAACGCTCCCCCATCCAGCGGATACGTCCCGTCCGAAAAAGCGCTGAGTTCAAAGTCGCCAAGCGTCAACCGATGCATAAGGCTAGTGTGCCATAGCGACGCGCCTGCATCTCGCTATGTAAAGGTCTTGTCATTCCGACCGCGAAGCGGGAGGAATCTGCTTCTTGCCGGCAGCGAATACACCGCCAGCAAAAGCAGATTCCTCGCGGCAAAGGACGCTGTTCGGAATGACAAAGCTCGGGTGGTTACCTTTCAGTGAATAGAAATCCACAGCTCAGCCTGATTCTTTGTGACATCTGACCCGTGACCTTGCGCTCCACAGGGCAGTTCTGTCATTCTGCCCATCGGCGAAGCCGTACTTTGCCTGTGGTGTAAGCGAGGTAGCAAAGCTAAGCCTTTGCCGCTCAATATTTTGCCTCTAAGCCATTGAGCGCCAAGATTTTAATCTTGAAATCACGCCAACTCGATGATTCCAAAGATCTAGGGGGAGGGGGGTGGGGGTACTAAGGAGTAAACTTTCCCACTTCGACCAACAACCCAACTTTCCTCCCACTAGAAAAATTGCTTGCCTGAGCCCTCCGGTCCTACCTGAATCCCTCACTCATCTAATAAGTATCAGTTGATTACTAGCAGGAAGAACGGAGCAAGCCATGATTCAGATTCGCCCCAGCGCCGAACGTGGTGGAGGAAACCACGGTTGGCTCGACACCAAACACACTTTCAGCTTCGCCGATTATTGGGATCCCAAGTGGATGGGTTTCCGCTCGCTGCGCGTCATTAATGAAGACTACGTTGCGCCCAACACCGGATTCCCCACGCATCCGCATCGCGATATGGAAATCATCACCTACGTTCTTGAAGGCAAGCTCGAGCACAAGGACAGTCTCGGAACCGGATCGGTGATTCTTCCCGGTGATGGACAGCGCATGACCGCAGGCAGCGGGATTCGCCACAGCGAATTCAATCCGTCGACGACTGAGTCCGTACATCTTCTGCAAATCTGGATTCAGCCGGAGAAAGCTGCGCTACCGCCGAGCTACGAGCAGAAGACTTTTCCCGAAGCCGAAAAGCGCGGCAAGCTTCGCCTGATCGCGTCGCGCAATGCAAACGATGGATCGGTCAAGATCAATCAGGATGCGAAACTGTATGTCTCGCTGCTGAAACCCGGAGAAGAAGTCGCCCACGAGTTCGAAGCAGGTCGCTACGGTTGGCTGCAAGTCGCGCGCGGAGCCGTCGAACTGAACGGCAAGAAACTCAATCAAGGCGACGGCGCCGCCATCAGCGACGAGACGCACCTGAGCCTTAAAGGCACCGAAGACGCCGAAGTCCTGCTGTTCGACCTGGGGTAAAACGAATCTCAACAAGTCTTGTCATTCCGAAGCCGAGCTTTATCCGGCGAGGAATCTGCTGTTTGCCGTAAGTGAGGGAAAACAGATTCCTCACCGTTCTCGCGGCGCGTTTCGCGCCGCTGCGAACGGTTCGGAATGACAACGGTTTTGTTGGAGTCCCGGTTCTTGCTACGCTCGTCGCATGCAGCGTCCGAAAGGGCTTACGGCGATTGCGTTACTGTTTGCTCTTGTGGCAGCTTATCTCTCGACCGTCGCCGCGATAAAGCTCGCGGTACCAGGCGCAATCGCGCTCATGGCCGGAAGACATTTCCTCTACGGACTGGAGCTCGCCGGACCGTACATGATGCTGCTCGGAGGCAGTGCTTACGCGCTCGTTGCGTGGGGACTGTTTCGTCTGCAGAGTTGGGCACGCTGGACTGCAATGCTGCTGATCGTGATCAGCACTGCATCGCTCATCCCGAAGATTTCCATGGCAGAACTCGGCGTTCCGATTCTCTGGTACGGATTGCAGATCGCGCTGCGTGTCGCGATTGGATGGTATCTCGCGCAAGCGCCCGCGGTAATCGACGCTTTTGCCGCGAAGCATTAGCCACGGATCAACACGGATTTGCACGGATACTTCTTTGTTGGCTTATGCCTGAAGATCCGTGAAATCCGTGGCGCCTTTCTTACCGCTTCGCTTTTGCCGGTTCTTTTTCCCCGACGCGCTTGCTGACCGCGAACGTCATCTTGCCGGCTTTCCTGTCGGCGTCGACGACCACATGATCACCGTGCAGGATTTCCCCGTCGAGGATCTTCAATGCCAGCGGATCCTGAATGAGCTTCTGGATGGCGCGTTTCAAAGGACGCGCACCGAAGTTCGGATCGTAGCCTTGCGCCATGATCAGCTCTTTCGCTGCATCGGTGAGCTCGAGCGAGATCTTGCGATCGGCCAGCAAGCGGCGAACATCTTCCAGCCGCAGCTCGATGATCTTGACCAGCTGATCTTTTCGGAGCGGACGGAAGACAATGATGTCGTCCACGCGGTTCAGGAACTCGGGCCTGAAGTGCGCGTGCAACTGGTTCATCACCTGCTCTGTGGCCTTCTCGAACTCTTCGTCAGAGCGCAGGCCCTCAGCCTGCAGGAACGCTGACCCGATGTTCGACGTCATGATGATGATCGTGTTCTTGAAATCGACCACGCGGCCTTTGCCATCGGTCAACCGGCCATCGTCCATGATCTGCAGCAGAACGTTGAACACATCCGGATGCGCTTTCTCGATCTCGTCGAAAAGCACTACCGAATACGGACGACGGCGCACTTGCTCGGTAAGCTGTCCGCCTTCCTCGTAGCCCACATATCCCGGAGGCGCACCGATCAATCGGGCGACCGAGTGCTTTTCCATATATTCGGACATATCGATGCGGATCATCGCGCGTTCGTCGTCGAACAGAAATTCGGCGAGCGCGCGTGCGAGTTCGGTTTTGCCGACGCCCGTTGGGCCCAGAAAGATGAACGAGCCAATAGGTCGCTTGGGATCGCTCAGTCCTGCGCGGGAACGGCGAATTGCGTTGGCAACGCGTTCCAACGCTGGATCCTGGCCGATGACTCGCTGGCGCAGGCGCTCTTCCATCGTGACCAGCTTCTTGACCTCTCCTTCGAGCATCTTCGAGACTGGAATTCCCGTCCACTTGGAAACGATACGCGCGACATCTTCTTCATCGACTTCTTCTTTGAGCATGCGCTGCTTGCCTTGGCTCTCGATTTGTTTGCTGAGCTTGGCGAGTTCCTGCTCGGCCTGGGGAATGAGCCCATAGCGGATCTCCGCGACGCGCTCATTGTTGCCCTTGCGCAATTCGGCTTGCTCTTCGACTTTCAGCTGCTCGATCTTCTCCTTCGCCGTCCGAATGCGCGCGATCAGATCTTTTTCCTTCTTCCAGTTCGCCTTGAGGGTATTGGATTTCTCGCGTATCTCAGCCAGTTCCTTCTCGATGACCGCAAGGCGCTCCTTCGAATTCGGATCGTCTTCCTTTTTGAGTGCCTGCTTCTCGATTTCAAGCTGCGTGGCGCGGCGTTCGAGCTGATCGATGTCGGTTGGAAGCGAGTCAATCTGAATGCGCAGCGATGCAGCCGCTTCGTCGATCAGATCGATAGCCTTATCCGGCAGAAATCGATCGGAAATGTAGCGGTGCGAAAGCGTCGCGGCGGCGACGATCGCCGAGTCTTTGATCCGAACGCCATGGTGGACTTCGTATTTTTCCTTCAAGCCGCGCAGGATCGCGATCGTGTCTTCAACGTTGGGCTCCCCGACAAAGACGATCTGGAAGCGGCGTTCGAGTGCCGCGTCTTTTTCGATGTACTTGCGGTATTCGTTGAGCGTGGTCGCGCCGATGGCGCGGAGTTCTCCGCGAGCCAGCGCCGGCTTCAGCATGTTCGAAGCGTCGATGGCGCCTTCGGCTGCACCGGCTCCGACCAGCGTGTGCAGTTCGTCGATGAAGAGAACGATCTGGCCTTGCGAGTCTTCGATTTCCTTGAGAACGGCTTTGAGGCGGTCTTCGAACTCGCCGCGATATTTCGCGCCCGCGAGCATCGCTCCGAGATCGAGCGCGACTACGCGCTTGTTCTTCAGGACTTCCGGCACATCGCCCGAGATGATGCGCTGCGCCAGGCCTTCCACGATGGCGGTTTTGCCGACACCGGGTTCGCCGATCAGCACAGGATTGTTCTTCGTGCGGCGGGACAGAACTTGAACGACACGGCGGATTTCTTCGTCACGTCCGATGACGGGATCGAGCTTGCCGCGACGCGCCAGTTCGGTCAGGTCGCGAGCATAACGTTCCAGCGCCTGGTACTTCGCTTCCGGATTCTGGTCGGTAACCTTCTGCGATCCGCGAACTACGGTGAGCGCCTTCAGGATCGCCTCGTGGGTCGCTCCGTGCTGCGCCATAATCTGCTGCGCTTTGTCGCGCTTCAGGTGCGTGATGGCCAGCAACAGGTGTTCGGTAGAGACATACTCGTCCTTGAAGTTGCTGGCTTCTTTGAAAGCCTGCTCGAGCAGCTTGTTGACTTCGTTCGAGAGCGTGGCCTGAGAGGCCTGCCCGGAAACCTTCGGAAGCTTCTCGATTTCGGCATAGACCGCATTCAGAACGGCTTGTGGGCCAATGCCGATCTTCTCCAGCACCGGCGGAACAATGCCTTCCTTGTCTTCGAGCAGGGCCGCAAGTAGATGGATCGGCTGTAGCTCGGGATTGCCGTGCTCGGAGGCGAGCTCGTTCGCGCGCTGGACGGCCTCCTGCGCCTTGACGGTGAATTTGTCCCAACGGATGGGCATGACTTAAACCTCGATTTGGTAATTGGGTAATTTGGTCATTGAGTAATTGGAAGAGATTTCGGCGGTGCGGGGTTCAAATTACTCAATTACTAAATTTCACAATTACAAAATGAATGGGAGGCGGTCACTTCTGCCGCCTCCCTTAATTCAGGGGCTAAAGCCCGCATGCTTTGTTGCCTTCTAACGCGGCGCTGAAGCGCCGCTCTTCCACGTTGCTTCAGTCGCAGAATAGCTTTCTGCTGACGGACCGCTCGGCTCCGCCTTTGCGGGGACGGACGAGCGCCTCCGTCCCTACACGAACACGTTACGCGGCTTTGCTGGGGCCCTTGGCTTCGATCTGTTTTTCGGAGCCGATGTTGACCTTGATCTGCTTCGGCTTCGCTTCGGCTTTCTTGGGCAACGTGATCTTCAGGACGCCCTTGTCGTAAGTCGCCGAGACGTTCTCGGTGTCTACGGTCTGGGGCAGGGTGAAGGTGCGGGTGAAGCTGCCATACTGCCGCTCCACACGACGGTAGTTCTCTTCTTTCTCTTCCTTTTCAATCTTGCGCTCGCCATGGACAGTCAGCGTGTTGTTTTCCACCCTGACATCAATGTCCTTCTCGTCGATTCCAGGCACTTCAATCTTCAGTGTGACCTTGTGCTCGTCTTCGTAGACATCAACGGCGGGGGCAAAGCTCGAGGTGGTGAGGGATTCATCCTTTCCGGCATCGTTGAAGGACTCGCGGAACAGACGGTTCATGCGGTCCTGTAGCGTGCTGAATTCACGGAATGGCTCCCAACGCGTTAATACGGTCATGACTAAATCCTCCTTCAGAAATGGGTGTTGACTCAGAAGTTGAGTTTGGTGACCGGAGCGAAAAGCAGGGGCTAAAGCCCGAGTCTTAAGTTGTCTAGACGCGGCGCTGAAGCGCCGCTCTTCCACCGTTCACTTGATTGGACACATTGTTAGCGTAAAGGAAGCATAAAACTTGAGCATATTATTGTCAAGTACGTTATTTGCTTATGCTGCTTTAGGTTACGTGTCCTATGACACACTTCAAATACGCGGTTTCAGGAACATTAAGCAGAACCGGATGATCCTTTCCCTGTCCCCGAATCTCAAGAAGGCGGAAGGTCCGGTGCGCGTCAACGGCGGCCGAGGCCAGCATTTCAAGGAACGTTGACTGGCTGACGTGATAGGAGCAAGAACAGGTCACGAGCACGCCGCCGGGCCGCAACATTTTCAAAGCGCGGAGATTCAGTTCCTTGTAGCCGCGGAGAGCAGCGTCGAGATCCCGTTTGGTTTTCGCGAAAGCGGGCGGGTCGAGCACCACGCTGTCGTACTGCTGGTTGGACGCGGCGTAGTCCTTGAGCAGGTCAAACGCGTTGGCCTCGATCCACTCGATCTCGCGGCGATTGAGGGTGGCATTCTGGTCGGCGACTTCCAGGGCAGGACGAGAGCAGTCGACGCCTGTGGTCCTTTTGCACTTCGGCGCGAGGTGCAAGGCGAACCCTCCCTGATAACAAAAGACGTCAAGCGCCTCGCCGTGGGCATACTGGGCGGCGGCGGCGTAGTTTTCACGCTGGTCGAGGAAGGCTCCGGTCTTCTGACCTTCAAGGGCGTCGAAATGGAACTGCACGCCGTTCATGGTAAAGGTGGTTGCGGTATTGTCTCCGTATACGAGACCGGAGGCGCGGGGTGGAAGTGTTTCGAGTTCGCGGACGCGCGGATCGACTCGCTCGATCACCGACGCGGGGCTCAGTTGATTGACTAACTCAGAGATGACAGTTTCGCGGACGGGGTTGGCGTCAATTGCCTGGGTAAGAATCTGCAGCGAGAGAATGTCGTTGTAGCGGTCGACGATGAGGCCGGGGAGGAAATCGGCTTCGCTGAAGATGAGCCGGTAAGCGTCGGTGTCGCAGACGACATTCTCGCGATAGGCGATTGCGTCGGCGATGCGGTGGCGCAGCAGCGCAGGGAAATCTGGGACGGGCTCATGAGAAATCATCCGGATCGCGATTTGTGATGAACTGGAGTACAGGGCTGTGCCGTAAGGTTTGCCTCGCTGATCGGCGACTGTGACGAGGGAACCGGGAGGGATGCCGTCCGCTGCCAGAATGTCGGAGCGGTAGACCCAGACATGACCGGACTTTAGGCGGGACACGCCGCGAGGAGAAACTTTGACTTTGGGGAGATCAGACCGTGCCGGAGTCGGGGGCATGAGGACATGGTAATGCCTGGGGATTGTGAAGCGGGATAGCCGCCGAAATCAGATCACATCCGTCTGCATAAATGAGTCTGCATGTGAACTCAACTAAGAAAGCCGATTCGCTCGCCTCTCAATTCCAAGGCTCGCTCGGTCACTGCGGACTCCACGTCATCTCGACGCGAATTGGAATCTCGTTCTTCACCGGCATCGTGAGCAATGACGGCGGATCAATTTTGAAGTCGGCGAGGGTTGCGGGAATCGTCCCCGATAGTGTTTTTTCATTTCCTTCGCTCCCAACTTGAAATGGAATCTGCTGGTAATGCACGGTTTGTCCGGCGAACTGAATTTCCAGATCAGCCTTAATCGTTGACGATGTCGCCGCCGACTGCGGCAAGCGCGTGCGAACCGTCACCATGGGAAATTCCGCGCCACGCGTCACCTGTATCATATGCAAATCGCGGTTGCTATCGCCCGAATCGAACGATTTGACAGGGACCGCAATGAGGAAGTCGCATTGCCCTTCATGACAAATTCCTTTACCGCGCGCTGCGTGGCTGACGCCATCGGTCTGATGCAGAGAGTGCGAGACGTGATAGGTCAGAGTACTCCGCTTCAACAACCATTGCTGGTCGGCCGCGTAAAGACTCGATATTCCGAGTAGCAGAAAAAGGGGCAGGAATCTTCTATTCATGATCAAGCTACCCACCTAGAATTTCAGCGATACTGACAATAGAGCAGCCCCGAAGGCCCCTGCAGTCACGATCGCCACAGGGCCGTGCGCCTTGGCGATGCCGTGAACCTTTTCTCCGTTGTTCTTTTGGCTGAACGCCATGGCACCCAGAATCGGCGTAAGCACCATGCCGGGGCCATGGATCCAGGCCAGAACCTTATGCACCTTGATTGGGCCGCGCGTCTCAGTGCCCGGGATCTTCGGTGCGCGGATCGCGTAATACGCGGTAATTCCGTACAAGTCTCCGGTCAGCGCCCCCAGCGCTACGTGCAGATCGCGGGTTGCTGACCCCTCACTTTTGCCACCTGCATTTAGCGGCGTCACAACGGATGCAATCATCGGAATGGTCGTGATCAGGCTCATCCGCTGGTGAATTTTCAGCATGTGTGTGCGCTTGTCGAGCAATGCCTGCTGCTGGGTATTTCCCTGCCGCTCGGATTTCGAGAAGCCGAGGTCTTCAAGCGAGGGCTCACTCTTGCTGCTGGAAGGAGCGTTAGGGATACTGTCCGCTGGCGCTGCCGGATTCGCTGTCGCCGGATTCGCTGTCGATGACAGGTTCAAGTTTTGCTCGGCTCCGGTCGCAACCGTCACCGTAGCGGAGAACTGTCTGGCTCCCTCGACTGAGCAGAACACTTGGTAATCTCCTGCTGCAAGATTTGAGAATGTGTAATGACCGGCGGAATCAGTTTGCGTTTTGCTTGATTGGCCGGCGGTTGCGTTCTTGATTGAGACCTTCGCGTTGGGCACCGGCTGTCCTGCAGGGTCCGTAACAGTTCCGGAAACAATGCTGGAATCCTGGGCAGGAAGGTAGATGGAGGTGAGTGCAAAAATCAGAATGACTCCGCAGACCAGCGTCGCCGCTTTCGGACAAATTTGGAGTTCCTTTCCGAAATCGAGACCACGAGTACTTTTTGCGAAGAGGATGTCTAAGGAAGTTCAAGTCGAATGTAGGACATGACCAGGTTCAAACCAAAGTCGAGCTTCGCTCGGTGGACAGCCGAGGGCGGCTGTCCCTACATTATGACTAATTTAGTGGATTACTAGTTTAGTGGGCGGCGTGTTCCGTGGGCGCGGAGACTGCCGGTTTCGCGTGCGAGCCGGAGCTGGCTTCGTGGCGGGCGGCGTCGAGATCCGTGCGGAGATAGTCGAGGATCACCATGGGAAGCTCGCCGCCGAAGCCGTCGAGCTCTGCTTCCGACCAGTTGCCGTTGAGGCGCGTTGAGCCGGTGATGTCTTCGGGGAAGGCCTGACGGAAGTCGCCTTCTCGGATGAGGATGTCGCCCATTAGGCGTCCGGTATGGATGTCATAGACGCGGCGGCTGGCTTGGCCGGCGGCATTCGTGAGGCAGAGGAATACCTCGCCATCTCCGGCGAACTCAGGGCGGTAGTACCAGGCTTGCGGGGCATCGATCTTGGGGTGATGGCGTTTCGGGCGGTGGGTCGTGGCTTTTTGCTCAACCAGCTCGTCTTTGGGATTGAAGTACAAGATGCGCTGGCAGGAGTCGCAGACCACCGTTTCTTTCCCGGACCGGACTTCGTTATAGGTCTGCGGGCGTAGCATCACCTGGCAGGCCATGCATTTCTGATCGCGGACCTCGGAGATGCCGCTGCCGCGGAACTTGGAGACGCGCTCGTAGTGCCGCAGCAGGTCTTCGCGGATGCCGGTACGGAGTTGGTCGCGCTTAGCGCGTTCCTCGGCCAGTAGCTTTTCGTCCAGGGCGGTGCGCTGACGCGCCTGTTCCTTCTCTCTCTCGATCTCGGCCATCTCCTCCTTCAGTTCCACCTGGGCCGCTTTGACTTCTTTGTCGCGGGCATCGGCGTCGACCATCAGCTCGAGAATCTTGTCTTCGTTCGAAGTGATTTCCTTCTCGGCGAACTGTATTTCGTGCAGGAGAGCTTTGTATTGCTCGTTGGTCTTTACGTCGAGGGACTGGTCGCGGTACTTGGAGATCTTTCCCCGCAGGTCGCTGATGTTGGTTTCGTACCTGCGGCGGGCGGCCTCATCGGCTTTGACGGCGGCTTGTGCTTTTTCGAGTTGGGCTTTGGTTCCGGCGAGTTTCTGCTCGATGACGGCAACGCGTTTGGGGAGTTCGGCGACCTCGTCGTGCAGGCGGCGAATTTCCTTATCGACATCCTGCAGTTTGAGCAGATTTTCTATGTCTAAAAGCATCCGGTCTGTTGATTTTAGCATGCGCCACGACTGCGGCCCCTCGACGCACATCGAAAGTTCTAATGCCAAAAAGGCATCAACCACAAAGGACACGAAGGGCCACCAAGGAAGCGCTTGGCTGACTTAGACGACGCCGTGCAGGTGGATTTTCTGCGGGTGTACACTCAAACGTTCGTCTGTGGGTTCCGTTTTTCCATTCTTCCTGTCGAGGTTGCCCAGTGAAACTAGGTGCACGTCTGTCCCTTTGTCTTGCTCTTTTTGCCTGGTGGGGATCGATTCCGTTTGCAGCGCAGAGCGCGCCGACCAAACCTCTGAACATTGACGCTTTGTTTCAGCCGGGAGGGCTTGCGGGGCGCGGTCCGGAGACGACGGAATGGAGTCCGGACGGAGCAAAGCTCTCTTTTGTGCAGCGCGATGAGAAGGGCGAAAAGGGCGAATTGTGGTACGTCGATGCAGCCACCGGAGAGAAGAAGGTGCTGGTCAGCGCGGCGAAGCTGGCGTCGCTCGATCCCGATGTGAATAAGGTGAAGAACGAGCGGGAAAAGGAGCGCCTGACGCGCTATCACGTTGCGGCTTACTTGTGGGCTCCGGATTCCAAACACCTGATCTTCGATTCCCAGGGGCAGCTCTGGCTTTACGACTTGGGCACTGAGACGGCGGTTCAATTCACGTCGGCGGGCGATCCGAGTGGAGATCCGAAATTTTCTCCCGATGGAAAGCACCTCGCATATGTACGCAAACACAACCTGTACGTAAATTCCGTGGGCGGGAAGAACGAGAAGCAGCTCACGAAGGATACCGGCGACAATCTCTTTAACGGCGATATCGACTGGGTCTATGCCGAGGAGTTGGCGGTGCGCAGCAATTACTTCTGGTCGCCGGACAGCAAAGAGATTGTCTTCCTGCACATGGACGAGACGAATGTGCCGACCTATCCGATCACCGACTGGATGCCGACGCATCCAGCGGTGGATCAGGAGAAATATCCGAAGGTGGGTGATCCGAATCCGGTGGTGAAGCTGGGTGTCGTCGATGCGGACAAGGGGAAAACGAAGTGGATCACCCTGACCAGCGACCAGGATTTCTACATCCCGCGCTTTGGATGGGTGAAGGATGGCGTGATCTGGGCCGAAGTGCTGAACCGCACCGAGGACAAGATGGATTTGTATTTCGTCGACACGAAGTCAGGGAAGCCGCGGCTGGTGCTGACTGAGACGCAAGAGGGCGCCTGGTTCGACTTTGAGCATACCGAGATCCGATTTCTGAAATCGAGTGCGCAGTTCTTGTGGCCGAGCTGGCGGGACGGGAACATGCACATTTACCTCTACAGTTTCGACAAACAGAATCCGATGGCAGCGGATGCGAAGCTGGAGCGGCAGCTGGAGAAGGGCGACTACGAAGTGCTGGGCATTAAGGGCGTCGACGAGGCCGCGGGCACGGTGTTCTTTGAGGCGAACAAGGATGATCCGCGGCAGACACAAATCTACTCGGTTCAGCTTGACGGATCCGGCTTCAAGGCCCTGACGACGGAGGAAGGATTTCACCTCGCGAACTTCAGCGATGACGGCAGACACTACACGCAGATGTACTTCGGCCCGCAGGCCTCGCCGGTCTTGTCGCTGTGCTCGGTGGGGGGGACATGCAATCCGGTCTGGAAGGCGCACGATGAGATTGCCGAGTACGGGCTGAGGGCGCCGAAGTATCTGGAGTTCAAGGCCGATGATGGGACGGTTTTGTACGGCCGGCTGTTGCTGCCCGAGGGCTTGGCGAGCGGCAAGATTCCTCTCATCATCAACATCTATGGTGGTCCCGCGGGGCAAACGGTGCGCAAGAGCGTTCCCGATCCATTTGACGAGATATTGTCGCGCAAAGGCTTTGCCATTTTCTCGGTTGACAATCGCGGCACGCCGGGGCGCGATCGCAAGTTTCAGACCACGATTCGGCATGAGTTCGGTGCGGTTGAGCTGAAAGATCAGCTGACGGCGCTGGATCAGTTGCTGGCGCAGTACCCGCAGCTCGACAAAGACCGCGTCGGAATCTGGGGATGGTCGAATGGCGGATCGATGACCCTTTATGCGATGACTCACTCGGACCGTTTCAAGGCCGGAGTGGCCGTGGCTCCGGTGACGAATCAGGTGAACTACGACTCGATCTACACCGAGCGCTACATGGGGCTGCTCAAGGACGACAAGGCGGGATACGAAATGTCGGATGTGACCAAATCAGCCGACAAACTGCACGGCGCCCTGCTGCTGGTGCACGGAACGAGCGACGACAACGTGCATTTCCAGAACAGCATTCAGATGATCAACGCCCTGATCAACGCCGGGAAGCAGTTCCGGTTGATGATTTATCCGAATAAGACCCACAGCATCGCAGGGAAAGATGCGCGAGTGCATCTGTTCACGATGATTGCGGACCACTTTGAGAGGGAGTTGAAGAACCAGTAACCAGTGGTCAGCAACCCGCGACTCGCCAGGACGAAACCGTTCTATTTGTGCCGGCCCGAACCTCGGCGCGGAGCTTCCTTGGAAGAGCTCTCTTTCGAGGAGTCCTTCGACGAGCCTTCTTTAGTCGAACTCTCTTTCGACCCGCTATCTGCTTTGGATTTGTCGTCCTTCTTGTCTTTGGAGCCGGAATCGCCGCCGGAAGAACCCGGCGAAGTGGATTTCTTGGCGTAGTCGGTCACGTACCAGCCAGATCCCTTGAACTGCACGGCGGGCGCGGAGATCATCTGTTCGACCGGGCCGCCGCATTCGGGGCACTTCTTGACCATCTTGTCGGAGAACTTCTGGATTTTTTCGAAGCGATGGCCGCATTTCTTGCACTGATATTCGTAAAGTGGCATGTCGTGAGACGAAAGAGGAAAGAGCGCTTGTCACTTTTGATTTTAGGTGCGGAGGTCCAGCAGCGTCAATTTAGTCCTCAGAATTCGCAAGTTCACTTAGTCTTGACGCCGAGGTAGTAAGCACGTCTGCTCGTAATGCACTTGTCTGGGCGCGGCTTCGGCGCGATGCACTACCGACCGTGCGCCACGCGCATGTGTCTCTGGTCTTCGCTCATCTCCTCCGTTCCTCCTAGTGCAGCACCACCCGACTTGTGGTCGCGACGCGGTCCACTTCCGCCTGCACGTTGCAATTCACATTCTTGATCCCGGTAAAATCTCCAAAAGCGAGCGAACTGGCATCACAGGAAACTGATGGTCCCCCGTTTCCGGCAATCTGGAGCGGTTGGAAGAAGCCGCCATTCGATTGAAACATCAAACGCAGACCGTCTTCCGAGTTGTTTCGGATCACAGCCTTATCCAAAATATTGACGGTACTGCTCTCCCGTGCCACGATCCCCGGTCCTGTATTTCCGGCGACCGTGGTTCCGTCCAGCGTGACATTGCTGTGTTCGATCCGGATCCCCGACCTGAGTGAGTCCGATGCGCTGCCGTTGTGCCGAATGACATTCGGACCGTTGAAGGTCGCGGCGCTGGAGCGGACTATGTTCACGCCGGGTCCGGAATGTCCCTGAATTACGGTCTCGGCGACCGTTCCGTCAGGCTCCGTAAAGCCAAAGAACTCTACTGAACTCCCACCGACTACCTGGAGCCCGACCTCGCCATTGTTCTGGATGAGATTGCCGCCGAAAAACCGTGCCGACGACGTGTCGAACAGGTCGACCCCCTCTCCGTTATTCTGAAACACGTTCCCGGGGCCAGCGCCATTGCCCCCGAACATCAGCAGTTCGCCCTGGGCCACAAAAACCGCAGCTCCTGCGTTGTGGTCCACATGGAGCGCTCCAAAGTTGACCTGCAGGTAGCCGGTGTCGACAACAACACCAATACCGCCATTTCCTGAAACCGTGATCGTTTCTCCAGGTACCGTTGATAGGGTCGCGTTCGCCTTCGATGCCACCGTAAACCCAACTCCCCCATTATTGATTGATTTACTGCTCTCCACTCCCAGCGTCGAGTCGATCTGGGCTACTATCCCATCCCCGGGGTTATTCTTCGCGACCAAATTCTGAATCACCGCCTCCGACGCTTGATTCACCAACAGGCCGACGCTCCCTCCCTGGATCACCAGGTTCACCAAGACCAAGCCGCGGCACCCGAATGCTTGCAGGACGATTCCAGCCGGGTTGGCAGCGTTTTCGATTACCGCCGTTTGACCGGGCGCCGCCTGAATGGTCAACCGTTGGTAATAGAAGATAAAGACATTCTCCTTGCAAGTTCCTTGCACCGTGATGACGTTGGGACCCGCCGGATCCAGTGAGTTTAGAGCGGCAGTAATGCTCGGAAACGTGCCTGCTTGTGGGTTCGTGCAGTTCACCGAAACGTTGGCTGCAGAGGCGCTCAGACTCAGCGCCAAGCATAGAACCACGATCAACCACGTAACTTTCAGATTCATACGAGCCTCCTTCTGGCCCTTCTCGAATGCAGAGGACAGAGGGCGGCATCTCAGCGATCGTAGCGCGAGCAAACCGCCCGGCTTCAGAGAAAGTGAGGTTATCCTTTGAGGTTTCGGCCTAGCCCGGGACTCGCGTAGCCTGTGCTGGCGCTGAGATACCCAAGGAGCGACGAGCGTCCAAGAACAGAGACGTTTGCAGTCGGAAGGTGCCTGATCAGCGCTCATGGCGCAACTATTGCTTTTTGAGTATGGGCCAACCGGTTCCCCGGGCCACCCCACTCACTGTGCGCCAAACGATCGCCCCAAGTGGCTTCGACCGCTGCCTTTTGAACACCATTCGCCACTATGGCGAGGCCAGTGGGTAGGAATTTTCCCCCCCATTCCCCGGGTTGTCAATCGCAATGTGAACTCCAGCAGAAATCGAGGCTCAGTTCATCTCACCGGGTTGTCCGGACTCCGGTGACCGAGGTGCAACTGGTGCAGGCGTCGTCCTTCACGTAGCGATAGAAGCGAGGTTCTCCTCGTCCGATCCAATAGCGGGAGAGGTAGTCGTCAATCCCGGGTCCCGCAGTCAGGAAGCTGAAAAATACGTGATGAGAAGGTCTGACGACAATTCCTGCGTGCCCGGACCACACGATAATGTCGCCGGGCTGAGGCTGCGTAACGCGGCGAAATCCTTCAACGCCGTCGTAAAGATCGTCGGAACTCGCGTACGCATAGGGAAATCCGGCGCGCTCGTAAATTGCGTGAACAAGGTGCGAGCAGTCGTGGCCGGAATTACGCCGCACTTTGGAGTCGAGTGCGGCGGCAATGATGGACAGACGTTCGTCTTGAGTTAGAGTGCGGTCGATTTTTCGCCCGGGCTTCGCAGGCACACCGCTGGGCGTACGCGATTGTTGGAGAGGCTGCTGTGCCACGGCGACGCACAGTCCTAACCCCCAAACCAGCACCGCGACCGCAGACTTCACATAGAACCGCATTGCCCTATTCTGATACCGAATTGGGCTTCTCACGAGGTAACCGTGGTGCAAGGGCCGGACCAGGAGCTTCCTTAGCCCTTACTTTGGCGGCTCCAGGCGTTGCCGGCCAGGAGACGGCTTCGCTGTCGCAGGTTGACCTGTCGCAGCCTGAGAGTCATTCGCGTTCACAGACTCGATGTTCGTGGACGTCGTGGCCTTTGCTTCCACTTCGGCACCCTTGTACCTGGGTTCGCTCACGTAGCCGTGGATATGGTCCTTGCTGATCTTGTTGATCACCAGCTCAACCTGAGTCTTCGAGTCCGCCGGGTAGAAGAACACCGGCTCATAAATATTGACGTGCTTCTTCGACACCCTGAGATCGTCGATCAGCATGTCGAGATCGGCATACTCGTGCTTGGTGCTGGCTTTGCGCAATTGCACGCCGACCGGCCCCTCACGTTGGAACTGCTTGCTCTTGTCGAGGTCAAACTCGTAGTAACTCCGTTCGCCCTTCTTCTCCAGCATCACGAGTTCCTCGTGAGTGGTCGCAATGGAGCCTTGGAGTTCAGTGCGCGCGTTGGTCAGATCCTGACGATTTGCGTCAATTTGCTTGGCCTGGTCGTCCAGTTGGCCCTGCATTTTCTTCCAGCGCGGGTCATCGATGCGGTGACGCGTAGCTGCGGCGATCATCGGCTTCCGATAAGCCCCGGGCTGCGAGTCAGTCGATTTCTGGGCCTTGTCCGGTGCCCGCTCCGCAGTCATCGCGTCGAGCTTGGTATTGAGAGCATTTACCTGATCGCGGGTTGCGTTCAGCGTGGAGGTGACGGAGCTATTTTGTTCCGCCAGTTGCTTGGATACGTTGTGCTCATGGAAGGCGTAGCCGCCGGCGGCGATCACGAGGGTCGAAAGCCCTGCAACGAGGGCCCGGAATCGAACGATGGAACCTGCCACAGACACTAATTCGGGCATGGGAGATCTCCTCGGTGCCCAGTTGCAGCAAGTGAAGTACCACGGGATGGCGCGCTAATCTGTTGAACAACAAGGGATTATCGTTTCCCTTCAGCCCGTCCGACTGGCCCAATTTTCGCGCCACTGTGAAATCCTTGCCGCTGCGCCGTTTCTAGGCCGCAACGAGGCGCCGCGGGGCAACGTTGCGCCAGGCGGCTGCAATGGCTTTGGCCATGACTTCTTTCTTTGCGGCTTTGAGCTGGACGCTGGTGGCGCCGCGGCGTCCCCAGGTGCCTTTTACCGGGATGAATACGCCGGGGTAATCCTTCGAAAAGTAGTGCTGATCTTCCGGCGAGAGCTTGACCATGCCGCGGGTCTTGTCGGGGTAGCCGAGCGTGGCGAAGATTTTTCCAGCGACTCGGAAGTCGGGATGATTCATGTGCTGGCGCTCTTCGGTTTCGGGGTGCGACAGGGCTAGTTTGCGGCAAGCTGCTGGGGTCATGGGCGGCCTCTATTTCGCCAGCATAACGTGCTAGTGGATCGGAACGTTACGCTGATGATGGTGCGCCACGAGCGCAAAAGGCCGAAAGGCTGAGTAGTGCGTAACTGCTTAACTGATGAGGGCAGGCCCCTCGGAACCGGTCTGCAGGGACAGGTTCCAAACCACCTTCGGCGGCTGTGGTCAAAAGCCATGGTCGTGAGCACAGAAGGAAAAGGCCTGGCAAGGACCAGGTCAGGTGATTGGCAAGAAGAGGACCGCAAGGGAACCACTATGGAAGTGTCGAAAGCGTAGGGACGATGTCAAAACCGCGGGGGAATCGTTACTGCGGGACTAAGCTCCGACGAAACCTGATTACGGGCGGAGCGGCATCCGGCATGAGAGGTGGCCTGAGCTTGCCAAGGAGGCGGTTAAGCGGAACGTGGGAACCTGAGACTCTGATGCAAACGGAGAAGCCACAAGTGGCAGAACCACGAGGGCGAGTGTACGGAAGCAGAGACTCAGGGGCGGAACAGCGCGTAGTAGCTGAGAAGTCCCCGACAAAGGGATGGAGCCAAGGCGCTGTGTCAAGGAGCCTGATTCAATGAGCCAACCAGCGATGGGAGGAGCCCGATGAATGAGGCCAAGCCGTTTTGTATTTCGAAGAAGGAGGTCTGGGAAGCGTACAAGCGGGTGAAAGCAAATAAGGGAGCAGCAGGGGTCGATGAGCAGTCGATCGAAGATTTTGAGAAGAGGCTAAAGAAGAATCTTTACAAGATCTGGAATCGGATGTCATCGGGCAGCTACTTTCCGCCACCGGTGAGGACGGTGAAGATACCAAAGAAAAACGGTGGAGAAAGAAAACTGGGCATTCCCACAGTGGCCGACCGCATTGCGCAACAGGTGGTCAAAGCAAGACTAGAGCCGGAAGTGGAACCGCTGTTCCATGCCGATTCCTACGGGTATCGACCGGGGAAATCGGCGTTGGATGCGGTGGGTCAAGCGCGAAAGAGATGCTGGCGCTATGACTGGGTTCTAGATCTGGACATCAAGAGCTTCTTTGACACCCTTTCGCAAGACCTCCTGCTTCGGGCAGTGAAGAAGCATGCTCCGGAGCAGTGGATCGTTCTCTATATCGAGCGCTGGCTGAAAGCGCCAGTGCAAGAAGAGGACGGGCGGTTGGTGCCGCGGGAAAGAGGCACTCCTCAAGGGGGCGTGGCCAGTCCACTGCTGGCTAATCTGTTTCTGCATTATGCATTAGACCGATGGCTGGCGGCGCATTACCCTCAGGTGCCATTTGAGAGATACGCCGATGATGTCATCGCACACTGCAGGACGGAGAAGGAAGCCCAGGAACTGAGGAAGGCCATCGCGGCACGATGGCAGAGCTGCGGACTGGAACTCCATCCGGAGAAGACGAAAATCGTCTATTGCAAGGACGATTTTCGGAAGAAGACTTACCCAAACGCAAAGTTTGATTTTCTTGGCTACACGTTTCAGCCCAGGAGATCAAAGAATCGCAAAGGGAAGTTCTTCATCAATTTCAGTCCGGCAGTCTCGAATAAGGCAGCGAAGGCAATCCGTGACCAATTTCGTAGCTGGAAACTGCCGCAGCGCAGTGATAAAGCCATCGAAGACCTGTCGCGGATGTTCCATCCGATTATCCGGGGTTGGCTCCAGTATTACGGACGATATTATCGTTCGGCTCTTTATCCGACGATGCGCGAGCTGGACCGAGATCTGGCCCTGTGGGCCAAGCGGAAATACAAGAAGCTGCGTCACCATCTCCGCCGGGCGACTCACTGGATCGCACGTATTTCGCGTCGCGCTCCGAAGTTGTTCGCTCACTGGCAGATGGGGGTGCGGCGTGGCTCCGTGATGGGAGCTGTATGAGTCGAGAGGCTCACGTACAGTTCTGCGAGAGCCTCGGGGTGTGATTCCCCGGGGCTACTCACCTTGTGATCGGTTGTCGGAACAGGGCCGAAGAAGCCTTAGTCACGATGCGGAACATGATGTCGAAGCTGAAGCTGACGGTGAACGAGAAGAAGACGCGGGTCTGCAAGCTGCCGGAACAGAAGTTCGACTTCTTAGGGTATACGTTCGGGCGATGCTACTCGCCGAAGACGGGACGAGTCCATGTAGGGGCGAAGCCGTCAACGAAACGGGTGCAGCGCATCTGCAAGGCGATCAGCCAGGAAACCGGACGGAACAAGACCCTACTGGCCCAAGAAACAGTAATCACGACACTCAATCGAATGATGATTGGGTGGGCTAACTATTTCTGTTTGGGGCCAGTCAGTAGTGCCTATCGAGCGGTCGAACGACATGCTCGCAAAAGGTTACGACAGTGGCTGTGCGCCAAGCACAAGCTGCGAGGGCAGGCAACCAAGCAGTTCTCAATTACTGTCCTGCATCAGGTGCTGGGCCTTGTCGAACTTACCACTCGGACCAGCAGCTTTCCGTGGGCGCAATCGTGAAACTTTCTCCGAGAGCTGGATGCGCGAAAAGCGCCTGTCCAGTTCGATGAGCGG